>Ga0302326_10014984_pt1 | contig 16340 bp, 10 predicted proteins | sample Palsa_T0_3_FD_202264 | JGI IMG/M metagenome (GOLD analysis project Ga0302326, IMG submission 202264) | Peat permafrost microbial communities from Stordalen Mire near Abisko, Sweden - Palsa_T0_3 | ecosystem: Environmental > Terrestrial > Soil > Palsa > Peat permafrost | place: Sweden: Abisko... | reverse complement strand
TCGCAGACCAGCAGCGAGAGCGGTTGCTGCGATCGAATGTGGCGAGCCCACTCCTGCTGCAGATACTCGTCTAAACGGCGGCGATTAGCGATTTGCGTCAGGCCGTCGATGCGCGCTTTCTCGCCCTCCTGCGCCGATTGGTCGCCCTGATCAATGAGGATTTGCACCATGATCTCCAGGTCGCCTTTCTCCCGCCTCACTGCCTCAATAAGCTTCTGCAGTTTCTCCTCGGCAGCTTGCCGCTCTCGAATCTCAGCCGTCAGGCTGGTGCTGAGTCGGTATAGATGGTCCTGCAACAAGTCGCCATGCTTGTTCGAGGTCAGGAGGGCGATTTGCAGATCCTGATTTTCGCTTTGTAACTGACGCCGTTCTCGATGGAGACGGTCGATTTCGTCTTGTGCATTGGTTTGGCTCATCGCGAGTGGACTATGCAGGCTTGATCACCAGCAGGCTGACGTCATCGTACAGATGCTGCCCGCCAATGTACTTATGCAGGCTGTGCAAGACGGCTTCACGGATGACGCAAGCCGATTTCTGGTGGCTGTTCCGGAGCGCTTCACTGAGCCGCCCGATGCCGAACGCAACCCCGGCGCCATTCGTGGCCTCGGTGATTCCGTCGGTGTAGGCGACCATGACGTCGCCCAGATTCAATGGAACCTTTGCTTCGCTGATGAAGTTGGAGATATCCGCCTCAAGTCCGAGGGGAAAGCCAAGGTTCAGGGTGTCATGTCTCTCCAGGGCGCCGTCTCCCCGGACCACCAGAACCTCTTCATGCTGGCCGCTGATGGTCACTACTCGATCCTGGTAATGCAGCAGACTCAGGGTCAGATTGCGATCACAGCGCATGCGGCGAACGTTATCGTAGATGACACGATTGAGAACTGCAAAGAACTTTCGGCTCTCGTACTTTCCGCTGGCCAGCAGGGTTCTTACCGCGGTTTGGACCATGATGGCGATGACTCCGCTTTCCAGGCCATGCCCGGTAACATCGCCGATGCCAAAAACTACGCTTCCCTCATTGCAGACGACATCATAGTAGTCACCGCCAATTTCAGTGGCAGGGTCCATGGAGCCGGAGATGTCGAGTCCCGCGATCGTGCGCAGGTCCTCGTCGCGTGGCAGCATCATCTGCTGGAGGCGCTGGGTGATTTCGAGCTCACTGCTCATGCGTGCGTTTTCCTGCTTTAGCCGCTCATGGAGGTCGTTAATTTCTTCCAGCAATCCGCTCTGGATGCGACTGGCCTCCTCAGCAGCTTCCTCTGCCTGCTTGCGGTCGGTTATGTCCGTCATGACGCCGGCTAGTTCTTTGGCGCTGCCATTGCCGGTGACGAGGCGGACCGAAGTTCTTAGCCAGACCACTCTTCCGTCCGCGGCGATCATTCGGTGCTCAAACCGCTCGGGGCCACGGTTTTCGGCGACGGCCCGGCAACGTGACTCTGCCAGCAGGCGATCCGTGGGATCAACATGATCGATCCAAAAGGCCGCGGTGCGGATCCAGGTTTGAATGGGATAACCGAGGAGGCTCTCCGCCTCCTGATTGACATAGCTGAAGGTGGTGCCGTCTAACCCTCCGCGCCAGAGAATGACCTGGGCCGAATCCACGAGCTCGCGATAGCGTTGCTCACTCTGGTGCAGTTCCAGGGACTGGGCAGAAAATCGGCGATCAACAAAGGATGTCAGTATCGCCAGAAAGAGGGTCATGAAGGTGACCCCGCCGATGCAAACAATGCCGATGGAGGAGATCTTCACCGCGTGCGTAAGGTCCACAGGGGCAGCCGTGGGCGTGAAACTAGCTGCGGCCATGCCGGTGTAGTGCATGATTGGGATGGCTGCACCCATCACCGCTGCGCTGCCCAGCTTTCGCCAACTTACCGAGCCGGTGTCGGCCCGTAACTGGAAGGTGAACCACAAGGCAACCATGGAAATCACGATGGCCAGGACCACGGACAGGGAGACCAGACTGGGGGAGTACCGGCACATGGCCGGCAGACGCATCGCGTGCATACCGACATAGTGCATGGCGGCGATGCCTGCCCCCATGAGCAGACCACCCACACCAATGCGCACCCGCCCCATTGCCTGGCGGCTTACGAAGAAGAGCGCAACGGCCGATGCGAGCACAGCCGCCAGCAGAGACAACAAGACCGTGGGCCAATGGTAGAAAACAACCACCGGAAGGCTGTAGGCGAGCATTCCGATATAGTGCATCGACCAGATGCCCATCCCCATGGCAATGGCGCCCCCGGTCAGCCAGAGATATCGAACGCCCCCGCGGGCGGCGGTAACCCGGCCGCCGAGATCAAGCGCGGCGTAGGAAGCCAGTGTCGAAATCACTACGGACAGGGCTACCAGGCGGTAATCGTATGCACCGGCTAGTGGGAAAGGGGGGTCTACGGGCATCAGGCGATGCTCCTACCTGTTGCCATTGGGCGACGAATACATGGCGAAGCCTCGGAGGAATGTTCTCGGTGACGGTCTTTCGTGTATCAGATATATCGGCAGTGTGGGGTTGTTCATGAAGCAGGAGCGAAGAGATGAAGGATGCGGGTTCAGCTTTGCCGCAACTACCCGGGTTCCGTGAAGCGAACGGAGCGCACTGCCGAGTGGCGCAGAATGAGTCATTGGAAGCGTTTGATTTTGATCGTGCACTTTAGCGCAGGTCTCGAGAAACCCAGGGCTAAAGTGTCTGCGTGAGAATTCTTCTCCCCCAGCTAAGGACCGCGAGAAATCTGAACTTTCCACGTTGGCTCGACAAAAAGCTTTTTGCTTTGTATCAGGGCACGACTTCAGTCGTGCCGTAAAGGGCCCAAAGAGAGTGGGGCTTTAGCCCCTGCGTAAGAACCCGAAAATAAGCCGCCGATAACATCCACCCCGACTCTGGTGGGCGCTAGGTTGCCGGCAACCGCAGCCCTGTCTTCGCACGCTCATGGCTCCGAGCGTCACGTGAGGAAACAGGCGAAGCTTGCCGTTGCGAGGATTGTTCGGCTCATGTCCCAGACCTCCCGTTGCCGCGCAATTGGCCCGGGCCTTGCTTTCCGAAGCAACCGGACCAGTTATTCGCCTGTGAGGGCAATCCCGGGATGCGCCAGATTATTCGACGCGCCGTATCTCCCCAACGACCTAAGGTTGGTATCCATCCGCGATCCACTGAGCGAATAGTTCAATGCGTGCTTGAGGCCAGGGTCCTTCGCCTTTGGGCGGCGGCGGCGGCATCACGGCGCCACCAATGCCCCGAATGCGGTCGTAGATGATGGCTGCGTGGGTCTTCACATCGTCATAACTCGCCAGGTTGAACGCCTTGCTCATGGCTCGAATGTCGTGTTCCGTGAAGAGTGGAAGAATGTCCGCTCGAAAGCTTATCTGTTTTGCCATTGTCCTCACCGTGATCGAATTTCGTGCATATGTTCGATGCAACTACTTCAAACAAGTTCCGGTCTTTTGATGGAGAGTGGAACGCCTGGGGAGAATCAACATCGTAGGTATCCCCAAACGGCTCCTTCTACTCGTCGCAGGAGTTGAACAGACTCGCCTTCTCCTCTCTCGCCGGCCGCATCGATCAGACTTCTTATGATCGCCAGCAGGTCTGCCGCTGCAACGCTCTTGCTTCTAACCCGGGGCGCGTCCGGGAGACTGAGGATCCTCTCCAGCACCACCTGCATGCGAGACGCTTTGCTGGAAACCTGATCATTGAACATCTCGCGCTTCTCTGCTACGTCGATCAGTCTGGCCAGATGAGGCCGGCGCATTTGATGGCGAATAGACGCGCGGATGCAGCAGCGAAGAGCTGCCTCGCATGCTTGAATATTAGCCAGCTCTTCGCTCACGGCAAGGAGCGGTGCAGTTTCACGCTCGATAATTGCGCCAAGTAGAGCGTTCTTGCCGGGAAAGTACTGGTAGAGAGAGCCGATGCTCACGCCCGCTTTCTCTGCGATCGCGTTTGTATTGAATCCTTCGAAACCATTTCGTTCCAGAATGCGAGCAGCCGCCTCCACAATGACGGCCACCGTATCGGCGGAGCGCTTCTGCCCCGGCCGCTTTCTTACGTTTACTACTTCTTTCGCGGTTCTCTTTTTGGCCATCGGAATGCGAGTACCGAATATGAGCAAATGCTCGTATTCTCTATTTCAAGGAGAACACAGATGACCACGAACATACAAATGCCAAGTGGAACGCAAGACGAACTCACCGTCTTCGTGCTGGTAAAAACCACGCCGGAATGGTTGGGATTCACCATTGATCAGCGATTCGCACATTTCAAAAACTACATGAGTCCCATTCTCAAGAAGTACGAGAATCAGGTTCGTCTCCGGTTCTACGATACAGAATTCTTCTCCGCCCGGGTCACGGACGTCTGGATGTGGGAGGCAAAGTCGCGGCATGCGTACGAACTGGTTGTCGAAGATCTGAGAGAAACACCGCTCTGGGACCGCTTTTTCTCCATCGTCGAGATCCTTCCGGGGGTCGAGAATGCCTACGCCCGAAACTACGATCGGGAGGCTGTTTCTGCATAAACTCGCCAGATTCCGATGATAACGACCGCCTAATTAAAAATTGTGCGCTTCTATTCACGGGATCGGCGCATCAGTATACTGCGAAGATTTTGGAGAAAGGGAGGCAAAGGTTCACATCCATGGCAGCGTCCGCTCAAATGCCGGCCCTCTGGAATCGACTCGCGGAAGCCATGTATCTCAAGAATTCGCCAAGGGCCACGGTCAGGCTGTCAGAACCTGCCTCGTTCAAGTTTGGGAGGTTTCAGAGCAGCGAAGGTCTTCCGGAAGTTGCACGACCGCTCGTTGGTGAGCGCGGCTACATCATTGTGGTGCAACTCAAACGTATACCGTTCATTGAACAATTCTTAGGCAGGAAAAAGGTATCGAGTGGCCATTTCTCCACTGGAGCCGTGAGTGCAATCGACTTACGAGAGGAGCCGTCAGTTCTGGTCCCGCATCCCTTCGACGCGTTGATTCTCTATGCCACTCAGGCGACGCTGGATGACGTTGCTTACGACCTCGAAGCGCCACGTGTGGAGCGGTTGGTTTGGCCGCATGGGGTACTTGATCCTGTCGTCCACCATCTCGGGAAGACTCTTCTCTCTTCGCTGGACAAGCCCCATCACACTTCGAAGATTTTCCTTGACCACGTTTTGCAGGCGCTACATTGTCATGTTGTTTCCTCTTATGGCGGCGTGGCAATACCGGCGTTGCGATTTCGAGGTGGACTCTCTCCCTGGCAGATGCGAAGAGCAACCGAGTTAATGGAGGCTCATCTGGACGGCAACATTGCCCTTCAGAAGGTTGCCGAAGCCTGCGATTTATCGGTAAGCCACTTTGCTCGCGCCTTCAAAACAACCTTTCGCAGGCCCCCTTATAAGTGGTTGATTGAACGCCGGCTGGACAAGGCCAGAGATCTCATGGTGAATTCTCGGCTGCCCCTTGCCGATATCGCTGCCCGGTGTGGATTTACGGATCAGTCTGCACTCAACCGCTCCTTCCAACGAATTCACGGTGTAACTCCAGGGGCATGGCGACGGCGAACGATCCGCGGGCGCAGCGATCCAGGCAGTTCGGGCCGCGGCTAACATTCCAATTCTTCTTACCAAGTGGCCGCCGTGATGGCGGCCTTTCTTCTTTGCCGCCACCCTTGAGACAGACAGCAGGAATCACAAGCTTCTGATGGTTTTCACCTATATGCTTGCCCGCGGCCACGCATACGCTCGGATGAGATCGGATAGCGAATGTGAGAATGTCACAGAAATGTGTGTTCATCCGCATTGGTGTAGTCCCTACGGATTCTGAGAGAACCATCTCGAGTCCTGTGCGGATCTTCCGTTCCCTAAGGAGAAATACAATGCAAGCATCTAAGTTTGTTCGGAATGTGGTGGCGTCCTGCGCCGCATTGCTCGCGATCATCGTTCCCGTCACCAGGGCGACGGCACAAACACAGCCCTCTGCAGAGATAAAAACCGTACTCCTCGTTCACGGGGCATGGGCAGACGGTTCAAGCTGGTCGAAGGTTATTCCGTTGTTGGAAGCGAAGGGGCTGCATGTTGTCGCTGTGCAGATCCCGCTAACATCGTTCGCCGACGACGTTGCGGCAACGCAGCGTGCGCTTGCTCTCGAGGATGGGCCGGTATTGCTCGCCGGCCATTCTTACGCCGGAGCTGTCATCACCGAAGCTGGCAACGATCCTAAGGTCGCTGGACTCGTCTATGTATCGGCCGTGGCTCCAGATAAGGGAGAATCCGCCTTTGGCCTCATTACCAGCGTTCCGACGCCTATCGACTCAGAACTACGCCCCGACAAGAGTGGTTTCCTCAAACTGACGCCCAAAGGAATTGCTGAGGATTTTGCGCAAGACCTTTCCACCAAAGAGATTGCGGGGTTGACCGCAACACAGGTGCCAGTCAGTGTTGCTGCCATGAAGGGCGAGGTCACGAGTCCAGCCTGGAAGTCGAAACCGTCGTGGTACATCATCGCCGCGAACGACCGGGCAATTTCACCCGATCTTGAAGCAGCTCAAGCAAAGAAAATCGGCGCGACTACGACCACCGTCCCGTCCAGCCATGTCAGTATGCTGGCTCAGCCGGCGAAGGTCGCCGATGTGATTTTCGATGCGGCGTCAAAGACCAGTTCAAAGTAGGGCAGAAGGTTTTTTGTGTCGACGGGGGCGAAACCCGTTGGATGCCGCTGCGCCATCCGTCGACATCTTTGTGTGACCATGCCGCGTCAAGGTGACGCAAATCATTCGTAGCGCAATGCTTCGAGCGGGTCGACCTCTGCGGCTCGCCGCACGGGCACCCAGCATGCGAGCAGCGCCACGGCTGCGAACAATGCGCCCACTACAATCAACGTCATGGGATCGCTGGGCTGCACCTCAAAGAGGAAAGTCTTCAACACTCTGGACAAAACAATCGCCAGCACCACACCCACGAAGACTCCGCTGGCAATCAAGCGAAATCCTTCGCCAAAGATGAGGCTGCGGATGTCTTTTTGTTGCGCACCGACCGCCAGGCGGATCCCCAACTCGCGGCGTCTCGAGGCTACCGACAGCGCCAGGACGCCGTAGATTCCGACCAGGGTCAGCATACTCCCCACCACCGCAAAGCCGACGAGCAACTCCATCGCGAAGGTTCGCGAGGCCAGGGATTCGTCGCGGATCTGGTCCAGGGTCCTTGGGTTTTCAATGGCAGCGGTCGGATCCACTGCGCGCAGTTCTCGTTGCACTGCAACCATCACTGTCCGTGGGTCCGCCTGGGTGCGAATCACCAGGTGTTTTGAAAACGCGGTTGCCTGCCACAAAGGCAAATAAATCTCCGGGGACGCCGCTTCCGTCAAATCATCGGTTCGGCCATTGGCGACTTCGCCGACGATCTCGACTGCCGGCTTGTCGCGACCGTTCATCCAGATCTTTCTGCCGATTACATTGGCATGAGGGAAGTAGCGATCCGCAAATGCCTGGTTAACGATCGCTACGCTTGCCGCCTTGGCGTCATCGCTCGAGCGAAACACTCGTCCCCCGAGCATGGGCAGGCCCATCAGTTTGAAATAGTCCTCGGTGACCGCACGCAGCGGTAGCGCGGTTTTGTCGCTCTCCTTGACCGCTGGCGGCTGCCCTTCGATTTCCATCGTCGCCGGCCAATTGTTGCCGGTAAGCGGGACGCCCCAGGCGAACGCCGCGTATTGCACGCCGGGAATCGCCTGAACCCGTTGCAGAGCCTGCTTGTGAAAATTGGTCCACTCTGCAAAGCTCCTAACCTCAGTCACGCTCATGGTTAAGATGTGGCTGGTGTTGTAGCCCCACGGAACTCGCGCGATATTGATCATGGTGCGAATCAGCAGGCCGGCCCCAACCAACAACGCCAGCGTCAGAGCCGTTTGGGCGATGGTTACACCGCGTAGAAGGCGACGTTCACCGAGTCCCGCCGTTCCTTTTGGGCCGGCATCTTTCAGTACCTCCATCGGATCCAGCCGAAGCGCCCGCAGCGCCGGGAAAACAGCGGCCAACATCGACGCCAGCGCGGCCGCACCCAATCCCCAGGCCAGCACCGCCCATCCGGCCGTCACACTATCGAGGCGCGGAACCGCATGTCCCGCAATCAGCTTGAATACCTTTACGATACAAACCGCCAGCCCCACACCGAAGACCCCACCCAGAAGCGCCAGCAACAGACTTTCGATGGAGACCTGGCGCAAGAGAGCGATCCGTCCCATGCCCATCGCGCTGCGAACGGCATACTCCTGCTGCCGTTGCAGCCCTCGCACCAGGAGCAAAGCCGCAGCGTTGCCGCAACCAATCAGAAGTACGAGCGCGGCCGCACCCAATAGCGGAAACAAAATGCTGCGGCCGCCTTGGTTCATTTCGTCCGTCAGCGATTGCAGTTGCGGCCGGAAACCTTCAAATTGTTTCTCCGATTGAGCCTCTCTCGCCGTCAGCACCGCCAACTCGCCTTGCCCTTGCTGAGGGGTCACGTGATCCTTCAGTCGCGCCACGACGTCCCAAACCGGGCTTTTCTCGTATTTCGGGTCGGGCTCGGCAGGACTCCAGAAATCCACCAGCGCGTTGACGTTGTAATTCGGCTCCTTTGCCGCGCCCGGCGAAGGCAGAAAGCGCACCCCCGGCGGCATCACTCCGATAATCGTCGGCGGCACGTCCCACCGGCTGATACGGACAGTTTTGCCTATGATTTGCGGGTCGCCGTTGAACGTCCGCTGCCAGAACTCGTACCCCAGAAGGATCACCTTGACTGGTCCCTGAGCGAAGTCTTGTTCTGCAAAGCCGCGGCCCAGCACGGGACGCAATCCCATAATCTGCTGATAGTCCCGGGTTACTGCCATGCCTTGGATCGATTGACTCCCGTCGTTGCGGATCAGGAAATTGAACTGCCAAAAATAGCCGGCGATTCCGGCGAACGACTTCCCTTCCTTCTGCCACTCCGACCATTGTTGGGAGGGCCAGCCGCGCGGGTTTTCCTCTTTTTGCCCGTCCGTCCTTGCGCTCTGTACCAGCACCAGCTGCTGCGGCTTTTTATAGGGTGGCGGCGTCAGCAGCACGCCCTGGATCAAACTGAACACCGCGGATGTCACCCCGATGCCCAGTGCCAGCGTGAGGATCGCAAGCAGGCTAAAGCCGGGCTGCTTCAGAAGCATCCGAATCGCAAATCGCAGGTCTCGTTTCATTCTTCCCGCACCCACCGGTTCTGTGAATCACAATTTCAGGATGCCATTTACTTAGAACGTTGCGGGGCCACGGTTTGTTCCCGGCGGGCTACGTCATTGGGGGATAATTCGCGCGCCCGCAGCCGGGAAAGACACCCTGAATGGGGCATGCCTCAAAAGGCCCCGAGGGATTTCGCGACGTTTATTAAAGGAAACGCTACAGGCAAGAACGTCCATCGATCTGTCGTATGACGGCACGACTTCAGTCGTACCGTTACCGAGTCAAAAGGTGAGAGGTTTTGGAGTCCGGGTGAGAACCCTGCACTCTAGCTCCAGAATCTGGGAAGTCCGAGGGGCGCACCGCAGATCCCTCCGCTCCGGTCGGGATGACAATTCATCTTGGAAACTATACTGAGCACTCCCAAACAAAATTGTCATCCCGACCGGAGCGTACCCGGATTTCCTGCCACGCCGCACTGGACAAGGCCGCGTACGCGCCCTTCCGTAAAGAAGGGCGCATGCATTGCAACAACGCCACCAAGTCCCACAGGAAATCCGGGGTTGCGTAGTGGAGGGATCTGCGGTGCGCCCCTCGGACTTCCCAAATTCTGGAGTTCTCACGCAGACTCTAAAAGGGCATCATCTCAGGTGTTGCCTGGCCGTCGGTGCGCGGGTCGCTGGCGCCAAAGTTTACCTGCAGTTTGTTGTCCCGTTCGACTGCGTTACCTTTCCCCATCACCAGTGAGTATCTAGGCACCAACGTGATCTGATGGCCCAGGACAAACAACTCTTCAAAGGTGGGTGCCGGAAACCCGGTCTCCAAGGTCACAGTGCATCCATTGCCTGCGTTGAATCGCGGAGCATCCATCGCCGCCTGGATGTTCATGCCGAAGTCCACGACGTTGGCTACAAACTGCGCTTGCGCCTGCGGCTGATTGGAGCCTGATTGGATGCCGAAGCCGATAGCGATATCGTCCTTCTGCATGAAGGCAGGGATAATGGTGTGGAACGGCCGTTTATGGGGCGCAATGGTATTCGGCTGCCCGGGAGTCAGACTGAAACCGCCCCCTCGGTTCTGCAACACAAAACCTGTTCCCTCCGGCACAAGGCCAGAGCCGAAGTTCCCCGAGTTGCTCTGGATTAGCGAGACTATGTTACCGTCGCGATCCACCGCAGCCAGATAAGTCGTATCGCTCTCGAGCTTGGCTAGCTGGGCCGTAATCTCGGAGGGCGGCACACTGCAGTTTGCGCGATCGGTAATGGTCTTCGCGCGTTCTACCGCAAGCTCTTTAGAGATCAGCCGCGCCGTCGGCACCTGTACCACTCGCGGATCACCCACGTAGGCGCGTAGGTCCGCATACGCCAGAGCCTTGGCCTCTAGTTCGATATGCAACGTCTTGGGGTTATCGCGTCCCCATTCCTTCAGGGGATATTGCTCCATAATATTCAGCATGGAGAGCGTCGCCAGCCCTTGTGTGTTCGGTGGTGTCTCATACACAGCCCACCCGTGGTAGGTTGTGGAGATCGGCTCGACCCATTCCGGTTGAAAATCCGCCAGGTCCTCGGCAGTCATTACTCCACCCTCTTCCTTCGAGGTCTTCAGAATGGCCTCGGCGACCGATCCCTTGTAGAAGCCGTCGCGGCCTTTCTCACCGATGATGCGCAGCGTATGCGCGATATCCGGGTTTTTGAAGACTTGCCCCACATGAACAAACGACCCATTGGGCCAAAAGACCTTTGCGAAATCAGGCCGCTTGGCAAACGGGGAACCGTATTTCTCCCATTCCGCCGAGTTCGCCTCCGATACCGGGAATCCTTTCTCTGCCAACGCCTCGGCTGGTTTCAGATCTTCGGCCAACGATAGCTTGCCGAAGCGGTCGTGGAGAGCCTGCCATCCCGCTACGGTACCCGGCACGGTCACAGACCAGATGCCGCGGAGCCGGCTGATGTTATGCGCTTTGAGATTCTCCAGCGACCAGCCTCCTGGAGCCCACCCGCTGGCGTTGAGCGCATAAAGTTTCTTCGCCTTGTTGTCCCAGTAGAGTGCGAACAGGTCGCCCCCTACCCCATTCATGCTCGGTTCAATCACTCCCACCGCGGCATTGGCAGCAATGATTGCGTCGACCACATTTCCCCCCCTCTCCATGATCGCTGATCCCGCCTCCGATGCCAGCGTCTGCAGAGTCGCTGTAATTCCGTATTGGCTCACCGTCATCGAGAAGGCATTATCTCGAGCCGGCTCTGGAATCTCGGTCCGCATGGCATGATCCTGGGTGACGGCTGTACCCTCAATGTTCTGCCCATCCCCGTACGCTCGTGGAACCCCGCTATCATGCTGGCTGCGCTCACTGCTCTGCCCCGCTCGTTGCTGATGTGGCGGCCCTGCCGGCGGTCCTCCCCGTTGGTCCTCCTGCCCCAGCAGCATGAGCGGCATGACCATTGGTATGAAGGCGATCACTTTGGCAAGACGGCGAAGAAGGTCGGAACCTGGCATATTCTCTCCTAATTTCCTGCAACAATCTCTAACATGGAGGTCTTCCTATCACACTTCGAAGATCGATGGAATCGCCGCGGCGATGAAGGCCCTCGGCAAGACGCCGGAGATTCGCGCAGTATAGAGGTTTTGCATGAGCCAATTCGTCTTTCCGATTTTTCAGTATGCTTACGGTTACGATGACAGATCCAACCACCGCCCGCACCTGGCTTAATCAGCCTGCACTTTGGAGCGAGACCGAAGGTACGCTGACAGCAACAGTTCCCCCCGGCACAGATTATTGGCGGGTGACTCACTACGGTTTCATTCGCGACAGCGGTCCATTCCGATATCAGGAACAGAACGGAAACTTTGAAGCGAAGGTCCGCATCACGGGAAAATATCATGAGCTCTATCATCAGGCGGGCTTGATGATCCGCATCGATGACCGGAATTGGATCAAAGCCGGAATTGAGTTCGTGAATGGCAAGCAGAATGTGAGTGCTGTGGTCACGCGCGAGTTTTCAGATTGGTCGGTACTTGCTTGTTCTGACACCCCCGCGTTTTTGTGGCTTCGGATGCAACGGTATCACGACACGGTTCAGCTTTCGTATTCCCGGGATAGCCGGGAATGGTCGATGATTCGGCTCGCATACTTTCCGCCGCAGGTGCCAGTCAAAATTGGCATGATGGCGGCTGCACCCGGTAAAGAGGCTCTGGAAGTTACCTTCGACCACTTTTCGATCGGCCCTCTCCATTCGCCTCCTCAAGAGGACTGAGTGAGGACTTGTCGTTCTTTCCTCACGACACTACCCAAAAGGTCATTTCTTCTTCAGCACTGCGCTGCTGTTCTCATCCGCGGTGATCGCCGCCATCAGTTTGCTGACGTCAGCGGATTTGTCCGGCGCAAGGTCTAACCGCCGGACAATATACTCGCGCGTATAGTGCAGCACCCCCGCGTCGGCCTTCACGTCGCTCTTATAAGAGGCGAAGCCCATATCCAGATCCACGGCAGCCGGTAAGTCATCAACCGTGTAGCCGGCGGGCAAAGCCACGTCGATGCGGTCCCGCCAGGTGCCGGTCTCGCCGAGATCAATCGGGTAAGTGCGCGGCTTATCATTGTACGGCCTTGCATTGCGGCCCACGACCCGGGGGCGGAGCAGCAACAAGTCTCCAGTCGGCTGCGCATAGCCGCTGGCGGTGAAGCTGTACTGCAGCACCAGGCTCTGATTCATTTCGCGCTCGTTCCGGGCGCTGCTGGAGTCGATGGTAAATCTGCTCAGATCTGTCTGCAGTCGCCGCTCGATTGCTTCCTGCTGCTCTTTCTCTCCCTCTTCGGTGTATACCCTCCGAAGCCCTCGCGCCGCTTCTCCGGAACGCGTCTCCGTCACGGTTCCCTTTAGCCCGCCGTCCGCATTCAAGGCAAACGAGGCCACGCGCTCCACGGTGTCGGCATCCGGTGCAAGGGTAGGCAACTCGATCACCTGGCTATCGTTGCCCGCGACCAGAATGCCGTAGCTGCCCTGCAGGTGGAACCCCAGCAGGCCAATCGGCGTGTAGGTATCGGTGGGATCGAAGATCAGATAGCGCTTGCCGTTCCGAGCCTTCACCACTGCCCGCAGGTCAGGGTCGCTGTACCCGGCCGGCATTTCAATGGCTGCGATCGCGTGGTTGCCCTGAATAGAAGGCAGCAACGGATCGATGAACCCGCGATGCGTATCCACCAGCACCCAGGTGGCGCGGACACCCACCGCGTTCAGCATGGCGATCAGCAGCGTCGCCTTGTCTTTACAGTCACCGTAACGGTACCTGAAGACATCCGCGGCCGCATGGGGCTGCAAACCGCCAATACCGATCTCGATGCCAACGTACCGAATCTCCCGCTGCGTGAATAGGGCAACGCCCTGAATCTTGCTCTTAAAATCTCCTCCGCCACCCACCTCGCGGGACTTGGCGGCAATCTCCTGTGGTGCTTCGGTGCGGTTCGCGGCCAGCGTGTCATAGTAGTTGCCGATCTCCGTCCAACGCTGGTCCCCAGTGGGCATCGGCCGGGCTCCGTAGTGAATGACCATGCGAGCGGCCAGGGCGGCGGGCGAAGGTGCCATGGGGACATCCGTCAGATCGATGCCGGGCACATCCGTCAATTCCCATCGCCAGTGGTTGGGCGCGACTTCGGCCGCCACAACGGGTGCATGATGCAGCCACGCATCATAGTGGTTCCAACCCGGCGGCAGATCCAATTCCAGGACCCAGCGCATCCCGGGAATGTCCTGCTGGAAGTGCCAGCTCTCCTCCCCGATGCCATAGTCGGCGACCCGGGTCTCGACCTCGTAGGCGATGATGCCGCCGGGATCGGCTCCGGGAGGGGTCACCGTTTTGGCGCGCAGGTCATCGTAGAGGATGCCCCACTCGCCCAGAGCCTCGTCGCGCACTTCCTGGTCCTTCACGATGTACCGATGGCCATCGGGCGCGATGCTCCAGGCATGGAAGTAATTGAGCTTTTCGTCTTTGGAGTAGCCAGCGACAATCTGGGCGTATTCGCGGCCCTGTGGTTTCAGAATCTTCAGCACCCGGCGCAGCCGCTCGGTCGCCCGGCCGTCTGGAGCAATGCTTACCAGCCGGTCGTCGAGCAGCACCACGGCATTGGTATTCGCCGGGTAAGACGGTACCTTGGTTGCGGCCGCCTCAACTACCCAATCGGGAAATGAGTTGGCCGCGTGCGCGCCCGGCACCGCCAGGGACAGACCCATCAGTAAGAATGGCAGCTTCATTGGGAGCCGGATGTAGTGGATGCTGCCTGGGTAAACTGGAGCACCGCGGGCTCCTTATCTTTGGCATTCACCTTCTGGTAGAAGTCCTTGAGCTGTGGGTAGTCGTCTGCTTTGTAAATCACATTGCCGACGACCAGCGCGCGCTGGCTTTTCAGCCCGGCCGCCTCACGCGTAAACTTCGCCCGGTAGAAGGTATTTTGCGGATCGGAGAACTCGGTGTCTTTCGGTAGACTCTCGACGTCAAACCCGGGCGGCAGCTTGATCTCGACCGTATCCTGCGCGATGTACGGGTAGTTCAGGTCGATGGGCTCGGTTCTCCTATCCAGGGCAAAGAGCGGATGGCTGGTCGACTCAAAGAAAGTGGCGGGAAGAAAAACACGCTTCGCGGTGTTTGTCCCCATGGAGCCAGTCACGCTCATCATGGCCATTAAGTTCGTGTTCCAGTCTGTGAGCCCGAGGAAATGGTCAACCTTTACCTCGATGCCGGCCGGCATCTGCGCTTGCACAGTTTCCGTAAATTGCTGCTTGAGCGCATCTTCGCCGTTGCTCAGGGCAAATTCGCGCCAGCGGAGCGCAGCGGTGCCGCTAAGCGCGATGCGGACAGCGCCGGAGACCTTGCCATCCGGCTGGATCTCCAGACTGGCAAACCGCAACACGTTCGTCGACTGATACACAGGGCTGGGGGTTAAAACGAGGACCGTACCTTTATCTATCTGCCGGATGCCCTGGGTGGCGGTGTGCTTCCAATGCAGACTGCCGAACTCGGCATAGCGTTCGCCGGGGTCGAAGAACGTCTCTTTGCCCGCTACCTCGACGATAGCGATCTCGTTATCCAACTGACTCATATCCAGGTAGTTGGGTACAAAGAGGTTGTAATCACGGTTGGTCACGTAGGCCAGGTAAGCCTTGAAACCGGCAGCCCGGGCCAGGCCGACGAAGAGACGGGTAATTTCATCCCGATCACCGCGTTTCTGTGCCCAGATATCCGCCGCTGTCTTGATCTTGACGCCCAGCGCCTTGTCCTCCGCGTCGCTGTGTTCGCGCGTGAGGGTAGTATTCTCCACCGTCATGACTGCGCCGTAGATTTTCTGCAGCTTTTGGACTGGCGTGTCAGAAGGACTGACGATCCCGCTGGCGATGCTCGAGAGTTTGCCCGAATCGATAAACCGGTCTGCGTTCTTTGACCAATACTTTCCCTCGGTGGCCCAGTATTCATCGATCGTTCGGGCAATCGTGTAATAGAAGAGTGTGCGATACGTGTAGTTTTGCATCGGAGGCATATAGTCCTCCTCCGGGTACGCGGGTATTTTCTCCACATCGAGGGTGTAGGACTGGCTCGCAGGAGCGTAGACGACCGAGGCGCCCGAGGGAAGATCGGCTGCGTAGGCCACATGTCCCTGCAAAACGCCGCCGTGGCCGTCCTCGAGCACCCGCTCGCTGGGCAGGAAGTAAAAATGCGCCTTGCGAGTATAGAGCGGCCCCTGTAAGTACCAGCGCGGTGCGACTACGAGGTTGCTTTCGTAACCCAGCGTATAGCGGTATTCAATGATACTGCCCACTTGCACATCGGGCAGCGTGAACACGGTGGCCTTGTACTTCTCTTTACCGTTTTTCTTGACCAGCTTCTGGTAGGGCTTGCCCTTAAATGGAATTACGCTACCGTCGCTATGAATGGTGCGGCCGTCCACCCCGGTGATGGTGAATTTCCCACCCTGGTAGTTGATTTCCTGGTCGGCGTACTGTTTCCCCTTCTCGGTGAGGATCTTGAGACGCACATAGGTGGTGTGGATGTGTATCTTGTCGTCTGCTTTTTCTTCACGATAGAGAAAGATCGCGGGCGCACCGGGAGCAGCTGACTCTGCGGTCATCTGCAGCTCTTCCGGCGTGGGTTGGATCCATGAATCCGCTTGCGCATGGATACTCGACAAAACAATGACAGCG
>Ga0302326_10014981_pt1 | contig 16344 bp, 14 predicted proteins | sample Palsa_T0_3_FD_202264 | JGI IMG/M metagenome (GOLD analysis project Ga0302326, IMG submission 202264) | Peat permafrost microbial communities from Stordalen Mire near Abisko, Sweden - Palsa_T0_3 | ecosystem: Environmental > Terrestrial > Soil > Palsa > Peat permafrost | place: Sweden: Abisko... | reverse complement strand
CGGCGGCCCCGACTCCGGCGCCCAAGAGACCGGCGATCATGGTCATGCGAACCTGCTTGGCTGCCTGCTCGTCAGCGTACGCCCTTTGTCCGCTTTCCAGGGTGACTCTTTCCTTCCAATGATCCAACATCACGTGGCCCATTTCGTGGGCCAGGACATACGCCAATTGGGCTTCGGAGTCCACGATGGAAATCAAGCCAGTGGAAACGTACACCGTGCCGGTGGAGAGCGTTTCCGCCAGCGGGGTGGGATCGGGTATCACCTTGAAAGCAATTGCTCGCTCGGATTCGGCCGGCACCAATCTCTGTCCGATGCGGTTGATATGATCCTGCACCACCAGGTTGTCGTACAGATTCTGGTGAACGCGCCAGCGGTCTTCCCGCACGGTGGCAATATACGAAGAGACACTGGTGTTGCGATCGTAGGCGCGCTGGCTGTGCTCGCGCATGAGTTGTTCATAGGCGGCATCCACCTCATCTCGAAAGTTGAGATCCTTTTGATATTTGTCGTTGGAATACTGCTTGAGCGCTTCGTAGCGGAGCTGGTTCTTGGCGGCGTCGGCTTCGGGGTTCTTCTTGTTTAGTATTTTGCCTAGCTGACCGAATGCCGGCAGCGATATTGCTACAAGGAGTGCGGCTGTCCTGGTGAAACGTAGTTGCGTGTACATCTTGGTAATTCCTTTCCTGCTGGTTAGTTGCCCATTTGCTCGTGGATGATCGAGAGAACGATCGCACTATCGGTGGAGACGCCATTCCGCGGCGCCATGGTGAAGGACTTGTTGTCGGGTTTTCGAGAGATCTTGAACTCGCCCTTTGAGTTCGGAGCGGAGACTTTTGTCTGGTCGGCGGATGCCTCAAAGGAATGGTCCTCCGCGCCCTTCAATGGTTTCATGACAAAGGCGATTTTGCCGTGAGAGATAGAGAGCTTCCCGTCGCAATACTTCAATGAGTCGCCGCCGGTAAGACCTCTGACCAGCTTACCTTCGTGGATGTGCTGCACGAGGAACGTGGCCTTACCGCCCAGTTTCAGAGATTCCTCCATTATTTTCGTGGCCTTGGCGACGACATCCGGATTGTAACGGCGGTCATCGCCGTTTAGATATGCGATGCCCAGGTTCTCTGCAACGGTGGCGTCGGTCTTATCCTGTTCCCATACTTCTTCCAGTTTGGCCGCAGCTTTATCGAACTGATTACTGTCGAGATACTGCTGAGCGACCCGCTTGGCGTCCTCGAACCTGCCCCCGCTTTGGCTGTGGGAAGCAGGAGCGAAACACAGGAGAGCCGCGACCGGCAAACCTAGCGCGAGAACAATGCGGCGAATGAAGAGTCGAGTCACGATTTAGTAATCAACTTTCTTTTCCGGACGGGAACGATCGACGAGTAGACTCTCTCTAAGCCCGAACTGGAAATTTGGCGTTTGCGAAGGGAAGGTTCGAGATTGAGCGTGCCGAGTGCGTGTGCAGGACAATTGCCTCATTCGTACCTTCGATCCCCGTTGTCCGCACCAGAGTCCACCAGCCATTTCCTTGGCGGGGTTCGAGAGGCCAAGCAAGTTCCAGGGCCAATGACGCCTATGGCGCAGTGGTGGAAGTATACAACAAATCAATTCCCGTGAGTAGGCCTACTGGTACTTGAAATCAGGAGGACTTTATGCCGACATCCTAAGACCCGAAAGATATTGTGAACCTTAGTGCTTCCGAGCGGTCTGTTCCTCCGCGAGAAAAGGCTCGGCCGGAGTGCCGAGCCGGCAGACACGAGTGTCCGCGCCACGTCCGGCTATTGTACGAAGATCGTTGCGGTCGACGGGCTCGACACTCCTCCCACGGTGATCACGACGGCTTGCGCGCCAGACGGCACATTCGGCGAAAGCTGAATATTGAGCTGATCGAGGCCGTCTACAAATGTTGGCGCCGAGCCGTCGAACGTGACGGTCGCCGGCTGATTTCCGACTGTGACGGAAATCGATTGGGTCAACCACTTCAGTACCGATCCGGTAATCGACCCGGTGACACCGGCAGGGCTGGTCTGGCCGCCTCCCGTGAAATAGATCGTCACGTAAGAGCCTTTGGCCGCCGGGTTGGATGGCGCATTAATCGTGTGGTCCTGATTAAACGCCGCAGCCTGACCCGAACCGCTCGAGTTCAACGTGAACGCCCCCGGCGCGGCACTCGCAATCTGCACCGTCTGGCTCGCGGAGGCCGATTGATACTGGACCTGCATCACGACCTGCGATTGGCCGGCTACCTCATAAGGAACGACGGCGTTTATCTGCCTGGCGGAGGCGTACGTGAGGGGCGCGGCGACCGACCCGAATAAGACGCGCGTCCCGGCCAGCGTGGTATCTACGCCGCCCGTGGCGGGATCCACGGTGAAAGCCACACCGGTAGCCGGGCCGAGACCCGTACCGTAGATCGATATCAACTCGCCCGGCGCCACCGCTCCCGTCATTCCAGACGCGGAATTCGCCACGCCGCTGATGGCGACGCCGGAGACCGCGCCCACGGCCATGATGTTGATTGTGTCCGACCCGTTGGCAGCCGTAACGACTATCGGCAAGAAGCCAGTGAGGCTGGCGGGAAGCGACGCCGTGATGCTGGTGTCGCTCCAGTTCGACACTTCGAGCGCTAACAATTTCGAGCCGGGGAACCCCACCGCGCACGCCGAGCATTGCTGCGCGCCGAAACCCACGCCCGCAATCGTGATGTTGCCGCCTGCCGCAACTGCTTTCGCAGAGCCGGCGATCAGCGGTCCCACGGAAGAAATGGTGGGTCCGCTCTTACAGCGGAACGTGGAGTAATAGCCGGCCGGCTCCGTATACGGGCCACATGACGTGGGGCTCGATCCCGAGGCGGTCAGGCTGAAACTGCCGGTGCCCGGAGCGACGAAATCGTTGTAGAAGAGTTCTCCGTTGGTGACTCCGTCTGATAAGTTCGTGCTAGCGGCCCAGGTGACCGAGCTTAGCGTTTCGACATACTGATCCGATGCGGTCACCTCGGCCACCATCATGCCGCCGAGCTTCGATAACGTGGGGTCCTGAGCCGGTGAGTTCCCGACGGTCTGCCATGCGGTGCCATCCATGAGGAAAGAGGAAATGATCTGGTAGGACGGATGCGAGGTGCTGTCGATGTACGCAATGCCCGGCCCGCTGCAGCCGGTCAGGGCTCCGGCGAGGCCATCGACGTCGGTCCCCGGAATATGGCAATAAGGAACCACCCGGGTGCGGCCCGGGATTGCGAAATCGAGCGACGCGCTAGTCAACAGCACGACTCCGTCGCTCGTCCCGTTTGTCCCGGCATTGCCGATGGCCGAAACGGCATCCACGCCTCGCAAATCGTCTCCGAACTGGTTCCACGTGGCCAGATCCCATTCGAATTGGCTGGCTCGCTCCATCTCCATGATTTGGACGTCCGTCCCATAGAGAGTGGCTAACAGCGCGTTGGTGGTGAGTTCGTCCGCTAGCGGAGAGCCGAAATGCGGCGTTGCCAGGAACATCGCCTTCCGGATCTTCTGCGTGGGCGGAGGGTTGAAGACGCCGGACGTAGCCGATTTTCCGGCCAGGTAGGAGCGCACAATCAATCCGCCCATGCTGTGTGCAATCACATCCACCTCAGGCGCCGGCAAGCCATTCAGAAAGGTCGCCAACTCGGCGCCGAGTTGCTCGATCGAGCATTCGGGACACTCCGTGCAATTCTCGAAAAAGTAAACGTTCGGCACATTATTCGGCGCAGCTTGCAAATAGGCCTGGAGATTACCGAAGGTGCCGGTAGAGTCCTGTGGAATGGGGCACGATCCATCGAGGCTCAATTGGAGTCCGTCCAACAGCACCACAGGAGGCGCGGCTGACGAGGTTTCCGGGGTCGCGAATGGAGCGACGGTGATCCGAATCGTCGCCGTGCGCTCCTCCTGCGCGCTGGTGAAAGACAAGTCGACGGAATAATCGCCGGGCTCGGTGTTGAGGGGAACACCGATCATCACGCGGCTGCCGTTCAATTCCCGCGCCACCGGAAAATTCCGGCCCGCGGCGAGGGCGGTGCGCGTTTTGGTCGATCTCATGAACGCCAACGTCTCGGGCGCCGCGTCAATAGCGATGCTCCCGCCGGCGACAACCGTGTACTGCGAATGCTGAAGGGTCAGCGGATGACGAACCTGTCCGAACAATCCGCCTGCCGCCAGACACACGAGCACGCCCGAAGCGTTTCGATTTCGCCGCAAGAAAAGGCCCCCTGTAAACCACCTCATTATCTTTCGCGCCCGGCGACGAGGTCAAACGGTGTGTGGGGCATGCTCAGCCTGCCCAAGGGCTGGCTCCGCTGGCCCGGACAAGCTAAAGCATGTCCCACGAAGGCCAGACTCAGAAGCTACTTGCGCCGATATGACTTCTGATATATCGTGTGATATATCATGAGCAAGGATCTCTGGGAGGGCGGATGGCCGTGGTCCATGGCCTTCGGGGAACGGCGGGCGCGCGCTTTTCCCATCGCCTTTGCGTTCGGCTCGAAGGGCCGATTCTTCGGCGCCGGCGAAATCCGCCTGGCAATCCTCTCGCTTCTGAGCGAAAGTCCCAAGCACGGCTATCAGATAATGAAGGAACTGGGCGAGCGATCGGGTGGAGTGTATCATGCCAGCGCCGGCAGCGTTTATCCGACTCTGCAGCAACTGGAGAATGAGGCGCTCATTCGCGTGAAGGCCGTGGGGGGCCGAAAGATTCACTCGCTTACCGCCGCCGGGCGAAAGGAACTCGACCGCGATCCTGACGGAGTCCGCCGCATCTGGGAACGGGCCGAGGAGTGTGAAGATTGGGGACAATCCTTCGGGCCGGAGAGCATGACCATCCTGCCGCTGCTTTCGCCGCTGGTAAAAGCCAGCCTGCGAGCGGCGGGGCGCGGCGGGGCTGAGCGCGTGCGCGAGATTCTCGACCGCGCCCGCAAAGACTTGGAAGCAATTTGAGAGGTGGAAATGGGAATTGGCATCCGCATCGAAAATCTGCGCAAGGTTTATGACACGCCGCCGCCCTCGGCCGCGCGCGGCGGCGGCTTCTCCTTCGTGGCGCAAAAAACTGCCGGTCCGAAGGAGAAGAAAAAGAAATTCGAAGTTGTGGCCATTGATGGCATCACGCTCGAAATGCGCGCCGGCGAGGTATTCGGACTCCTGGGTCCGAACGGAGCCGGAAAATCGACCACCATCGGCGTTCTGACCACGCGCACTCGCCCCACCGGTGGACGCGCCTTCATCGGCGAGTACGACGTCTGGCAGGAACAGGTGAAGGCCAAGCGCCTGATCGGCGTGGTGCCACAGCGGCCGAATCTGGATTTCGCTCTGACGGCGCGCGAGATCCTTCTCTTCCACGGGGCCTATTTCGGCCAGAGCGCGCGCGAGCGGGAACGCCGCAGCGACGATTTGCTCGAACAGTTCCACCTGAAAGACCGGGCCGACGATATGGTCCGCAACTTTTCCGGCGGCATGATGCAGCGCATCTCCATCGCCCGCGCCATGATGCACGATCCGGAAGTGCTGTTCCTCGACGAGCCGAGCGCGGGGCTCGACCCGCAGACGCGCCTGATGCTCTGGGAGATTGTGCGGAGCTATAACAAGCTCGGTAAAACCATCGTGTTGACCACTCACTACATGGATGAGGCCGACGCGCTCTGCGATCGTCTGGCGATTATCGATCACGGGCGCATCATCTCCCAAGGCACGCCCACGGAACTGAAGGCGTCGATTCCCGGCGGATACATTCTGCGCCTACGTTTCAATCAGGTGCCGGAAGCGCTGCCGGCGGAGCTAAGGAAACTTCCCGGCGTCACCGAGGTGCGCCCCGCCGCCAATTCCAGCCTCGACGTCTATGCCGATCGCGGAGGACCGCTGATCGCGCCGATCGTGAACGCCGCTCAGGCGCTCGATGCGGAGCTGCACGACGTGCACATCGCCGAGCCGAGTCTCGAGACCTTGTTTCTGCACCACACCGGAAGGAGCCTACGCGATTGAACTGGAAAACATTCTACGCGCTGCTTGCGCGCGACGGCCACGTGGCTCGCCGCAATCTTCTGCCCATGCTGCTGCAGAATCTGCTGCAGCCCTTGCTGCTGACGTTCGTATTCGGCCGCGTCCTGACGACCAGCGGCATGATGCACCCTGAGTATAAGAGCATCTTGCTGCCGGGCGTAATGGCGATCAGCATGGTGCTCTCCGGCGTGCAGGCTGTCGCCATGCCGCTGATCACGGAATTCCAATTCACCCGCGAGATTGAAGACCGCCTGCTGGCGCCCATGGCCATCGGGTGGCTAGCGGTGGAGAAGATCGCCGCGGGCATGGTCCAGGCGCTAGTGGCGGGGCTCGTGGTGATACCGGCGGCATGGCTCACCATGGGCTCGGGCGTCCAACTGAGCTTCCAGCCGCTCGAGTTCGCGGTGGTTTGCGTGCTGGTGGCGATGTTCTCGTCCGCCGGCGGGCTGGTACTGGGCTGCACGATCGGGCAGACGCAAATCGGCCTCATGTTCAGCCTGGTGATCGCGCCCATGATGATGTTCGGCTGCGCGTATTACCCTTGGGCATCGCTCGCGGCTTTCCCGGTATTGCAATGGGCCGTGCTGATCAATCCGCTGGTGTATGCCAGCGAAGGCCTGCGTGGCACACTAACGCGCGCGCCACACATTAACACGATGATTGTGATGGGCGCTCTCGTGCTGATCAACTGCTTGCTGCTGGTGGCAGGCCTGAAGAAGTTCCACCAGAAGGCCGTAAGCTAATCGACAGACTCATCTAAATCCGTCGCGCCGAGAAGAGTCTCCGAACTCCTGAAGTCGCGCCAGAAGTTAGGGGTGGGGAGGAAATTGACTTGAGCTAGTTTGGCATCACGCATACCGCTCCCTTCGGTCACGGCTCGGAAACCCAACATGCCGATACTGAGCCGCGACCAGAGGGAGCGGAGTGCGGGCTTCCGTCAAATTCCACGACCTCAGGAGTTCTGAGTCTCGGCGCCGCCGGCAGGAGTGCCTGCGGCACCAAAATTCTGCTAACCGATTTGACGCCGCGTCGTCCAACCGATAGCCTAGCTAGTTAGGCATAGCTACATAGGTATCGGTATGGGCGACAAGAAAAACGACATCCTCCAGGGGACATTGGTCCTTCTGGTCCTCCGCACTCTCGCTTCCAACAAGAAAATGCACGGGTACGCTATCACGGCGCGCATCCATCAGGTATCGGAGGAGTTACTCCGCGTGGAGGAGGGCTCGCTCTACCCCGCCCTGCACCGTATGGAGCAGGAGGGCTGGATCAAAGCCGAATGGGGCAAAACGGAGAAAAACCGCGAAGCCCGCTTCTATACGTTGACAGCCCTCGGCAAGAAGCGCCTGCAACAGGAAGAGGAAAGCTGGCGTCGCCTTACAGAAGGAGTGGCGCGCGTCATCCGCTACGCCTGACCGAGTTCGCCATGGCCTGGTATCGACAATTCCGGAACACTCTCCGCCCCAATCGCCTGCAGCGCGACCTGCGAAAGGAACTCGCTTTCCACGTGGCCGAGCGGGCGGAGGAACTGCGCGAGTCGGGCATGACCCAAGCGGAGGCCGAGCGCACGGCACATCTGCAATTCGGCAATCTGACGGCACAAATCGAAAGGACCCGCGATATGGATATTCCCGAATATCTGGAAGCAATGCTTCGAAATCTTCGTTTGGCGGTGCGAAGTCTGGCGAAAGCGCCGGCCTTCTCGCTGACCGTGATCCTGACGCTTGCCCTCGGCATCGGCGCCAATAGCGCGGTGTTTTCGGCTATCGACGCCGTCCTGCTGCGTCCGCTGCCGTTTCCCAACGGCGATGCGCTTCTGCTGATTACGCAAGCCCAGCTCAAGAGCCCGGAACCGAGCGTGGCGCCCATCCGGCTCGAGGAATGGAACCGGCTCAACAGCACTTTGCAAGGGATTACCGGCTACGACTCCCAGGACAGCTCGGAACTGTCCGGCGAACTGCCCGAGAAACTCAAGCACGTTTTTGCGGCGCCGCGCTTCCTGCAGGTATTAGGAGTGGCGCCGGCACTGGGCCGCGATTTCAGTCCGCAGGAGGAGCATTTCGGCGGACCGGATGCCGCCATCATCAGCGACCATCTCTGGCGCCGCCGCTTCAATGGAAGCTCCGACGTGCTCCGCAAAACGCTGCGCTTCGGAACCTCTTCTTTTGCCATCGTCGGCGTGATGCCGCCTTCGTTCCAATTCCCCGACCGCGACGTGGACGTCTGGTCGCCCAGCCCGCCGGATGCGCCCTACTCGCAGAGCCGCGAATCCACGTGGTACACGGCCATCGGAAGGCTGAAACCCGGTGTCACGCTGGCGCAGGCGCGCGACAACCTGATGACCGTGCAATCCAACCTGGCGCGCCAGTTTCCCAAGCCCGACGCTGAAATTTCTCCGCGCGTCGCGCCGTTGAAGGAATCGACGATCGGCGGCGTGAGACGTTCGCTGTGGATCCTGTTCGGATCGGTCTCCCTGCTGCTGTTAATCGCCTGCACCAACATTGCGGCGCTGCTGATGTCGCGCTCCACTGGGCGGCAGCAGGAGATCGCAGTGCGATTTTCGCTCGGCGCAACCAGAGCTTCGGTGGCGGCGCAACAACTGGCCGAAGTGCTTGTCCTGGCCCTGGTAGGCGCGGCGCTCGGCTTATTGGTGGCCATGGGCGCTTCCACCGTTTTCCGCAGTCTGGCGCGCGATCTGCCGCGCATTGAGGAAATCGGGCTCAACTGGCGAATCGTGCTCTATTGCCTGGCCTGCGCGCTCGCCACCACGTTGCTCTCGGGGCTGATTCCCGCCGTTCGCAGCACGCGGCGCAGTTTGGCCGAGTCGCTGGCGCAGGCCGGCCGCTCGCAGGTATCGGGCCGCAATCCCTTGCAGCTTGCCCTTGTGGCTGCGCAAGTCGCGTTTGCGGTGACCTTGCTCGCGGGCGCGGGATTGTTGCTGCGAAGCTTTCAGGAATTGGGGCGCGTGTATCCCGGGTTCGACCCGCGGCACGTGCTCACGCTCCACATCAGCACAGGCTGGGGCGAGACGGCCGATCCGAAGGGCAGCAAGCAGCGCATGGACCGCATTCTGGACGGATTGAGTTCACTCCCGGGGGTGGAATCGGCAGCCAGCGCGGCCATGCTGCCGGGTGTGCCGAATGAATACCAGTTGGATCTCGACACCTCCGAAGGCCGTGCCGAAAGCGAGCCGAAAATGCGAGCCTACGCCCGCTTCGTCACCCCGAGTTATTTCGCCACCATGGGCATTCCACTGCATGCGGGTGAGCTGTGCCGGGATGAGCCGGGCAGGGCCGGTATCATGGTCAACCGGAGCTTCGCTAACCACTTTCTGGGTGGAGTGGCCGGCATCGGCCGTCACTTGACAGTTCCAGGCAACGCGTATATGACGCCTGGAGAGATTCGCGGGATCGTGGGCGATGCACGGGAAGCCGGTCTGGACCACGAACCTCAGCCCACGGTCTACTGGTGCAATAACCTCCTCCAACCTGGGACGTTCTTTCTGGCGCGGACTCATGGTGAGCCCGCCGCCATGACGGAGACCGTCCGGCGCAAGATCCACGAGCTCGAGCCCATGCGCTCGGTCTACGATATCACTCCGCTCAGCGATCACATCTCCGACGCGTACGCGGAAAACCGCTTGCGGACCATTCTCCTGAGCTGCTTCGCGGTGACTGCCGTTTCGCTCGCCTGCGTGGGCCTGTACGGAACGCTCAGTTACCTGGTGAGTCTGCGACGCCGTGAAGTGGCTCTCCGGCTCGCCTTGGGAGCCTTGCGAAATCAGGTGGTCGGCCAATTCCTGGCGGTCGGCCTGCGCACCGCGATTTTTGGATGCCTTGCCGGCCTGGTGCTCGCGGCGGGGTTCGCGCGCCTGCTCTCGGGCATGCTGTTCGGCGTCTCTCCGACCGACGGCGCCACAATCGCCGGAGTATTGGCGATCGTCCTCGCAGTATCGGCGGCAGCGTCGCTGATTCCGGCAGTGCGCGCGGCTCGCGTGGAACCCATGCAGGCGCTGCGGGAGGAGTGACAAAATGGCCGCCTACGGTGGTATCCTCGTTAACTGCGGGGAGAGCCCATGAGCCTGATTCAGTTCACTAGAAACCATAGCGACCATTCCACCGATAAGGGATACCAATTCGAATTTTTCTGCGACCGCTGCCATAACGGCTTCATGTCCGAATTCTCTGCATCCAGCATGGGAATGGCTACGACCGCGGCGCGCACGCTCGGCAGCATCTTCGGCGGTGTTTTGGGCAATGTGGGCAGTTCGGCCTACGAGATCGAACGCGCGGTCCAGGGGACCGGGCACGACAAGGCGTTCCGCGCGGCGATCGAGGAAGCCAAACCGAATTTCCGCCAGTGTCCCAAGTGCACCAGCTGGGTTTGTCAGGCGACTTGTTGGAACGACAAGCGCATGTTGTGCTTCAATTGTGCCCCGAACGTAGAGGCGGAACTAGCGTCGGTGCAGGTGGAGACGCAAATCGCACAGATGAAGGAAAAGGTGCGGCAGCAGGACCTTACGACAGGCATGGATCTCACTTCCGAAGCCGCCGCCCTCTGCCCGAGTTGCGGCTCGCAGACGCAGGGCGCAAAATTCTGCCCGGAGTGCGGCAAACCGCTTCGCCCCAAGGGTGAGTGCTCGAAGTGCGGCACGCATGTGGAAGCCGGCACCAAGTTCTGTCCCGAATGCGGTAACAAGATGGTCTAGAGTCGGGTAAATTCCAATATCTGGACAGTACCGGGACAGTCTTCAGTCAGGGTTCGTGGCAGTTCCGCTTCGACCACGAGACACATCGCCCATGATCGCGTGGGCACCCCGTGTGAGAATGTAATTTGCGAACGCATCTGGCCGGCAAATCGGTTCTGGTGACCGGCGCCGGCGGTTATATCGGGTCGGCTCTGGTGAAGGCCATAGTAGCTGCCGGACCAACCCGCCTCGTGCTGCTCGATTCCTGCGAACAGAACTTATTCGAGATCAGCCGCACGGTCCCAGGCGAGGCCATCCTGGGCAGCGTTACCGACGCTCCCCTTCTCGACGACATCTTCGATCGTTTCCGCCCGGACATCGTCTACCATGCGGCGGCGTACAAGCACGTGCCGCTGCTCGAACAGAATCCGTTCGCGGCCATCCACAACAACGCCATCGGAACACACACGCTCGTGCAGGCGCTTCTGCGGCACGGCCCTTCGCGCCTCGTCCTTATATCCACCGACAAAGCAGTGAATCCGAGCAGCTTTTTGGGTATTTCGAAACGAATCGCGGAATTGGTGGTGGTGTCATTGAGCAGTTCGGAGTGGCCGATGAACGCCGTCCGCCTGGGGAACGTGATCAACTCGACTGGCAGCGTCATCCCGATTTTTCGGCAGCAGATTGCCGCCGGCGAAGCGGTCACTGTCACGCATCGCGAGGCCACGCGCTATTTCATGACGCTCGAGAAAGCGGTGGATGCCATTCTCGCCGCCGGCGCGGCCGAATGCGCTGGACGGATTCTTTTGCCCGATCTGGGCGAGCCGGTGCGCATCGAGGAATTGGCGCGCTCGCTCATGGGCGACGAGCAATTACCCATTCGATACATCGGCCTTCGTCCGGGCGACAAGCTTTCCGAGGATTTGCTTTTCGCGCAGGAGGTAAGAGAAGGGACCTGCGGCGCGCTCACCGTCGTCCGCACTCCCACCATCGATCCGGCGGCGCTCGACGCCACTATCGAACGCCTTCGGGCGGGCCGAACGCTGGAAGAGCTACGTCCGGCCGTGAGCGCGTTGGTGTGCCAATGAAGCGCAAAATCGCCGCCGTCACGTCCTCGCGCGCCGACTTCAGCCATCTCTACTGGCCTTTGCACGAGTTGGCGGCCCACCCGGAGATCGATCTCAAGATCGTGGCGATGGGCCCGCATCTGTCACCCGAATTCGGCCATACCGGGGCTGAAATCGAGAAGGCAGGGTTCGCGATCGATTCCCGCATTGAATGCCTGCTCAGTTCCGACAGCGATGTGGGAATGGCTAAGACTATCGGCGTCGCCACTCTCGGGCTGGCAGATTGCCTGGGCCAGATGCGGCCCGACCTGCTTCTCCTGATCGCCGATCGCTACGAGATGCTCGCACCAGCGTCCGTTGCTCTGGCGCTGCGAATCCCCATCGCGCACATCGAAGGCGGCGAAATCAGCGAAGGCGCTATCGACGACGCCGTGCGCAACGCGCTCACCAAGTTGAGCCACGTGCATTTCACGTCGACGGAGAAGGCGCGCGCCCGCGTCATCTCCATGGGGGAAGCGGAGTGGCGTGTGCATCGCGCCGGAGCGCCCTCGCTTGACCATCTGCGCCGCAGCCCGCTGCTCCCGCCGGTACCTGGCCAACCGGCCGTGATCGTCGCCTACCACCCCACTACCATCGCGCGCGATACCCTCCGCGAGGCCGAGGCGCTTTTCACCGCGCTCGCATCCGTCGAAGGGCCGCTGTTCTTCTGCTACCCGAACGCCGACGCCGGCAGCCGCGCGCTGATTACCCGCGCCAAGGAGTTCCTCGATCGGCGCGGTAACGGCCAGGTACTCGTCAATCTCGATCCGGTAGCTTACTGGAGCCTGCTGCGCGACGCCAAATTCCTGCTCGGCAACTCCAGCAGCGGCATCATGGAGGCGGCATCGTTCGGGATTCCGGCGGTAAACGTGGGAATTCGCCAGCGCGGGCGCGAACATGGCAGCAACGTGCTCGATGCCGATGCCACCGTCGATTCCATCCTTGCGCGCGTCGCCCAGGCGACCGACCCGGCTTTCCGCGCATCGCTCACCGGCATGGAGAATCCGTACGGCGACGGCCATGCCGCCGAACGAATCGCGGCGGTGTTGGCGTCCGTGCCCCTGGGAGAGGAGTTGCTGATCAAGCGATGAGGATTCCGCTTTCCGCGCCCGACATCGTGGAGCCGGACATAGAGGCCGTCGTCGAGGTGTTGCGCACGCCGCGCATTAGCCTCGGGCCGAAGCTGGAGGAGTTTGAAGAGTGCTTCACCCGCTACGTCGGCGTGCCAAATGCCGTCGCGCTCAGTTCGGGCACTGCGGGACTGCATCTCGGGCTTCTAGCGCTGGGGATCGGAGAAGGCGACGAGGTGATTCTGCCGTCGTTCACCTTTATCGCCGCTGCCAACGCCATTCTGCACGCGCGCGCCACACCGGTCTTCGTGGATATCGACGCGCGAACGCTGAATCTCGATCCTGAAAAGGTGGAACGCGCCATCACGCCACGCACTCGTGCCATCCTCGTGGTCCATACCTTCGGAATCCCGGCCGACATGTCGACGTTGCTGGCCATCGCCCAAAAGCACGGTTTGCGCGTCATCGAAGATGCCTGCGAAGCTCTCGGCGCGGAGTATGGCGGGCAGCGCGTGGGTGGGCTCGGAGATCTCGGAGTGTTCGCGTTTTATCCGAATAAGCCGATCACCACCGGTGAAGGTGGTATGGTCGTCACGCACGACGCACAGGTCGCCGCCACCATCCGCGCGCTGCGTAATCAGGGCCGCCGGCCGGAAGACGGATGGCTCGATCACTCGCTGCTCGGCTACAACTTTCGCATTTCCGAGATGAACTGCGCGCTCGGCATCGCACAAATGAAGCGGGTCGGCGAGATCCTTGAACGGCGGCGAGTTGCGGCGGCTTTGTACGCTGAGGAATTGCGCGATGTTCCGGGTGTGACGCTGCCGCTCGCCAATATCGAAAACGGCAAAGTCTCCTGGTTCGTCTACGTAGTGAGCGTGGAGAATCGCGACGAACTCGCCGACTTCCTCACGACGCGCGGAATTGGCTGTGGGAAGTACTTCGCGCCGCTCCATCGACAGCCGCTGTTCGCCCCGTACATCAATCCGGCCGATGACTTCAGCGTCACGGAAAGAACTTCCGCGCGAACGCTGGCGCTCCCATTCTTTACGCGGATCACGGCCGAAGAGATCGCCAACGTCTGTCGATGTGTCGCGGACTCCATCAGTGTGCAGCGCTGAGACTCGGAACTCCTGATCTCGGGGAATTTAGTTAGGTTGACCTGCCCCTTTGGGGCACACACTGAAGAAGTCTGCGCCATGTCAGCTAGTCCCGGGAGAGCTGCCAAAATCACGCGGTGATGGCGACGATTTCGCGCAGAGTCGAGTCGGCCTGTTCGATGGATTGCCAATAGGCCTCGTATAACAATGCGCCATCGAAGCCGCAAGCCTCGAGTTTCTGGATGTCGCCCGCTTCGTAAGCGAGCGTGCATGCGAGCAGCCGTCCGAGTTTGCCGCGTTGCTGCTCGAGCGCTTCGCAGATATCGCCGCTGAGGCGGACCTGCTCGACAATCTGCTGCATCGGCACATCCAGAATGGAATCCAGGGTGGAGAGCAGACCTACCAGAAAACTGCTGCCAGGGGGTGCATCGCCCTGCGCCGCCGCCAGAGATTCGCACATGTACCCGCGCTGCAAAGCGGTTCCCAGGTAACTCAGCGGGCATCCGCGTTCGGAGGCGAGCGCCAGCAACGTCCCCCACCGCGAGAGGTATTCGGTTCCCATCCATGTAACGACGGCCTCCACGGAACGAATCGTGCGGCTTCTTCCGAAGAGGGCGGAGTTCGCCAGGCGCAGCAGACTGTATGTCATGGAAAGATCGGCCGAAACGGTGGCGGAAACATCCTGCGCGGAAGCATCGGGGTCCTGGCAGACGCCGATGAGGCGGAGCGCAGCCAGTTTGGAGGTCGGCAGGTGCGCGCCTTTCACGGTTTCCGGGCGGCGCAGGAAATATCCTTGGAAAAGATCGAAATCCAGGGCCAGGCAGCGCTCCATCATGGCTTCGGAATCGATCTTCTCGGCAATGAAGCGGACTCCGGGCCGTTGCAACTGGCAGTGACGTTTCAATTCCACCGTCGAAAGGGCTAAGACATCAAGCTTGATATAGTCGGCCAGTGGGACGGCGGGGGCGAGCTTGCCGTCGAGCGTAAAATCGTCCAGGGCGATCCGATAACCGCGCCCGCGCAACGCCTGGACGCGCTTCAGGAGAAGCTCGTCGAGATCGACGCTTTCGAGGATTTCGAGCACACAGCGATCGGGCGGAACGATCGGTTCCGACATCAGGATGTCGCGAGTGCAGTTGATAAAGAGCAGTTCGTGGCGGGCCACTTTATCCACGCCGATATCGACGATCGCGTTTACCAGCACCTGGGCGGTGGCGACGGTTCCATCGCTTACGTCCGCCACGCCAGTGTCGCCTCGGCGGAAGAGCAGTTCGTACCCGTGAATCTTGCGCGCAGCGTCGTAAATCGGCTGGCGGGCCAGAAATACATTCACAACAAGCTTATCGGCAGCTTGGGGGAAGTCTCTAGGGCCTTATCTGTGTTGATCTGTGTTCATCTGTGGCCTATTTTTGGGAGATACGGAATTCAATTTAGCCACAGATAAACACAGATGAACACAGATAGGCAAGGCTATCTTGCCGCGCTCACAGAGCGTGTGCTCGCCGCCGTCTTCGAGGTCTCCAATACGTTAGGGGCGGGATTCCTAGAAAAAGTTTACCAGCGCGCCCTGACGCAAGAACTGGTACTCCGTGGAATTCCGGCGACGGTCGAAGCCCCATTGAAAGTCATATATAAGGGCCAGCTCGTTGGCGAATATTTCGTCGACATCCTTGTGGATGGCGCCCTGGCGATCGAACTGAAATGCGTGGACTGGCTCGCGAATGAGCATACGGATCAATGCATCAATTATCTTCGCGCGTCCGGACTCGGTCTCTGCCGACTGGTCAATTTTCAGGCGCCCAAAGTCGAACGGAGGCGCATTAATCAACACATCACCGTCCTGGGACGCCGACCCAGCCGCGGGACATCACATCGCCCAGTGTCAGCAGTAGTAAAATGCCGAGCCAGAGCAGGCCGCCCAGCACGACCAGTCGCGTAAGCTTGGTGCTATGGCGGACGTGCATAAAGAAGAGCGCGACCAACAGCATTTTGCAGCAAGCAATCCCCAGCGCGACTACCACGCTGAACGCTCCGAGGTCGACGAAAGCCACGGCGGTGGTCGCCACCGTGAGGCAGATCAGGCCCAAAAAGACCAGGACGTACGTTGTGACGCTATCGACATGTTGGTGGACGTCGTTGGACATGGCTTACCTTTTTAGGTGACGGTCGATCAAATACAAAAGTGGGAAGAGGAAAATCCAGATGACATCGACAAAGTGCCAGTAGAGGCCTATCAGGTCGACCGGCGTATTGTACTCCGCGGTAAATATTCCCTTACGCGCTTCGAGGATCAGGTAAAGCAACAATCCCGCGCCAATGACCATGTGCAAGGCGTGCAGCCCCGTCATCGCGAAGTACAGCGAGAAGAATAACTGGGCA
>Ga0302326_10014980_pt1 | contig 16344 bp, 8 predicted proteins | sample Palsa_T0_3_FD_202264 | JGI IMG/M metagenome (GOLD analysis project Ga0302326, IMG submission 202264) | Peat permafrost microbial communities from Stordalen Mire near Abisko, Sweden - Palsa_T0_3 | ecosystem: Environmental > Terrestrial > Soil > Palsa > Peat permafrost | place: Sweden: Abisko... | reverse complement strand
TTGTCCGCGTATTTCTGCTGGAATCCGATCATCCAGGGAATTTCCACGCGGCAAGGTTCGCACCACGTAGCCCAGAAATTCACGATGACTACCTTTCCCTTCAGGCTAGCTAGGGACACATCCAGCCCGTCCAGATTCTTAAATGTCACGGCTGGTTCGTCCGGCCGGGACGGGTCTGCGGCCGCGGACTTGCCGTTGGGCGCGCCTGAAACCTTGAGCCAGTCGTGCGAATTGCAGCTCGAAAAATTCGTGGTTACAATAAGTGTGACTAAGAATAGCAGCAGAAAATATTTCAATGCCCGTCGCATGCGCTCTGATCCCCTCACCACGAAAACCTGTTCAAGAAAGCAAGTTTACCCGAAAGCCATGTCAATCGGTTCACGAACACAAGGCCGCCAACAGCAAGCAATAGCACACCGCTGAACACCTCTACCGCATGCAAGTGGCGGCGAAAGCGCTGGTAGAACTTCAAGAACCCGCCGATTGCCAAAGCGGTCACGAGAAATGGAATCGCGAGCCCCGCGGAGTAGCACGCCAGCAGGAAAATTCCCTGCCAGATCGTTTCTCGCGTCGCCGCAATTGCCAGCACGCCCGCAAGAATCGGGCCTATACACGGCGTCCATCCAAACGCAAAAGCGAAACCCATTAGAAACCCGCCGATGATCCCCGGCTGGCCACCCACATTTCGGAAATGTATGTCGCGATTCAGCCAGCGCGTCATGGCCGGCCCCAAGAGAAAAATGATCGCGAGAGAATAAAAATGAACAGCTTTCAGAGTGGCCCCGGCAATTCCGGGCCGCACAGTCAGCGCCACGCCCACCGCAATAAGAATAATTCCAATCACAAAACCTGCGCGCAAAGAAATTTTTGCCAGCCATCCAATCAAGTGCAAGCCGAACAATATGATCAGCGCTCCAGCCACCGGCGCTAGAAGGCTGCGGTTGCGCACCAGAAATGAACCCACGGCGCTGGCAGACGCACCAAATGTGATGAACACAATCGAAAATCCAAACACGAATGCGAGGGCGGAAGTCAGCAATCCCGCGCGCGGAGTTTGCCCTTCCTTGAGTTGCTCCACACCGATTCCCGAAAGCATTGAAATGTATCCGGGCACCAATGGCAGCACGCACGGAGAGAGGAATGAAACAAGTCCTGCAACAAACGCGGCGAGTACGGAGACACCCATCGGATATTATTGAACCTCTTAGAGATAGTTAGGAAGCCGTGCTTGGCTCAATCTTGGATTTTCACACATTCATTAGACGCACGGCTACGCTTTTCGGCTGGGCGCGATGAAAGTTTCCTTATTGTTGCACTGCGAATTCCGGATGCCGAGTGTGCCATTCGGTGGCATCTTCGTAAGTATGAGCGATCGCAAGCAAACTGGCTTCCGCCCAACGCGGCCCGATAAGCTGCAATCCTATGGGTAAGCCGCCGCGCGTGAATCCGCAAGGAATGGAAATGGCCGGATGACCCGTGAGGTTTGCGGGCCGGTTCAAACGCACAAGGGCCGAGCGCACTGATTCGTCTTCACCTGCGATTTTTGTTTCGTCCTCACCAATCCGCGGCGCGGCTATCGGAACTGCCGGCGCCAGAATTGCATCCACCCGCTCGAACGCTGCCTCAAAATCGCTTTCCATTTGTCGCTTTACTTCAAATGCTCGAAGGTAATCCACTGCGCGCACTTGCGTCCCCATCTCGAGCCGGCTGCTCACATCCGCTCCGTATTCCGCGGCGCGCGCGGGATAGAATCCCTGCGACTGATGGTAACGCGTGGCTTCGGACAACGCGATATTCGTGCTGGGATCCAGGGAATCGCCAAGATGAGGAAGCGAGACGTCCTCGAACCGTGCGCCCGTCGAGACAAATACTTTTGCTGCAGCCTTAATCGCGCTCTGGATCTCCGGATCAACGCGCTCGAAGAAATATTCTCTTGGCCATCCCAACCGGAATCGTTGCGAACGATCTCGCTTTAGCTTTCGAGAATCCGGAGGCGTTGTGGCCTTGGGATACTTGCCGGCAATTGCCTGCAGCATAATGGACACATCAACGACATTTCGTGCAAGGGGCCCGGCATGATCCAAGCTTCGGGCCAGCGGAATCACGCCTGCAACGCTTACAAGTCCATACGTCGGTTTCAGCCCGACGATGCCGCACAGCGCCGCAGGGATACGAATGGATCCACCGGTATCGGTTCCCACAGACGCAAAACACATTCCCGCGGCAATGGCCGCAGCCGAGCCGCCGCTTGAGCCGCCCGAAATACGGTCGAGCGCCCAGGGATTGTGCACTGCGCCGTAATGAGGATTCTGGTTTGAGATCCCGTAAGCAAATTCGTGCATGTTCGTTTTACCCAGTAGAATCGCGCCTGCACCAACCAGCCGCGCGGCGACGTCGCTGTCTTCGTTCGGGATGAAATTGCCCAGAATTTTCGACCCAGCGGTCGTGCGGATACCGCGTGTCCAGAAATTATCTTTGAGCGAGACCGGAATGCCAAAAAGAGGGCTGGCTAGTTTTGCCGCGCTTCCTCGACGAGTCCGGACAAATTCGAGTTCAGCCGCCCGAGCTTTTTTCCGCGCACGATCCGCGAGCACAGTCAAAAATGCGTTGATCGATGGGTTCAGATGTTCGATGCGGGCGAGCGCCACATTCACCAGTTCTAGCGGAGAGATCTCCTTGCGCCTCAGCAAACGCGCAGCCTGTTGGATAGAAAGAAAAGCCAGCTCAGATTCCGGTCTTGAAATCATACCGCCCGCTTAGAAAATCTTCTCCGCGCGCCGAAGCGTTCCGGCAGAGCCAATATTAGCGATGCGAAATACCACAAGATACTGATTCTCATTGCGAATCGTACCGAACGAAAACCGGCGGTATTCGAAACCGAATCCACAACAAGAGCCGTTATAACTCGCTTCCAGAATCTGGTTTTGAAACGCTTGCTGCGTGAAGTCGTAACTCAGGCCCGCCGTTGCATTAAACCCCGCCCGCGTCAAATCGCCGTACCCTACAAGCGCGCGCACTTGATTCGAGCGGGATTCGAAGACGAAATTCGGCGGATTCTCGTCAGCAGGCGTCGCAAGATTCGTCGTCGAAAAATGCGCTAGGGTCAGAAATGACTGCTTGTAGGGTTTGAGCTTCAGCAGCGTGCCAATGGCAGTCAGTTGGTTCCGTTTGGGATCAAAATTCAAAATGAATTCTGTGTCGAAGTGTTTGCCCGGTTCGATTCGCAGGTCGCTTACGATCGGAGAGAAGCGTCGCGGGGAATCAGCAAACGCAAACGGCGTAACTTCGTCTAGAGTCTGAAATACGTTTCGCTGGCCGTTAATCAGCGCTCCGCCGAATGTCGGATCGAAAAAATACTTTTGCACAAGACGCCAGCTCACCAGTTCTTCGGTATCGCCGCCATCTTTGTGACGATAAAGCCGCTGTGTGATTCCGTATTCGATTTCGTTGGTGTCGGTCAGCGTTTCGTCTTCATCAAAACGGATGATGCGATTGAAATCGTTCACGCCGTTTACGTAGTTGTAGACGATATCAGGTTCGATCACGTGTTTCCATTTCGTGCCGGACTGGCCCCAGATTCGATCAAATGACGGCGGACGAATATCCATTGAGAATTCTTCCGCCGTTCGAAAAAATCCTCTGTCAACGAATGAACCGTTGTCCACTTGCGCGCCATAATAAGTTGACCTCAGCGTGAAGGTTGGCGTCAAATCCAGCCAAGGACCGAAGTGAAGGGGCATCGTCACACTCGGCGCCAATTCACTTCGACCAACAAAATTCGGCGTATCCAGCGGCGTTGCTTCCACGGTATCGCTACGATGCGCCGCATCCGAGAAGCCTTCGAATGAAAAATAAATAGGGAGCTGATGAAAAGGCGCCTGGTCGACTGAACTGAAGCGCACCTCCGGAGCCGTCCGCAATGACACATAGGTGTCCGGCGAAGCGCTCAAATAGTTCTGGTAGCTAAGCGCTGCGAAATTCAGACTGAACCCGCGGAAGTTATTTGTGAGAAAGGCGGAGTTGCGCACCTCCGAATTCACGGCTTGCGTAAAAGTCTCACTCCAAGCCAACCGGTAGGTTAGCGAGGTCAAGTTGTCCAAATCGGCCACCGCACGCCAGCCATCCGGAAGCAGGGCGGTAAAGAGCAACCGCGCTTCGTGCCCGCCTTGGTTGATCGCTGGTACGGGAGGCTGTCCCGGCACCTGCGGCTGTTCCAAGCCACGATCTATTACCCCGGTGTAGGTCACGTCGAGTTTCGCGTTTTCCCACGGACGCATGCGCAGTTCCGCTCTCTGGCTCCAGCCTCTTCTGCTGTAATAATTGCCGCCGATGGTTGCGTCCATCCAATCTGTGGGCGCCCAGTAATACGATTCACCCAAAATGTATCCCTTATTCGAGCTGTCGCCGATGTTCGGAATCATGAATCCGGATTCTCGCTCTTTCCCCGCGGGAAAGGTCGCGTACGGAAGATACAGAACGGGAACAGAAAAGATTCGAAAGTCGCCGTTCTCCAGATGCACTGACTTCTGCAAATAGACGGTAGCCTCCGGAGCATAAAATTTCCAGGTTGGCCGATCCGGATCGCACACTGTCATCCACGCTTTCTTAATATGATACGTATGTTCGTCCAGCCGCTCCGCCTCATCCGCCTCAAAGTAGAGCGGGTTGGGGCTAACAAGCAGAGTTGGCGTTGGGTGCCGCTCAATCGAAAACGTGGCGCGCACATGAAAAAATGTCCCGTGGCCGGTGCGCACTTCATAGTGCGCTTCGTCTGCTTCCACGTGTTGCGTCATGTAGTCAAGCTGGACATGGCCGCGCGCTATCACCACGTAGGTATCTTCGTTGTACTCCACATGGTCCGCGCGCAACCGCGTGTTCTCATAACGCACATCCACATTTCCATCTGCGTAATAGATATTCCCCACTTGCCGCTGTTGATCTGCTTCAAGCGTCGCCGTCTGATCGCCGTTCGCTGGGCCCCCCGGCGCAGTCTTTGCCAGGCGGGGTGACTGTTTTGTCGAAGGATTCTGCGGCAGAGTTTTTGCGGCGTCTTGCGCATCTGTAAAGCGTGGACTCACGAAAAAAATCACGAGCAAAGCGAAAAGAGGGCGCAGCCTGCGGAGAGTTAGCTTGCTTTTGGCGTCAGGCATCAGCGGAAGTGCCGAAATTAACCTTTGCGAAACACAAAAAAGAGAGTTGAGACTAACATGCGCTTCTCGCAGCCGCAATCGCGCCAACGGACCGGGTGGGCCAACCTCTACTGAGAAGAATCAGCACCCGCGCGGGTTGCCTAATAGGCTACACGCACTTCTCTCCAGGTTCGGCTGCGTGGGCCATGGTCGTGCTAACATACGAGCCGTTCCGCCACTGGAGCTTCCGCAGCGCAAAACGGACCAGTGATAAGAATATGCACGGAGTGTGGCGCCCTTTTGCTCGAGGACGCCGATAATTGTTCTTTTTGTGACGCACCTCTAGTCGAAACTGGCGAAAACCTGGAACCGGTAGCCGTCGGCGCCGCTTCGCACGGTCTCGGCGCTTCTTCGCAAGCATCTTTTACTGGTGTGCAATCGGCCGAGCCGGAATGGCGTCGCGAGGTCTCCCGGCGTCTCGAAGACTATCGCGCGCGCCGCCGGCATCTCCGTCCCGATGATTCGCAGTCAGGCCTTCCCTTTTCTCACCAGTCCAAAATCAACGAGGAAGAGGCTGCTCGTGAACGTCAACGCGAAGCCGAGCGGCAGCGCCAGGCAGAACGCCCGCGCTCCCGCCCAATCCAACGCCAAACCGAGCGAGTCGAAATCTGCATTCAGCCCGAGCTGGATTTCTCAAATGCTCCGCACGACCGCGCGCACCCGCAAACGGCTCTGGTGCCCGTTGCGAATCTCTCCGAGCGCCGCAAAGCCGGCTTGCTTGACGCTCTATTTCTAGGCTTAACCTATATGGGATTCCTCGGGCTGTTCCACTCGCTGGGGGGCCAGCTGCTGGCCGAAAAGGCTGATGCCATCGTCTATCTCGCGGCGTTCTTTCTCTTCTATGCGCTATATTTCTTTCTCTTCACCACTTGCGCGGAAGCTACGCCCGGCATGCAACTCCTCTGCCTTACAACAGTACGCCTCGATGGCACGGTGCCCGATACGCGCCAGCTCCTGTGGCGGAGCTTCGGTTACGTCCTGGCGGGCGCGACGCTGATGCTCGGCTTCCTATGGGCTTTATGGGACGAAGATCGCTTCACATGGCAGGATCGTATTTCGCAGACTTATATCACCGCTGCGATGCCGTTGATCGAGCAGGATGCGCTCGAACTCCCCGCCGGCCGTCATTCCTTCGCACGCAAATAGCTATCAAAGCGCTGAGCAGGAGTGGACGCTTGCTGAATCAAGCAGCGCTCCGTTCGAGGAAGATCACGGCCTGAAAGAGTCTTCTGAGTTGTCTCCAAATGGAAAAAGCCAGAAAGCTCCTAGTGCGGAACTTTCTGGCTTTAGAAGTCAGAGAATCTGCCTAATGCCGCAGCAGCAGATTAGAATTTAGAAATCGAGCTTTACCAGGTCAGTTTCGCGCCGAAGAGAATCTGCCGCCTCCCGAATGCCCCTCCATTTGGATACAGGCTGGTATTTCCAAAACCAGTTTCAAACGAGGAAAGACCCGCATCGTCAATAAAAGGATCAACGCTGGAGTACTGCGAGTGGTTGAAAGCGTTGAGCATCGTCGTGCGGAATTGAGCGGTGGCGCGCTCGTTGATTTTGAAATTCTTGGTTATCCCAATGTTCGCAACGTTCGTGTCAAAGTCCCTCAAAGTGTTCCGTCCCACGTTGCCGAAGGGCGTACCGAATATAGTCTGCGCTTCCCCGCCATTCGCGATGAACCGGACCTGCTTGTTCGTTACTACCGTTGCGGTGGTACCACCGCTCTGGTTCATGGCGTTATAACTAATTAGCGTATTGGGTGCCAGTATGCAACTGGCGTTTGTTGCCGGCACTGCAGGGTTAAAGAACAAATCGCACGCGTCGGCGGCAAAAATTCCCACTTGCTGAACTGGTGCGCTCGAACTTCCCAGGAACGGCCGCAATGTCTCTAACGTGCCGATAAAATGGGCGTCGAAGGGCTCGTCAATGCCCACTCCACCGCTGAAAAAGCCCGTTAAGACTTGGTTTGCAGTGTAGGGCTGGCCGGAGGAGAGGATGTAGTTGGCCGAAACGCCCCATCCGCCGAGCAGGTGGCCTACCACTCCCTGCTGCGAGCGGTAGAACGGGAGTTGTTCAAAAACGTTCAGAGTGAAAGCTTGCGGAATGTTCAATCCCGACAATCCGTTCTCTCCGGACGTGAAGTTGAGGGGGTTCTGCGAGAACGCCAGCGTAGTGGCCCCGCCAAAGGTACTGAATATTTCGCTCACATTGTCGGTAGTCTTGCTCCAGACATAGTTAGCCGTCATGGTCAGTTGTTTGTAAAGATTCGTTGCGCGGAACTGAACTTGCAGCCCGTTGTAAAAGGAATAACCGGTGTTGGTCCGTTTGCGAACAATGCCCTCGTCGCAATTTACACGTCCTATCGAATTCGCCACAACCGCATCCGCCGAGGGGCAAGGCGTCACGTTCGCTGGTAGCGCATTCGGGAACACTGCCGCCGTATCGGCAATGAACGGATTGTCATTGATGGATTGGAAAAGATTATCACCGTGGTTCCCTACGTAGCGAACCTCCACGGCCGTCGCGTTCGAAATCTGCCTCTGGACTCCAAGCGACCAGCTATGAACGTGATCCGGCCCAAAGTGCGGGGTGATGGTTGTTTCGTCAAAGCTCCGCGGGTCGCTGACACCGGTTACCAGAAACGGAGCGAGCTGCGCGCGCACGGTGCCTCCGAACGGGGCCGCAGGCAGAGGATTTGCAGCCGCATCGCTCCCGCCTAGCGACTGCGAGAGCACGATCGGGGATGAAGTTGAGATGTTGAGGTAGATGTTGTAGAACGGCGGATCGTACGAGAGTCTGTAGCCGCCCCGAATCACCGTCTTCCCGTTCCCACCCGTCAGCCAATTATCCATACTTGGGCTCCAGGCGAAACCAACACTCGGGCCCCAGCTATTCTTGGGAGCTGGGATCGAAGGAAAGGTGGTAACCGAATTCGGAAGAGAGGGATCCCACAACGGTGTAGCACTCTTCTGGTTCGCAACCGTTTCATCGTGGAAGAGATTCGCAGGCTGGCCATAGTAAGACCAGGTAAGCCCGAGATTCAGCGTCAAGTTGGGCCTGAGCTTGTAATCGTTCTGGACGTACAGGAATGTGTCGTTTTCCTTGAAGTCGAGTTTTGGACTTCCTTGCGTAATACCAATGGTGGTTGGAATGTTGCACGCGAAAGCTGAAAGGGGGTCCAAGAACCCACCCGGTGCAACCGTGCAATCCGGAGTAACTACGTTCGTCGCGGCGTTATTGGTGAACGCAGCGTAGTCGTAGCTTCCGTTAAAGTTCGGAAGGAATATGTTCGGAGACACCTGACGTGTGAAATTCACACCTGCTTTCCATTGGCTCTTCCCGTGGACGTAACTCCAGTTGTCCTGGATCTGATACGTATTCACAATGCGGCCTTGCGGTGCGCTATCGAGCGGTCCGAAGCCGAGAACGGACGGCGTGTCTGTAATTGAGACGCTCGCCAGGGCGTTGCCAATGTCGCCCTGAAGCGGGACCGTATTCCCGATGGAATTGCCGCCAAATTCGGTGTTCTGCCGGCCATAAGACAACCGAAGCTCGTTCGTCATAGACGGCGATATCGTGTGAGTCCAGCCAATCAGCGCGGTTTGGCTGCGGCTCGGAACCGAAGCCGGATAACCCGACGCGGCCGTCCCGAAGGGATCGCCATCAATGGAATTGGAATAGTTGTAGATATAGCGAAGGTACACTCGGTCGTTTGTATACTGGAAATCGGAGCGGCCGATGAAATCGTATTCGTGGAAGGGAGTGCCTAAAGTCCTTGTAATCCCTCCAAATTGAACTGCGCAGGCTGGGCTTGTATTCGATCCGGTAAGTGTTATGACCGGGAAATCAACCATACCGGTCGTTCCATCGAACACTTTCACGGGAGTTGGATTGCCTGCGCCGATTCCGTAGGGCCCATAGGTCTGCAACGCCGCCACACTAGTGCTGTTCGGATAGCACGTCGCCAACTCCCCAAGGCCAGTCGGCGTAGGGGTCAGAGAACCGCTTTGGTCCACCGAAGTCGACTCGATAATCTGCGTGTCAAACCCGCCGAAGACGAAGACGTGATCTTTCTTCACTGGCCCGCCCACGGTCGTGCTGGCAAACACATTGTTGAACCAAGGAACTGACGGGAGGCTCGGATCTTGGAATGGTTCCTTGTCAACGTTGGTCCGAGTGTCCAAAACTGCGTTGCCTTCGGCTCCGTTGATGGTCCCGTGCCAGCTGTTAGTGCCCGACGGAGTCACCAGGTTGACTACAGAACCCGAGTTGCGTCCATACTCGGCACCGAAGTTGTTGGTTGTAACTTGGTATTCCTGAACGAAGTCAGGGTTCGAAAGGAATAGCGAGGGCCCGGCAACCGAGTTGTCGTTGTTATTCTGGCCGTCGATTTGTTGGTCATTATTCCGGCCGCGAATGCCGTCCACTGAAAAGCCTACGCCGTTGGAATTCGAGAAAGTGTTGTCGCGCGTCATATTGACGCCGGGAATCTGCAGGGCGAGGAAATCCATTCCCTCATTCTCCTGCAAACCAGCAAAGCTCGTGATCTGTTGCGTGGTGAACGTGGTAGAGACCTGGGCCTCAGTTGTTTCCAGCAAGGGGGGAGCTTCAGTGACTTCTACGGTAACGGTGGAAGCGCCGACGGCCAATTTGATCAATCCTACGCCCTGGTCCGTGCCAGCCGTCACGACGACATTGTTGACTACGTACTTGCTGAAACTCGGCTTCGTAAACTCCAGGCTGTACGTTCCGATCTGCAACTCCGAGACCCGGAACAATCCGGCACCGTCCGTCGTTGTGGTTGCAACGGACCCGGTCCCAGTATTGACGACCCGGACTTGCACGCCAGGGACAACCGCGCCCGATGCGTCGATGGCGGTGCCAGAGATGGAGCCGCTGGACACTTGCGCACGGGTTGGAACTCCCGTCAGAAGAATCAGCGCCAAAACGGTCAGAGTAACCCATACACCTAAGCGTGCTGCGCGGCTTGAAGAGAATGTGTTCACGGACTCCCCCTTTTCAATTTTCCTTTGAGTTCTGCTGACCGCTGGCAAGAGATCGAAATTTCGAGAAACAACGGCAGGCTGGTCTTGGATTGAATTCAGAAAGGAACAGTTAAATGAAAGACGTCGCACGCTATAGTCCCCCACCCCGAGGAAACTTTAGTGCAAACCAGAACAGAACAATCGCTGACCAAAATCTATGCACGCTATATACCAACATTGGAACGAATCGACAAGCACAAAATTTGATTGAAAGAAAGGACGTTACCTTCAGTGCACAAAGGCATCAAACGTCTCAAATATTATAAAATGTAACAGCACCATACCGATTTCGGTAGTCAGCGGTAAGGGCGAGTATTTCGGCGTGTTCGATCGCCGAAGTTATCGCGGAGACTCATTCTTACAGCCGTGGACAACTGTTTTCATCTCCGCCAACTGGAAGAGGTTTCGATGTCGTCAAGATACGCACTCGGGCGGATTCAAGCGAAGCGAAACTGAAGGTCGAATGGTATAATCAACGTTTGCGATCGTCGCCACCCGAAGCAAACCTGTGCAGCGCGCCCGCGTCTAACCGGGGGTACTGCAAGACCTGGGCGGAGAAAAGGAAAAGCGCATGAGCCCGCTATCGAAGAAAATTGTCATCATACTATCTCTCGTCGTGGTCGCCTTTGTGGCTACCGGCTATCTTCGCGCCCGGTCGAACGACGAAAAAGCCTATCGCGCCCTCACCGTGTACAGCGAAGTGCTGGACAAAGTCCAGAATGATTACGTGGACGACCCGAACATGGCTCAAGTTACCAGCGGAGCGCTTCACGGATTGCTGGATTCCCTGGACTCGGAATCTGCCTACCTTAGCCCGCTCGAATACAAGGATTACAAAGAAAAGAGCGCTACGAAGGCCTCTGGTGAGACGGGCCTTGTGCTTATCCGGCGCGGATACATCGCGGTGCTCGGATCCTTACCGGATACGCCGGCCGCGAAAGCCGGTTTGCGCATCGGCGATATCATCGAAAAAATCGCGGGTTTTAGCACGGGACAAATGGCAATCGGTCAGGCTGAACTTCTGCTTCGTGGCGCGCCCGGGACCGTGGTGAAGATCTCCGTGATTCGCCGTGGAAAGACGGAACCGCAAGACCTAGACCTGACGCTTGAAAAACTCCCCGCACCCAAGCTTCTCGAAGACAAGCTCCAGGGTGATATCGCCTACCTCCGCGTTCCGAAGTTTGACGCAGGTATGACAAAACAGATTCGCGAAAAGCTGGTGCAGTTTCAGCATCAGGGCGTCAAGAAACTGATTCTCGACCTGCGTGATTGCCCTTCCGGTGAAGATCAAGAAGGAATTGCTACCGCCCAGCTTTTTGTTTCATCCGGAACCATCACTACACTCAAGGGTCAAACCGTCAATCCCGTTGTTTCCACGGCGGAACCGTCGAAAGTCGTCTGGACGGATCCAGTGTCCGTGTTGATCGGAATCGGAACTGCCGGACCGGCTGAAATCGTGGCGGGCGCCATTTCCGGTAATCATCGCGGAGACACCGTGGGCGACCGCACTTATGGCACAGCATCGACACAGAAGCTGATTGAAATGGATGATGGTTCTGCAATGATTTTGACGGTCGCGAATTACTACACTCCGGACAACAAGGAAATTCCGGCTAACGGAGTTGCCGCCACGGCCGAGGTTCATCCCTCGATCGATGAGGTCATTGCGGCAAACGATCAGAACCAGCCGGTTCCCTCAGAGAAACCAGTTTCTGCCGACGATCCCGTTATCAAGAGAGCCATTGAAATTCTGCAGGGCGCTGCAACCCCAGCGCGAAAGGCTGCGTAGTTACTCGTGAAGGCACGTCTGGGGCGTAGTTACTCGTGAAGGCACGTCTGGGGCCTGGCTTCTCGCGGGTCACAGATGCGACACGGATTCTGATTCTTCTCCCCGCAATAATCGTTCTCTTCCTCGGCGGTTGCGGAAAGAAAAAAATCTCGAAGGCTGAGCTCCGCGAAGTCACCAGCGAAATCGTCACCGCCGCGCAAAAGATTTCCGGACACAAATCAGAGGTTACGATTCGCCCCGAGCTGCAGCCCTCGAAAAATGGAACGCCGGGAAAATTAGCCGCGGATAACATTTACGTCTCGCTTTCCGACGCTTCGCAAGCCGGAGCGATCGCAAAGGCGCTGGATGAAATCGCGCGCCGCCATGAACTGTCGGTCAGAGAAACTACTTCGGACGGGATCATGCGGTTTGACTATGTAACCGGCGGCATTCGCACGCATACGATTCACGTGGTCACACCGCTCACGGCTCGCTCAAATATTGGAGTGACGCCGGGCCGCCGGGATGCGCGGCTTGCGATCATTATTGATGATCTGGGTTACGACCGCGAGGCCGCCGATTCGCTGCTCGCACTCAGCTTTCCGCTCACTGTTTCCGTCCTGCCGCATTTGCCGTTGTCCACGGAAGTCGCCGAAGAGGCTTACCGGCGGGGAGATCAAGTGATGCTGCATCTTCCGATGCAGTCCGAGAACGCCACAGCGAAAACAGAGGAAGTCGAGCTACGAGTGGGAATGAACGAACAGCAGGTGGATTCGGCATTAGCCGGAATGCTGGAGACGGTGCCGCATGCTGTTGGCGTGAACAATCATCAAGGATCCCGCGCGACGGCAGATCCTGCGTTAATGGCCGCATTGATGCCGGAACTGCGCCGGCGCGGTCTGTTTTTTGTCGATAGCCGCACGCTGGCATCGACGGTGGCCTACAGCACGGCTAAGCGCTTGGGAGTGCGCGCCGCCTCGCGAAAGGTATTTCTCGATGACTCGGAGAATCGCGAAGCAATCCTGCAGCAGCTTGAACTTGCCGCTCACGATGCGGAACGCGAGGGATTCGCAATCGCAATTGGACATCCAAGGCCCGACACGATCGCCGTTCTTGCTCTCGACCTCCCGCGACTCGCATCCCGCGGCATCCGCTTGGTGTTCGTATCGGACGTAGTCCGGTAAGCTGCGGGTTTCCTTGGTCGAGAAACTGATCCAGCGCTCGTCGAGGCTCAAGGTCTTCGGGCGGATGTTTCCTTGCTTTTTTAGTAGTCGCCTCCCACTTTGTCGAACAGCGGCGTGCACGGCAGGAGTCGCGCTTTGGTGCCGTCGTGGAGGGCGAATTGCACGCGGCGGCCATTCGTATGCATCCCCCACAAACTTCCGGCGCCGAAGTCGCCATTCTTGTTCAGCGCGTAAAACTGAATGTGAAATTGCTTGAGGCGGTCGGGGAACGGTTTGTAGTTGCGAGCAACGCGGTGCAGAGCCTCGAGGCACGCGTCGGTTGGCGACATACCCTTGCGCATCATTTCGACTATCGTGTGGGCGCCGGAAATCTTGATATTTTCTTCGCCGCGCCCGGTCGAGCCGGCTGCTCCGATGTCGTTATCAACAAAGAGTCCCGCGCCGAGTATGGGGGAGTCGCCGACACGCCCCGCAATCTTCCATGCGAGACCGGAAGTCGTGGTCGTGCCGGAAATATCTCCCTTCGCGTCGACCACCATACAATTGATCGTTCCGGTGGGTGGATGCATGACGACATCTTCGATATGATCGCGCCATGCCATCTTTTCGGGAGTATCAAGTAACTGCGCGAGTTTTTCTTTCCATTCCGGACTATCCAGGCCTGGTCGCCAATTCTCTGACGAGGACGCTTTCCACGCGAGCCAAGCAATGCGGGATCTGTCGGTGAGGAGATCCATGGTCTTGAAGCCTTCATCGACCGCAAACTTCTCTGCCCCAGCGCCCACGATGAAAACGTGATTCGTTTTCTCCATCACAGTTTTAGCCACCAGCGATGGATTCTTGATCTTCTGAATCGAACCCACGGCCCCAGCGCGCCGCGATGGACCATGCATCACGGATGCGTCAAGCTCGACCACACCCTCCTCGTTGGGCAACCCGCCGTAGCCGACAGAATCATCGTTCGGATCGTCTTCCACCTTTGTGACAACGGCCAGCACGGCATCGAGGGTATCGCCGCCGGACTTCAGAATGGCCATTCCATCATCCAGATGTTGCAGCCCATTGGCCGCGGAAACAATTAGCGGGCGAATGCCTTGCGCTGAAGCCTGCGCGTTTGCTTGCGGCAATAATTTGGCGGTTGCGGGAACAGCGGCTCCGAAAAGCCCGCGCGTACCCGCAGCGAGGCCGCTTGCCAGAGTGGAAAGAAAGAATCTCCGGCGCGTCCATTTTTCCATTGGGTGCTCCACAGTGTGATCGGTTCGAGCGCAGCATAATTCCTAAGAAGCGTGGGAACAAGCGGAATCGGTCGGGCTAGATCTGACGTCGTAGAGTGTCTGGTTCGCTGCTAAAGAAAAATGAGCAAGGCTTCCCGGAGTTCCGAGTTCCGGCCTTGATTTTGTGGCAGGGACCGCGCAACATGGCCGCGTCCGAAAGGGGAACCATGAGCGAAGATCTATTGTTGCGGAGAAAAGCGGAACGCAGCGAGAAAATGCGAAGATTTTTTTTCTTGGCCGTCATTTTAGTATCTATCACCGTTGGGGCGCCGAGCCAGTGTGCGCAGAAATCCTCGGATGCGCAGGCTACGTTGAAAACAAAGTCGCTCGATGATGCTATGAAGGCGATGTTTGATGTGCGTACCTTTCAGCAGGCCGAGATTTCTCCCGATGGAAACAGAGTGGCTTGGGTGGAATCACTTCCCGGCCCCGGCGGAGCACCCTCCGTGAATTCGGCGATTTACGTTGCCGAACTGACGGCGCCGGACGCAGCCACACGAGTTACGGCGGGCGATGGCAAAGCCGCATATGAGGAACATGACATTGCGTGGTCGCCGAATGGCAAGAGTATCGCTTTTCTGTCCGACGCTGCAACGCAGGGGCAGCTTCAGCTCTTCGTCGCGAATGCCTCGGGCGGCGATGCGAAACAATTGACACATCTGAAGGGTTTTTTTGCGAGCCCAGGTTGGTCGCCCGACGGGAAGACGGTCGCGCTGCTTTTCACCGAGAATGCAACGCGCGCGGCCGGGCCGTTGGTTGCGGAGACGCCGGACGAAGGCGTTGTCTCCGAGGAATCCCTCGAGCAAAGGCTCACTTTGGTCGATTCTGAAGCGGCGAGCGTTCGGCAGATTTCGCCTGAGGATATGTACGTGTACGAATTCGATTGGGCGCCAGACAGTAAACGCCTAGTGATTACAGCCGCGCATGGAAATGGCGACGACAACTGGTACCTCGCCGGCTTATATAAAATCGATGCGACTTCTGGCGCGATGACGGACGTTGTCGCAAAACCTGGTATGCAGATTGGCGTCCCTAAGTGGTCGCCTGACGGAAAAACAATTGCATTCATCGGCGGCCTGATGAGCGATGAGCCGATCGTCGGCGGCGACGTTTATCTTGTGTCGGCGGCGGGCGGGGAGACGCAGAATGAGACTCCCGGGATGCACGCAACGGCGAGCTGGCTTACGTGGGCGCCAGATTCCAAGAAAATCTTGATTGCTGAATATTTGGATGGCGCGAGCGCCATCCATGAAATGAACTCAGATGGAAGCGTTGAAAAAACTCATGACATATTTCTTAAAGGATCGATTCTCTCCGGTGACTTTGGAATGCAGTTCTCAATTTCAAGCGATGGTGAAACGTTAGGGTTCGTTCAGCAGTCGTTCGACAAGCCACCGGAAGTGTGGGCCGGAAAATCAGGAGAGTGGAAGCAGATTACCCATCGAAATGAAGGGCTGCGTCCAGCGTGGGGTAAATCCGTGAGCCTGCATTGGACCACCGACATTGGCAAAGTGCAGGGCTGGCTGACGTACCCAAGCGACTTCGATCCCGCGAAGAAGTATCCGCTGATTGTGCGCGTGCACGGCGGTCCGTCTTGGGCCGTCACTCCAGCGTGGCCCACGCGGTGGGAATACGCTATGGCGTTGCCTTCGCAGGGCTACTTCGTGTTCCAGCCGAATCCACGCGGGAGTTACGGCCAGGGAGAAAAATTTACCGCCGCCAACGTGAAGGATTTTGGTTACGGTGATTTCCGCGACATCATGGCGGGAGTGGACGAAGCTATAAAATCCGCTCCAATCGATCCCCAGCGGATCGGTCTTACGGGCTGGAGCTATGGCGGCTACATGACCATGTGGGGAGTTACGCAGACGAATCGCTTCCGCGCCGCTGTGG
>Ga0302326_10014979_pt1 | contig 16345 bp, 20 predicted proteins | sample Palsa_T0_3_FD_202264 | JGI IMG/M metagenome (GOLD analysis project Ga0302326, IMG submission 202264) | Peat permafrost microbial communities from Stordalen Mire near Abisko, Sweden - Palsa_T0_3 | ecosystem: Environmental > Terrestrial > Soil > Palsa > Peat permafrost | place: Sweden: Abisko... | reverse complement strand
CGGCCATGACGAGGGCGAAGTCGGCCGGGAGGCCTGAGCCGGGGACGCGACCGCCTGCGGCGGGCGCATGGCGAAAGCACTTCTTCCGGCGCCACCCTCAAGACGACCCGGGCGAGGCAGTTCCCGCGAGAGACTTCCTCCAGACGTGCCCGGAGAAGGTACGCGCCATGATGCTGGCCGTCGTGAACGCCGTCGCCGAGGCCCCTCCGCCGCAGTTCAGCGGCGGCGGCAAATGGGAAGCCATGCACGACGAGATGGCGGGCTACTACGAGATCCGCGTGGATGGCGCTGGCCGCCGCCACTACCGGCTCTTCTGCCTGCTCGAACGAGACGGCGGGAAGGTGGGGCTCGGTGGCCCGAGCCTCGTGCTCATCACGGGTAAGGACAAGCCGTTCCGCACCGTGTTGTCCGCACGCGACTACGCCCAGGTCCGCCGTCTCGGAAGCGAGTACCTCTCCCGTACTCCTCGCAGCGTACTTCCTTGAGCCGTCACGCCGCTGCGTGGCTACGCCGAGCAATCCGCCGAGGCCTGGACTGACGTACAAGTTCGACCCGGTATCCAAGAGCGGCTGCCAGGCGGATGAGCGTCGAAAGCGTGGGGTTGGGCTCCTTCGTGGTGAAGAGCCGACGAACGACCTCGGGGCGAGCCTTGATCGCCGCTGCAAGGTCGGCCTTGCTGAGCCCAGATTTTTCCCGGGCAGCGTCGAGGGCACGGACCATCTTGTCGATCGCATCAACTTCGGCGCGTGCCTCGCCGTAGCTCTTCGCGAACGAGGGCGCCTTCATCTGCGCGTCGAAGAACTTGTCGAACCCGGTCTTCGTTCGTCGAGGCATGGGACACCGTAACGTAACATAAAAGTTACGCCCTGCAAGTGACCCGAGCGTCGGATGGGATGCGGGAGGCGACTTCGCGCTCATTCGCGTCGGCGGGAAGGGCGGCGGCACCATGGGCCGGTGTGCCGCGGCCATCCTCGACGTGCGCGCAGGGCCGTCCAAATCAGGGCGCGATGCGCCCGATGTTGTTGCTTGCGCTCTCGGTGAACCAGAGATTCCCGTCGGATCCCCGCGCGATGCCCCACGGGCCCGAGTTGATGGCCGGGAACTCCGTGATCGTGCCCACCGTGGTGATCCGGCCGATGTTGTTCCCGGTGCGCTCAGCGAACCATAGATTGTCGTCAGGTCCGAGCGTGATCCCCGCGTACGCGCCGGCGCTCGCCGTCGGAATCGGGTAGAGCGTCGAGACGCCGGCCGTCGTGATCTTGCCGACGTTGTTTCCGACCTCGCCGTTGAACCAGAGGTTGCCGTCGGGCCCCGATACGATCCCCGAGGGGTCGGTGGCCACCATGAACTCCGTGATGGCGCCCGTCGGCGTGATGAGGCCGATGTTGGCCCCGGCGCGCTCCGCGAACCATAGGTTGCCATCGGGTCCCGCCGTGATGCCGACCAGCTGGCAGGTGGGGGTCGGCACCGGGAACTCCGTGACCACCCCCGCAAGCGTCATGCGGCCAATGTTGTTACCGGTCACCTCCGTGAACCAGAGGTTGTCGTCCGGCCCCAGAGCGATCGCGAAGGGCACCCGGTTCGCCACAGGAAGGGGGAACTCGGTAATCGTCCCGGCGACGCCCCCGTCGACCCCTGTCGCGATCCGGCCGATGTTGTTCCCGACGCCCTCGGTGAACCAGAGGTTGCCGTCGGGCCCCGCCGCGATCTGCGTGGGATAGGAGCTCGCCGTGGGAACCGGGTACTCCGTGATCACGCCTGCCGTCGTGATCATGCCGATGTTGTTGGCCATCTGCTCGCAGAACCAGAGATTGCCGTCGGCTCCCGCTGCGATCCCCAGGGGATTCGACGTGTTCGTCGGAATCGGGAACTCGGTCAGCGCTCCGGCTTCGAGTCCCGCCTCGCGGCCCGCTTCCAGGGCGGCGTCCGGGCTCGGCGAGTCGGCGACCACGTCGCTCGCCGCGTCTCCGGGGGCTGTCGCATCGACGCCGACCTCCTCAGTCGCATCTCGGGGCGAGCCCGTGTCGTACGCCGCCTCCACTCGAGCGTCGGCTCCACCATCCTCCCCCGTCGCTGGCGAGTCGCTCGTCGTGACGTCGACCATGGGGCCCGAGTCGACGCCGGGACCCTCACCGGGACCGCTGCTCGAGTTGCAGCTGGCGCACCCAGCGAAGACGGATGCGACGATGGCCAGTTGGGCGACGAGCAGGAGATGGAGTCGGCGCATCGGATGCCTCTCTATATCAGAGCCAAGTCGTGACCGGCGCCGAGGCGTAGCATCGCGGGCTCATGCCCCTCAAAGATCAGCTCACTTTCGTTGGGGTCGTGCTCGGCTTGGCGAGCTGCGGAGGCGCGGCAGCACCGCCCACCGCGCCCCCACCGTCTTCACCGCCGCAGGCCCCTGCGGCTGCCGCGGCGGGTGCGCCGCCCGGGCCACCGGCCCCGCACGCGGAGGCCGAGAACATCATGGCCCCTCACGTGGAGCGGCCGACGTTCACGGTCCACGTGGCTGACGTAGGGACGGGGTTGGCCGTGTTCGTCGACGCTCCCGACTTCGCCCTCGTCTACGACGCGGGCTCGAACGACGACCTCGCGATCGGTGCGGACAACCGCTTCGTCGCCTACCTCAAGACGGTGAAGCCCGACTTGCGGAAGATTGACCACGTGATCCTGAGCCACCCCCACCGGGACCATGTCGAGCTGCTCGCCGACGTTCTCGCGACCTACGACGTCGCGCAAGTGTGGGACTCGGGCGCCGTGAACTCCATCTGCGGCTACCCGGACCGCGACACGGCGTCGTACGTCGGTGGGCTGCTCGGAGAATGGCTGCGCGAGACGATCCGGGTACGGGGTGCCGTCACGTACGACGAGGCGCAGCAGACCGCGGCGAGAGCGCACGACGGCCTTCCTTGTTCACGTAGGCGAGGAGTTGATCGCCAAGGTGCTCGAAGCCCTGCGGCGCGTGGACGAGCACACCGAAGAGCTCCGCGGTCGCATCGCGCGATCGACGACTGTCGTGCACTGCCCGTGCTGCTCGAGCGGGGGCTGACATGGCCGCGAAGCGGGGCGCAGTGCGGAAGATCGCCCGGGGCACCATCGACCAGGCGTTGCTGTGGGAGACGCCCATCGGCGTGATCTGGGTCACCACCCCCGACGTGAGCGGGTGGTGGACCGCCAGGGTGCACAAGCTCCGCGTCACCGAGGACGGTCACGGTCTCACGCGTCGCGCGGCGTACCGGAGCATGCTCGCCGCCGTCTCCAAGGCGGCCCTCACCGAGATCGAGCGCATCGATCGCGACCCGCCGCTCGCGCAGATCCCGCACTGGCAGAGGTCTTTCGCGCACTGGCTGGCGGGTGGGCGGCCCAAGCGTTCCCCCCGCGAGACCGTCGAGAGAGAGTTGGAAGGCCTGCTACTCGAATACTTCCACCGCGCCGCCACGTTCCCGCCGCTGTCCATCACCGAGTGGGCCCGGTTTGCGAGCCGAATCGCTTCGCTCTCGGAGCGGCGGAAGACGTCGTCCAACGAAGGCGAGCAGCACGCACTGGAGTCGATCGTCACGGCCCTCGGGCGCGAGACGCGTCGCCCATCCCAGCGCAGCCAGCGCCGCCGGAACGCACCAGCGGGCAAGCGCCGAGGGGAGAGCTGACCATGTCCTCTCTCGCTGCGCTGCGCGCGCGACAGGAGCGACACCTCACGGTCGCGTGGCGGCGGTACTGCCGTCGCCCATGGGTCGTGGGCGACCCCATCCCCGAGACGTACTGGGTGCTGTGCACAGCCATCGCCGAGGTGCGCGCCGCCGCGCCTGCGAGCGTCTTCCGGCGCATGCTGAAGCGCGTCGTGCAGTCGTACCTGGACCAGCGCGCCGAAGCGATGCAGCGGCGCATCGCGCGGTCAAGAACCACCGTGCACTGCCCGGCTTGCTCGTCGCTCGTGCCGTTCCGCCGGATCCGTCTGCGGCAAGGAGACGTGTTTTTGGGGTGGATCGGCGAGGGCGGTGACCGAGCGCCGGGGTGGGGACGGCAGGGCGTGCGCGCCATGTCGCCGATCCGAGGCCTGCGGTTGGGACTCGCGAAGCGCGTCGCAGAGAGCAAGCGACGCGAGGCCGTGCTCGACCCCGCGGGGAAGGTAGGCGGCGCCGCCAAGACGCGTACTGCCCGTTGACGAAGTGGCGGTCACCGTGGCTTCATTGAGCGACGTCTGCCCCCGCCGTCGAGCGGGTTTGCATGCACCGACATGGACGATTCGGCGATCGAGCAAGCGGTGCGCACGCTGTCCTGGATCAAGACGGCGCAGATTGTCGGGGCTTTCCTCGTCGCGATCGGTGTCGTGACAGAGTTTGTGGCCGAGTTCTTCGCCAGGCCGCTTGAGCACAGGATCGAAGCGGCCCGGCAGACCGAGGTTGGTCAAGCGAGGGAAGCGGCGGCGGAAGCGACGAAGCGCGCCGAGGAGGCGGCGAAACACGAGTACCGGCCTCTGGAGCCGCGCCTGCGCGCCAAAGTCCTCGCCAACCTTTCGACCGTCGGAACTTTGCTTCGAACCGAGGACGTCACCGTGCAGGTGACATACGAGACGTGGGCTTCATCAGGAACCCGCCAGTTCGCCGCCGAGCTGGCGGATCTGATGAGGGACGCCGGCATCAGCGTGACCGGAGCGATGACGGCCACCGTCTACCTTGTGAACACGCCCTACCCGGTCGAGTGGGGGTACAACGCGGCGCAGGAGCCTCTCATTGGTACTCTGCAACTCGCCCTACGCCCAGCGCTGAAGGCCGGGAACCGAGAACAAGCCAAGCGCGCCGCGTTCCAACCCGGTCAAGCCCGCATCCACTTTGGGGGACAGGCGGTCTTCGACCAGGATGGCAGCATAGAGGTCGAGTAGTGGCTTGCCGGAGGAGGCACTGCTGGCGCGGGGCCTGTGCCGAATGCGACCACGAGCAGGGCCACCGCATCGATCGTGCGGACGCGCCGCCCGACGATGAGCCGTGCGAGGTCGAGGGGTGCAAGTGCCCGCGGTTCGTGCCCTCGTGCCGCGAGGTCGAGTACGGACGGGCGGACGATCGCGTCAGCCACTAGGCTCGGGACCATGACCTGTCCCCGTTGCCGCCAGGTGTTCGTTAGCGGGCTCGCATGCCTCTGTTTTGGAACTGCCGTCGCGCCCGAGAGGTTGGACGCGCCCCCCGAACGCCCATCGCTCGCGGGCGAGTCCGCCGACGGCGAGGGCGGTCACACGCACCGGGACCCAGAACCCACCCAATCGGCGAGAGACCCGCGGGGCATCAACGTCCCCACGGGTACGTACGCCGAGAACGTCCAAGCTGGAACCGCGCCCGCGCCCATTGGCCCCAGGGGGTACGGCCCACCCCCGCGGGAGACCTTTGGCACAGGGCCCGCCGGGCCCTCGCAGCGCTCGTAGGGGCCGCGAGCGCGTAGCAACTCCGCGAGCTCCGAGGCCGACGGGGCTGCGATGCAAGTGGTGCACGAGGGGCCCGAGTGGACCGAGCTTTGCGACGGCGACGGCTGGCACCGGCGTGACGACGGAGGCGCCCCGCTGGCCCTCGTCGGCCCGTGCTGGTGCCCAGTCATCGGGCGCGACGCAGTGCCTATCGACGGCGACGAGCAGCAGGCGTAGGCCACGATGAGGGAGGTTCGCCGACGCATGCCCAGCAAGGTCAATCACGCCGAGTGCTCCATCATCTGGTCCGAGCCCTACCAAGGCACCGTGCGGGAGCCTCACGAGAAGGGCAAGCAGTGGAGCGTCATCCAAGCGGCCACCTACTTCAACACCCCACCCGTCATCGAGCGCATCGGCGAATGGGCGATCTGCAAGGACGGGCTGTACTGCCTGTTCACGTCGTACGAGATCCCGACAGCGAGGTTCGACGAGGGGGACTGGGAAGACCAGCTCGCCGAGAAGACGTGGCTCGCGAGCAAAGACGACTTCAGGAACGCCCTCGGTCGAGCCAAGGCGCTTCGCGACGTTGGCTACATCGGGTAGACGCGGGCGCTGTGGGAAGTCGATGCCCGCCCCCCGACGGGCGCTAGAGCTGCGCTAGAGCCGCGTCCCTAGGGCCCCTAGACTCCCTAGGGCCCCTAGACTCCCTAGGGCCCCGAGGTATGTTCTACACATGACACCGCGTGCCCGGCTGGCTGTCTTTCCACGGACCGGCGAGCGGCCCGAACGGTGCGACTCATGAACTACCTCGTTCAGCTCGCGATCGTCGGCGCCTTGATGGCCATCGTTGGGTTCGCGTTCGCGCGGCGTGAGCGGCGCGAGGTTCGTCGCCATCACGATTCCTGACGCGCGTGGCTTCCTCGTCCGGGCGCAAGTCCGTCGCCGAGATGCTCGCCGACTGGCTCCGGGAAGCCTCCGTGCTCATCGCCGTGTTCGGCGTACTCGACAAGCTCGTGAAGAACGAGCTGACGACCGCCTGGGGGTGGGGCGCACTCTGCTTGGCCATCGCGTTCTTCAGCGCCGGGGCCGCGCTTGAGCGCTACCGGCAGCCGTGACACGACGGAGCGCGACGGGCTACGAAAACGAGCATGCCGTTCGACGCGAGCGACGAGGGGACGATCATCGAACTGCTGCGAAATCCCGCGGACCCGATAGGCGGTCCAAGCCTCGAAGTCCGCGCCGTCCGCACATCCCTCGACCTTCCTGCAACGTTTCTCGTCGAGGCCGCGATCTTCGGCACGCTTGAGCGTCGAGGCTCCCCCGCGCTCGCCATGCTGGCCGGGCCAGAGCGCGAGGCACTCATGGGGTCACTCGTGAACACGCTTCAACGCGGGACGTACCACAGGGGCCGCTTCGAGCAGTACGTAGGCGCCGGCTACGCACGTTTCGAGCACTTCGAGGGGCGCGTGGTGGGGGACTCGGTGGGGCAGTGCATTCTCTTTGAGACCCAGGCGCTGCTCGCCGCGATGCGAGGGTTCGTCGAGGAAGTGCTGTACGTCGGGGCGCGCCGTGCTGGAGAACCGCCGAGGGACGCAGACCATCGCGCAGAGCGAGAGGCACGCAATGGCGGCACGCTGCTCGAGACCACCGGCGACGACCGCGACCCGCGGAACATTGCGTTCCTCGTCGCCCTGGGCGAGCTTCGCGTCAACGTCACCGTTCTTCTGGAGCTGATCAAGATGATCGATCCGAAGGCGAAGATCGCGAACATCCGCCTCCCGGCGTCGCGGAGTCGCCCTGAGCTGACGAGCCGCCGCCGAGATTCTGTATAAGCGTCGATCGTGCCGAAGCGCAGCGGTGTGGAAAGCGGGGTCGCCAGGATTCAGCGCTCGGGCTCAGGCCACGCAAGCCCAGAGTTCGCGGGGTACACCGTGAACGTCCCTGTCACCGTGGGACAATCCTCTGCTTCGACTGCAAGGGTCACCGTGTACTCTCGCGGCGGCACGGGGATCGCCCGGTGCTCTTCGTACATCAGCATCATCTGTCCGGCGGGCTGTCGCATGAAGACGTCGAAGTACTCAACGCAGTCGCGATTGAGGATGACGGGGTAGCGCTGCCCGTGCGAGCGCCGCAGCGGCAACGCGGTGGTGAAGCCTTCCGGCGTTGCCGGCCTGATGCTGCGTACCTTGACGACGACGTTCTGGATGCTCTTGTCGGAGCGGTGAGACACCCGGACACGGGCCAGGTTCCTGCCTGGCGCGGGCAAGCACTCGTCACCCTTGATGTCGATGTCGAGCGGGCCTCTTGCGGCGACAGCCTTGAGCGTTGCCAGCTTTGACGCCTCGTTCGCGTCGAGGGGCTCCGTCGTCTTCTCATCGGTGCACCACACCACCAGCTCTTGGAGGATCTCATCGATGCCGTCCTTGGTGAACGGGCGGCCCTGCTTGGTCGTCATCGGGCGACCGAAGTCGGTGCCGCTGATGTCGAGGAAGAGCGGGTACACCTTGCCCCTGTTCCCCCAGACGGCAGCAGACTCCCACCAGATCCACGGTGACTTCTTCGATCGCCAGGAACAGATCGGGATCACTGCGGCTGCATGGCCCAGCTCCTGGTCGAACATGCGACGGTCAGAGTCCTCACCAGGGCGGATGTCCCTCGCGGCGACGAACACTTTCCAGTCGTCCGGCAAGCGACGCTTGACGACGTCACGAATGAAGTCAGCCCATTCCAGCTCGCCGGTGTCATACGAGATGAAGATCCGCTCGCTATGGCGTGTCTTGTCCACGCCGGGATCTGTAGCTCGGCATGCTTTCGCGATCGTCCCCGGCACGCTCGCGCCGAGCCATGACAGGAAGCGCCTCTCGGGAAAGCCGCGAGCGAACCGGGATGCCCTCACCATACTGGCGGCCGCGGGCCGAGCAAGTGTTCATCGCGCCACGCCGTTGACCGGCCGCAGGGCGACGACGTCCGCGTCCGGCGTGACCAGCCCGCGCTCGGCTTTGCCTCGTGCTACGGGGCGCTGGCCCACCACTTGAGCAGGCTGCTGCGAACGATGTGGGCGAACACGTGCAGGTGCACCGGCCGCTTCGTGTTCGGCACCGTCTGCGGGTCGCGCGTGAGATCCATGGGCTGATCGTCGAACGGGTGCCATGGGAACCACTCTCGCGGCACGCCGCTGCCGCCTGGCATCGGCGGCATGCGGAGCTGCCAAGGGAAGGGGACGCCCGAATGCAGGTGCCTGGAACGGAGCGCGTAGATTTCCCGCAAGGGCTGCTCCAGCCCCACCCAGGTCCACTCTTGGACGCACTCGTCGGGTCGCTGCGCGGGTGGGTCGGGCGTAAAGTCGTGGACGAACGTGACGAACCTCTTCGTTGCGCCGAGGAGCTTCCTCTGAGCCTTGGCAACGTCCTTGACGCACTCATGGCCGAACCGCTCGCAGACCTTGAAGAGTCTCGGATCGAGGTCGCGCAGCATCTCGACGGCCGACCACTCCTCTTCCTTGCCCTCGTAGTGCACCGCCGCCGCTGCCTCGACGGCGGAAGCGAAGAGGAGCCATGAGAGCGCGGCGTCGCGCTCCGAGTTCCAGAGCGCTTCCTGGTACAGACGAGCGGCTCGCACAAGGGCACTGGCGGCGGGCGGGGAGAGCCGAGCGTAGGTGTCGAGCAGGCCCAGTTCGTCCAGATCGGCGACGCGCTTCGCGTGGTGGATGATCGGCGTCCTCGCGCCCGGCAGCAGGACGGGCCGCACAATCTCCGACTGCGAGCGTGGATGCCCGGCCGGGTCGTCGCCGTGGCGGTCCAAGTAGCGCGTGCGGTCTCCCGCGCGGAGGCGGATGCCCAAGGCGAGCGACATCAGCGCGGCGACCTCGTCGATGTGCCTGCCGCCGTGCTCCGCGTCTTCGACCCTGGCGTTGGCGCTCGTCACGTGCTGGATGCGAACGGTGACGACCGGGTGAGCAAGCACGCCCTCGAGCGGCGGGCCCGCGATCATGTTCATGAGGCGGTACGGCCCCGCCTCGCGGTCTAGGCCCCGGATCTCGCTGTCCGAATACAGCTCGTACTCCTCGGCGCTCCGCGGTTGCTTCTCGCGGTCGTAGGCGTTCCAATTCGCCCAGCTTTGGGGCCGCTCCTCCGCGTGCTGTTCCTCCCACGGGCGCCACTCCGCACGTCCAGCCGGAAGGGGCGCGTCCGGGTCCCGGTCTGGCTCCGTACCTGACGGATCCGTCACGTTCCCGTTCATGGCGACCGCAACCAGTGCGCTCTCGTCGAAGATACGAAACGCGCGGTCGCGCTTCGCGTCAGCCTTCTGCCGCGCGAACTCCCTCGCCTCCGAGTAGGAACCGAAGAACATGAGCAGCGTCGAACCGCGGCTTCCGTCGTACTCGCGAACCGTGAACCGGGAGCTGGCCGCGTCCGCGGGGTCTCCCGCTCCGCACTCGCTCGGGTCGTCGTCGTGCTCGGGGCTCATCGTCGCGGTGATCCTACGCCAGAGGGTCACGAGCACGTGCCAGAGGGTTGCAGCAGCGCGCGAGAAGAAGCCGCGCTCGCCACGATCCATGGTCTCGTACAGGTGGTCGTCTACCCCTCCGGCGTCAGCGTGACTTGACCCAGGCGACGACCTTCGTAGCGAGCTTGCGCGCCCCTTCCTCGCTCGCGCCCTCGTAGAAGGAAAAGCCCCCGTCCTTGGCCTCCAAGCCCAGCGAGGCTGCCCTGATGATGCCGCTGATAAGGGTCACGCCAATCACTGGGTCGTACCCTTCCGCCTTGTATTGGAAACCGGCGGCGTCGAGCTGCATCTTGCCGCCCAGCCACTTACCGGGGAGGCCGGCCTTGATGGCCTCCTTCATGATTTGCGCTTCCTTCTCGTACATGTACTCGGTCATCGTTGTCCCCCTTGGGTGGACCGCTTGCTTTTCGTGCTCATCGGCAAGATAGCGTCGCGCGCCGTAGCTCTGCGCCGAGTTGCACGTGGCCGCGCGGTCCGTGTGCACCGCCCTTGACCGGCCGCAGGGCGACGACGTCCGCGCCCGTGGGCAGTCGTCTCACGCGAACGTCGCTGAGTGGACGATGTGCTGCGTAGAACATGGCGCGTCGTGCGAGCGCTGACGGGATCGGGGCCGCCGCTGCCGATTCATGACGGCGGCCGACCTCGCCATCGTGCGCGGCGGTATGGCGCCTCGGGCCTGGTCGCCTTCAGCTCTTAGACCAAGTGCCGCACCTTTTGCTCCTGAAACCTTTGTCGCTGGGGGCGATCGTGACGATGCCGTTGCCGTTCGCGATGAGGTCGCCCATCTGTCCGCTGAATCCTCGTAGGCGCGCCCAGTAGCAGCCTTGCGGGGCATCCGAGCGCCACGTACCGGGCGCGATGTCCGTCCCGACGATGTACATGCCGTCCCCGAAAGGCGCCGAGGGGCCATCGGTGATCGCGGAGAAATCGGTCACCCACAGCCCGCAGCGCTTCGACTCGAAGCCCTTGTCGGACTTGCCGATCGTGATGATCACTGGGCCGGTCTCGTTGTCGTTGGCGAGGACTTCACCAAGCTCGCCGCTGAAGCCCGCCAGCCGGGCCCAGTAGCAGCCACGGCCCCCTTTCCTCGTGCGGTATGTGCCCGGAGACAGATCGGTGCCTACAACGAAGGAGCCGTCACGGAAGGAGCCGGGAGGGTCGGGTTCTCTCTCGAGAAGCTCGCGGAGCCGCGCACCCTCGCCAATCACGTCGTCCGCGTCCTTCTTCGCCTTCGCCGTGCGCTGCTCGGCCTCCGCGCGCTCTCGCGATGCATTTTCCATCGCGACCCGAACGACGATTGCCGCGAGAAGGAGCACTGGCACGAGAAGCCATGGGCTATACGATCGACTGCGCACTGTTGGGGCCAGATCGGGCACGACCTCGGCTGTCCGTGGCCGCCCGCATCCAGGACACATGGGCGCTACGTCCGAAACTTGACGCCCGCAGTCCGGGCATTGAACGAGCGGCATTAGCTCATCCTATCAGCTCGGATGGGCGCGCCCCGTCGGCCGGTCCTCCCCCTACTTGCTGAGCACCTACGGTCTGGTGCTCGTGCTGACGCCGTTCGTCTTCCACAAGCAGTCGAGCCCGATCATCGAGGCGGCGAAGGACGCGAGCGTGGCCTGGGCGCTCGTCGAGGGGTACGGGGTCGCCGCGATCAAGCAGGGCCTCGAGCGGTTCCTCGGCGGGCCGAGAGGCGGGGCCTCGACGCCGATAACCGAGGAGGACGAGCAAGCCAACACGCCACGTGACGGGGAAGGGCGGGATCGCACGCGGCGAGCGTAGGATCCTTCTCGGTCTTCTCGGTCGCACACCGAGACCTGGGCCAAGCCGCTCGATCATCGACACCGGCGACGCGCGCCAACGTCATGTGACGCTACGGGGCGCTCGCGCGAGCGACCTCCGCGTACGCGTCGGCCGCCAGTCGGTGCACAGTGTTTCGAAGTCTCTCCCGTTCCTCTGCGGTCACATGCGGATGCTCGGCCACGATAGGTAGACGCGCCTCGAACGAGTGACGGAGGGCGCGCTGAACTTCGAGCGGTACACCGACGGCGGTAAGGTTTGACGCGTAGTTTTCGGCGGCGGTGACTACGTCCCAAAGGTCGTCCATGCCGGCCAGCGCGAGCGCGGCGCGAGGGCCGGAATCTGGACCAACGATCTTTGCTACGAACGCCCAAACGTAGGCGGTGGCAAGCAGTACGCGGGGATCGTTGAACCGAAGGGGTGAACATCGGGTCCAGGCTTGAAGATGGTCCCAGACGAGGCCGATCAATCTATCGGCCTCCGGTCCGCGCCCTTCGATCGCGCAGAAGTGGGCCGCAGCCGCCCCTACAATCACTGCGTGCGTCACCTTCGGCACTGACTTGAACCACCGCTGCAAATCAAAACCCCACCCCTGCGATGGTCTGGTGACGGCGGCTAGCAATGCCTCAACCTCGTCGGTCGGCGATGGCAAGCGGGCGAATAGCTTCGCCAACGCCTCAATCAGGTCGTCTTCGTGCGTGTCCAAAGGCGCGCGCCAGAGAACGTCGTCCTCGCAGCACCATCTACGATACGCGTCGACCGCCACGCGAACGCGATCCGGCGAAGGTGCACGGAGCACCCAGAGCGCGCCCGAGAGAAGAGCCGCCGAGGTCAACCCGTCGGTGAGCAGAGCCTCGACCCTGACATCGCGCTCAAGCAACTCAATCAGCAGGCGTTCCCGCAGCATCGCGCGAACGTCCGGGAGCGCACGTCCGTTCGTTGGTGGTATCGACCGCAGGTGGCTCATGAGCACCACGACGGCGGTCCTCCCGTCTCCGGACGCCGCCAGGAGCCGCGCGAGACGTTCGAGCCGCGACGGCAGTTCGACCTTACGCCACGCCTCCAACCAGCCGGCGTACTCGGCTCGGGCTGCGTCGTCTGCCGGATGCGCCCACTGCATCGAGGCAGCAGATGCGAGGGTTCGATCAATTTGCTCCAGCAGCTCGATGGCGCGGCGAACGACAAGCACCGTCACGATCGAGCGCGCATCGGGCGGCGCCCACACGGACGCGCAGACGCCGACGAGGCCCTCCACCACGTCCAGATCGCTTAGTTCGTCCACCGCAATCGCGGTCAGCAGCGCGTGAGGTAGGTTTGCACCCCAGGTCATCCATGCCAACGGGCCGGCTCGCTCCAACAACGTGGACTGCACGGAGATCTCCGAACCGAAATGGGCTTCGTCGGCGTAGCGCTCGACGGTGAATAGCCAGGCCCCGACATGGCTCGTCTTCGCGCGTTGCTCGTCCAGGTCCTGAAACACCCCGACGAGCTGTCCCGGTCCTATCCGGCGAAAGCGGTCGAACCACCGGGTCTCGTCGACGGGCAAGCGCATCAGATCCAGGGCCCTCCGTTCAAGAGCTTCCACGGGCACTGCCGTCAGGAACCCCTCCCACGCCCGCCAATCGACCAGCACCGCAAGGCCTTTCGCACACGAGAGGGGGTCTGCAGTGGCGCCCGCCTCGCGAGCCACGCGCGACTCAAGAACGACGAATGTGGCGTCGCGGTGGACCGGGTCGGACCTTCCGGCGAACAGACTCGCTAAGCCTTCAAACGCCCGTCGAAAACGAGAGTCACCAGCTTCCGGAAACAAGGGGACGCTGTTCGAAGCACCCGTAGCGTGTCGGCTCAGAACGCCTGCCAGAGGCGGTAGCATGGCGGCCCACGCCTCCGCCGTGACGGAGCCATCAAGAGCCGCGAGCTCCCGTTCGGCCTTCTCACTATGCGCTCGTGTACCAGGACTCAGGTGAAGGCGGCGATCGCGTCTCATGCAGCGTCTCCCTTCGTCGCCGGCTCCGGGGCGCCCAGGGGAAGCGCTTCCGCCCACCAACGCTCGATTTCCGAGAGCATCTGTCGCGCGTCGGGGACTCGGAAGATCGTTGTTGCGCGTGAGCCGAGCTCCGAGAGGGAGCTGCCGAGCAGGTAGAGGGTGTCGTCCACGACGAGGACCCGATCGTGAACCGGGCTTCGTTCGCGCCCCTCCATCCTTCGTGCCTCCAAGACCAGCGGGAGCACCTTCAACTCCGCAACGCGGGCGACAAGGCGTGCCTCGCCGTCGACGCTTTGACGGAGAAATGCGTGCGACGACAGCAGGCGCACCTTGCACCCTGTGGTCGCGATGAACGGCACGAACATCGCTGCGTCATCCGCAGAGAGGTAGGGATCGACGATGTCACAGCGCCCGCGCGCCCGCCCCAACAGCTCTCGCACGACTTTACGAGCGTCGCGTTTGGAGTCATCGCCGCCGGGAAAGTACAGAAAGACCCGTTCGGCCGCGAGTTCATCCAGCTGACGCCGCCGCTGAGCCTCGCCAATTGCTACGAGGGGCGAGGGCAAGGCCTCCTCCTCGATCCGAGCGCGACGTTCACGCGATACGGTCTGGACGTCGTGGACCTCTTGTCGGCCGTCAGAGCCGGGAAGGATCACCCGCCGCCGTGAGGTCATCGCCAGGTCCAGGCCAATCTTCTTGATGAAGACGGCGCTCTCGTCCTCAATGCAACGGCCCGACGTGTCGAAGAGCCGCACGCGTAGACTGTGCGGGGGCGCAGGAAGGGCGACCGTGAAGAAGGGCGCCACGATGCGCTGGCGGAGGCAAAATCCTGTACCGAGCGGCTGCCACTCGTTCGTTAGCTCCACGTCGCAGCCAGAGATCGAGCGGCCCATCCTCTCGTAGCATCGAACCAGCAGGGTTCGTCCGTCTGCACCGAGAGTCCGCTCGAAGCGGCGAAGAATCGGATTGGTGAAGCAAAGATGTACCGCTCCTACGTGCTCGGCGAAGCGTGTCAGGTCGACCCCTAGCGCCGCCCGCACGACCTCGCGGACGCGCGACATCGCGGGCTCGCCCAGGGTTCTCGTTGTCGCACCACCAGTGTCGTACTTCGACAGGAGCCCCAACGCCGTTTGTCGCGGCGGCAGCACGGCTCCGACGCCACTTGCCTCGCCGAGGTTTGACGGGATGAGGACGGCCTCCTCGTTCGAAGTCACGTCGACCAAGGGGCCAGCGCTCTTCAACGTGGGCGCGCCAGGGAGCGACCTGGAGCCGTCGGCCCCTCGAAAGAATGCGATGGCCGCGGCCGAGTCGACCAGGTCGCGGCGCACGTAGAGCGAGGCGTCTTGGCCGTCGATTCGTTCGCGCAACATGAAGTGCGGAGGCTTGCCGATGAGGGACGAAGTCGGCTGGTCGGCGGGGCACAGCTCCGCGACCCCGTAGACGATGAGGTATGCGTCGCTCCGGCGGTCGTGAACCATCGCGGTCGTGATCTCGGCGCGTGGGTAGGCCGTCGCGATGAAGTCGAGAGGGGGCACTGTTCCTGATGCCTTGGTCGCGCCCCCGCTCAGGTCGAGGTGCCGCGACGTCGTCTGTTCGGTGAGCAGGAGAAGCGTAGCCGCTCGGCCCGCTTGCAGTCACGCGTCTGCGGCGCTCGTGGCGTGGGTGCTGCGCAAGACCGGGATCAACATCGGGTGATGGAATTGATCCTTGCCGCCGTCGCGGCCCAGTTCGTGATCGACGGCCTGCGTGAAGCCTTCGCGTGGCGGGAGCAAGAGGTTCTCGACAGCAACACGGCGCGAGGGGCAAACAATCTCGCGAGGGCAGCGACAACGTTGCGAAGGAGATCGAGCTACCGAGCGATCGTCCGTCCCGTGGTCTCGCACGTCCAGGCCTGTCGCGCACGCGAATTCCCCGCCGCCGTGCGCATCGAGTCCTTGCGGCGCACAACCGTCACGCCCCGCCGCGTCGACACGTACCGACGGCGCTCACCTTTCTCAGCGCGCCGGAGATGCGTTCCCTGATCTCATCGAAGCGGGGCAGCCTCTCGCCCGAGCGTTCGTCCATGTACAGCCCGCGCCGGACCTCGATCATCGCCGCGTGAACCCGAAGGTCCTGTCGATAGAAGCGCATTGGCACGAGTGCACCGCCGAACGGTCGGTCCACCGCCACGCGCCAGCCCAGCTCCTCGAATGCGCCCACCGCGATGTCCAGCAGCCAGGCGGGCGTGTGGCGTGCGTCGGTGCCGATGCAGATGTCGGGGCGGTCAGGGTCCTGATCGTCTTCGTAGGGCAATGCAAGCGTCGGGAAGCTGTGCCCGTCAAGCAGCAGACAAGTCCCATGCGCGGCGAGCGCGCGCTCGACGGCCGTCGTCAACGCCGAGTGATGGGGCTCGTAGAATCGCGCGAGCAGCCGGTGACGCTCGTCGGCGGAAGGCCGGCGGCGCAGAGGGTGACCGGCGGCCGTGCGCTCGTAGACGACGCCCATTCCCTTTCGGGCCATCGGCTCGGAGTCGTCGGCGGTGAATCGCTCCGGGTCGACGACAAGGCGGCTCACGGGAAACGTGACCGTCGTCGCCAGGCTCGAGGGAAGGGCGAATAGCTCGTCGGTGTAGCGGTCGGTCATCACGAGGAGCTCGTGCTCGATCTCCGTGGGCGTCA
>Ga0302326_10014975_pt1 | contig 16347 bp, 14 predicted proteins | sample Palsa_T0_3_FD_202264 | JGI IMG/M metagenome (GOLD analysis project Ga0302326, IMG submission 202264) | Peat permafrost microbial communities from Stordalen Mire near Abisko, Sweden - Palsa_T0_3 | ecosystem: Environmental > Terrestrial > Soil > Palsa > Peat permafrost | place: Sweden: Abisko... | reverse complement strand
GGTCAGTCCGAGGCGCTCGGACAGGTTCGCGAGACCCTCGTGGCCCCGCGGGCCCCCCGGCCCACGTCCACCCGCTTCGATCGCGTCGACCAGCTCGCCGCGCTGGGCGGGAGTGAGCAGATCGTGAAGGTCTTGGAGCGTCTGGCGATCGACGGCGAAGGCCGCGGCCGCGGCCCCTTCGCGCGCCTGTAGACCCGGAGCGAGCGCCTGGCGATCGAGGGCGGCCTGCTCGACCTGGGCCGCCAGGAGCGTGAGCACGCGAGCGTCGGCTTGCCGGACGGGGATCTCCGCCGCGCGGCGAGTCTGAACGAGGTGCTCGATCGCCGTCCGCTGCTGGGCCGTGAGCGAGGAGAGCGCGAGGGCCTGCGCGACGATGCCTCCGGGGTGCCGGTGGCCGTGGTGACCCGCGTCGGAGTCGGCTTGCGGGGGCGCAGCGGCTTGCTGGGCGTGGGCGACGCCGCCCGCGCCGACAGCGAAGGCACCGGCGAGCGACGCGAGGGCGAGCACTTTGGGGAAGCTCTGGATGAGGGAGATCTTCATGGCAAATATCCTCCGATCGGGAGACGCCCCGCGCACCCGAAAACTGCCACGGCCACGGTAAAGAAGCGTAAGCGCGCAGGGCGCTTCCGAGCGTCGACGCGCTAGTCCGTGCCGCCGTCGTCCACCGGCGTGGACGACCGAAACTTCACGAAACTGAAGGCGGTCGTGCCATCGACGGAGATGGTCTGCGCCCCGTAGTCGCAGCACGACGCCGAGATCGCGTAGAGGCCGGTGGGGCAGCCGCCGCCGTCGCTCACATGGGGCGCGCACGTGGCGACCGGGTAATACGAGTCGTTGTTCGACGGGAGGCTGTCGTACGAGTGAGCCACCTGCGCCGCGGGGAACGTGATTTCTTGCGTCGCTCCCCACTCGATGCCGGAGCCCGACGCGCTGGATTGAGCCCCGGCCGGCGAGTAGCAGACGAGCGGGAGCTGGGGGGCGTAGATCAGGGCCGGCAGCAGGCACGCCCCTGTGAACCCGCCGGGCGGCTCGGTCGTCTGCATCGTCAGACCCGCCGGGGTGACCGCGCTCGCGGACGGGAAGGTGGGAGCCGACGCATCGGTTACGGCGGGGGTCGACGCGTCCGTCGCGGTCGCCTGCTGAGCGCCGACGAGCGCCGTGCCCGCGACGAGCGCCAGAGCGATTCTGCTCCAGTTCATGCGACCTCCGATGAGCCTCGGCTTCTACTCCCGCCCCGCCACCCCAGGCAAGGCCGCGTGCCTCGTTCACACGATGTTCACATGGAAGACAAAGCGCGCGCGTGCGCGCGTGCGCCAGCGTGCGCGCTTGCGCCTGCGTACGCGCCCGCGCCCGCGCTTGCGTGCGCGCTTGCGCCAGCGTGCGCGCCCGCGCTTACGCCCGCGCCCGCGCGTGCGTGCACGTTTGCGCCTGCGTGCGCGCCCGCGCCCGCGCCCGCGCCCGCGCGTGCGTCCGCGCCCGCGCCTCAGCCGGCTCCCGCTCCAACCCTCTCCGCGACCCACTCCTCGACCGGCGTCCGCTCCGTGCGTGCGCTGACGCGGCCGCCGGAGACGAAGACCTCCGCGGGGAGCTGGCGGCCGTTATACACGCTGGCCATCGTGTACCCGTAGGCGCCGGCGTCGAGGATCGCGACGTAGTCCGGGGCGGCCCGCGGGAGCGGATGCTCGCCGAAGTCGTCGCTGCTCTCGCACACGGGGCCGACGACGCGCCAGGGAATCCACGGCTCGTCCGAAGGCGGCGCGTAGAGCGGGACGACGCGGTGTCTTGCGCCGTAGAGCGCGGGACGGATTAGATCGTTCATGCCCGCGTCGATCATCAGCCATCGCGCGCCGTCGGCCACCTTGACCTGCGTGACGCGCGAAACGAGGATGCCGTGCGCGGCGACGATGGATCGACCGGGCTCCACGTAGAGGGCCAAATCGTCCAGGCGCGCGCGGCCCTGGGCGGCCCGTACCGCGCGCACGAAGTCCGAGGGCGCGGGCACCGGCGCGCGCGTCTCTCCGGGCACGGGCCCGACGTAGTCGACGCCGAACCCGCCGCCCGTGTCGACGAAGGTCATCGATCGCAGGCGTCCTGCAGCCCGCAAGGCGCCGACGATCCCGAAGAGGACGTCGGCGGATTCGACGTACGGCCCGGTGCTCGTGAAGTGCGATCCCACGTGCGCGCCCATCCCGACGAGTTCGAGGTGGGGCGAGCTCTCGCAGAGATCCACCGCGCGCGCGGCGTCGTCGCGGGGGACGCCGAACTTTGCGCGGTCGTGGCCCGTCGCGATGTGCGCATGCGTCGCGCCGTCGAGGTCGAGGCTCGGGTTGACGCGAAGGCCGACCCTCGCGCGGCGCCCGGTCGCGCGTGCGCGCGCTTCCACCCGCGCGATTTCCTCGACGCTCTCGATCTGAACGGCGGCGATCCCGCTCGGGCCGCACGACACGGCCTGGTCGATTTCTGCGTCGGTCTTGGCGACGCCGTTGTACACGATGCGCTCGGGCGGCACCCCGCAACGCAGGGCGACGAGCAACTCGGCACCGCTGACCACGTCTGCGCCGGCACCCTGGGCCGCGATCGCGCGGACGACGGCGCCGGCCGTGTTGGCCTTCATGGCGTAGGCGACGAGGTGCGGCGACCCATCGAACGCCCCTCGGAGGGCCCGCACCTCGCCGGCCATCGCGTCGAGGTCGTACACGTACGCGGGTGTGGCGGATTGCGCGGCAGGCAGGCTGCGCACGAGCTCGGGAAGACTCACCCCGCCGAGACGCAGGAGGCCGTTCGAGTCGCGCGAAGCGGGCATGGGCGGAGCGCCTCCCACTGTCTAGCGTCGAACAGAGCGGCCGAGCAAGCATCCGGTTCTCTATCGCTTCGAGACGCGCGCGTTCTATCCTGGTCCAACCGATGTCCCTGCGCCGCGCGAAGCTCGTGTGCACCCTTGGCCCCGCGTGCGACACGCTCGAAGGCCTGCGCAGCCTCATCGCCGCCGGGATGGACGTCGCACGGTTCAACTTCTCGCACGGCACCCACGAGGAGCACGGCGCCCGCCTGGCCCTCCTGCGCCGGGCCTCCGAGCTCGAGCGCAAGGCCGTCGCCGTGTTGCAAGATCTCTGCGGCCCGAAGATCCGCACCGGGACGTTCCCGCAACGGTTCGAGCTGCCAAAGGGCGCCGAAGTGACGCTCGTCGAGGGCGACTCTTCGGCCGACGAACGCGTCATCGCGATCCAGTACAAGGGTCTCGCGCACGACGTGCACGTTGGCGATCGGGTCCTCTTCGACGACGGTCGCATCGCCCTCCACGTGAAGCTCGTCGAGGGCGAGCTCGTGCGCGCGACGGTCGAGCAGGGCGGCGGGATGCGCGACAACGTCGGCGTCCACTTGCCCAGCAAGACGATGCGTATCTCCGCGCTGACCGAGAAGGACAAGGCGGACCTCATCTTCGGCCTCTCGAGCGGCGTCGACTACATCGCGATGAGCTTCGTGCGCCGCGCGGAAGACCTGATGCAGATCCGCGAGATCTGCAACGCGTGGGGCGCGCCAACGCCGGTCGTCGCCAAGATCGAGACGCCCGATGCCGTCGAGAACATCGAGAGCATCGTCGCGGCCAGCGACGGGGTCATGGTCGCCCGCGGCGATCTGGGCGTCGAGTTCCCGCCGGAGCGCGTCCCGGTCATCCAACGGCAGATCCTCGGCGTGGCGAGGCGCGTGCGCCGGCCGGTCATCGTGGCCACCGAGATGCTGCAGTCGATGACGAAGTCCACGCGGCCGACGCGCGCCGAGGCGAGCGACGTGGCCAACGCCGTGTACTCGGGCACCGACTGCCTGATGCTCTCCGGCGAGACGGCCACGGGCGATCACCCCACGCTGGCCGCGTCGATGATGAGCCGCATCGCGATGGAGGCGGAGACCAGCCCGTTCTTCGAGTCGGCCCCCTACGGCTCGCGCGCCACGAGCGTCGCCGAGGCGATCGCGCGCGGCGCGTGCAACACGGCCCGCGAGATCGGCGCGAAGTACATCGTCGCCTTCACCGAGAGCGGCTCGAGCGCGATGACGGTGAGCCTCGCGCGACCCGACGTTCCCATCATCGCGTACTCTCCCAACGCCAAGACACGCCGGCGAATGGCGCTCTATTGGGGCGTCGTCCCGCGCGAGATGGCCGCCGTGCACGACACCGACCAGCTCGTCGACTGGTGCACGGGGGACCTGCTCGCCGGGGGGTACGGGTCGCCCGGGGAGCGGGTGGTCATCGTCTTTGGTGCGCCGATCGGGGTTAGCGGGAGCACCAACACGATTCGGGTGCACGTCCTCGGCTGACGCGGACGCGGGCGCACGCTCGGGGGCGCGTGCCTCTACTTGTCCGCTTTGGCCACCCCGCGCGAGGGGGTGAGCCGGGGCGGCGGGGTCGATCGCCCTGACGGCGGAGGAACGGTGCGGGCGCGCACGACCTGGCCATCGGATAGAATCTCGACTCCCACTGTCCGGCAGCGGCGCGCGAGCCGGTCGAGGTCGACCCCGGCCGCGACGAGAAGGGCGCCCGGTGGTGAGGGGTCGACGAACAGCTCTTGAGTCGCGCGCCGTGTGCGTAGCATCTCGCGAACGTTCGCGTCCTCGACCCACAAGAGGCCCGCGGCCGGCACCCAGCTCGCGCGGCCCACGACGACGCTCGCCTGAGCCAGGGTGCGTGCGAGCGCTTCCGGGAGCGGCGCGAGGGCCTCGATGCGGGCGCGCAGCACGTCGGCCTCCAGGCCCGCGGACAGCGCGCGGGCGAGCGTCTGCGGGGCGACGATGAGGTCGAGCGTCTCGGCCGCGCGCCCCACCTCGATGAACGACGCGATCGCCAGGACCGCGCCGACGCGCGATTGGCCCCCCACCCGCAGGACGTGCGCGTCGATGAACTTGGACGGCGCGGCGTCGACCGTCGGGGTCTTGTCGGCAAGCAACGCGCGTCCCCGGGCCGTGAGGCGCAAGGCGATGGGGGGCGAGTCCCCGTCGGCGGCGGGGTCGTGTGGGAGGTCCTCGTCTTCGCCCAGGTCGAGGATGCCGAGCGCGGGCAAGCTCTCGTGGACGATCCTCCTCGCGACCTCGACCGGATCGACCGAGTCGGCGCCGACGCGCTCCGCCCACCGGCGAAGCAAGCGTGCGAGCCCGGGCGTCCGGTGGTCGTTGCGGAGCCAGCCTGCGAGCGACGACCAAGGCACCCAGCGCCCCTCGCCCAGCTCCTTCAGGGCTTCGAGGACCATCTCTCGGACGACGCCCGCGGGGCTCGAGTCGCGCGAGTCGGGCGCGAGGCGAAGGACTTCTGGCTCGGAGCGAGCCTCGTCCCACGCGCCGCCGCGACGCCACGTCACGAACAGGTGCCGTGTGAGCTCCTGCATCGTCAGGCTTCCGGGGGGCGACGACGCGTTCGTGGCGGACGTCTCCCAGAGCCCGATGGCGCGCGACAGGGACACGACGAGGGCGACGTGCGGCGGGTCGCGCCCGAAGCGGGCGGCCAGCTTTTGCACGAGCGACTTGGGCGTGCCGACCCCGGCCCGCACGTCCGCGAACGCGCCGGACCCTTGCGAACGCCCCTCGGGGCTTCGTACCGACGACTCCCGCGCGGCGACGGCCACGCTCATCGCGAGGGGCGTAGGGTCGAGCGAGAAGTGGGCTCGGCGCGGCGCGTGGTCGCCCGTCGCGACGAAGACCTTGACCTCCTCGCGCTGGGCCGCGCGCTGGCTGTGGTGCACGGCGCCGATGATCGCGCTCACCTCGGTGGGGACGACGTGGCGGTTCGGGTGCACGGGGATGAGCAGCGCGCGCCGTTCGAGCGAGAAGCCGACCCCTCGGCGCGACGGCGTGGCGCCCGTGGCGGTGCGAAGGCGGAGCGGTTCGCGTTCGAGCTCGAGCAGCTCCTCGGTATCGACCTCGCCGCCTTCGGCTTCGACGCCCTCGAGGACGCGCCGCTCGGTGAGCGACAGCTTTCCGATCTCTTCGGCGAGGCGCTGCGGGTTGGTGAGCGTCTCGAGGGCCGTCTCGAGCGATAGCGCGATGGGCGGCGTGGCGGGCCGCCCCAGGTAGTGCGAAGCGATGGCGCTCATCGTCTCGAACTGGGCTTGGGCGAGCAGCGGGCGCAGGCCTCGCGGGTCCTCGCCCTCCCACGCCTTGAGCTGGACGAGGTAGGCGCTCGGCAGGATGAGCTCCACCCCGCCGCCCGTAGACCGCGCGAACATGAGCCCGCGCGCGAGCAGCGGCTCGAGGCCCGGCGGCACCGAAAGCACGACCAACGAGCCGCGAGCCTCGGCGACGCGGTGGATCAGCTCGACGCACGCCGGGTGCAGCCGGGTCGGGTCGCGCAGCTCCGGCAGCGACACGAGGGCCCGGGCGATCTGCGACGGGACGTCGATCCGCTTGGCGGCGTCGATCCGGATCGCCAGGCGGTCGATGAGCCCGTCCAGCTCACTCTGCGGCAGCGCGCGCAGAATGTCTGTCAGTCGGTGGGCCGTTTCCGGGGGGCGTGACGTAGGCACGGATCGCTATAAGAGCCGAGACTAGCGCCATGCATGCAAGATCCAAAGGCTTGTCGAGCGATCCTCTCCCGTCATTGCCGTCTTCTCTCCCATCTTTGTCCCATCTTGGCGGGAATGTTTCCGGAGTATCGCTGCGTTAAGAACGGAACGCGGCCGGTCCACCGCGCCCGCATCGCCCTAACTATTTCGATACCAAGTCCGGCTTGGACGACGGTGCGATGAGAAGGCGCCGCGAGCGCCGCGACCGACCGCCGGCGCGCGCGACGGGGGATGGTCGCCGCGTCGCCTGCCGCGTCCTGCTAAGGTGGCGATGGTCGGCGATGCTCCATCGGCAAGCGCGCATTCAACGCGGCCCTGTGCGTGACGTTGCTGCCGCGGGCCCGTCGCCTCTCCGACTCGAGTGGCCGGGGCGCGCCTGGGTGCCACGCGCTCGCCGCGTACGGGCGGCGCAGGGTGCCGTCGTCGACGAAGCCGGCGATGCTCGCGCGCGGCTCGTTCACGGAGACGCCCTCGATGTCGTTCACGCGCTCGAGGGCGAAGGGCTCGGCGGGCGGGTCGACCTCGTCTACATCGATCCGCCGTTCGCCTCGCAAGCCGCATACGTGCACGAGGCGCGGCTCGACGGACCCGCCGACGGCCGCGTCCTCCGGGCAAGGGCGTACGACGACCGCTGGGCGGGCGAGGGCGTCGGGACCTATCTCGACATGCTGGCTCCGCGCATCGAGGCGCTGGCGGGCCTGCTCGCGCGCACGGGGACGATCTGGGTGCACGTCGACTGGCGCGCGTCCTATCTGGTGCGATCGCTCCTCGACGAAGTCCTCGGGCGGGACGCCTTCGTCAACGAGATCGTGTGGCGTCGCGCGCCGAACCTCGGCCGGCAGGCGGCGAGTCACCAGTTCGGACGCACGCTCGACACCCTCGTCGTCTACGGCGGCGACCGCGCCACCCTCGCGCCGCCCACTCGCCTGGAACGAATCGAACCGAAGAGCGTCCGCCGCGATGCCCAGGGCCGGCCGTTCATCGCGGCGCCGCGAGGGGACTACACCGACGAGTCGGTGTCGCGGCTCGACGCCGAGGGCCGAATTCACCGCACGGCGTCGGGCAAGGTCTACGTCAAATACTTCCTCGTCGAGGACGGCTCAGGCGCCTTGTGCCGAGAACGTCGGGTGGACGCCCTCTGGACCGACGTCCCGCCGCTGCGTCACGCGGCGCCTGCCGAGCGGACGGGGTTCCCGACGCAGAAGCCGCGCGCGCTTCTCGACCGGATCGTCGCCTGCGCGTCGCCCCCGGACGGCCTCGTCGTCGACGCCTTCGGGGGAAGCGGTACGACGGGCGAGAGCGCGCATGCGCTCGGGCGGCGCTTCGTCCTCGGCGACGAGTCGCCGCTCGCCATCGCGACGGCAAGGGCCCGGTTGCTGCGCGCCGGGATCGACGTCTCCGTCGAGCGCTGCGGGCGCGAGCGCCACGCCGACGGCGACCCGACGACCGCGACGCCGCAGGTCCGGATTCACCCGGGCAAGGACGTGCGGGTCGAGCTCATCGAGCCCCGCGATCCGCTCGCGTGGGCCATCGACGTCGCGTCGGGCGGGTCGGGGCCGTTTCGCAGGGCGTGGCACTCGGAGCGGGCGCCCGGCGTGCGCGCCCGGCCTGTCGAACGGGTCGCCCAGCTCGAAGGCGCGCCGGGTCGGTTGGCGGTCCGGGTCTGGTACGACGACGGCCGCGCCGCCACCTGGACCGAGGACGCCCGGTGATCCTGCGCGATCCCGTGCACGGACTCGTCGCGTTCGAGGGGGACGAGGAGCAGATCGTCGTCAGTCTCTTGGGCACGCCCGAGGTCCAGCGGCTGCGCCGCGTGCGGCAGCTCGGCGTCACGTCCCTCGCGTTTCCGGGGGCGGAGCACTCACGGTTCGCGCACGCCCTCGGCGCCGCCTTCGTGATGAAGCAACTGCTCGTGCGTCTTCGCGCGATCCATGGCCCGCTGCCGGACCATCAGCGCGTCTCGGAGGAGCGCGCGCGCGAGGCGCTCGCTGCGGCCCTTCTTCATGACCTCGGGCACGGTCCGCTCTCGCACCTCTTCGAAGAGGCCATCCCGGGCGCGCCGGCGCACGAGACGTGGACCGAGCGGGTCGTCCTCGATCCCTCGACGGCGGTAAACCGGGTGCTTTCGTCGGTCGACCCGGGACTGCCGGCGCGGGTCGTCGGCCTCGTTCACGGCCGCCATCCGCTGCCTTATCTGGCGAGGGCGGTGAGCGGGGAGCTCGACGTCGATCGCTGCGACTACCTCTTGCGCGACGCGCACGCGACCGGCGTGCGCTATGGGCTCTACGACCTCGACTGGCTGCTGCGAAGCCTGCGTTTCGCGCCCGACGCCGGGGCATCGGCGCCCGCCCTCGCGATCGACGGCGCCAAGGGACTGCCGGCCATCGAGGCCTTCATCACGGCCCGCCTCTTCATGTTCCAGCAGGTGTATCTGCACAAGGCGACGCGCGCGGCCGAGTGGATGATCCGCACTGTGCTGGCCCGCGCGGTCGAGGTGCTCCGTGCGGGAGGGCGCCTGGACGACGTGCCGCCGGCCGTGTGGTCGGCGGCGCGGGGCGAGCCCATTGCCCTCGGCGACTACCTCGAGCTCGACGACGGCGTTCTCTGGAACGCCATGCACGCGTGGGAGCGGGCAGGGGACCCGTCGCTCTCCGACTTGGCCCAGCGGATCCGCGCCCGCGCGCTGTTCAAGACCCTCGAGCTCTTCGGAGAGCAGGCCACCGCCGACGGGCGCGAGCGCGTGATCGCCGTGGCGCGCGACGTGGCGCGGAGCCGTGGCTTCGATCCTCGGACGCATGTCGGGCTCGACGTCGCCAGCGTCGAACCGTTCGGCGGCGAAGCGGCGCCCCTCATGGTGGTGTACGCGAAGGGCCCGGCGCGGCCGCTTCACGAGGTGTCGTTTCTTCTCGGGCGGCTTGCGGGACAGGTCCTCTCCCGCGTTCGCTTGGTGCTCGCGCCGGAGCTGCGCGATCCGGTCATCCATGCCCTGGGGCTTTGATTCGCGCGTCCTGGCCCTCGGGGCGGCCGCCGCGATCGGCGCGAGCGGCGGAGACGCATGGGGCGATGGGGCGTCCGAACCTACGTACGGTCGCTTGGGGGGGGACGTGACGCTCGTCGGGGCGGTGGGCGGCACCATCGCGTCCGGCGGCCCGCGCGTCGAGGGGGAGCTGCGCGTCCGGTACCTGGAGAGCGCCGGGCTCTTCGCCACCTACGAAGACGGCTCCTTCGCAGCGTCGGGCGCGGACCCTCAGCGCGTTCTGGCGGGTGGGGTGGAGCTCCGTCCCCTTTTTCTCGGGCGCTGGCTGAAGGGGCACGAGACGCAGCAGCCCCTGGTCGACCTGACCCTCGACTCCATCGGCCTCGAGCTCGGAGCCACCGTGTTGCAGCCGGCCGGTGCGTCGTTCGGGGCTCGTTCGGGGCTCGAGGTGGGGCTCGGCCTGGAGTTTCCTCTGGTCGCCGCGGCGGACGGGCCGTGGATCGGCCTGCATGGGGGCGTCCGGTGGAGCGACCGCGCGCTCGCCTCGGGGCGGGTGGACGGAGCGTCGGATCGTGAGGCCTATCTCGCCCTTAGCATCGCGTGGCACGAGGTCGTCGAGATGCACGTGGTCGACTTCTCGGACCGGCTGCCGCCCTAATCGCGGGCAGGGGCGCGCGGTCGCCGCTCAGTGCAGGGCGAACTCCACCTGGTTGGCCAGGGAGCAGTTGTTGGCTTGGCGCTGCATGGCGGCGCGGGTCTCGTCGTCGGAGACAGCCCGCTCGCCTGCCTGGACGACCCGGGCGGACCCGGAGCGCCGGAGGCGCAGGATCTCGCGCTGCGTCTTCAGGTCGAAGAGCCAGATGCGCGCGGGGTGTTCGACCAGCTGCAGCGACTCTTCGCCGATCGGGCCCCCGTCCGCGGGGACGCCCTCCGGCACGTCCTCGTCGAGGACGAGCAAGAAGAACTGCGCGTTCTTGATGACGTCGATGGCGAGCGGGATCTCCTCGCGGATCGCCTTGTCGTACTGCTCGACGAACACCCGCAGGCGAAGGTCGTCGTCCGCCGTTTGCACGGCCTGCACCCACTCGGGCGTCAGGATCCGGGTCGCCGCGTAGGCCTGCCCCAGGTTCCACGGCTGCTCGGCGAAGGCGCCCTTCTGCGGCTTGATCGGTTCGCGCAGCAGGCACGCCGCGAACGCATCGCGCTTGGCGTCCACCGCGACCTCCCGGATGCGGCCCGCCGTCGTCGCGTCGGCCAGACGCATCCGCAGGTAGATCCCCGGCTGGGTCCGAAACTCACCGGAGCGCGCGGGCGGGAGGACCTCGTCGCCCTCGTAGGGCTTTGCGGCGAGGAGCACGTCTTGCTCGATGCGATCCCGGAGGGGAAACCACTCGGTCCCGAGCGTCGAGACGACGGCGCGCTGCTTTGCGAGGAGCGCCTGCCGCCCTGCGCTGAGCTCGTGCTCGCTGACGAACATGTGCGCGACAAGCCCGGCGATGACGGCGCCGCCGGCGAGCGCCCCCGCCCGAGTCGTCCAGCGCGGGCCGTTCGCGGCGCGCTCCCCGCGAGCCCGCGCGATGCTCGCGAGGCCTCGCGGGCCCTTCCGAACCGTCAAGTATGGGACTTCGGGAGATTGTTGACCATGAAGCTGACGTTCGGGAAACCCGCGAACGCCGCCGTCTGGAACACGCTCTTCACCACGACGGCCTTGACGTTCTGATCGATCTGCAAAAGAACGACCCCGGGGAAGTCCTTGTTGGGGTGCGTCTGCTTCCAGAGCTCGCGCTTCGACTTGAGGATGTTGAACAGCTCATCGATCCGCTGCATGCGGTCGGACTCTTCGATCGGGCGCGTGTTGCCCGCCTGACCACCGTCGACGAGGATCTGGCTGCCCACGACGGCGCACATCGGGGCGTCGATCATGTCGAGCGTGTTCTCGGCCTTCGGCATGTTGAGGCCCTTCGCGATCGGCGTCTCGCCGCTGGCGCTGAAGGTCATCAGCAGGAAGACGACCGTCACGACGAGGAAGTCGATCATGCTCGTCAGCGAGAGGCCGGCGTTGGTGGCGCGGTGTCCGCCTCCGGTGACCTTCTTGCGTACGAACTCGAGCCCCACATGATGAATGAGGCGACGGGTGGGGGCTTGAATGGGCATGCTGCGGCTCCCTAATTCACCGCGAAGGTGATGTTGAAGGCCGGGAGTTTCTCGGTCTTCGGGCCGTTCTGGATCTCGCGGTGTGTCTGGTAGACCGCGTCGATGACGCCGATGATGTACTTGAACTCCGTCTTGTTGTCGGTGTGCAAGATGGCCTGATCGAGCTTGCGATCGGTCGGGTTCGAGTGCTGGCCCTTGGCCTTCCACTCGCTCTCGATCTTGGCCGCGAGGTCGGGGTAACGCACGACCTCGACGGCGCCCTGCATGTTGACGTCGTCCTTGCGCGGCACGTCGATCGAATCCACGGTCGTGGCGCCTTGCTTCCACACGAGGACGAACTTGTCCTCGGCCGTCATCTCGACGTGCAGCTGCTTCTCGGGCTCCGTCTTCTCCTGCTCGACGTCGGGGCGGGGCGGACCGGGCACCTGGGCGTCCGCGTTGATGCGGGCCATGTGCGTCCACACTGCCGTGATCAGAAGGAAGGAGATCGTGACCATGAGAAGGTCGATCATCGGGATCATGTTGATCTCCGAGTCGAGCGACTTGCGCTTGCCCTTCCCTCCGCCGCCTCCGACGTCTACGCCACCCATACTCGCCTCCGATTCACGCGGGCCATCATCGTCTGAAGCTGGTTCAGCCGACTCCCGCCATGTTGACCTTCTGCCGGTTCGTCACGACGAGGTTGAGCACCTGGACGCTCGCCTCGTTGATGTCGTCCTCGAGCGCCTGCGTCTTGCCGTTCAAGATGGCGAACGCGACGAGGCCGATGATCGCCACGATGAGGCCGAAGGCCGTGCAGTTCATGGCCTCCGAGATGCCTTCGGCGAGGATTCGAGCCTTCTGGCTCGGGTCGACGCTCTCTCCGGACACGGCGCCGAAGCTCGTGATCAGCCCGGACACCGTGCCGAGCAGACCGCTGAGCATCGAGAGGTTCGCAAGGAGCGCGAGGTAGCCCGTGTTCTTGGCGATGCGCGGGATCTCCTTGAGCGCGGATTCGTCCATCGCGGCTTGCACCTCTTCGTCCGGGCGGTTCACCTTGACGAGGCCGGCCTGGACGATGCGCGCGAGCGGCGCGTTCGCGGCCGAACACATCTTGACGGCCTTGGCGATGTCTCCCGCGAGGATGCACTTCTGCATCGTCGCCAGGAAGACGTCCTTGTTGATGGACGCACCGAACAGATAGAGGGCCCGTTCGACGATCATGCCCACCGTGATGATGGACCAGAAGAGGATGACGTACATCCCCCATCCGCCTTCCTTGAAATGCTTCCACGCAGCAGCCATGAACCGGTCCTTTCGTCTGTGTTGTCGTTGGGCGCGTTTGTTCCCGTGTCGGAGCGAAGCGCGGCTGGCGCGCTCGTGCTCGTCGCGGGTGTCCTGAGCGAGCGAGCCCTCGTGCGAGGCTGACGCCGAGCGTGACAGGTCCGACCAAAGCCCGTCAAGCGAGTTTGGGTCGCGAGGAGCATTGGAGACGTTCTTTTGGACCTCACAAAAGCCTACAGAATCCTTGCGTTGGCAAACTTTACGGCACAGGTGCAATGCCGAGGCTCCAGGATTCAAGCTCAACATGGACAACCGCGATGGGCCGTTGGGCGAGGCCGCCTCGTTCGTCCGTGCGCGTCCGTGCGCCTGATTGCCGGGAGCGGATTGAGACGACCGCCAGGACGCCAAGGAACGCCAGAAGAGTCGACGAACATCGAGCCCCCGCCGATCGCTTGCGCTTTGCCAGGCGTCTTCTCGGCCGGGCCTCTTCTCGGCCAGGCCTCTTCTGGCCCTGGTGTCTTGTGGCGTCCCGGCGGTTTCACTTCTCACGTCTTGAAAGCGTCTTGTAAGGAAGCGGTCCCACATCTTCCAAACTGCGCGGCGGCCGTTCCCAAGAGCGCCGCTGTCGCCGTCATTTCGCTTCTCACTCACGCGTTGGATTGACGCGGCCGATCGCAAAGCGTTATCGTCGCCCGAAGCAGTGGCGGCATTTGCTTTCTCGCCCATACGAGCGGCTCGTCAACGAGTTGTTCGCTCTCGGGCAACGTGAGTCAGGAAGCAAGACCGCCGACACGAAGGCCGACACAAGGCAGTATGTAGTTCGTGGTGGGCTGGCCGAGCTGGCAGACGCGATGCGGCGATTTCCCATTTCTTCCAAGCCTCCCGCTATACTCGCTCACGCGCGAGGTTACGGCATCACGTCGCGACAAGGGCGTTAGTCTCGGCAGGTCTCGCAGGTCATGGGCACTCTGGGCGGATCCACAAGAGTTTAGAAAGGAGCATCGGGGATGTTGTTGGCGCTAGTGGCGGAGCAGGCGGCGCAGGGCGGGAGTGGCGGCCTGATGGGAGCGTTCAAGGAGAAGCCGACCTTCCTCGTCGGCAACTTGATCGTGAGTGCCGTGGTCATCGCGATGATCATCGAGCGAGCTGCGTTCCAGCTCTCCAAGTACAGCGTGAACTCGAAGGAGTTCTTCGCTCAGATCAAAAAACTCGTGACGGCGGGCAACATCGACCGCGCGATCAAGCTCTGCGACGCCGGGGACTACCCGACCTTGCAGCTCGTCAAGGCGGGGCTCACCCACGCGAACAAGGGCCCCGACGAGATCGACGCGGCGATGAGCGAGAAGATGGGCGAGCTTCGGCCAGCGGTCGAGAAGCGCATCGGGTCGCTCTGGTCGCTGGCCAACATCGCGACGCTGATCGGCCTGATCGGAACCGTCGTCGGTCTGATCACGACGTTCGGCGCCATCGCAGACCCGCGCCTCTCGGCGGCTCAGCGCCAGGCGATGCTGTCGCTCGGTATCTCGGAGGCCATGTACAACACGGCGTTCGGACTGGGCATCGCCGTGACGTGCATGATCGCGCACCTCTTCTTGCACCAGCGTTCGAAGAACATCCAGCACGACCTGGACTCGACGCAGGAGCGCATGTTCAACCTGCTGACGATCCAGGCGCGGTCGTACTGATCGGGTCCGGGAGCCACGCATGGCTGAGGAGACCGAGAAGCTAAGCGCGGCGCAGCGCAGCCGGGTGCGGCGCCTGTCGACGCCGAAGGAGCTCTCGCCCGACGAAGAGGGCGGCGAGCTCAATATCGTGCCGTTCCTCGACATCATCACGAACGTGCTGATGTTCGTCCTCGCGACGATCAGCGTCACGTTCACGACCATGATCGAGACGCAGCCGCCGGGCATCGGCGGGCCGGGGGCGCGGGCGCCCACCAAGCCCACGCTCTCGCTCAACATCGTCGTCGTCGACCAGGGGTTCCTGGTCTCGGCCTTCGGCCAGCGCATCGGCGAAGGGTGCCAGGGCACCGGCTCCGGCGTCGCCGTCGGGCTCAAGCCGAACGCCTCCGGGACGCAAGACTACGACTACGCGTCGCTCACGGCTTGCGCCAAGCGGCTGAAGAATCAGGTGCCGGACGCCGAGAGCGAGACGAACGCCACGCTCATCGGAAACCATGACACCCCGTATCGCGTGATCATCTCGACGATGGACGCGATTCGAAAGGGCGACGACGGCCAGCTGCTGTTCCCCGACGTGAACTTCGGAGTCCCCAAGTGACGGATCAGGTCGAACCGCCGAAGCCGAAGCTGCCCCCCCAGAAGGCGGCCAGCATGGCGACGTACAAGCGCGAGCTGCGCAAGGCGATCAAGAAGCGGGCGCTCGAGCCCGAGATCAACTTCCTCAACATCACGGCGATGATGGACATGATGACCATCATCCTCGTCTTCCTCCTCAAGAGCCTCAGCTCGTCGCCGCTCGCGCCGGAGTCCAACGACCTCCAGATCCCGAAGAGCACCCTGTCGTCGGCGCCCGACTCGGAGCCCGAGGGGTTGGCGGTCATCGTCTCGAAGTCCCAGATCGTCGTCGGCGACAGCGTCGTGTGCCCGGTGCCCCCCGACGCATCGCTGAACGGCGTGGAGCTCAAGTACAAGCGCGGCAACCGCACCGACTTCTACATCGTCCCGCTGGGCGACTCGCTCTCGTCCTGGCGCGAGACAGACAAGCGGATCCGCATGGCGACGGGCAAGGACCCGAGCCACAGCGAAGCGATCCTCATCGGCGACCAGTCGATGCCGTACCGCCTCCTTACCGAGGTGACGTACACCCTCGGCCAGTCGGGCTTCGCCAAGTTCCACCTGATGGTCCTTCAGGGCGCCCCCAAAGGCGGCACGGGCTAAGAACGCGCGCCATAGCCGGGCGATACCTTCGCGATTTCGCTGGCGGGGGTCGTCACCGCACGTGAGAGTGGCTCCTCGCCCCGCCAGCGAACTCGCTCGGTCTCACCCGGCTCTGGCACGCGTTCTTCTCGCAGGGGTCGAGCCGAGAGACGCGCCCGCGAGCGGCGGAGGCCCTCGGGGGAGCCTCGGCGGTGCATGTTCCGCTTGGAGTCGTGCGTGAGCGTGTCCGAGGGGAGCATCTTCTTGGCTCAGTGGCGTGCCTCTCAGTGAGAGTCCTGCGCGAGTCAGTCAGAGAGGCGCATCTTCTTGGCTCGCTCATGCGCCCGTCGCTTGGCCTCGTGCACCGCCGTCGAGAAGGGACAAGCGTTGCTGTCATCCTGAGGGAGCGAAGCGACCGAAGGACCCCAGAGACTCGAGGTGGGGTCCTTCGCTTCGCTTCAAGATGACCGTGAGAGGGACGGCCCATGCCCCTTCTTCACTCTCTCTTGGTGTCCTTGGCGTCCTG
>Ga0302326_10014974_pt1 | contig 16348 bp, 17 predicted proteins | sample Palsa_T0_3_FD_202264 | JGI IMG/M metagenome (GOLD analysis project Ga0302326, IMG submission 202264) | Peat permafrost microbial communities from Stordalen Mire near Abisko, Sweden - Palsa_T0_3 | ecosystem: Environmental > Terrestrial > Soil > Palsa > Peat permafrost | place: Sweden: Abisko... | reverse complement strand
AGCGATCCAAAAGTTGCCCGCGACCCGGATCGATGTCGGCAGCTTGTGGAAGAGAATAAAACTCTGTCCAAGAAATTGCGGGAACTCGAAGAGGAATATTTTGCGCGCAATGGCTGAATCGAAGGAAGGGTTCAATCGTCGCTGTGTCTGTCCCAACGGACCAGCCAAAGAACACGCGTGGCTAAAAATGCGGCAACCAAGTAGCCCGCGGCGCCGAGAACGGACACACCGTGGATGGTAGGTGGGACCTCATGGATCCAGAGCAAAGCTGAGGCGAGCAAAAGCGCGCTCGTGCAGAGGCCGAAAACCAGGCGGCTGGCTGATTTTTCGAGTTGTGGGTGTTTCACACGAACCGCGAAATGGCCCGACTGCAACTGTTCCAGCAGGTTGTTGAAACTGCGCGGGATCGACTCGGCCAACACTTCCCAATCGCGCCGCAGTCGCTTCGCCTTGCGTAACCAGGTTTCCGGAGACAACTGCTGGAGGACGAACTGACGCCGATACGGCTCGAGCAACTCGGCCAGATTGAAATTGGCGTTGAGCCCCTTGGCAGTGCCCTCGAGAATAATCAGGCATTTGATCAGCATGGAGAGCCGACTGGGCATGAACAAGTTGTACTCGTGCATGATGCGGGTCACCGCCGTGAGCGCGCCGCCGACATCGAACTGATCGACCGCTTGCGCGCCGTATTGGCCGAAGACTTCCAGGAGGTCCGCGCTGAGTCCGCCGCGGTCGAGATTGGCGGGGGCTTTGCAGATTTCGGCGATTAAGTCGGCCAGCCTTGCCGCGTCGCGGTCGGCGGCGGCGAGCAGGATTTCCACGATGCGTTCGCGCAAATCATCGTCGATCCGGCCGACCATTCCCGCATCGAGAATCCCGACACGGCCCTTGTTCATCACGAGAATATTTCCGGGATGTGGGTCGGCGTGATAGAAACCGTCGCGAAAAATCATTTGGATAAAAACGCCAGCGCCCTGGCGAGCCAGAGCCACGCCATCGACGTGCTTTTTTTCAAGTTTCGATTTGTCACCGACGCTGGTCCCTCTGAACAACTGCATCGTCAGCACGCGGCCCGTGCTTAGCTCGGCGTATGGCTTGGGGAAGACGACGGTTTTGTCAGCGGCGAAATTGCGGCGGAACTGCAGGAGATTGCGCATCTCGCGGCGGAAATCCAATTCGCGCATCAGCGTTTCGCTGAACTCGCGCACCACGGCGACCGGCTGGTAGCGCTTCAAATCCTCCTGCCGCTCGGCGAACGTGGCGAGGGTGGAGAGGATATTGAGATCGCGGCGGATCGTGCCTTCGATGTCGGGATGCTGCACCTTGACGACCACCGGCTTGCCATTGAGCAGCTTGGCACGATGGACCTGGCCGATGGACGCTGAAGCCATCGCCTCGTGATCGAATTCGAGAAAGCATTCGGCGATGGGCCGCGCCAATTCCTTTTCGACCGTGGCAACCGCGACATCAGGTGGATCGGCGGGTGTGCCGCTTTGCAGGCGAGAGAGTTCATGAGCGACTTCGGGCCCAACCAAATCGGGCCGGGTGCCCAAGACCTGTCCGAGCTTGATGAATGTCGTGCCTAGATCGGTCATTGCCATGCGAACGCGCACGGGGAATGGCTGGTCGGTGAGATTCTCCCCGGTATGGCTGGTGAGCAATCGCCGGGCCGGCTCCCACTCGGTGCCATGCAGCCAACGCGCCAGGCCGTATTTGATGAGCACCCGCGCCACCTCCGAAGCACGAGCGACATCCCCGGGAATTTTGGAAGCCGATTGAAGCTCCATTGGAAAATTAGCCCTTGGCGGCCGTGCCCGTGTGGCTCTTATGGGTGGCCTTTTTCTTGGCGGACTTAGCGCCCTTCGCCGGGTTTTTGATGATCTCCAGATTCAACTGCTTGAGCACCTTGTGAACCGATTTCTCGATCTTGGACTCAATGGCCTTTTGCGCCTGGGTCGAACGCCGATGCAATTCTTTGACGATCCTTTTGCCCTCTTCCTCGGAGAGTTTGGATCGATCAACGAGGTCCTCGGCGGTTTTTTGAATTGCATCCTTGGTCAGGCTTGCAAGCCCAAGCCCGCTGAGCAGTGCCTTGGTAAAAACATCTTTCATGAAGAGGTTCCTTTCAAATGTTCAAAGCGTGGGTATTCCGACCGTCACACGATCGCGTCGTCCGGAGGAGCGATTGGTTTGCGGCCTTCAAAAAGCCGGGCGGCGGCCACGCCGTAAATTGTACCGCCGATGTGAGCCAAATAGGCAACTCCGCCGCCTTGCGCGTCAGTGATGCTGCCGACGCTGACGAGTTGCAGCAGAAACCATACGACGATGAGAAGTGCCGCGGGGATTAAGGTGATTTTGAAAAACCAGCCGAGAAAGAGGACCGATTTGATGCGGTCGCGCGGGAAGGTGACGAGGAATCCGCCCATGACGGCGGCGATCGCCCCGCTGGCGCCGAGGTTCGGCACCGATGAGTGAGGATCGGCAATAACCTGTGCCAGCATCGCAATCACCCCGCCGACAAGGTAGAAAATCACGTATCGCAGCGGTCCCATCATGTCTTCCATTTCCGGGCCGAATGCCCAGAGAAATACCATGTTGCCCAGAATGTGCGACCAACTGGCGTGCATGAACATGGAGGTGACGATGGTAATCAAGCCTGTGCCGGAGGAAATATTGGCGGGAATCAGCGACCATTTGTTCACGAAATCGTCTCCGCCGGCGAGTTCGGCGATGAATACCAGAACGTTCACCGCGATGATGGCAGCGGTGACAAATGGAAATGTCATCGGACGACGGGACGCGTCGCTGAGAGGAATCAACATGTTAGATCCAGAGGCAGCTCAAGCCACGGCTGCATTGCCGCCTCCATGAGCGCGCGGCGCGTTCAGCGATTTAAGCCTGAAGGAGAGCATGATGGCCAATAGGCCAAAGACGATCGCATAAGCGCCGATGATCCACAGCACCGCCAACGCGCCGGCGCTGGGATGAACGATGACAATGATGCCGAACAAAATCGAGCAGATTCCGCCGAGGATGAGCATCCATTCGTTTTCGACAACGGCACGGAGTTGGATGGCCGCCATGATTTCCACGATGCCGCGAATGATGGACCAGGCGGCAATCAAGGACAAAAGCGTCAGCGCCGTCAGCGCCGGCCAGGCGAATGCAACGATCCCCGCGCCAATTCCGAGAAGACCCAGCACGATCATCTGCCACCAGGCTCTGCCACCCGCGCCAATGCCAACGGAAAGGGCCGTTACGCCGTCGATGATGGCATAGACTCCGAATATCAGAATGAGCGATGCGAGGGTGATGCCGGGCCAGGCGAATGCCAGGATTCCGAAAATGACCGCGGAAAGTCCTCGCAGGAAAAGCATCCACCAATTACGTGCGATTGCATGCAACATGACCGACTCCTTCCTGAGGTGAAATTTACCCATGTGTCCAGCCGCGCGGCAAAAAATGGTATCTCTCGCCACCCACGTGTCAATAAAAATCCGGAGGGAATGTCGTAGCGGCATTTTTGCCGTTTCTGAAGCGAGCGCTACAGGCATAAAATGCTTGCGGAAGCCGGAAGCAAAAAGGCGGTTTGTTTGAAGACGCAACACCAGAATTCACCGGGGACGATTGCATGCAAGATCTGCGGCCAAATTCACGCTCACGAGCCGTTGCAACCTGGCACGGCGGCGCATTGCAGTCGTTGTGGTTCGAGAATTGCCAAGCGAACGTCGGGCAGTTTGCATTTGACGGCGGCGTTGTCGTTGGCGGCGCTGATTCTGTATGTGCCGGCCAATATTTTTCCGATCCTTCGATTGAACATGTATGGGGCCACTTCGGAAAATACGGTGTGGGACGGATGTGTTAGGCTCTTTACCGATGGGGATTATGTCGTGGCCGTCATCGTGTTTCTGGCGAGCATGTTGATTCCCCTCTTGAAACTAATGGGCCTGTTTTTTCTCGTCACCACCACCAAGTTGGGGATCACTCGATGGAAAATGCTGCGGACCTGGATTTATCGCATCATCGATTCCATCGGACGATGGGCGATGCTGGATGTGTTTGTCATGGCGGTCCTGGTTTCGCTGGTCAAATTGGAGCGGCTTGCGACGATCATTCCCGGCAAGGGGCTGCTGGCATTTGCGCTGGTGGTGGTCTTCACCATTTTTGCATCGGCGAGTTTTGATCCGCAGCTCATTTGGGAACGGGAGGAATCCGAGTCATGAGCCATGCCACCAGCGAAAAGTCCACGAGCGAAAAGTCGGCTCATTCCTCTTCCGCGCCCAAGCCGGTTATTAAAAAGCTACGCTGGCCGATGCTGGCGATCTGGCTGGCCCCGATCCTGGCGGCAGTCATGGCGGGAATTTATTTTTATGATTTCTTTCAAGATCGTGGACGAGAAATCACCCTGACATTCAGCGATGCGACCGGGTTAAAAGTCGGGCAGTCGCAACTTATGCATCTGGGCGTTGGAATTGGGCAGGTGGAAAACATCCAGTTGAGTCCTGACCAGAAGCACGCATATGTGCTGGTTCGGCTGGAGCGTTCGGCCATGTCGTTCGCCAGACAAGGGGCGATCTTCTGGATCGTGCGGCCGGAAATTTCGGCGCAAGAGATTTCCGGTTTGGCAACGGTGCTCAGTGGCCCCTACATCGACTCGCTTCCTGGCACCGGCGACGAGCAAAAGGAATTCACCGGATTGGACAAGGCCCCCGCCACGCAGGAGCCGGGCCTGCGAATCGTGCTGGAGGCTCCGCGCATGGACCATTTGCAGGCGGATATCCCGGTCTATTTCCGGGGGGTTCAAGTCGGGACGGTGGAGGATATTCAATTGGGCGCAACTGCCGACGCAGTCGATGTACACGCTTTCATCAAACAGCGATTTGCTCCGCTGGTGAAAGCGAATTCCAAATTCTGGATTGTCAGCGGGGTCGATCTGAAAGCCGGGCTGCTCAGCGGCGTGCAGATGAAGGTTGAATCCTTTCGGTCCTTGCTGGTCGGTGGAATCGCGTTTGCCACGCCTCAGGACAACATGGGGGCGCAGGCGGAAGATGGCTCGGAATTCCCGCTTTATGATGATGTGAAAAAGGAATGGCTGGATTGGGCGCCGAAGATCGAGATCGGGCCGGATGACTCCAGCACGCAGCCGTTCAACGCCAATCTGCCACCGGCGGCTTCAGCGATTCGGTCGGCGGTTGGGTCTTGAGTATTATTCTGTCAGACCCGTCCGCATATTGTTCGGTCTCACGTTCGTTCGTTATCCACGACTAAAAATTCTTCATTTTTGCGCGCTGACAAATTTCTTCGCATAATCGTAAATTGACTTACGAGGGACGGAGAAGTTGAATGTACGTCCAGGCGCTCGGCATTGACGGACTCGGCCATTGAAAGGTCCGAAATGGCGCGAATAGCGATTGTAGTAGATGGAATCGTTCAGGGCGTGGGGTTCCGGCCCTTTGTTTTTAGCCTGGCTTCGCAATTCAAGCTTGGGGGATTCGTCAAAAATCGTTCTGGGAGTGTGGAAATCGAGGCCGAGGGTACTCAAGCCTCGCTCGATCTGTTTGTTCACGCGCTTTCTACGAGTGCCCCGCCGCTTGCGAGAATTGAGAGAGTTTTCTGTCAATCGCAGCCAGCCCGGGGAGATCGTCAATTTCAAATCGTAGCAAGCGAAGCCGGCGGCGAATCAGATGTTCGCACGATCTTCATCTCGCCGGACGTTGCCACGTGTGATGATTGCCTGATCGACATGTTCGATCCACAGAATCGGCGGCATTTATATCCGTTTGTAAATTGCACGAATTGTGGACCGAGGCTGACGATCGTGAAGGCCGCTCCCTATGACCGACAGCGTACGACGATGGCTGGTTTCGAAATGTGTCCGGAATGTCGGGCGGAATATGAGAATCCATCAGATCGACGCTTTCACGCGCAGCCGACCTGTTGCCCGAAATGCGGGCCGCGATTGGAGATGCTGGATCGGGATGGGCGCACGATTTCCACGGAAAATCCGATTCAGTATCTGGCCGACAGGCTTTTGTCCGGGAAGATCGCGGCGATTAAGGGGCTGGGAGGATATCACCTGGCGTGTGATGCGCGAAATGAATCGACGGTTGGGGAGTTGCGACGCCGCAAGCATCGAGACGAGAAACCATTCGCAATGATGGTGCGCGACATTGCGGCCGCAAGGATGCTTTGCGAGGTAAGTTCGGCTGAAGAGCAGTTGTTAAAGTCGATTCAGCGGCCGATCGTGTTGCTGCGAAAGTGCGCGGTAAATTCGAATCCAATCGCGGAGTCAATCGCGCCGGGGAATCCGTGGCTGGGGATCATGCTGCCGTATACGCCGGTGCATCATTTGCTGATGCGCGCGATGAACGGGACGCCGCTGGTGATGACCAGCGGGAATCGCTCGGACGAGCCGATTGCCTATGAAGACGCCGATGCGGTTGCGCGGCTGGCCGACATCGCAGAGGTTTTCGTCATTCACAATCGCCCCATTCACGTCCGCTGTGACGATTCCGTCACGCGAATCGTCGATGGCGCCGAGCTTCCCATCCGACGCTCCCGCGGATATGCCCCGCAGCCGATTCATCTCCCGATGCGATGTTCAACTCCGACTTTAGCGGTTGGCGGGCAACTCAAAGCAACCTTCGCCATCGGTCACGACGATCACGCATTTGTCAGCCATCACATGGGCGATCTCGATCATCTCGAAGCGGCTCGCGCTTTTGAGCGGGATGTGAAATTGTACGAAGAACTGTTCGAGATTCAGGCGCGGCAAATCGTGCATGATCTTCATCCCGATTACGTATCCACGCATTACGCCCAGCGGCGGGCCAAAGAGCAGGGGCTGGAACTTCTGCCGGTTCAGCATCATCACGCGCACATGGCCAGTTGTATGGCCGAGAATGGTTTGGATGAACGCGTTATCGGCGTGACATTCGATGGCACCGGATTCGGAACCGATGGCACGGTCTGGGGCGGGGAATTTCTCGTCGGCGACTATCGGCAGTTCACCCGCGCCGCTCATTTGCGAGCGGTCGGAATGCCTGGAGGCGATAAAGCGACACGCGAGCCCTGGCGAATGGCGGTTTCCTATCTGGCGGATGCGGGATTAGACATTTTTTCTCTCGCAAATGGCGTGGATGCTTCATCCGTCAGGACGATTCGCCAGATGATCGCCAAACGATTCAATACTCCGGCCACCAGCAGTGCCGGCCGGCTTTTCGACGCCGTCGCATCTCTGGCAGGAATTCGGGATCGCGTCAGTTATGAGGGCCAGGCGGCGATTGAAATGGAGCAGTTGGCTGATGGAGCGGCAATCGATGGGAGTTATCCGTTTGAAATCGGCATGGGGATGCCAATTGTTGTCGACACTCGGCCGCTCATCCGCGCGGTGATCGACGACCGTCGCAAAAATGTCCCTCGCGCGACCATCGCACGGCGATTCCATTCGACGATGATTGAAATCATCGCCGATGTCTGCCGCCAAATCGCAAAAATAACGGGAATCACATCCGTCGTGTTGAGCGGAGGCGTATTCCTCAATGCGCTGCTGAGCACGGAAACCTATGCGCGGTTACGGACGGACGGATTTCGCGTATTTCGCCACAAACTCGTGCCGCCAAACGACGGAGGAATCAGTCTCGGTCAATTGGCCATTGCGGCCGCCGTCGCCAGGAGCGCCGATCGTCAGGAACAGAATTCTCAATCTCTCAACTTGGAGCCGACATGTGCCTCGCCATCCCAGGCAAAGTAGTGCAGAAGTATCAGGAACACGACGTGCTCATGGGCAAAGTCGATTTCAGCGGCGTGACCAAGCGCGTGTGCCTGGAACATGTACCGGAGGTCGAGGTTGGAAAATATGTGCTCGTGCACGTCGGCTTCGCGCTGCAATGCATCGATGAGGACGAAGCACAAAAGGTGTTCGATTTTCTGAAATCAATGGATCAACTGGATGAGATCAACGAACCACAGGCATCGCCATGAAATACCTCGATGAATATCGCGACGCCGCCGCGGCGAGCAAACTCGCCGATGCTATTGCGCGCACGGTGACAAAGCCCTGGACGATCATGGAAGTCTGCGGCGGGCAGACCCACACGATCGTCAAATACGGAATCGATGAAATCCTTCCGGAGCAAATCGAACTGGTCCACGGTCCAGGGTGTCCGGTGTGTGTGACCAGCCTGGAGATGATCGACCGCGCTCATGCCATTGCCGCGCGCCCCGACGTCATCTTCTGCTCGTTCGGCGACATGCTGCGTGTTCCCGGCTCACGCGGAGATTTGCTGTCGTTGAAATCTCAGGGAGCCGATGTCCGCACGGTTTATTCGCCGCTGGATGCGGTGAATTTAGCGGCAGCGAATCCCAATCGAAAGGTGGTTTTCTTCGCCATCGGATTTGAAACCACCGCCCCGCCGAACGCCATGGCGGTTTGGATGGCGCACAAACGCAAGCTGACGAATTTCAGCGTGCTAGTGTCGCATGTCACGGTCCCGCCCGCCATGACGGCGATTCTCGAGGCCGAAGGCAATCGCGTGCAGGGATTCCTAGGGCCGGGACATGTCTGCACCGTCATGGGATACGACGAATACGAGCCGATCGCGCGCAAATATCACGTTCCCATCGTCATCACCGGATTTGAACCCGTGGACATGCTGGAAGGCGTTTTGATGACGGTTCGGCAACTCGAAAGTGGCCGCGCGGAGGTGGAGAATCAATACAGCCGAGCCGTGCTTCGCGCTGGAAACGAGCATTCGCTGAATCTGATTGGCGAAGTGTTTGAAATCTGCGACCGCAAATGGCGCGGCGTCGGGCTCATTCCCAAAAGCGGTTACAAGCTGCGCGAAAAATATCGCCAGCACGATGCCGAGCGCCTTTTTGAAGTGGAGAACATCGAAACGGAAGAGTCCTCCGTTTGCATCAGCGGGCAAATTCTTCGCGGCCTGAAAAAACCACACCAATGTCCGGAATTTGGCAAGAGATGTACGCCCCAAACGCCGCTGGGAGCGACGATGGTTTCGGCGGAAGGATCGTGCGCAGCCTATTACAACTACGGGCGGCACCTTGCCGGAATTTCACTGCCTGTGCTGGCGGGAGGGGCATCATGACCGTGGCTCAACCTATCAACGCGGAAATGTTCGGCACCTGTCCAATGCCAAAATACGATTACGACCGAATTCTTCTCGGACACGGCAGCGGCGGCGGACTATCAGCAGATCTGATCCGTCGCGTTTTTTTGCCGGCATTCGAGAATGAAACGCTTCTGGCGATGGAAGATCAGGCGACAGTCAGCCTGAACGGGAAAAATACTCCCCGGATCGCGTTCACAACCGATTCGTTCGTCGTACAACCGCTCTTCTTTCCCGGTGGTGACATCGGCAAGCTGGCCGTGCATGGAACTGTCAATGATTTGGCCGTCGGCGGCGCAAAGCCGCTCTTTCTCTCGGCCGCTTTCATTCTGGAGGAAGGCCTTCCGCTGGAAGACCTCAAGCGCATTGTGGCATCCATGCGGCAAAGTTGCGAAGAGGCGGGTGTTCAACTCGTCACCGGCGACACCAAGGTCGTCGATCGCGGCAAGGGAGATCAGATATTCATCACAACATCCGGCATCGGCCTGGTGCCCGCGGGCCGAAATCTCTCGATCCGCTCGGCCAAACCGGGTGATCGCATCCTGGTCTCCGGAACCATCGGCGATCACGGCATCGCCATCATGTCCGTGCGCGAAGGAATCGAATTCGACACCGTTCTGGAAAGCGACAGCGCGTCATTGGCGGATTTGACGGCCACAATGCTCGACGAATGTCCAACGATTCGCTGCATGCGCGATCCAACTCGTGGCGGGGTTTCCAGCACATTGAACGAACTCGCCGATGCCTCGGCGGTCGGCGTGAAAATTGTCGAATCCAGCCTCCCAATACGGCAGGAAGTTCGCGCGGCCTGCGAAATGTTGGGGTTGGATCCGTTGTACGTCGCCAATGAAGGAAAATTGATCGCCGTGGTACCGGCGGATGATGCCGATCACCTGCTGGCCGTCATGCGAAACCATCCGCTCGGAAAAAATGCCGCCATCATCGGCGAAGTGGTGGATCAACATGCCGGCATGGTCGTCTTGAAATCGCTCGTCGGCGGCGAGCGCGTGGTCACGATGCTCGCCGGTGAACAATTGCCAAGAATCTGTTGAAACCGCATTAAGAAAGGACGGAATTCCATGACAGAGTCAAACGTGCCATATGGCAGAAAAACACAACGTCCCTCGCCGGTAAAGGAAATCCACATTCTTTGGATCACCGCCGGGCTCGGCTGCGACGGCGATTCGGTTTCGATCACCGCGGCGACTCAGCCCAGCGTCGAAGATGTACTCCTCGGCGCGATCCCCGGTCTCCCGAAAGTGCATTTGCACAATCCGGTGCTGGCCTACGAGAACGGCGATGAATTCATGAAATTCTGGTACCAGGCGGATGAGGGCCGGCTCGATCCGTTTGTGTTGGTGATCGAAGGCTCCATCCCCAACGAGAAAATCAAAGCGGAAGGTTACTGGGCCGCGCTCGGCACCGACAAAAAAACCGGTCAACCGATTACCACCTGCGAATGGATCGACCGCCTCGCGCCCAAGGCGCTGGCCGTTGTTGCCTGCGGCACCTGCGCCACCTACGGCGGCATCCACGCGATGGAAGGGAATCCCACGGGCTGCATGGGCCTGGCCGACTATCTCGGTTGGGGTTGGAAATCCAAAGCCGGCCTGCCAATCGTCAATGTTCCCGGCTGCCCAGTGCAGCCAGACAATTTCATGGAGACGTTGCTTTATCTGCTCTATCAGGTCGCGGGTCTGGCGCCGATGATTCCGCTGGATGATGAGCTTCGGCCCAAATGGCTCTTTGGCGCGACGGTTCACGATGGTTGCGATCGAGCGGGATACTATGAACAAGGCGATTTCACGACAGAATACGGATCGCCCAAATGCCTCGTGAAAATCGGCTGCTGGGGCCCGGTCGTGAATTGCAATGTCCCCAAGCGCGGCTGGATGGCCGGCATCGGTGGCTGTCCCAATGTCGGCGGCATCTGCATCGGCTGCACGATGCCCGGTTTCCCCGACAAATTCATGCCCTTCATGGATGAACCACCGGGGGCCAGCGTTTCCACCAAGGCCATCAGCATTTACGGCCGAACCATCCGCAGCCTGCGTTCCATCACCAACAAAACGGTCAACAAGGAACCCAAGTGGCGGCATCCCAAGCCGCAACTGACCACCGGTTATCACCCAACTTCATACACACCATCCTGAAATTGAACAAACGCACCAACTTCGAAAGGAATAAGCCATGACCACGGCAATCGCACCCGATAAATCAACTTCGACCGGCAGCAAAAAGCTCGTCGAAATGTCCTGGGACCCCATCACCCGCATCGTCGGGAGTTTGGGCATTTACACAAAAATTGATTTCGAGAAAAAGGAAGTCGCTGAGTGTCACAGCACATCGTCGATCTTCCGAGGGTATAGCATTTTCATGAAGGGCAAGGACCCGCGCGATGCCCATTTCATCACCAGCCGAATCTGCGGTATCTGCGGCGACAACCACGCCACCTGCGCGACATACGCCCAGAACATGGCGTTCGGCATCAAGCCGCCGGCCATCGCGGAATGGATCGTCAATCTCGGCGAAGCGGCCGAGTACATGTTCGATCACAATATCTTCCAGGACAACCTGGTCGGCGTGGACTTCTGCGAGCAGATGGTGAAGGAAACCAATCCTTCCGTCTGGGCCAAGGCGCAAAAAACCGCCGCGCCGCATGCGGATATCCACAAATATCGCACCATCGCCGACATCATGACGGCGCTGAACCCATTCACCGGTGAATTTTATCGCGAGGCGCTTTCCATGAGCCGAATGACGCGGGAAATGTTCTGCCTGATGGAAGGCCGGCATGTGCATCCATCCACGCTCTATCCGGGCGGGGTGGGAACGGTGCCGACGGTGCAGCTCTTCACCGATTATCTCGTTCGGCTGATGAAGTATGTTGAGTTCATGAAAAAAGTCGTGCCGCTGCACGATGATCTGTTCGACTTTTTCTATCAGGCGTTGCCCGGCTACGAAAAAGTCGGCCAGCGGCGGATTCTGCTGGGATGCTGGGGATCATTCAACAATCCCGATGTCTGCGACTACACCTACAAAAACATGGGCAACTGGGGCAAGGCAATGTTCGTTACGCCCGGTGTCGTTGTCGATGGCAAACTGGTCACGACCGATCTCATCGACATCGGCCTCAACATCCGCATTCTCCTGGGCAGCTCGTATTACGATGATTGGGAACAGGAGGAGATGTTCGTCAAGCAGGATCCGCTGGGCAATCCCGTCGATCGCCGCCATCCCTGGAATCAAACGACAATTCCGCGTCCGCAAAAACGGAACTTCAAGGACAAATACACCTGGGTCATGTCCCCGCGCTGGTACGACAAACGCACTCAGGAACATCTCGCGCTGGACACCGGCGGCGGACCTATCGCCCGGCTGTGGGCGACCGCATTGGCCGGACTGGTTGATATCGGCTACGTCAAATCCACCGGCCAGAGCGTCAAGATTTATCTCCCCAAGACGATGTCGCTGCCGGAAGTCGAATTCGAGTGGAAGATTCCCAAGTGGAGCAACTGCATCGAACGAGATCGCGCGCGGACTTATTTCCAGGCCTACGCCGCCGGCTGCGCCCTGCACTTTATCGAGAAGGCGATGGCCGAATTGCACGCGGGCAACACCAAGACGTGGACCGATTTCAAAGTCCCCGATGAAGCGATCGGCTGCGGATTCCATGAAGCGGTTCGCGGCGTGCTTTCACACCACGTGGTGATACGCAATGGAAAGATCGCCAATTATCACCCGTATCCACCGACGCCTTGGAACGCCAACCCGCGCGACAGCTACGGAACGCCGGGCCCCTACGAGGATGCGGTGCAAAACACGCCGATCTTCGAGGAAAACGGCCCGGATAAGTTCAAAGGCATCGACATCATGCGCGCCGTGCGCAGTTTCGATCCATGCCTGCCGTGCGGAGTGCACATGTATCTCGGCGGCGGCAAAGTGCTGGAGACGCGTCACCAACCCATGTTCGGCGCAGCAGCGCACTAAGGAGATGCCATGCCCGATGCCACCGAAGACCGGCAGTTGCGCGAGCGAATTCGCCGGATCGACACGCTGCTGCAGGAAGTCGAGCGATTCAAGGATCCGCAGGCGCAGGCCAAGACCCGGGAGGTCGTGCAATGTCTCATGGACATGCACGGAGCCGTGCTGGAGCGGATGCTGGAGCGAATCGCATCCAGCCAACTAAGCGGCACCGACCTGATCGACTTACTCGCTCAGGACGATCTGATCGCCAGTCTGCTGCTGTTGTATGGCCAGCATCCGCTCGATCTTGAGACGCGGGTGCTTAAGGCGCTCGATAAATGCCGGCCTTATCTCCATTCCCACGGCGGCAATGTCGAGCTGCTCGGCGTGGAAGATGGTATCGTGCGCCTGCGCCTTCAGGGCAGTTGTCATGGCTGTCCATCTTCAGCCATGACGCTTAAGAGCACCATCGAAGAGGCAATCACCGAGCAGGCGCCCGATGCGGCGTCGATTCAGGTGGAAGGCGAATCTCCTTCGGCAAAGGAAGCGGTTCATCCCGGCCATGTCGCTCTAACTGTTCTGTCGAGGTGATCGATGTCGCCAACTGAAGCGACTCCACAACTTCCCGTCACAGCGCTCCGCGGATTCATCCGTCCGCGCCCCAAGGTCGAGAGCTGCGAACTTTGCAGCTTGCCGATTGGTCCAGAGCATTCGCATTTAATTGAAGTGCAATCCCGACGGCTAGTTTGCAGTTGCGATGCGTGTGCGATTCTGTTCAGCGGACAACAGAATGGTCGATATCGTCGAGTTCCGCGGCGCATCGAGAATCTCACGGATTTTCAGCTCACCGATGCACAGTGGGAGAATCTGCATCTCCCCATCAACCTCGCATTCTTCTTCTTCAGCACGCCGGCAAAGCGCGTCGTCGCAATGTTCCCGGGGCCGGCGGGGGCAACGGAATCATTGCTCACGCTGGAGGCATGGAAGGATTTGACCGTGGCAAATCCGATCCTCGGCGAATTCGAGCCGGATGTTGAGGCGCTGCTGGTGAATCGGGTTGCCCTGGCGCGGGAATATCACCGTGTCCCAATCGACGAATGCTACAAGCTCGTCGGCCTCATCCGCATGCATTGGCGCGGGCTCTCCGGCGGTGTCGAGGTCTGGGAGCACATCGCTCGGTATTTCGACGAACTGAAAAACAAATCGGTCTCCAAACGAGGACCCAATGCCTGACCTCACCTTCATTGTGAACAAGGCCGATCCCGTCCCGTTCGCGGCATCGCCGCTATTGAATTTCACACTGGCCATCGCCGATTCCGAATCCCAACCGATCCATGCGGTTGCCCTTCGTTGCCAGATTCGCATCGAACCGGCGCGGCGGACGTATCAAGAACCCGAAAAAGAACGACTCCGCGATCTTTTCGGCGAGCCGTCCCGCTGGGGACAGACGATGCGATCCATGCTCTGGGCGCACGCGGGTATTGTCGTTCCGCCGTTTGAAGGCGCAACATCCGTCGAGCTACCGGTCGCCTGCACATACGACTTCAACATCGCGGCGACGAAATATTTCTACGGACTGGACGATGGCGAAGTGCCGCTGTGCTTTCTGTTCAGTGGCACCATCTTTTACGCCGCCGAGGATGGGCATCTGCAAGTCTCTCAAATCCCCTGGGAAAAAGAATCGAATTTCCGCCTGCCGATCTCAACCTGGCGAAAGATGATGGACATGTATTATCCCAACACCGCCTGGCTGGCGCTGCGAAAGGATGCGTTTGACGAACTCTACGATTTCAAGATTCGCCATTCCCTGCCGACGTGGGAAGCAGCGATTGAAAAACTCCTGGCCGGTGAAGGCGAGCAGGTGATCGCATGAACCGAACGCTCGTGGACAAACTCGCCCGCGCCCTGCTGTACGAGGGATACGTTCTGTACCCGTACCGGCCATCCGTGAAGAATTCGCAGCGCTGGACCTTCGGCGGCATCTATCCGAAGGCATGGAGCGACGCACAAGATGGCACTGATTCCTGTGCGATGCAGACGGAATGTCTGGTCTCCGGAACGGATCAAGCCAAACTGCGGATCATTGTGCGATTTCTGCATCTGACGGATCGAAAAGTCGGCGAGCTTTCGACGCCGCTGGATGAATTACCATCGGATGGCGACCCCGAATATCGTCTCGTGCAATTTTTGCAATTGGGTGATGCTTCCTATCAAGCCTGGCAGGAAGCCGAAGAACGTGAGATTGATTTGGGCGAAGTTGAATTTTCCGATTTGCTCCGGCAACCCCAAAATGTTCCGTTCAGCTATCCATCCCGACACACCATTGAACCGCTGCGCGAATCGGACAGGATCAAGGCCATTCTGATCCGCGATCAACAGCCCATTAACGGCACTGTCGAGATTTCCGCCTCCCGAATCTTCGTCGATCTTTTCAAGCTGACGATTCGCATCACCAATGAAACCCAACTGGCGGAATTGGGCAGCCGAGATCAGGCATTAATGCAATCGCTCATTTCCACGCATACGCTGCTCGGCGTCGAAGATGGCGACTTCGTTTCCCTCACTGATCCCCCGGATATTTATACCGGCGAGGCCAGGGCGTGCCGCAACATCGGCGCGTGGCCGGTATTGGTCGGCGACGGCGTTCAGCGCGACACGATTCTTTCCTCGCCGATCATTCTTTACGACTATCCCCAGCTCGCGCCGGAAAGCCCGGGCGATCTGTTCGATTCCACGGAGATCGACGAAATCCTGACATTGCGAATTCTCACGCTGACGGATGACGAAAAACGCGCTGCCGCCGGCGTCGATGATCGGGTTCGCGATCTGCTTTCGCGGACCGAATCCCTCGCCCGAGACCAGTTGATGAACCTCCACGGCGCCGTTCGCGGCCTTCGTCCGGTCGCGCAGGAGCAACACAATGAATAACTGGCAGCCATTTGAATTCGACCCCGAACCCCAAAACGAGCGACGGATCGAGCGCGTCGTCAAGGATGGGGTGGAAATCACCGTTGGCCATCGCGTGCGGCTGCGTCCGCTCGGCCGCGCGGATGTTTTTGACATCGCCCTCGACGGCAAGATCGCCACCATTGTCGGAATCGAGCAGGATTACGAAGACCGCATTCATCTGGCGGTTGTTCTCGAAGACGATCCCGGCCAGGAATTCGGTTTCGCCGGCCAACCCGGACACCGGTTTTTCTTCGGCGTCGAAGAAGTCGAGCCGCAAAGCATGATGCAGCAGTGATGTGATGACA
>Ga0302326_10014973_pt1 | contig 16349 bp, 16 predicted proteins | sample Palsa_T0_3_FD_202264 | JGI IMG/M metagenome (GOLD analysis project Ga0302326, IMG submission 202264) | Peat permafrost microbial communities from Stordalen Mire near Abisko, Sweden - Palsa_T0_3 | ecosystem: Environmental > Terrestrial > Soil > Palsa > Peat permafrost | place: Sweden: Abisko... | reverse complement strand
GTTGAACCAGCCCAGGTGGATCGCGAAGAAGAGGATGAGGAGCGGGCCCATGACGAAGGTCGGCACGCAGATTCCCACCAGGGCAAACGACGAGCAGACGTAGTCGACCCAGGTGTTGCGCCGGACGGCGGCAAGGACGCCCAGGGGAAGGCCGACCCCGAGGGCGACCCCGAGCGAGATGAGCCCCAGCTCGACGGAGACGGGAAGCTTGTCGGCGATGATCTCGTTCACCGTCCGGGTCGGGTACTTGAACGAGGGGCCGAGGTCGCCCCGCATGACGCTCCAGCCGTAGTCGAGGTACTGGCGGTACAGCGGGCGGTTCAGGCCGTAGTGCGCCTCCAGGTTGCGCTTGATCTCAGGGGTGATCGCGCGCTCCGAGGTGAACGGGCCGCCGGGCACGAACCGAATCATGAAGAACGTGCCGGTGATGACGACCCAGATGACGGGTATCGTCTGAAGCAGGCGCAGGGCGACGAATCGGATCATCGGGCGGCTCTAGTTCTCCATGTGGATGTACTTGAAGGGATGGGTGTCGAGGAGGGTCGGCCAGTATCCCTTCACCCTCGGGCTCAGGAGAAAGGTCCTCGTGTAGTAATAGATGGGAATGACCGGGCACTCGTCGACCAGGATCGCGTCCATCTTCTGGTAGATCTCGTAGCGCTCGACTTCATCCCTTGCCTGGAGCGCCTCGTGCAGCAGCTTGTCGTACTCGGCGTTCGACCACAGCGTGTCGTTGTTGCCGTTGCCCGTCTCCCATATCTCGAGGAAGACGTGCGGGTCCTCGTAGTCGGCGATCCAGCCCGCGCGCTGCATCTGGTAGTTCTGCGTGTGCTGGTTGTCCAGGAAGACCTTCCACTCCTGGTTCTGGAGCTCGATGTTCACGCCGAGCTTCTTCCTCCACATCTCCTGGATGGCCTCGCCGATCTGCCGGTGGTTGTCGCTCGTGTTGTAGGTGAGCTGGATGGTCGGCATGCCCTTGCCGCCGGGGTAGCCGGCCTCTGCAAGGAGCCGCTTCGCGTCGTCGAGCGTCCCCGTGATCCGGGCCCGCGGGGCGTAGCCCGCGGTCCCGGGGTAGCTGACGGCGTAGGCTGGCAGTTCCCCGCCCCGGACCACGTCGCGGATCAGCTCCTCGCGGTCGATGGCGATAGCGAGGGCCTTCCTCACGCGCTTGTCATTGAGGGGCGCCACGGTGACGTTGCAGCGGTAGTAGTAGACGCCGAGGAAGGGATCGAGGTGCAGCTCCTCGGGATGCTCCCTCTTGTAGGTGTCTATCTTGGAGTGTGGGATATCGGTCGTGATGTCGATCTGGCCCGAGCGGAACATCCGCTCCTCGCCCGGGATGTCGTCCGTGGGGTAGTAATCCACCTCGTCGAGCTTTACGGTCGCGGCGTCCCAGTAATAGGGGTTGCGCACGACGACGATCCGCTGCTGCGGCGACCACTCCTTGAGCATGAAGGGTCCGTCGGAGACCATGTTGCCCGGACGGGTCCACGCGGTGCTCCTCTCGTCGAGCGCCCCGTACTTGAGGATCGTGTGGATGGGGACCGCATGCCACGCATAGTGGTTGGCCAAGATCTTCAGGAGGAACGGCGTCGGGCCGCTCAGCGTCACGACGAGCGTGCGCTCGTCCGGCGCCTTGAAGCCCACCTGCGAGAAGTCGGTGATCTTCCCGTCGTAGTAGTCCTTCGCGTTCTGGACGAAGTTGTAGAGGAGGTAGGCGTACTGGGACGCGAACCTCGGGCTGATCATGCGCTTCCACGACAGGAGGAAATCGTTGGCCGTGATCGGGACCCCGTCGGACCACTTGAGGTTCTCGCGCAGGTGGAACGTGTAGACGAGGCCGTCGGCCGAGATCTCCCAGGACTTCGCGAGCCCGGGCACCGGGTGGCAGTCCTTCGGGTCCTCCGCGAGGAGCCCCTCGAACAGCGCCTCGATCAGGTGGAGCTCCGGCGTTCCCTGGATCTGCTGGGGATCGAGGTCCTGCGGCTCGGAGCCGTTGCCGTAGCGGAACACCTGGCGCGGCTTCGAGGACTGGTCGGCGGCCGAGCCGTCGGGCGCCTCGGTCGGCAGCCCGCTCTTGGCGCATCCCGCGAGGAGAGCAAGCGGGACGATCAACGCGGCGGTCCGCCGCATGCCTCGCATCATGGCCCCAAGCAAAGGGATGGGGAGCCCGGTCGTCAATGAGGCGCGCCGGCCAGCTCGGCGTCGCGCCGGGCCTTGAATTCGCTCCCCGGCTTCCACTGGGGCCAGGTCTCCGACTGGGCGACCTGGAGCCCGATCTGGAAGAGCGTGTCGGCGTCCAGCGCCGCGCCGCGCAGGTCCCACCAGTCCTTGATCACGTCGGAGGGCTTGTGGTAGTCGTTAGCCGTGTAGGAATCGCGGCGCATCTTTCCGTAACCGGCGGGCTTGCCGACGATGTCGTAGCCCGCGCTCGTGTAGATGGCGGGGAGGCCGACCTTCGCGAACTCGAACTCGTCGTTGCGGAAGAAGTATCCCTTGGCCGGATCCAGGTCGGGAACCACGACCCGCCCCTCCTTGGCGAGGACGTCGGTCGCGACGTCCTCCAGCGTCGTGTTGCCGAAGCCGATCACCTGGAGGTCGCGCGACGGGCCGGCGTGCTGCATCCCGTCGAGGTTGATATCCGCGAGCGTCTTCTCGAGGGGATAGAGCGGGTGCAGCGCGTAGTAGCGCGCGCCGAGGAGCCCCTGCTCCTCCGCCGTCGTGGAGATGAAGAGAATGCTGCGCTTGGGACGCTCGGCCGCGGGCAGGAGCGTGTAGGCCCGCGCGATCTCGAGGATGCCCGCCGTGCCCGACGCGTTGTCCGCGGCGCCGTGAAAGATCGGGTCGCCCTTCAGCAGGGGGTTCTTGCCCAGGTGGTCCCAGTGGGCCGAGTAGATGACATACTCATCCTTGTGAGCCGGGTCGCTTCCCTCGAGCCTCGCCACGACGTTTCTCGAGGCGATCGTGCGGACCTTGGCCATGATCGAGAAGCTGGCCGTCGCCTTGAACTCGACCGGGTGAAAATTCCTCTTCGCCGCTGAGGCCTTCAGCGCGTCGAAGTCGTAGCCCGCCGCCGTGAACAGCCTCTTCGCGCAGTCGAGAGTCAGCCACCCCTCGACCTTCACGCGCCCGATGTTGCCGTCCGTGGTCTTGAGGTCGAAGTTCTCGCGCCCCCAGCTGCCGGCGATGACGGCGAAGGGATAGCCCGCGGGCCCGGTCTCGTGGACGATGAGGCACGCGGCGGCCCCCATCGCAGAGGCCTCCTCGTACTTGTACGTCCAGCGGCCGTAGTAGGTCTCCTCCTTCCCCTTGAACATCTTGTCATCCAGCTTCGTCGGGTCGTTCGGGTCCACGACAGGCGGGTCGTTGATGAGCATGACGACCGTCTTGCCGCGGACATCGACCCCCTTGAAGTCGTCCCACCCGTATTCGGGCGCCACGACACCGTAGCCCACGAACACTATCCCGCTGTCCTTCACGTCGACCTCCTCCGCCTCGCGCCGCGTGACGGCGACATAGTCGTTGATCCAGGCGGGCGTCAGCGGCGCCGCCCCGGGAATGTCGAACTCGGCCTGCGTTGTGGAGACGACCCCGACCATGGGGACGTCCTGGATGTAGCTGCCGTCGGGGTTCCCCGGAAGAAGCCCGAGCTTCGAATACTCCCCCTGGAGGTAAGCGACCGACTTGTCCTCGCCCGCGCTGCCCGGTTTGCGCCCCTCGAAGGGGTCCGACGAGAGGACCCTGATGTGCTCGAGCATGCGGTCGGCCGCGGGTTGCAGGGGATCCGTTTCGGGCGCCTGCGCCGCGGCGGTCGCGCCCGCCGCCAGGAGGAGCGCCAGCCCTAGGTGTATTTGCATCGGGCGAGTCTGCCCGGCCCCGGAAAAATGGCAATCCCGGCATGGCCGGAAAGTGACGGGGGCATCGGGCCAATGGCCGTCCGCTCAGGGCTTTTGGGCGAGGAGGCGCAGCATCGGCCACCACCAGACGATCTTGCCATTGTCGTCCGCCAGCCGCAGGGCCCGGCGCACGCTGGGCGGGGAGGCGTGGATCGCGTCGAGGACGAGGATCCGGTTCTCGGTCGATGTCGCGGCCGTGTCGAAGTACCAGTCCAGGTCCGGCTGCTTCTTGTCGTGAATCTCGCTCGAGGCGATCGTGAGGCCGCTCGCGAGGACCAGCTGCTCCCACGCGGCGCGCGAAAGGAACCGGCCATGGCTCGGGTCGCGAAGCTTCTCGGCGTTGTGGAGCCACTCCTCGGTCTCGGGGTCGTTGTCGGGCACCGTGCCGTCGATCAGGAGGAAATGCCCTCCCGGCGCGAGGACGCGCGCGGCCTCGGCGACGAACCGCGCCGGCGAGCTGAAATGGTGCGGGGCGACCCGGACGCTCACGAGGTCGAAGGTGCCGTCCCCGAACGGCATCTCCTCCGCGGGGAAGAGCCGGGTCTCGAGCTCGAAGCCGGCCTCCCCGAGGAGCTTCGCCGCGCTCTCGAGCATCTTGGCCGAAACGTCGCCGGCCGTGACCCTCCACCCGAGGCGCGCAAGGCGCAGCGCCGTGTGGCCGCCCCCGGTCGCGACATCGAGCGCCCGGCGGCCGCCCCCGGGCTCGAGGCCCGCCAGGGACTCGGCCACGTCGGTCGTGTCGGCGAGGATGTGGGACTTGCCGTACCGGTCGCTCTGGCGGTCGAATTGCTCGGCCGAGGCCCTCTGCGCGGCGTCGAAGTTTGACTGTTTGGGAGGCCCCATGGCAGCTTGACGTTTGCTCGAACGAAAGGAGTCGGCGATGCCAATCTACGAATTCTACTGCCCGGACAACAACAGGATCTACCAGTTCTATGCGAGGACGCTCGCGCAGGCGGGGATCGTGCCCCGGTGCCCGGACAACCCCAGGTACGCGATGCGCAAGATGCTCTCCGCGTTCGCCGTCACCGGCTCCGTCCGGGCCGGCGAGGCGGACGCCGGGCCCCCCGGGGCGGGCGGGGCGCAGGGCGACGCCCGGATGGAGGCGGCCATGGGCCAGATGGAGCGGGAATTCTCGAGCGTCGACGAGAGCGACCCGAGGGCGATGGGGCGCATGATGCGCCGGATGGCCGACCTGGCGGGCGAGCCGATCGGGGGCGAGATGGAGGAGGTCGTGCGCAAGCTCGAGGAGGGCGCGGATCCCGACTCCCTCGAGGACCAGCTGGGCGGCGCCGACCCCGCGGCGGACGCCGGAGCGCCCCCGGAGGACCCGGGGCGCGGGGCCCGGCGGGCGCGGGTTAGCCGCGCGGCGCCGCAGCGCGACCCGAGGCTCCACGAATACCCGTGAGCGGCCCCTCGCCAGAGTTCGCCGCCCGCGCGGAGGCGGCCAGGAGCGCCGTTCTCGCCGAGACCCCCCTCCTGCACCGGGAGTTCGGGCGGGTCGAGAGCCGCTGGAAGAGCGACGGGACGCGCGTCACCGCGGTCGACGTCGCGATCTCGGAGAACATCTTCCGCTCCCTGCGCTCGAGGTTTCCGCAGGACCAGATTTTCAGCGAGGAGCTCTCCCAGGGACCCGGCCCCGTCGCGGTCGAGGCGCGCTTCTCCTGGGTGCTCGACCCGATAGACGGGACCAACAATTTCGCGCTCGGGATTCCCCACTGCGCGATATCGCTCGGCCTCATGGAGCGCGGCGAGCCGGCCTATGGCGTCGTCTACGACTTCGGCCGGCGCGTCCTCATGCACGGCGGCCCCGGCCTAGGGATGTTCGACGGCGAGAGGCTGGCGCGCGTCTCGTCCGAGGAGCACGGCCCGGAGACCCTTATCGGCTTTCACAGCCCGTCCGACAAGAGGCTGGTGCCGGCGGCCGACGCCGTCCTCTCGCACTTCAAGATCAGGGGCCTCGGGAGCGCGACCCTCCACCTCGCCTATGTCGCGGCGGGGATCTTCGGGGGCGCGGTCGACTTCAACGTGAAGATCTGGGACCTGGCGGCGGCCATCGCGCTCCTGCGGGGCGCGGGCGGCGAGATCATCTTCCTGAACGGCGCCCAGCTGCCGATGCGCACGTTTGACCTCGGGATGTCCCGGATCATCTACGTGGCCGGCTCGCCGGCGATGGCCCTGCGCCTCGCGGGCCTGGTCTCGGCCCCGTAGGGCTGTCAGACGAGGTACTGCTGGAGCGGGACGGGGTCGAGGACCTTGGCCGACGGCAGCAGGGCCGCGAGCTGCTGGGCGAACCACGCGCGCGCCGGCGGGTCCCCGTGCGTGAGCACGATGCTGCGGGCGCCCGTCTGGACGGCGAACTGGAGGAGCTCCTCGCGGTCGGCGTGGCCGCTCAATTCGAACCGCTCGACCCGCGCCTTTATCTTCGTCTTCACGTGCGCCGTCTCGAAGAGGAACGTCTCGCCCGGCTTCGACGCAAGGAGCTTGCCGCCCGGGGTGTCGGGATCGCAGTAGCCGACGAAGCCGATCGTGTTGTTGGCGTGCCCGAGGAGGCCCGAGGCCAGGGTGTAGCTCGGGGTCCGCTCCACGAGCATGCCCGAGCTGATGATGTAGAGGGCGTTCTGCTTCGGGTCCTCGCCGGCCTTCAGCATGCGGGGCAGCGGGCGCACCTTAAGGTCCTTCACGATGCCGCGGTTGAACTGGATGTGCCGCGTCTTGCGGCCGATCTCGTCGAAGTAGTCGACCAGGTCCATGCCGAGTCCCGACCCGTAGATCGGGCAGTCGACGAGCCGGCGGAACTTCCGGGCGTCGTGGATGATGGAGAGGATCTCCTGCATGCGCCCCAGGGCGAAGACGGGGATGAGGAACGAGCCGCCCTTCTGGATCGTGGAATTGATGGACTCGACGAGGCGCGCCATCTCGGTCCCGCGCGTCTTCTCGGGGTGGCGCTCGGTGTTGCCGCGCGTGGTCTCGGTCACCAGCGTGTCGAAGTGGCCCGCGGGGAACTTTGCCCCGGCGAGCGTGCGCTGGTTCTCGAAGAGGACGTCGCCCGTGAAGAAGATCGAGCGGTGCTTGTGGCGGATCTCCGCGGCGGCGGCCCCGGCGACGTGGCCCGCGGGATGGAGCGTCACCTCGACCTCGTCGCGTCCGCTCTTGAATTTCTTCGGCTGGCCGAAGCCGACGCCCGTCAGCCGCCTTGAGAGGCGGTCGATGTCCTCGTGCGTGAAGAGCGGGTAGTCGGGGATGTCCTCCTCCTCCTTCTGGCGCAGCATGACGCTGGCCGAGTTGTGGAGCATGCGCTCGATCAGCATGCGGCTCGAGGTCGTCATGATGACCGCCGCGTTGGGATGCTCCCTCATCGTGACGGGAAGGCTGCCGATGTGGTCGAGGTGGCAGTGGGTGACGATGATCAGGTCGAGGTTCTTTCCGCGCAGCGGGGCGTGGTCGGGGGTCGCGCGCCGGCCCACCTTCTTCGGGTGCAGGCCGGAATCGACGAGGATATTGAGGTCGCCCAGCTGGATGAACAGCGAGTTGGCGCCAATGCCGCCATCGCGGTTCAGATCAATCAGCTTCATTCGTTGGGGTGATATAGGGGGGTGCCCCCGCGAAATTCAAGCACCGGTCCCTCTTCCCCCCAAAAATTCCCTCAGGTGGCGGGCACCGCGAGCTCGAACGGCGCGAGGAGAACGTGCACCTTGGCCCCCGACTCGTCGGCCCCGTGGAAGCAGCCCCTGACGCGGGCGTTGCGCCCCGTCACATGGTGGCTGTTGTACGAGAACTCCTCGCCGGGCGCCAGGCGGGGGGACTCGCCCACGATCTTGTCGCCCTCGATCACCTGGCTCGTGCCGTCGTCGTACTCGATCACCCACTTGCGGCCGAGGAGCGTCACGGTCCTGTCCGAGGCGTTGCGGATCGTTATGTAGTACACGAACGCGTGCGGCTTGTCCTCGGGCAGGCTGACGCCCCCGTGGTGGTAGACGAGCTTGTCCAGCCTGGCGGTCAGGCCGGGCGCTTCTTGTGACGGGCCGCAGGACACGATCACAAGGAGACGCTCCTTCTGTTGCATCGCAAGCGGCTTTCCGCTTGATGCGGGGTGCCGGGACCCGCACAAACGCCCCTTCGAATCATGGGAAAGCTCGCCCTCCTATCTGTCAGCGACAAGCGCGGCCTGGCCGAGTTCGCGGCCGGCCTCGTGAGGGACCACGGCTACACGCTGCTGTCGACCGGCGGAACGGCGAAGATGCTGGCCGGCCAGGGGCTCCCGGTCCGGGAGGTCGGGGCGCACACCGGGTTTCCCGAGGTCATGGACGGCCGGGTCAAGACGCTGCACCCGAAGATCCACGGCGGGCTCCTCGCCCGCCGGGACAGCCCGGGGCACCTGGCCGAGGCCGAGAGGAACGGTATCGAGCTCATAGACCTCGTGGCCGTGAACCTTTACCCCTTTGAGGAGACGGTGGCCAAGCCCGGCATGGACTTCGCCGAGGCGGTCGAGAACATCGACATCGGGGGCCCGTCGATGCTCCGGAGCGCGGCCAAGAACCACGAGAGCGTCACCGTCGTCTGCGACCCCTCCGACTACGCTGAGGTCCTGGCGGCGCTCGGCGCCGGCGAGGCCCCGCTGGCGGCGCTCCGGCGCCGGCTTGCCCTGAAGGTCTTCCAGCGGACGGCGGCCTATGACGCGGCGATCGCCCGCTACCTCGAGTCGCAGGCGAGCGGCCCCGACCTCGACGCCCTCGCGGGCTTCCCGTCCGCGCTCGGCCCGTCCTGGTCAAGGTCCCAGACCCTCAGGTACGGGGAGAATCCCCACCAGAAGGCGGCCCTTTACGGCACGTTCCACGAGCACTACGAGCAGCTCCAGGGAAAGGAGCTGAGCTACAACAACATCCTGGACATCAGCTCGGCGACCTACCTGATCGGCGAGTTCGAGAGGCCCACCGTGGCGATCCTGAAGCACACGAATCCCTGCGGGGTCGGCAGCGCGGAGACGCTCGGCGAGGCCTGGGAGAAGGCGTATGCGACCGACCGCAAGGCGCCCTTCGGGGGAGTCATCATCGTCAACAGGACGCTCGACGGGGCGCTCGCCCTGCTGATCGCCGACATCTTCACGGAGGTCATCATCGCCCCGCGCTTCAGCCCCGAGGCGCTCGCGGTCCTCGGGAAGAAGAGGAACCTGCGCCTCATGGTCGCGCGGGAAGGACTGGGGGCGGAGGCCCTCCAGGAGATCCGCTCCGTGGTCGGGGGCGTCCTCGTGCAGGACCGCGACCGACTGCTCGGGAGCCAGGCCGCCTTCAGGGTTGTCACCCGGCGCCAGCCGACCGCGCAGGACTGGGAGTCGATGATGTTCGGCTGGAAGGTCTGCAAGCACGTGAAGTCGAATGCGATCGTCTACGCCCGCGGCGAGCAGACGCTCGGGATCGGCGCCGGCCAGATGGCGCGCGTCGACAGCTCGCGGATCGCCGTCTGGAAGGCGGGCGAGGCCGGGCTCGACCTCGGGGGCTCGGCCGTCGCGAGCGAGGCGCTCTTCCCGTTCGCCGACGGGCTGATCGCCGCCGCGGACGCGGGGGCGACCTGCGCGATACAGCCCGGGGGCTCGATCCGCGACGACGAGGTCATCAAGGCCGCCGACGAGCGCTCGATCGCGATGGTCTTCACCGGGATCCGGCATTTCCGGCACTGACCGCGCGTCTGGGTTTGCAGGCGAACGGGTCCCCGGGCAGGATGGGGCGATGTTCGATCCGCTCGAAAAACTGAAGGAATTCATCCGCTTTCCCAGCGTCTCGACGGACCCCGCGTTCGGCGAGGGGATGCGGGGCGCGCAGGGGTTCGTCTGCGACCTGCTTGCCTCCATGGGATTCAAGGTCGAGGTCGTGCAGACGGACATCCACCCCATCATCCTCGCGAGCCGGGGAGGCGACCCCTCGTGGCCCCACGTGGTCATCTACGGCCATTACGACGTGCAGCCCGCGGATCCGCTCGCGCTCTGGAAGACGCCGCCGTTCGAGCCGACCGTCGTCGGCAACCGGATCTACGGCCGCGGCGCTGCGGACAACAAGGGCCCGCTCATGACCAACATCGCGGCGGTCGCCGAGGCCCTCGAGGAGGACCCGGGGCTCAGGCTGCGGATCACCTTCCTCGTCGAGGGCGAGGAGGAGATGGGCAGCCCGAGCTTCCCCGCCTTCCTGGCGACCCATGCCGAGAGGCTGCGAAGCGCGGATTTCGTCTACCTCTCGGACACCGCGCTTCCGAACAAGGACCAGGTGGTGATCACCTGCGGCCTTCGCGGCCTCGCCCTGCTCGACCTGGTCGTGACGGGCGCCCGGGTCGACCTGCACTCGGGCCTCCACGGCGGCGTCCTGCGAAACCCGATCCAGGCGCTGGCGGAGATCCTGGCCACGCTCCACACGCCCGACGGGCGCGTCAACGTGCCCGGGTTCTACGACGGCGTTCTCGAGGTCGAGCCCTGGGAGCGCCAGGAGCTCGCGAAGCTCTCCGGCGACGGCAAGGCCTACATGGACTTCCTGGGGATCGACGCCTTCTACACGCCTCCCGGCTTCTCCCCGTTCGAGGCCATCCGCTTCCAGCCGACCCTTGAATTCAACGGGATCGGGGGCGGCTACCAGGGCGAGGGGACGAAGACCGTCATCCCGAGCAGGGCCTTCGCGAAGATCAGCTGCCGCCTGGTCCCGAACCAGCGGCCCGACCGGATCAAGGGGCTGGTCCAGGACGCCATCCGCTCGCGGGCCCCGAAGGGGGTGAAGATCGACTTCGTCGACCAGCACAAGGGCGAACCCTACGTCGTCGTCCCCCCCGGCCGGCCGAACACCCCGAAGGACCAGTCCCCGGTCCTCGCGGCGGCCTTCCGCGCGACGGACAGGGCCGTGGCGGAGATCTGGGGGCGGCCGCCCCTCTACCTGCGCGAGGGCGGCAGCGTGCCCATCATCGCCGACATCAAGCGGGTGGCCGGCCTCGACTCGGTCATGCTCGGGCTATTCCTGCCCGAGGACAACCTTCACGCCCCCAACGAGAGCTTCAATCTCGACGTGATGAGGAAGGGGATCGAGACCGCGAAGCGTATCCTAAAAGGAATTACTACTTCTTGAGGACCACGAGGTCGTCGCGGCGGTCCTTGGCCATCGTCCCGTCGTCGGCGTTCTTCTGCGCCTCCTCGCTGCCCTTCGAGAGGGTCTCCAGCTTGTCGGCGGTGACCCCGAGCGAGATCAGGTACTTCTTGGACTCGTTGGCGCGGCGGTCTCCGAGGCCCAGGTTGTATTCCGAGGTGCCCCTCCAGTCGCAGTGCCCCTCGAGGAGCAGGCGGTAGGTCGGATTCTTGTCGAGATAGTCCTTCGCGGCCTGGAGCTTCGCCCGCTCCCCCGCCTTCACGTCCGACAGGTTGAAGTCAAAGTAGACCGGCTGAAGCAGCCCGCGGATCGTGTTCGCGTCCTCGATGATGTTGGGGTCGCGCGGCTGGAGCGTCGTGTCGGGCGCCGCGGAGATGTCGGTGGGGGTGAGCGAACCGGCGCCGCCCGTCTGGGGCCCGAGCGCTGTCGCGCTCGGGTCGGGCCGGACCGGCTTCTTTGTGCAGCCGGCCAGGAATGCGGCGGCAATGGAGGCGGCGATGCAGAGCGACTTGGAGGCGAATTTCATGAGTGAGTGTGAAGACCCTAGTGGAAAGTATTCTTTTCTGCCAATTTTTTGATCGCAGCAAGTAATTAAGACGCCGGCCGGCGTTCCTCAAGGAGGCCGCTGTCGATCGCGTGGCGGGTGAGGCTGGCGATTTCATGGAGGTCGAGCTTGCGCATCAGGTTCGTGCGGTGGTTGTCGGCGGTCTTTGCGCTTATCCCGAGCCTTGCCCCAATCTGCTTGGTCGAGTGCCCCCTTGCGATCAGCTGCAGGATCTCGCGCTCGCGGCCGGTCAGCGAGCCGCGCGGGCGTCCCGGGCCCTGGCGGGCGAAGACGCCCCGGAGCGCGCCGGCGACCGCGGGCCCAAAATAGGTTCCACCCAATGCGATGGCAGCCAAGCCTTTCTTGAATTCCCCGAGGTTGGCCGTCTTCTCCACGAAGCCCTTCGCACCGGCCTCGATCATCTCCCGGATCAGGTGGGGATTCTCGTGGCCGGAGAAGACGAGCACCCTCAGGTCGGGCAGCTCCCTAAGAAGCCGGCGCAGCAGGTCCACCCCGCCCAAGCCGGGCAGCATGGCGTCCAGGACCACGACGTCGGGCTTCAGCTCGAGGCACATCCCGAGCGCCTCCTGGCCGTCGCCGCACTGGCCGACCAGGGTGTAGGCCTTGTCGGTCGCCAGGATCTCGACGAGCATCTCCCGGACGGCTGTCTGGTCCTCAATGATCGCGAGGCGGTGCATTTGGGCTGGCGGGTTTGGGAAAGTGGTGGGCTGGCTGGGATTCGAACCCAGAACCAATTGCTTAAAAGGCAACTGCTCTACCGTTGAGCTACCAACCCATATTTGCTCTTTGTTCATCGCACGAACCCAGGGCTTCCCGTCGAGCCGACTTCCGCCCCGCATCGTCAAGGGCATCCAGCCGGGCGCCTCGCGCCGGCTTGGGGGGAAATCTCGCGAAAACCAGAACTCCTAAAGAACGCGTTGAACAGCAGGATCTACGGAATATTCGCGACGACCGGCAAGACCAAATGGGGCCCGCCCGCAGCCGGGCGGCGCCTCATTTGGAGCCCGCCTTGATCTCGGCGACCCTCAGGCGGATCTTGGCGAAATTCGCCTCCACGGCCTCCAGGTACCCGTTGTGCTCCGAGAGGACCGGCCTTGCCAGGAAGCGGTAGACCGACTGGAAATCCCCATCCAGCTTCGGCTTTACGAAATGGGTCCAAAAGCCGGGCGTGCGGCACACGAGGTCGCTCTCGGACTTGAAGACGCGCCTCTCGGGCGGCACGTTCACGTAGTCGTCGGATTCGCAGAACTCCCGGTAGAGCTCGGCCAGCTTGTCCGGGTATAGGGGGTCGGCCAGCTGGCCCACGTAGTCCGAGGTCGCCAGGGCGCAGCCGACGACGCGGCTCACGTGGCTGCGGAAGACGAGCCGGCCGATCTCGGAATTGGGGCCGGTGCAGTTGATCGCCGACAGGACGTTCTCGACCTCGTTGTCGTTGGCGCCGACCTGGGGAAGGTAGGAGGCAGCGAACGAGCAGCTCCTCAGGATGTGGCAGAATGTGTACTTCGCTCCCGTGCCCCCCACATCGCTCTTGAGCTTCAGGTAGCCCGTGTCGTGGAGAAGGACGCCCGCGATCGCCAGTTCGAAGTCCCGCTCCTTGAGCATCTCGCCGCCGTCGGCCGAGCGCCGGCCCTCCAGCAGGACCCCCATGCACACCGTCGCCATCAGCGTGTGGCGCAGGTTGTGGTAGTGGAGGTCTATCGCGGCGTAGGCCGGGTCGCGCCCCGCGAAAAGGGACTCGATGTCGCCGAAGAGCCGCACCAGCCAGGCGTCGTTCGCCCCGGGGTACATGGCCGCGAATTTTGCCCGCACAAAACCCGACACTGCGCTCATGCTGTCAAAATCGACGTCTGGAATCATAGGGGTTTGCCGACTCGGAGCGGTGAGGTTCCAAGAAATATGCCGGATGTCCAATTGAATTGCTAACGGCCGGCCCCCGGGGGGGCCCGGTGCCTGGCGCCCGACTTTGCCGCATGTGCAACGCCTTGGGCCCCAGCGGCGTCCCTGTCCATGGGCCGTAGACGTTGACCGCAGGCGCATAGCCCATTTGTTAGGCATGGCCACCCCTAATTCCTTGGGAACAATTCACAAATACGCACGTCAGAGCAGCGAAGACCGAATGTCGACCAAAGCTCAGGAAGTGGCCTTTGACCGTGTCCTCGTCGATCGCTTCAAGAGCGGCGATGCTTCCGCATTTGACGAGATGGTGTCCCGCTACTGGGACCGGATCTACTCGATGGTGCACCAGCTGCTTCGAAATTCAGAGGATGCAGAAGAGGTTACGCAGGATGCATTTATAAGGGCCCATCGGGGGCTGGCCAATTTCCGCGGCGAGTCGGCGTTCTCAACCTGGCTCTTCCAGATCGCGACCAACCTTGCGCGCAACCGCTACTGGTACTGGTGGCGGCGCAAGCGCGACAAATCCGTTTCCCTCGACGCCCCCGTAAGCGCCGACAACACCACCACACTCGCCGAGATCATCCCGGCCGAGGTCGAGACGCCCGACGACATCACGGTGACCCGTGAGTTCGTCGCGCGCATCGGCTCCGGCATGGAGCGCCTCGGCGCCAAGCACCGCGAGATCCTCATCTTGCGCAACGTAAAGAACCAGTCCTACGAGGAAATCGCCGCGATCCTCGGCATCTCCGTGGGAACCGTAAAAAGCCGCATAGCAAGGGCGCGGGAAAGCCTCCGCTCGAAGCTAGGCGAGGACTTCAAATGAACGACAAGAAATTCATGGAACTGCTCAATCTCTACCTTGACCGCGAGATTGACGCGGACGACGCCCTCAGGCTGGAGGCCGAGGTGGCGTCCGACCCGGCGCGCCGCAGCGTCTACGACCAGTACTGCCGGATGCAGAAGGCGTGCTCGATGCTGACGGGCGAGGCCGCCGATCCCGAGAGGGTGGTTGTCGCCTTTCCCGCGCAGCGGTCCTGGGGCCGGGTCCCGCTCATGGGCGCGCTGGCCGCCGCCGCGTGCTTCCTCGCTGTCGTGGTCGTCAGGGAGAGGCCGGCCGCCGGCGCGCAGGATGAGCCGGGTGCACCGGCCCCTGCGGCACGCACGCTCGCCTCGACGGTCGACCTGCCGGCTTCGCCCGGCGCGATGACGTCCGTCTTCCTCGCCCGGTCGCCCTCCCCGGCGCAGGCCGGCGCCGCCGGCTTCACGGCGCTCGACTCGCCCGCGCAGGACGCGCAGCTGGGCTGGATCGGCGGCGTGCACATGGCCCCGATGTTCCCCTCCCCGAATTCCGAGCTGATCGCGGACCCGAAGTACGGCCTCAAGGCGCCGGGCACCGTCGACCCGCAGAGCGGCCGCGTTGTCCAGGAGCCGGTCGAGATGACGGCGTTCCGCTTCCAGCGCTGAGCGGGCGCCGGGCTCAGCCCAGGGCCTTCCTGACCATGGCCTCCGTCGTCGCCGAGTCGCCGAGGGCGATCGATGCCCGGCGCACGGCCTCGTCGGCGTCGCCCACCTTGTAGCCGAGCGCGACCAGGGCCGCCACCGCGTCCGCATGGGGCGAATTCGCGGCCGCGGCGCCTCCCGCCGGCAGGAGCGTCAGGCGGGCGCCGGCCCCGGCGCCAACCTTGGCCTTGAGCTCGACGACCAGCCTCTCGGCCGTCTTCTTGCCTATCCCGGGGCACCTTGAGAGGGTCGCCACATCGCCCGAGCGGATGGCCCCCTGGAGCAGCGGCAGCGAGAGCCGGCTCATGATCGAGAGCGCCATCTTCGGTCCGATTCCCGTCACGTTCTCTATCATGAGGCGGAAGAAATCCCGGTCCTCGGCGGTCGCGAAGCCGTAGAGCGTCTGCGAGTCCTCGCGGTAGATGACAAGCGTGTGGAGCCTGACCGCGGATCCCGCCAGGGGGAGCCTCTCGGCCGTCGTCACCGGAACGTTGACCTCGTAGCTGAACCCGCCCACCTCGACGACCGCGCGCAGCGGGGTGGCCTCGGCAAGGATTCCCTGGATCGAGGTGATCATCGGGAAGGCACCCGTTTAGTCGAGGCCGAGCACGTCCTGCATGTCGTAGATGCCGGGCCCCTGCGACTTGACCCACAGGGCGGCCCTCAAGGCGCCGCGCGCAAAGATGGCCCGGTCGCTCGCCCGGTGGGTGAGCTCGAGGCGCTCGCCGGCGCCGGCGAAGACGACGGTGTGGTCGCCCACGACCTCGCCGCCCCGCAGCGAGTGGACGCCCACCTCGCCGACCGGGCGCTCGCCCGTGATCCCCTCGCGCCCGTGGCGCACGGCGCCCCGTCCGAGCTTGCGCTCCTCGAGGATGATCTCGACGAGCCTGGCCGCGGTGCCGCTCGGGGCGTCCCTCTTCATCCGGTGGTGCATCTCCACGATCTCCGCGTCGTAATCCGCCCCGAGCGTCCTCGCGGCCCGGCGGGCGAGGGAGAAGAGGAGGGTGACGCCGACCGAGAAGTTGCCCGCCCACACGCACGGCACCCGGGCTGCGATCGCGGCGACCTCCGCCTTCTCGGCGGCGGTGTGCCCGGTCGTCCCGATGACGAGCGGCCTTCGCGCCTCCACGGCGCGCTCGACGAGGGAGCGCGTCGCCTCGGGCGTGCTGAAGTCGACGACGACGTCGACGGACCGCATGGGCGCGGCGACGTCGTCGCCGGCGTCCGTCGCCGCGCCGACCACTACCCCCATCCCGGCCGCCGCCGCCGAGATCGCGCGCCCCATCCTGCCGCGGGCCCCGTTGAGCTGGATCGTGAGAGCCATGGCGCTCCTAGCGGCGGAACGGGGCGGCCGCCCTGAGGACGGCGGCGCGGTTC
>Ga0302326_10014970_pt1 | contig 16353 bp, 8 predicted proteins | sample Palsa_T0_3_FD_202264 | JGI IMG/M metagenome (GOLD analysis project Ga0302326, IMG submission 202264) | Peat permafrost microbial communities from Stordalen Mire near Abisko, Sweden - Palsa_T0_3 | ecosystem: Environmental > Terrestrial > Soil > Palsa > Peat permafrost | place: Sweden: Abisko... | reverse complement strand
TGGGCGAAAATGGGCCTGGCGGACACGCGACACATCGGCAAGATCGTGATCCATCCGAATGATCCGAACATTGTGTATGTCGCGGCGGTGGGGCATCTGTGGGGATCGAACGCCGAGCGCGGCGTTTTCAAAACCACCGACGGGGGAAGAACGTGGAAGAAGATTTTGTACAAAGACGAAAACACCGGTGCGATCGACCTTGTGATGGATCCTAAAAATCCCGACGTGCTCTACGCCGCGATGTATCAGCATCAGCGCAAGGGTTGGGGCTACAACGGCGGCGGGCCGGGCAGCGGAATTTTTCGAACGATGGACGGCGGCGCGAGTTGGACGGAATTGAAAAATGGTCTGCCGCGCGGCGATAAAGGGCGCATCGGGCTGGCGACTTTCGCGGGCGATAATCGGGTGGTCTACGCGATTGTGGAAGCGGACGCGGCGGCGGGTCGAGGCGAAGGCGGCGCGGAGCCCGCGGCTGGGGCGGGGCGAGGAGGCCGCGGCGGGCGAGGGTCGCAATCACCCGATGTGATTACCGCGCAGGGCGGCATTTTTCGCAGCCTCGATTCGGGCGAAACGTGGCAGCACATGACGGCGCTCGATCCGCGGCCGATGTATTACAGCCGGATCTATGTCGATCCGAAGGACGTGAACCGCGTGTACATCATGGGATCGAACCGCGGCGTGTTTATTTCCGGCGACGGCGCGCGCAATTTCCGCGAAGTGTTCAGCGAGGTTCACGGCGAGGATCATATTTTGTGGATTGATCCGGAGAGCCCGAATCATATGGTGGTGGGCGGCGACGGGGGCGTATCGATTTCTTACGATCGCGGCGCGACGTGGCTGTTCCGCATCAATCTTCCGCTCGGCCAGTTTTACAATATTTCGGCGAACAATCGCGATCCGTTCACGGTTTGCGGCGGACTGCAGGACAACGGAAGCTGGTGCACTCCGGCCGCGACGAACATGACCTACGGAATTTCGTTCAAGGAGGCTTACAATGTGGGCGGCGGGGACGGCATGCACGCCGTGTTCGCCGACGATCACACGCTGCTGGTGAGCTCGCAGAACGGATCCACGGGCCGGGTGGATTTGGACACGATGGAGCGCCAGTCGATTGGTCCGGTGCAGCCGGATGAGAAACCGCAGCCCGGCCGGCCCGGCTATCGCTGGTATTGGACCGCGCCGCTGATTGTTTCAGCGCACGACTCGAAGACGATCTACACCGGCGCCGACGTTTTGTTCCGGTCGGACGATCGCGGCGTGACGTGGAAGGCGATCAGCCCCGATCTGACGGCGCACATCGATCGCGACACATTGGAGATGATGGGCGCGCCAGTTGGCCCGCGCACGCTATCCCGGCATGACGGCCAGTCGAACTTCAGCGCGCTGTCGGCGATCGCCGAATCGCCGATCGATAAAAATGTTTTGTACACGGGCGCCGACGATGGATCCATACAGATGACGCGCGATAGCGGACAGCATTGGAACAATCTCACCAAAAATGTTCGCGGCCTTCCGCCGATGCTGAACATCAGCGGGATCGTCGCGTCGAAGTACGCGGCCGGGCGCGTGTATCTCACCGTTGACGGTCATTTCAACGACGATTACCATGCTTACGTTTTCGTAAGCGAAAACTACGGGCAAAGCTGGAGCGCGATCACTGAGGGTCTGCCCGAAACTTCGGTGCATCGCATCCGCGAGCATCCCTCCAAAGCCGAGGTGCTGGCGATTGGCACGGAGATGGGCGTCTACGCAACGTTCGATCGCGGCAAGCACTGGACGTCGCTCAACTCGAATCTGCCGCCCGTGCCGGTTTACGATCTTCTGTTCCAGCAGCCATCGAACGCGCTGGTGCTGGGCACGCACGGGCGCGGCATTTGGGTGCTGGATCATGATGAGCCGCTGGCCGAAATGACCCCGGAAATCATGACCAAGGAATTTCTGTTCGCGATCCCGCCGGTTCATCACCAGGTTCTATACAACGGCCAGTTCTGGTTCGGCCACGGCGAATTTTTCGCGCCGAATCCGCCTGCGGGCGCGGTGGTGACTTATCTTCTTCCTAGCGCGATGCCCGGCGGCGTGCCGATCGCGATCACGGACGCGGCGGGCAAAACGATTCGCACGCTGCGCGGACCGGCGCTGGCCGGATTGAATCGCGCGTGCTGGGATCTGCGTGAGTCTCCACCCATTGCCGATAATAATTCGGCCACGATGGCTACATGCATCTCGACGGGCGGTGAACGCGGCGAAGAGGGGAGTGTCTCCGCCGGCGTGATTCCGCCATCGGGGCAGACTCCCAATGCGGGCGGAGGAGGCGGGCGCGGCGGCCGCGGCGCGGGACCGGTTGTTTTGCCGGGGCGGTACACGGTTACGGTCGGCTCGCTGAAACGGGAAGTGACAGTGGAGCCTGATCCGCACTTTACCATCACGGAATCGGATCGCGAGAAGCGTCACACCGCGATTGCCGCCGCGTACTCCATTCAGCAGCAGATGGTTCCGGCGCGTGACGCCGCGCGCACGCTCACCGATCAGTTGGCCGCACTAAAGCAATATTTCGGCGCCCTCGGGGATAGTGGGAAGGCTTCACTTGAGGCGATCGACAAAGTGACGCCGGAGATCGCGAGGGCGCAAGCGCAGGTTGAACGCGTGATCGCTTCGGCGGCGCAGGTCGAGACTGCGATGGACGGGTACGACGGATTACCGACGGCGGCGCAACTGCGGCAGATCGATTGGGATTGGGAAGATGCCGCGGCGTCCGTGAACGCGCTGAATAGAGTAATCACCGAATCGGTTCCCGCAGCCTATGCTTCAATGGGCGGCGCGGTCAGGCCGCCCAGGATGAATCCAGTAGCGCCGCCTGTCGGCCCTCGCGGGAAGTGACTACTTTAATAAATCGCGAAACAGGTTGGTGGCGATGGCCCGGTTGTCTTTGCGATCCATATACTCGTTGTAGACCCAAGGATCGCCCAACGCGAAGACCTCGCCTTTGCCGGCCTGCGCCAGCGCCATGATGGGAGTCCCGTGGTCGGCGAGCACGATCTTTACATCCGCCGAAACCTTGAGCGGCGCCACCTCGACCAGATAGACCTCGGGCGCACCCTCAAATATGGGCGTGTCACCGCGGGCGATCAGAATGCCTTTGCCCTGCACCTTGGGATACGTCTCTTCCAGAAACTCGATGCCAAATCGTTTTGCCAATTGATTGAAGTGTTCGAACTCGGCGTTGCCTTTGTCGTTGCCGAGCAACACCAGACGCCCGCCGCCAAGCACCCATTGCTCCATAGCGGCGATCTCGTCCGGCATGATGTACTGCGGATTGTCGGTTTCCGCCGGCGTATCGGGATCGACAATAATGAAAACTTTCACTCCCGCCAGCACCGCCGGCGTGACCCGCTCGCGCACCGTCTTCAACTGGGCGCCGAGGCCGACCAATACCTTGCCGAGCTCGGAAAAGCCGCCCGGACGTATTCCGTCCCACTGGTAGTGATCCGGCATTTTCGATTCGTTATTGTGAAAGCCATCCAGCGCGACGATTTTTTGCGCCTGACTCTGGGGTTGCGCCGGAATCGCGCTGAGCAAAAACGCCAACCAAAATTTGTACACGTCAATTCCTCCAGATCGGGGTGGTGAATGCGCCGTTGCCGGCAATATCCCAGACAGCCAGGCGCGCCCACTTCCATTGTGGAGCTTTCGCGTCCCAGACGAAATCGCGCTGATCGAATTCTTTGGTATCCGTCAGCGGAATGGTCTGGCGGTGAGTTTCCGCGCCATCACCCCAGACGATCTCCGCCATGCGCAGCGGGAAAGTCCAGGTGACCGCGACTTTGGCAGTGATTTGGTCGCCGTTCGCCATAAGTTTAGCGCCCGGCAGCAAGACCTCGCCGGTGGTGGTGAAGTAATCACCCCTTGCCAAGGCCGCCAGCGCGTCCGCCCAGTGATCGAAAGTAGGTACAGCGGGCAGGCGCAGGTAATTCACATTCATGTGGCCGTAGAGCTCGTGAGTGGAATCCACCTGGAAGACATCCACCTCGCCAATCAGGCGCTTATGCAGACCCCAGTTATTCAGGTCGTCTACGGTCTTAAACCCCCGATCCCCCAAGCGCGGGGAAGATAGATCGGTGTTCATGGCCTTCCAACCCGCGCCGAGGTGGAACGAACTTTTCAACTGCTCGCTGTCCTTGATCTCGTCGGGGAATCCCGTAGAGCCTTTGGTTCGCGGATGCGTCTGATACATGTAACCGTTCTCGGCGCGAATCAGCGCAATGGCGTCCGCCGGGCTGCCCACATGATAGACCGTTCCGTATTTCGGATCGGTGGACTTGAACGGATCTCCGGGATTGCGCTTCATGAACCAGTAGACGGGCTTGGGAAACATGATGCCCCAATGCCCTCCCAGATAGGTGTTCATCTCCTCGGTGGGAATCAGTAGGAAGTTGGCGTCCGATTGCGCTCGGCATGCGTCGAAGTAGGCCTTCAATTCCCGCAGGCGGACCTCGCCGGTGTCGGAGGGATGCCCATCGCCGTGGAAATCCATGAGCATCGCCATGTTGACGCCCATCTCTTTCAGCACCGGTTTGAATGGCGGCGTCCAGTCGTAGCCGTGATCCATCGCCTGCACGGTGTATGCGTAATGCCAGTGCGGCGCGAATGTCTTGTAGCCATCAATCGCCGCGAACCGGTCGCGATGCGTGTAAGGCAGAACGGCATCGAGCACGGCGGTTGCCGGGCGATCGTCCACCAGTAGAAACAGGTCTAACTCCTGCTGCGTTCCCGGCGGAGCGTTCATCCACGGATAGTAAGGCGCATTGTCGTCGGGCAGTTGCCGTATCCCCAGCGACACGTTGCCGCGCCATGACGTGTACCACAGGTATCCCATGTTAGTCGTATAATCGCGAGCCATGAAATAACGGTGCGGCGGTGGAAACACCGCTACGCTGCCGGCCCCAGTGGCGGCCGAAAGCGCGCGATACCGGACGGCTACCGGATTCCACTCGGAAGCCTGAGGCGCCTGCACCGTTTGCAGCTTGCCAGCGGTGTCGTAGTAATTGACCTTGGTCTCCATGGTTCCGCCGGAGCGGCGGTCCTCATCGACAGCCATGCGTATGCCAGCGTCATAGAAGAACGCGGTGTCGGGCTCGTTCGTGCTGACGATAGCGCGCTGTTGAATGAGGGTGCTGCCGGGAAAGATGAAGTAGTGAATGTTGCCGTGAAAGATTCCGAGCGACAATCCGTCGAATGAGATATCGAGGCGGTCGCCCTCGAACTTCGCATGCCCCGCAGTCAACTTGAAATTGCCCAGGAAGCTGCGCGTGCCTTCCGGGTGGCTGGGAGGGAAATCGAAGAACTGGTCAAAGCCGCCCCGGCGCTTGCCCGTGGAAGCGCGGTACACCGGTTGAGCGCGGCTGATTACGGTCTTGCCGTTCACGGCAATGGACGCGATCAGCGGCCGTGAGGGGTCCAACGAAAACTGCGCGCTGCAAGGGCGTCCAGCTTTGTCTTTCCAGCTAACAAGAACTGAATCGGACGTTGAGGTGACCTGGATCGAACCAGGGCCCGGTCCGCTGATGTCGAACGGGACAGCGCCAAATGCTATCCACGCCGATGAGAGTAGAAAGACGATCGATTTCATGGGGAGTCTCATATTTGCGGGTTTTCAAGCTATCTGCACGATGGTCGCACTGGCGGCGGGCAAATCGACTGCGAGCTGTCCTTTGCGCACTTGCACAATCTCCGGTTTTGCGGGCTTCCATGTGCCAGCCGCTGTGACTTCCGCTCCACCCAGAGTTACTCCTGTCTTCGCATCGACGGAAGGAGCAGCCAGGCGGATGACGGAGGCCTTTTTGCCGTCCATTCCGGCTTTGATATTAAGCGTCAAGACGGATGACTCGGATCCTTTGTTGAGTAAGGTGAGAGCGAGTGCTCCGTGGTCGGGCTGCGTGGCATAAATCTTCACCTCAGGCGCGCTCGCATCCATTTCGGTCTCCAGTAACTGGCCTTTGCCGGCGAGCGAAAAGGCGAGCATCCCATAATACTCTGGTTTGGCTGAGTAATGACCCTTTTCGTCGTCGCCAATGGGGGAGTAAGAACTGATGAAGTCGCGATGATTCACGCCGGTTTCCATGTTCACGCCGGCGCAGCCGTTGGCCGCGAGCGTGAACATATAGTCGAGCACCCACAGCGCGCCCGCCATGGTATCGCTGACGCCGGGCCGGCCGCCGCCCGAAAAGGAGTTTACCTCGCAAATTCGGTACGGAAGACCGGAGCTCTTGGACACGGCGCTCAACTGATCGAGGCGCGGCTGCAGCTTCGGATCGGGCCCCAGCAATTTCTCGATGGTGCTGGTAGGGTTCTGTCCTTCGCGGTAATAGTGTTGCGTGAGCAGCACGGCGTCTTTGCCTTCGTCGGCGGCGAATCGGGTTACCCAATCGGTCTTTCCTGCGGCGTCCGGCCCGGCGACCGGAATTCCGGAAAAGTGCCCGCGCAACGCCGTCTTATAACGGCGGTATTCGGCAAGCCAGTCGTCATAACTGTATCCCGGCGGCCGGTGTTTGGCGCCCGAGAATAAATCGGGCTCATTGCCGATCTCGAAGGCGAGCAGGTTCTTGCCGGCGATGGATAGCACGGCCTGGGCCTCCGCGATCGCGTCGGCCTCGGAGCCCTTGCCCAGATCCAGCCCCCAGATAAGTTTCCATCCGGTGGCTTCCAAAAAGCCGCCCAGGTCTTTCAATACGGCGTCGTTGACGACGGTTCCGAAGGCGCTGGAAACCGGGGTCCCGGTTGGCGAATAGTTGGCGAAGTCGGAGGTATTGCCGCCAATGCGAATCACGCCGCGTGTACTTAGCGTGCGCACCAGTTGCACATAAACGCGATTGCCGGCGCTCATCAGCCCCGGCCTGGAGACGGACGAAATCTCGTAACCCAAGCCCATGAAATCGGGCGCGATGGGACGGCCAGGCCGGTCTGGCCGCACGGTGGCCGAAAGGGCGCGCGCCGCGAAAGCGGGACGCGCGACCAGCGCGCCCGTTGCGACAGCGCCCTTAACGAAGAATTCTCTGCGATTCATTTTGCGGAACTGCATTTATGATATCCCTCTGTATTCTGTCAGAATTTGATTCGGCCTTGAATCTCCAGGAATCGCATGGTGCTGGTAGTGTTGTTGGTAATTTTGCCGAAGGTCGAATCGGTGGGCACAAGATCCGGCGGATTGAACTGCGAATGGTTCTCGACATTCAATGCGTCCATGCGGAGCTGGAATGAGAGATGTTCCCTGAGTCTGAAGGTCCGCTGCAAATTGACATCCAGGCGCCCCAGGCCGTCAGCCCGGCAATTACCGATTCGCTCGGGGAAGACTTGCGCCTGGAAAGCCGCCGGCTGCAGGGCCGAGGCCGTCACAAAGCCCGAGGTGTTGAACCACGCGTTGAGCGTCCGCGGACCGGTGCAAATCTGGTTCGGGTTTCCGTTGTAGAATACATTGCCCCACTGCAGCAGAGGACCGGGCTGCCGTTCGTATGCTGCAGCAGTCTGCCAGCCGCCGGCCACCGCGGCAGGTATCCCCGAGTTCAGCAGTCGCTTTCCCTTCCCGAACGGGAACTCGTAAATTCCGGTAGCGGCGAAGCGATACGGGACGCTGCTGTTGCTCAGCTCCCAGCTAGGACTAGGATCGTATACGTTGTAATAGTAGTCGCGATCGCGCTGATATACCCCGGTGAAGTTGCCAGTGATGGTAAAACCTTCCGCTAACCGCCGGCGGAATACAACCTCCACCGATTGAGCTTTGGATGAGCCATAGGGACCGGTTTCTTTCAAAGTACCAATCTGCGAGAACGGCTGTAACAGTTTGCCCTTGGTGATGGTTGTGCTGGTGAAGAATGCCCGCGATGCCAGGGCCTGATAAATCAACGGACTGGATGTTTGCAAAGACGCGAAGTTCCCGATATAGAAAGGATTGGTCACACTCGTATTCAGATTGCTGGCAATGGCGGCGTTGCGCGTAGTTCCGGTGTTCCAGAACTGCTCGGGCAGGGCGCTCAGAGTTCGAGTGATGTCTAAGTTACCGGCGTAAAACCCCGTGTATGCGACTGAGATAACCATGTTAGCGCCGAACTGACGCTGTATCTCGGCGCGCCAACGCTGCACGCGGGAGCGCTTATAGTTTGGATCGAGATAAGTAAAGCCGTTGCCGGCTTGCGCCATTAATCCAAGGGCGTTGCCGACGGGCGTATCGAAGCGCGTTCCATCGCTGCGAACCGGGAATGGATCGGTCATGGGTGAAACGCCGTTGGCGGGATTGCCGGAAAGCCAGGTCTGACCAAAGTTTGTCGAGGAAGGGTCGCTGGTGGTTCGACTGAACCCGGATTGATTGGGCGTCACCGTTTGCGCGTTGAGAGTGTCGTAATACACGCCATAGCCGGCGCGGAGCACAGTAGACGGAGTAATTTGATATGCGATAGCGCCGCGCGGCAGAAACATCACCTGGCTCGCCGGGTATCGTGGATTGCTCGCGGATGGATACAGGGAACCGCCGATCACGGCGAACGCGGATGCGGCTAATTCGGGGATTGGATTCTGAGCGTACGCGGCCTCCGCCAATGCCGTGATCGGCAGACTGGCAGTGGGATTAAACCCATCGATTACCCGGTTGTAGCGCTCTTTGATCCCCATCTCATACTCGATCCGGAAGCCGAAATTCACACTGAGCTTAGGGCTTAAGCGCCAACTATCCTGTGCGTACCATCCAATGTACGGATTCGAGATTGCATACGTCGCATTGGTATCGACGGTGGAGGTGGTCGGGATTCCCAACATGAACGCGGCCCAACTATAGCCTAGGCCGCCCGTTGTAGTGAGGCAATCGTCCTCCCTGCAGGTGTATGCATTGGTGAAGTTGAACGCGCCGGATGCATTGCCCGGATTGCCGCCGTCCTGCCGGTGATCGCGCGCGTCGATGCCGGCGCGGAAAGTGTGTGCCCCGCTGACATGAAAGGCATTCCCTTTGATGGACAAGACTTCGTAGTGCGTCCAATTCGGGACCGCTTGCCCGATAGATTGATACCCGGAAAAGTTCATCACCGGCAATGCATGATTTACTCCGGCCTGCGCATCCATATACTCCGGAAGGCCCACGGCGCTTGGCGTGAATGCCAGCGCTACCGGCTTCAAGATGCTGGCTTCCCGGAAATTGTTCGCTCCCGCCTCGACATCGAAAATCGTGCGGGCGGTGGGTGTGTAAACCCAGTCCCCGATGATTCCCAGGTTGTTCCGGTTGATCCCATTGGTCATTAGTCCGCGGTCGGTCTGCCATGTCCAATCGTTCCTATCCTCGCGGTACTTCAGCCAGTTCCAGCGGGCGAAAAAGCGGTTCTTCTCGGAAACAACATAGTCGATGCGGTTGGCGAATGCCTCGTAGGACCAGTTGTAGGGCTCTGCCGGATCGAGAAAGTTATTGAGCGGCTGCAGATTCGCACTTGCGGGAGGATTATTCGGCGTGGGTAGGAACTTCACATAAGTACTGTAAACGGGATCGATGATTCGATTCTGCGGGATGATATTGCCCGGGAACGGATTTCGTACATAATGTCCGGGCCGGCTGGGGTCGGGTTGAACTGTCAATGGGTCATACAATTGGAACTGCGAGCCGGCCGCCAACAGATCGGAGAAATTTCCCTGGCGCTCCGGCATTGTTGGAAGCGTATAGGGATTGGCTGTTCCCGTGGTCTTGCGGTCATCGAAACCATCGAAGCTAAAAAAGAAGAAGAGCTTGTTCCTGCCGTTGAAGAGCTTGGGAATGCGCACCGGCCCGCCAACGGATGCGCCATAGTCCTGATCGTGACCGGCGGGGTTGGAGGGTTGACTGCTCAATTGGTGTGCGAGCGTGGTATTGCCGGCGGCGTAAGCCGTGTCGATCGCCGTATAATAGGCCTGCTTTACGAAAAAAGGCGTCCCGTTCCAGCGCTGATTCCAATATTGGTCCGTGAAGTCTCCATGAAAGGAATTGGTTCCCGCCCTGGTCATAGTGGCGATCGACATGCCAGCCGTGTGCCCAACGCTGGCATCGAAGTTTTCGGTTTCCACCTTGTACTCCTGTATCGTCGTTGAGTATGGCATGTAGGCGACGCCCTCAGAGCCGTTGCCCATGTCGGGCACGCCATCGATCGACCAGTCATTCGGAAAACCGCCCAGGGAATGCGCATCCGCAGTGCCGCCCAAGGCGTTGACGCCGTTGTAGCGGCGATTATTGCTCGATTGGACGCCCGGAGCGACCTTGATCATCATCAACGGGCTGTTATTGAATATTGGCAGATCCACGACGTCGCGAGTGTCCATAACCAGACCGGCGCTGACACTGGCGGATGGATCGACCAGCGGGGCTTCGGCGGTAACCTGTACGGTATCGGTGGCCGCTCCAAGCTGGAGACTCAAGTTAATCTCAACGCGTGTGCTGAGCGGCAGCACGACGCCCGACTGGAGTGATTTCTTGAAACCCGGCGACTCGGCGGAAATACTGTAGTTTCCGGGCAACAGCAACTCGGCTTCGTAATAGCCCGACTCGTTGGTCTTCCGGGTGGTAGTAACGTTCGTGTCGGTGTTGGTGACCACGACGGTGGCGCCAACTACCGCCGAACCCTGCGGATCGGTGACCCGTCCGAAGATGGTACTGCGGGTTTCCTGGGCGTTAGCAGGCGAAAGGCAGGCGATGCCAGCCAGGATGGTAACGAGTGCTCGTACGGTGAGCTTCTGCATCTTCTTCCCCTAAATGGAACGGTGTGTTTCCTGGCTGTGAACGGGCGAAAGAAACCCCAAGTAGCCACCGAGCTTCGTCCGATCACTAGCCGAACGATTTTGAACCGTCACTTACTGTGAACCGATTCTCCGGCGCCAGCAACCCGGGAACGGATTCGTAACATCCCCGTACGTAATTGAAAATAGGCAATTTAAGCATCCGGCCAAGACATAGCGGATACATAACGGATACGATACTCCCCGGCGCGTAAGGGCGGCTTGGCCTTGCCAGGGAAGGCTCACTCAACTTTCGGCATGACGAATGCGGTGATAGACTGATTCGCAGCAAACGTGCGCTTCCAGTCAAGCGCTCATGATGAAAACCGGGGATTTGAAGTTCCAAGTCGATAGCGATGCGTTGCAGGAGTTGGCTTCCGTGTTGGACAGCCCCGAATTCCACAGTAGCCACCGCGCCCAGACCCTACTGCGCTACCTTGTCGAGAATGCGCTTTCTCATCGTTCCGACCAGTTGAAAGAGCGGACCATCGGCATTGAACTGTTCCATCGCGATGCCGCATACGATACCGGGCACGACGGTATTGTTCGCGTGGCGGCGAGCGATGTTCGCAAGCGCTTGATGAGCTTTTATTCGCGTACGGCTTCCACCCGCACGGGTCCGGGCATCCGGATCGTGCTGCCCTCTGGTTCTTACGTCCCAGTGTTCGAAAAGTATGAGACTGCCGGGCCGGCGCCGAAAGAATCCCGCGAAAAGCAGCCAGGCGTCGCGAGCGGTGAAGCCCGGCGACGCCTTTGGGTAGCTGGCGGTCTGGTACTGCTCGGGGCGGCGCTCGGGGCGGCAATCGCGCTGGTCTCGGCTAGCCAAATTGCCGCCAAGCCCGCGGTCGCCCCGGTTCTTGCGGAGGCATGGCGCCCCTTCGCGCGACTGGATGCCAACGTGCTTCTCTCGACGGCTACGCCACTAAGCCTGGTGATGGTACCCGATGGGTACGGCAGATCCACGCATCCGGCGCCACCGGAGGCGTATCCTTTGTTCCGCCAGCACCGGCCGCTGGTCCCCGGCGCCAAGCTCAACATGTCCTTCACTGATAATATGCTCGGGGTCGGGACGATGAGCGCGGTAGTAACGGCGGTCAACACGCTCAAGTCGATGGGGTCCTCTTACCAGATATTGCCGGAGCGAGTGACCACGCTTTCCGAGTTGCGCGGTCGAAATGCGATTCTGTTCGGAGCGCCGGTGGACAGCGAAGCCATCAGCCGCACCATGGAGCACACTCCCTTGGTGGTGGACTACGAACCCTCCGTTAAGGGGTTCGTGATCCGCGACCGCACGTCCGGCCAAATGATCGTACCCGAGAAAGATGGCTATGGCGATTTCATCAATGTGTACGGTTTGATCACGGTTCTGAATGCACGCGATTCCGACCACGGACGCCTTGGCATGGTGGTATTCTCCGGGATCACTTCCGCAGGCACGCACGGCGCGGCCGAGTTCTTCGCTTCGCCGCGCGCGTTGCGTAATCTGCGCGCCGTCTTCGCGCGCGAGGGCGTGAATGGCTTCCCGGCGGCGTACCAGGTGGTAGTGAAGTGCACGTTCAGCAATCTGCTTTTGCTGGCCTACGAATACCATTCGCACCGGATTCTGCAAAAGGAGTAGTGCGGGGGGAGGGCTGCGTCGTTCATGGGCGGGTGCTTAACCGTTTTGGAGATTTCACGGCTTGTCGTCGAGATTCGCCTGTGAGAGGCTGTGAAAGATGTCGCGTTCATACGAGTGTGAACGCCGAACGCAAGAGTGCGCGCGCCACGTGTTGGCGGCAGCCTTGAAGCGCCCTCTTCGGGCAGCTTGTAGAGAAAGGAAAAGACGAGAATGATCCTGCGCAAAGTGACGGCCACCCTGCCTGCGATGGTATTGACCCTGACCAGCCTGATCATGGCTGCCGATACCGATATCAATATCCTGAAGAGCAGTGGTTCTCTTGACCGGCTATTCAAACAAACGGGCGTGTACAACGCATCGAGCACCGGCAAGACGCCGAGCTTCGTGATCGACCCCGCATGGCCGCAGCGGCTGCCGAACAACTGGACTGTTGGCCAAATAGGCGGCCTCTATGTGGACCGGCATGACCATATTTGGGTCTACAACCGTGCGCGCACCATGACAAACGAAGAGGCCGGACTTGAAGGGCCCCTTCCGGGCGTCGCGGATGAGAAGGCTCAGCCGATCAACGGGCTTGGCCAAGTGCGCGCGTATGGCGCCATCGCAGATTGCTGCAAGGCCGCTCCTTCAGTTCTAGAATTCGATTCCGACGGCAAGCTGCTGCGTGCATGGGGCGGCCCGACCGATCCCGGTTTCATCGGCGGTAAATGTAAGGCGGAAGCGGGCTGCATTTGGCCGAGCAGTGAGCACGGCATCTATGTCGACCACAACGACAACGTCTGGATCTCGGGTAATTCCGCGGCGGCAGACCGGGGAGGGACGGCTTGGACGACTAACAAAGAAGGCGGCGACGGCTTCGTACTGAAGTTTGACATGAACGGCAATTTCAAGATGAGGATCGGCGGAACTCCAAAAGGACCAAGCAGCAACGATACGCATGGTGGTCTTAGTGACACGCCACAGCTCTATCAGGCGGCGGACATGGTAGTCGACTCCGCAACCAACCGCCTGTACGTCGCGGACGGCTACGGAAACCGCCGCGTCCTGATCGTCGACGCCAACACCGGTAAATATATCGGCCATTTCGGCGCGTATGGGAACAATCCCGTCGATGACGCAGCTGCCAGGGCCGCCGGGCCATGGATCGCCGACTATTCCCAAGGCAACAAAAAGCCCGCATTCTTCCGCAACCCCGTGCACTGCGTGAAGATTGCCAATGACGGCAAGATCTATGTCTGCGACCGGGGAAACGATCGCATTCAAGTGTTTGACAAGAACGATCCCGCGCTGGGCAAGCCGTGCAGCAATCCGAATGGCGCGGCCGGCAAATGCGGTTTCATTGCTGAGCAATTTATCAGCGACCACACCAATGTAATTGGAACAGCCGTCTCAATGACTTTCTCCACGGACAAGGCGCAGAGCTGCCTCTATGTCGCAGACAACGCCAATATGACAATCTATATCCTGAACCGTAGCAACCTGCAGGAGCTGGGCCGGCTCGGACGCAGCGGCCGGATGCCTGGAGAATTCCACTGGCTACATCAGGTAAGCGTAGACAGCAAGGGCAACATCTATACAGGCGAAGTCGACACCGGAAAGCGGATCCAGAAGTTTCTCCGCTATGGCGGGAACGGATGCAGCGGAACTGGATCGTCTACTGTGGGCGGAGTGGCGGCCGCGAAGTAGTACACACGACTTGGTTGCCAATCCAGGGGTCAGATGCGCATCGGGCCAGTGGCCTCCAGGCATGGCCGCCCGCGGGCTTGAACGCTAGGGGCGTCAGTTTAGGATCGAACGCGCCTATCTGGATCCCTTAGCCTTAGCCAATAAGGACTATTGCCCAAGCATCCCTCACAGAGAGATGATCGAGACTGTGGAGGTTCGGTACGCGCCTTCTTTGCGTTCGCGGCGTCGCTGCCGGATCAGGCGGCGCCACGCCGTAGAGTTGGCCGGCAATAACCGACCGTACCGAACCTGCCACGCCAAGTAACAACCCAGCGCCCAGTAGTCGCAGCGCCTCGCTGACCACAAACTTCTCCAGACCGCGCATGCCAAATCGCCCGCACGGCGCCTCTTGCGAAGTGCGGACGAAATCAGACTCGCACGTATTTGTTGAACCAGTCAATCGTGCGCTGCCATGCCAGATCGGCCGCAGCTTTGTTGTAGCGTTCAGGCGTCGCATCACAATTGAAGCCGTGAACAGCGCCAGGGTAGATATAGCCTTCGTGCGGAACGTTGGCCGCCTTCAAGGCCATGTCGTACGCCGGCCACGTCGCTGCCAGACGCGTGTCGAGTTCCCCGTGATGGACCAGAATCGCCCCCTTGATCTTCGGAATGTCCTCCTTGGCGGGGACGGCGCCGTAGAACGGCGCCGCGGCTGCCAAATCGGCTCCAAACCGGACCGCCAAGTTATTGGAGACGCCTCCCCCGTAACAGAAACCGGTGACTCCGATCTTGCCCGTGCAGTCGGCGCGCGATTTCAGCCACATCGCCGAGGCCGCGAAATCTTCGCCCATTTTTTTGTTATCGACTTTGCTGAATAACTGGCCGCCTTTGTAGTCGTCTCCGGGAAAGCCGCCAAGAGAGGTGAGTCCATCCGGCGCAAACGCCATGAAGTTGGCGAGGGCGAGCCGCCGCGCGATGTCCTCAATATGCGGATTCAGACCTCGGTTTTCGTGGACGACGAGAATGCCGGGCAATTTCACCGCCGTCGCGGCTCGCGTGTCGGCACTGACAGGCCGGACGAGATATCCTTTGATGCTTCCGTTCCCCTGCGGCGACGGGACGGTCTCGTATGTGGCCTTGATCCGGTCATCGGTCTTGGACACCTGCTGCCCCAGAGCGTAGTTCGGCATCAACGCCTCGATAATCGTTGTAGCCGCCAGACCGCCTATCGCAAATCGCTGCACGCCCTCCATAAAGGCGCGGCGGCCGATCACTCCGTGAATAAAGAGGTTGTAGAGTTCTATGGCCTCGCTCGGCAGTTTGGGTCTCGTTGGCTCCATTGGCTGACTCCTCTCCAGAGATATCACGTCTCCCGGTCTTCATCAAATCGATATGACTTCGCGGCCCATGCGCAAACCCTGACCGCGAAACAAGAAAACGGCATACGCCTGATGCAGCTAAGTTTATCCGATCAGGAAGCGGATTGGGAATTTTGGAGCCTCGCAAACCGTCAACGTTACAACATCAAGCGATCACTTTGGACGCGAACGCTCATCGCCGTGGAAACACCGTCTGCAAGCGCGGTGGAACGCCGGGTGATTTGAGCTTCGGCGCCGTAGTTCCGGCGTCCCGGCTGCTGACTCTTGGCGCCCAGGCTGCCTACCTGGTGCGCGGGGGATTTCGTCGGCAAGCCGACTGCGATCATGTGCCGCGCGACCTCGCCGTGCTGGTTCACTGGGTACGCCATCCCCGCTTCGGAGACTTCCTGATCGATACGGGCTTCGATGATTCCTTCGCGAAACATCCGCCGTACGGCAATTACACCGAGGCGATGAGGTTGTTCAATTGGGTCAATGGCTTGACCAATCGGCAGGAGCCGGGTGTTGATCTCTCGGCGCAGCTCGCACGCCTGAACCCTCACCCGAAGGCGGTGTTTATCACGCATCTCCACCCCGCTGTCGCGAACCACTTTCGGGCAAGTCGAAGTTCTCGGGCATCAATTTTTCGGCCGCGCCGACGATGGCGCCTCTCGGGCCGGGTGTGGATCTCTTTGGCGAAGGATCCTTTTGGGCGATTCCAGAGCGCTCGTCGAGTTGCCGGGCAACGTGGCTGGCGCGGCAATGCCAAGGAGCTTCACCTGCTTAAGCCTAAAAACGGCAGTTGGCACCCAGGCGGATCAGCCTTCTCCTTCATCCGCAACTATTTGAAGCAAAGGCAGTTGTCACCCATTTGGTGAAGTACGCCGCAGTTGAAAATCTAAGCAGGTCTAGGACTTGCCGACCGCGCTGACGGTCTAC
>Ga0302326_10014969_pt1 | contig 16353 bp, 15 predicted proteins | sample Palsa_T0_3_FD_202264 | JGI IMG/M metagenome (GOLD analysis project Ga0302326, IMG submission 202264) | Peat permafrost microbial communities from Stordalen Mire near Abisko, Sweden - Palsa_T0_3 | ecosystem: Environmental > Terrestrial > Soil > Palsa > Peat permafrost | place: Sweden: Abisko... | reverse complement strand
GAACAGTCGGCATAGACATTAGGATGTTTGCGTATGACAACGGCACACTCACCCTCGTAGGGATGCGAAAGGTGCGCCATGATGATCTTCACCTTCGGAAAACGGATAGCTACATCGTCGAGATGCCGCGGGATGGTGCAGTCGAGCGGCGCCTGCGAGACAAACGTAGTGCCGGTGTGCAGCAGCACCGGAAGATGATGACGCGTGGCATACTCCCATAAGTGATCGAGCTTCCGGTCGTTGGGGTAAAAACCGGCGTACATCGAGAGCAGCTTGATGCCTTTGAGCTTGAGATCCTGATGCCCCTGGATCAGTTCCTCCTGCCAGGAGGGTTGCGTCGGGTCGACCGAAAGAAATCCGATGAGCTTGTCGGCGTGCTCTTTCGCGTATTGGGCAACTTCCTGGTCCGGCACCCACAGCCCGGAGAGCCGCGCCTTGCCGCCAAAGACGACGGTCTTGTCGCACCCGAGAGCCCGCGCGTGGTATTCCTCCCAACGGACGGTCAAGTCGATTTCCACGTTTCTGGCGCGGCGCGCCTGTGCGACAAAGTCTTTTGAAAAGTGCTCCGGATATCGAAAGAAGTGACTGTGAACGTCCACCACCATTGTTTTTCCTGCCGGTTTTCCTGCCGCCGATACGCCTTGATTGTACCTTGTGGAGCTGAAAGCAACTCAAGGGAGTTGCTGTCGCTGTCCAGCATGATGGAAGAAAAAAATCCGAGGCCGAAAGCCAGAGCCGGAGAGCCGACTCCCGGTGTATCATGATGTGGCGGCACGTATCGTGGGACGGTGCGCCGCCGGAGAATTGGGTGACGACTAGGAAAGATCTTCACGCGACGTCGGTCGAGCGGGCCTTCGCGATTCTGGAATTTCTGGACGGATCGCGCCGAGGGTGGAATATTTCCGAGCTCAGCCGCAAGCTGCGCATACCCAAGAGCACCACCCATGTCATCGTTCTCACCCTGGAGCGGCTCGGGTACTTGACCCTCGATACGCGCACGCGGGAGTATTCCCTGGGTCTCAAGGTGTCCGGCCTCGGGCGCGGCCTGATGAAGAGTCTGAGTCTGCCGGACAGAGCTCTGCGGCCTATGCAGTGGCTGGTCGAAGTCACCCGATGCACGGCGCAGTTGGCGGTGTTGGCGGACGATCAAGCCATGTACATCCAGAAGGTCGAGGGGCCGGGATTGATTCAGTTCGATTCTTACGTCGGCAAGCGCACGAACCTGCACTGCACCGGCGTGGGCAAGGTGCTGCTGGCCTATGCCTCGGAGCAAAAGCAGGAACACATTCTCAACCGGAAATCATTCGCGCACTACACCAACAAAACCATCACATCCCCCAATCTATTGAGAAAAGAACTGATCAAGGTCCGGCAACGTGGCTACGCCATCGACGACGAAGAGGAGGAGCTCGAAGCGCGCTGCGTAGCGGCTCCGGTCTTCAACCAGTTGGGCGAATTCATCGCCGGGTTGGCCATAGCGGGAACGTTGGGCCAGATTCGGGACGAAAATATCGACGAGCTGGTCCGATATGTAACCCGGGCCGCGAACAGAATTCTTCGTTATCCTGAGGAACCGGCTGACACCGGGACTGCCCGCGCCTGACACCCTGCGAGTAGTCATGGACAGACTGAAGGACAAAGTCGCTATCGTTACCGGCGGCGCCAATGGAATCGGCAAGGCCATCAGCGAACTGTTCGCCGAAGAGGGTGCCTGGGTACTTCTGCCTTTCATGATCGAACAGAAGAAGGGATCGATCGTGAATGTGTTCCATCCAGACTCGTATTTCGCCTAAGCCTGGCGACCCCCATTATCAGTGGTAGCAACCGCGGTCTCACGATGCGGCGAGGTCGCCGAGAGCATGGTCCAGACAACGCAGGATTTTCTGCACGCGGTTTACTTCCGGTACGGCCGGGGCGAGCTTCCGCAGATCGGCGGAAATGGATTTCAGATCGTCTCTGTACTGGGCCCGCTGCCCGGCGCTCAACTGCCTGGTGATGTAGACCGGAGGGCCGGCGTGATCTTCCACCAACGGCTCGATGGAAATCGTTCCACTGCGAAGCGACGGCAGGTAGCGCAGATAGGCGTCTTCGGCGCGAAGGAAAATTTCGGCGAGCGCTTCGGTAGTGGACCGGCGAGGGGTGCGGTATAGCTCCTCGATCGAAGCCGCCAGGTGCTCGCGCCACGAAGCAGCCGGGTCGCTGAGAGTCTTGCCGGCCATCCAGAATGAAATCTCATCGCCCGGATTTTCCAGGATGTGGAAAAAATACTCGCACGCGCGGCCACCCTCGCCGTATAGCTCGAATATGTGCTCGCTATCCCGGCGCACGGTGGGAATAAACCAGCGGTCGCGCGGCAGGTGCTGCGGCGGTTCCACCTGCGGGCCGCCGAGCGTTCCAAAGCTGCATGCCAGCTCATGAATCAGTCTGCGGCGCTGGGCGGGGTCGCGCTGGCGCGCGGAGTCTCGCACATCGATCAGATAGTCGATGTGGCGGCTCAATTCCACCAGCGCGGGCAAGCTGTCCGGATCGTCGAAGCGCATCCCCCAGCCGCTGACGGCTACGGTTTCGCCGGGCCAGTGGGCGCGAATATACTCACTGACGCGAATATCCAGCCGCGTATGGTATTCGGTGTCCGTCCAACGACGGCACTGATCGCACTTGCAGCGGCCCTGGTCGGCGGATTGCAGACTCGCGCCATCGACTGGGAATCGAGTCATCGCAAAGTCGATCACCTTGCGCATCCAATCCCAGGATTCCGGCTGGCTGGCGCACATAGCGCTCGGATTTCCGCGGCTGAGCCGAGGATTTGCGCGGATGATTTCTTCGAAGCCCCAGCTATACACGCCAAGTCCGGTGTAAACTCGAATGCCCTGCCTGTGCGCGGCATCTATAAGCCTTTCGACCAGCTCGCCGCGCCCCGTTGAAACGGCGCTCGTAATATCCAGCGGCCAGCTTCGCGAGACATAAAAACCCCAGATAACGATGGCGTTGTAGCCCAGCCGCTTCATCAGCGCAAAGGTTCGCCGATAGTCTTCCAATAAAGCAGCATCCAGCCGCATGGAGGGCCAAGGCGTGTGCGCGTCAGGCCGGGAATCCAGGTCAGTGATCCAGCCCAGATAGGCGCGGTGCCGGAATCCGGGGAGGTCACTCGCGACAGCGGGAAGCGGCAGAGCCAGTGCCGCGGTCTTCAGGGCTTGTCTTCGGGTGATTGGTTCGCTCACGTCCCACCAAAAATAGGCCGCAATAGGCCACTGTTTTGTGTCCAGCCGTTTGGACAGTATAACTCCTCAGACCGAGTCAGTATTATCATCTATCTTGACCCAGAATGCCGATACCTTCAGACTTCGAACCCAATCTTGTATTGTCCAAGCCAGTTGAGCAGGCCGCGAGTCACACACTCCTTCGGGATATCCCGGTCACCATGCGTGACGGGACCCGGCTCGCAACGGACCTCTACCTTCCACTGCAGCCGGGTCGATACCCGGTGTTGCTGGAGCGAACTCCTTACGGGAAACATCAGTCCGTGATGGTGAGCATCGGGGCTCCGGCCTTTCTGGCCGCTAACGGGTATGTCGTGGCGGTTCAGGATGCCAGAGGGCGCTTTGCCTCCGAAGGGCTGTGGTATCCGTTCCGAGACGAGGCTTGGGGTGAGCGGCAGGATGGCTTCGACACCGTCGAATGGCTGGCGCAACAGGAATGGTGTGACGGAAAGGTGGGGACGTTCGGCGGCTCCTTCGCAGGCTTCAATCAGTACCTGCATGCCGGAAGTCCGGGCCCGCATCTTGCATCCATGTTTGCCCGCCAGGCGGCCTGCAGTCTGCGCGACGAGTGGGTCTACCGTGGCGGCGCGTTTGAGCTGGGCTTCATGTTCCAGTGGGCCGCGCGAAATTCTTTGGAGGCACTTCGAAATCGCGCCGCGCAGATCGAACGCATCACTTTGAAGCGTCAACTGGAATTCTTTCGCTTCCACCCGCTCGAGAGTAATCCGCTCTTCTCCGATCCCTTCGACTGGATTAAGGACTACCTTCGCAAGCAGGATGACGAGAACTATTGGAAGCAGTTCGACGTGGCTCAGTTCCATCGGACATTTGCCGTGCCGACTTACCATCTGGCATCCTGGTTCGACCTTTTCCTGGGAGGCAGCCTGCGAAACTTCACCGGCATGCGGAACGCCGCGACGTCCGAAGAGGCCCGGCGCCGGCATCGCCTGACGATCGGCCCGTGGATGCATGGGCCGCGCACGGATTCCGAACTGGACGGACAGAGAGTCGGCGAGGTTGATTTCGGCCCGGATGCGCGCTTCGACTATAAGGGCGAAATGGTAAGGTGGTTCGACTACACGCTGAAGAACAAACGCAATGATTTCGAGAACAGCCCGGCGGTGCGGTATTTCGTCATGGGACTCAACCGATGGCGCACTTCGGACGATTGGCCGCCGAAGTCCGTTGTCTATCGGCAGATCTACCTTGACTCCCGGCGCAGCGGTTCCGCGCGCTCGCTCTATGATGGCGGCCTTTCCTGGACGGCTGCCGCCGAGGATGTTCCGCCTGCACAGTTTGTGCATGATCCGGACCAGCCGGTGGAGACAGTGGGCGGCGCTACGCTGTATTCGCTTACCGCGCAGCGGCCCGGCGACCCTCTGGGCTGGAACGAATTGAATGCCGAGGCCGGCTCGCGCGATCAAAGGAAAATCGAGGAACGCTGTCTGACGTTCACCTCCGCACCCCTCGACGCGGACCTCGAAGTCACCGGCCCAGTCATCGCAAAACTGTTTATTTCTTCGAGCGCCGCAGATACGGATTTCGTCGTAAGGCTGACCGACGTCCTGCCGGATGGCCGGTCGATGCTGGTCTGCGACGGAATCCAGCGAGCCCGCTACCGCAAATCCAACTACCGGCCGTCGTTGCTCGAGCCGGGCAAAGTCTACGAGTTGACCGTCGACCTGTGGGCCACCAGCCATTTGTTCCAGCGCGGTCACCGCATTCGCGCCGTACTGAACAGCAGCAATTTTCCGAGGTTCGACGTCAATCCCGGGACGGGGGAATCCGCGGCGACCGCAACAACTAGGGTGATCGCTCAAAACGCCGTATACCTGGATCGCCAGCGGCCTTCGCATCTGGTATTGCCTGTCGATCCGGCTTAAGCTCTACGCGCCTGTCTGCATATGGCCGCCATAGACTGGATCATCGTGACCCTCTACTGCGGCGTGCTGATCGCAGTGGCGTGGGTGTTCCACCGCAAGGCCGGCGGCAGCGTCGATGCGTATTTCGTCGCCGATCGCAAGCTGCCCTGGTGGATCATCGGTCTGTCGGATACCGCGGCATATACCGGCGGCGGCCAGGCATTCCTCATGGTGTTCTTTCTCGGGGGCTTCAGCGGATTCTGGCTCATGGGATGGATCACCTGGGTCATCTGGATGCCGTTGGTTGCGGTTGTCTGGGCAAAGATGTGGCGCCGCCTCGGTGTAGTTACAACGGGTGAGTTCATCGAACGGCGGTATGGCGGGCACACCGCGCGCGTGTTCCGTAACATCTTCGCGGTTTACGCCTGCACCGCCTGGGGGCTCACGGTTCTGGCTTACGGCGCCGCGTGGATGGCAGCGTCGCTGGCACCGTTGTTGGGATGGCCGGGAAGCCGCGTGCTTGTTGTGTTCGGGGCGGCGACTCTCGCCTATACGATGCTTTCGGGCTTGTTCGGAGTGGCCTACAATGATGCGCTGCAATTTGTTTTAGTGCTGGCAGGCAACGGCGCGCTGGGATTATTATTGCTTTCGAGATCCGGCGGCGTGGCACGTGCCTGGGATCAAATCATGGTCACCCGCGGCCATGATTTTTTAAATCCTTGGCCGGTAGCTGGAAACCTTGGCCCGATTTCATTTATTGCCCTTTGCCTGCAGGGCCTGTTCTTTGCGGGCTCTCCCTATGCGGGCGAAGGCTGGACCGCCCAGCGCTACATGGCCGCCAAGAACGAACTCCACGCGGTTATGGGCCAGGCACTCAACGGAGTTCTGGCGCTGGCCGTACGGTTGATTCCATTCATCCTCATTGGGCTGGCCGCGGCGGCGTTGTACACTCCTTCGTCAGTGGCGGTCCCAGCGGAACTGTGGGCCCAACTCGTGCGGCGGTATGCCCCGCCAGGGCTCTTCGGCGTGCTGCTGGTGGCGGCACTCGCGGGATATATGGGATCGCTCTCGGCCTTCATGAACTGGGCCGCGGGATACCTGGTAAACGACCTCTACCGGTTGAGCCTGCGCCCGCACGGCTCGGCGCGTGAGTATCTTTTCGTGAGCCGCCTGAGTTCAGCTCTGATGCTCGTCATAGCCGTGGTCTGGGCCGCATCGATCGATCCCAGGCAGTTGGATCGCTGGGTGCTGTTCATCAACTCGGCGCTCGTGGTCTTTCCGCTGCCGTTGGCCTGGCTCAAGTGGTTCTGGTGGCGCACCAATGTTTACGGCGAAATGGTTGGCGTTTTGGGCGCGTTCCCCGTCGGATACACGGTTTGGTTCGGATCCGACGCGATACTCCCCTATACGTTGCGCGACTGGGTGCACCGGGTCAGTGGCGCGAACCTGAATGGCATGGTGCCTGCATTCGGCGACCTCCAGCGCTTTCCCTTCTGGGCAGGTTTCGCAATCATCTTCGGGATGGGCTGGATCGCCATTCTTCTGGCAACCCTGTTGACTCGTCCGGAATCCATGGACGTTCTCCGAAAGTTCTATCGCGATGTCCGGCCTATCGGATTCTGGGGGCCGGTAGAAGCCGAACTTCCCGAGGGCGAGCGCAAATCCATCAGGAAGCGAGCCCGTTCTGAACTCGCCGCTTGCGGCTTGGGCGTGGCATTCTATTTCCTGATGGTGCTGGCACTGTTCGCAGTCATGGGCCGCCACTTCCTTATGGCAACCGTGTCCAGCGTACTTACCGCGGTGATGGGCATGACATTCATACGCGCGTTGGTAAGGCCGGGTAACGCGCAGGGGAAGAACGCATGAACGAGCGAAAACTAGAGGGACGTGTAGCTTTGATCACAGGGGCCAGCCGCGGTATCGGTCGTGCGATTGCGCGGGGCTATGCGCGCGAGGGTGCTGCGGTGTCGGTTACGGCGCGGAGCGAAGGTGATCTCCGATCGCTGGTTGGAGAGATTGAGCAAGGCGGCGGCAAAGCCATGGCTATACCAGCGGATCTTGCGGAGCTCGCGGACATGGCGGCGCCGGCGCGAGTCGTCCAGCAGGTCCTCGAGTGCTTTGGTACGATCGACATCCTGGTGAATAACGCCGGTATTGGCAGCAGTTCCAGTCCACGGCCCGTAGTCGATTTTGACGACGCGTTCTGGAACAGGACTCTGGCTCTGAATCTTACCGCTCCATACCTATTTACCAAGGCCGTGCTTCCCGTACTCCTTGCCAAAAAATGGGGACGAATTATCAACATCGCTTCTATCAACGGGAAGCTGCCCGCCATCCATGGGGCCGCCTACACAGCCTCCAAACACGGCCTGCTGGGTCTGACCCGCACGCTGGCGCTGGAGGTCGCGCGCGACGGAATTACGGTGAATGCGATTTGTCCCGGCCCGGTTCACACCGAGATGAACGACCGCCGGCTCGAGTATGATGCGAAGCGCTTGGGCATATCCGTCCCGGAGCTGGAATCGCGCCTTACTCCGATCGGCAGGCGCCTCGAGCCGGAGGAGATGGTACCGATGGCTGTCCTGCTGGCCGCCGCCGAATCAGCGGCCATCACCGGCCAGGCATTCAATGTCTGCGGCGGGATTGCCACTTAACCGCGGGAAAAACCTTCCCGAGCTACAACCGGTTGATCAAGCTCGCCACGTAGCCCGCTCCAAAACCGTTGTCGATGTTGACCACCGTCACGTTACTGGCGCAACTGGTGAGCATCCCCAGCAGGGCCGCCAGGCCGCCAAAGCTGGCGCCGTAGCCGATACTCGTGGGAACCGCGATCACCGGGCACGAAACCATGCCGCCGATGGCGCTGGGTAGGGCGCCTTCCATACCCGCGCAGACCACGATCACGCGCGCTTCCATCAGACGCGCCTGGTTGCTCATCAAGCGGTGTATGCCGGCAACTCCGATGTCGTGGATGGACTCCACCTGGTTGCCCATCACTTCCGCGGTGACCTGCGCCTCTTCGGCCACTGGAATATCGCTCGTGCCGGCGCATACCACGGCGATCTTGCCCTTGCCGCGCACTGTCTTGTCGCGCCAGAACCGTATGGCCCCCGAGAGCGGGAAGTACTCGGCGCTCTCGAAGTGCGCGCGCACCTGGTCGGCGGTGTCGCGGTCCGCGCGAGTGATAAGCACGTTCCTCGCGTTCGCCAGCAGACTTTCGGCAATGGCGATGACCTGCTGCGGCGTCTTTCCCTTCCCGAAAATCACTTCCGGCATGCCGTGGCGCAGCGCGCGATGATGGTCTACTTTGGCGAAGCCCAGGTCTTCAAACGGCATGTGGCGCATGCGGTCGAGCGCGCTATCCACATCCACCGCGCCCGCGCGCACGTGCTCGAACAACGACCGGAGTTGCTCCTCGTCCATACGGTCAGAATAACAGAGCGGTTGAACTGGACGCCCTGCACGCCGTATACTTGACCACGTGGGTTTCCGCCGAAATCTTGTTTTTTCCGGATTGGCGGCGTGCGCGTGCCTGTCTGGAATACTGCACGCCCAGAGCATTTACACAATCCCCATCCCCGAAGCGGGAACGCCGGCGAAGTTCGAGTTGTATGTAACCTATTCCCCCACGGATGCGGGGTTCAATCATGCCGCGCTCGAATTTACCGTTCCCGCCGGCAGTCTCTATACGGCTCCCGCGATAAGCTTCGGCGACTGGGAAGTGACGGTTTCCGTGGACGTTGCTCGCTGCGGGATTTACTGCGCTTATCGGCGAAAACGGGAAGCCGCCGGTCGAACATCGCTGGTAGATCTCTTGCCACCCATTACGGCCATTCGGGTTTATGCGGGTTCGGCGCCTAGACCGGCGATTATGTTTGTCGATCCCGCCGGACTCAGGTTGCCGGCCGCCAGTCGTGATATTGTCATAGCCCGGGAAACGATCTGTATACCCGGAAGAAGATTCTTCCAGACTGCGCTCGCTCCACAAAGCGGCGATAAGTCGCTCACCCTACCGCCGGTGCGCTTAATGTCACCTGCTTACTACACTAAGGCCATCGCTTCGGCAACAATATCGCTGCGTATCTAGCAGCCCGTCGCAGAAGTGGCAAAACACCGCTTACTGACGTGCGCGGCTCAGTAGATTCAGTGCTTTACGGAGCCACGACCGTCAGGGAGTGACTTCTGCCACGGGCTGCTAGAGTATCTCTCTCCGGCCCAAAGTTTCTAGCCCAATTTATTCAGTACTTAGGAGAGGTATATGAATTTGCAGATGATAGATCGCAACCGTATGCTGTGTCTGGCACTGGCGACCGTGTGCCTGGTGTCGCTGACAGGAGCCCCTGCTGCAGTCACTGAGACTAAACTCCGGAAGTTTGCACCGGGTTTCACTCGAAATGACTCCACGGGCGCTCCTGTCCGATTGTCCGACTACAAAGGTAAGGTGGTGCTGCTCAATTTCTGGGCTACGTGGTGCCATGGATGCAAGCTCGAGATCCCCTGGTTCATGGAGTTCGAGAGCCGTTTCAAAGACAGTGGGCTGGCCGTTATCGGAGTTTCCATGGATGATGACGGTTGGAAATCGGTGAAGCCATATCTCGGGCTGAAGAAGATAAACTACCCGGTGGTGATCGGCAACGGCGACCTGGCGAAACAATATGGACTTGCTTCCATGCCGATGACGGTAATGATCGACCGTGAAGGGAAGATCGCCGCCTTGCACTCCGGCGTAGTCGACAAGGCGGCCTGTGAAGATGAAATCCGACGCCTCCTATTTGAGGCTCGCACAATACAGTGACAGCCGGACTGCGGTTGTGGTGTACGCTACTAGTGAATGAAAGAGTCATACAGGAAAGGAGTAGCGAACCATCCTGACCCCTGGCCATGCGAGGGCAGTCGGGAGGCCGCACTGGAAGCGTTGGACAGGGGCATAGGCAGGCTGAGTATCCCGAAGTAGTGAGCTCCGAAATCGCGAATCCAGGGCGCCGACGGCGTCACTCTGTACGGAAGGCCACACGACGGTGCACGCTATCGCAAGCGCATCGCCGGCCCCCGAAGACCCCACGCATGCATAGAACTTCACGCGCGAGAACCGCTTGCGGTGAGGAGTGAGTGCGTCCGCGCCTGGGCTTGGCCAAGCTCTTATCTATAATATTGTCCTGGAAACCGGCGCGGAAAGACCATGCTCACGCCGGATTCCAGTACAATTGAAGCGAAGAATGGAGCGTGAATGGACAAAAAGATAGCCATCGGTTGTGTCGGCGTGATAGTCGTCTTCATGCTGATCGTGGGAGTGTCAATCAGCGGAGTATATAATTCACTCGTGCAACTCGACCAGGCCACGCAAGCGCAGTGGGCCCAGGTCGAGAACGCATATCAACGGCGCGCCGATCTGGTGCCCAACCTGGTGGCCACCGTCAAGGGCGCCGCAAACTTTGAGCAGAGCACCATGACAGCGGTTACGGAGGCGCGCGCCAAGGTTGGCCAGGTGACACCTGCCGCCATGGCAGACATCACCAAAGATCCGGCAGCCTTCCGACGGTATCAGGAGGCGCAGCAAGGGTTGTCTTCGGCGCTGTCTCATTTACTGGTCGTCACCGAAAACTATCCCCAGCTCAAGGCGACGGCCAACTTCCGGGACCTTCAGGCGCAACTCGAGGGCACCGAGAATCGTATTACCGTTGAACGACAGAGGTTCAACGAGGCAGCCCAAGCCTTCAATACCCGCCGGAGCAGTTTTCCGGCGGTGCTGATCGTAGGCTTCTTCGGCGATAAGTTCGCAACCAAACCGTACTTCCAGGCACAATCCGGAAGCGAGAAGGCGCCCGAGGTGAAGTTTTAATTTGTTTGTGCGCCGTAGTTTGCTTATCTTTATCGTCCTCGTTTCGACAGCGTTTCTATACGCGGTGGAGACGCCCATCCCTCCGTCGCCCACCCAGTGGGTCACGGACACCGCAAGCTTCCTTTCACCCGAAGCGGTGCGCTCGTTGAACGCGCGCCTGGCCGCCTATGAGCAGGCCACCGGCCATCAATTGATTGTGTACATTGCCCCCACGACCGGGGATGCGCCCATCGAGGACTGGGCCGTCCGGGCCTTTGCAAAATGGAAGGTGGGCCGGAAGGGGCTTGACGACGGGCTGGCGCTTTTCATCATGTCCCAGGATCATAAGATGAGGATCGAGGTCGGCTACGGACTCGAAGCCACAGTGCCCGATGCGATCGCGTCGCGGGTGATCAACGAAGTGATGGCGCCTAGGATTCAGGCCGGCCATCCTGATGACGCGGTAACGGCGGCCATAGACTCGCTGACCGGAGTCATCGGGGGGCAATCCGGTGCGCCACCGCCCACGCGGACGCCGGCGCAGTCCAAGCCATTGACCCTGTTTCAATGGATCTTCTACGGCATCGTCGGTCTACTGATCCTGGGTCTCGTGATTACGCATCCGGCGCTGGCCTTCTACTTCCTGGCCAGCATCATGTCCGGCGGAGGGGGCGGCGGCGGTGGTGGTGGAGGAGGCGGATTTGGCGGGGGCGGTGGACGGTCCGGCGGTGGAGGAGCGAGCGGATCATGGTAACCATTGACAACGATCGAATCAAGCGAGCGATTCAGCAAGCCGAGAGGCGGACTTCCGGTGAGATCCGCGTTTCGGTGTCTCCGCTGTTCTGGGGCGATGTTCGTAAAGCCGCCGAGAAGGCATTCGAACGACTGGGCATGACCGCGACGAAGGATCGCAATGCAGTGTTATTCTTCGTCGTGCCGGCACGCCGCAAGTTCGTCGTGTTCGGCGACAGCGGCATCCACGAGAGAGTGGGCCAGGAGTTTTGGCATCACATTGTCCGCACTGTGTCCGAGAAGTTCAAGCAAGGCGATCTTACGGGCGGGCTTGTTGCCGGAATCGAGGCGGTCGGCGGGGACTTGGCCAAGCATTTCCCTTACGATGCCGCCAGCGACTCGAACGAGTTACCGGATGACGTCGACTATGGACCTCCGTCGAACTGAAGTTCGCCGCTGCACGCAGAAGCGTGCGCTACGAGCACCCGGGGAGACTCTCCCAGGCTACCTGTCCGGTCCAGCCGAGTTCCTTCATGCCGAATTCCGAAGAGTAAAAGGCCCCGCTTACCCACCCTTTGATGTTCTCGAAGTGATCGCGCAAGGTGAGAGCCGGTTCCTCGCTACCCGGCGCAGGAACCGTGGGCCGGCGCCTTCTTCGCCCGCCTTGTCCGGGTTCGGAGGGCTTGGCGGTCGAGGCCGCCGTCAAGATGGCGTTCTGCCGGTCTTCGGTGAGGTCTTTGAAAGGCCGGTTATAACGCGCGATCCCTTCGTGATCGAAAGCGCCGAGCGAGGCCAGAAACTTTTTCTGATTCTCCTGCGTGTCCACCGAGATCAGCGTATCGATGAACCGGTTGACCTGCGCCTGAGTTGAATTCGGCAGGATCTGCTCCGCCAGGGCGATCAGGGTTTCGTTCTGGTGAGAATCGAAGAAGACCGGCTGCCAATCGGGTGCGGCAGCCTGGCTGTCGGCGGACTGCATCGTGTGCCCAAGCACCAGCACCGTGCCCGTGGTGCCGAGCAACCGTTGCATGACCTGTCGGCGACTCAACCCGCGCGCCCCTGCGGGCTCCTGGTTGTTGAGGATCCTAAGCGGAGATTCTTTCATAACCGAACCAGCTTCGCTCCGATAGTATCACCGCTTCGTTGAGCCGCACAAGACGCGGCGGTGAAATTTGGCGTATGATTTCGCTAGAAGCGAAATTTTGGTGAGGACTCATGGCAGACCAATCGACGATGGTGTTTGACGTAGCAGTGGTTGGGTCGGGCGCCTCGGGGGGCTGGGCCTGCAAACGCTTGTCTGAAGCCGGACTTAAGGTGGCGCTGGTGGATGCGGGCCGGCCGCAATCGGACGCGAACTTCAGCGAGCATAAGCCCGTCTTTGAATTGAAGTACCGCGACCAGGCGGACTCGGTGATTCGCAAGACACGCCCCGTGCAGAAGGACTGCTACGCCTGCATGGAATACAACTACGACTGGTTTGCCAACGATCTCGATGAGCCCTACACCACCGGGAAGGACAAGCCGTTTAGCTGGCAAGGACGCTTGCGCGTCACCGGCGGGCGCACCAATGTATGGGGTCGTGTCAGCCTGCGCTTGAGCGATCTCGACTTTAAGGCTGCCTCCTTCGACGGCTATGGCGAAGACTGGCCGATCAGGTACAAGGATGTGGAGCGCTATTACGACCTGGTGGAAGAATACGTGGGCATTTGCGGACAGGGCGAGGGCCTGGCGCATCTGCCCGACGGGCATTTTCAGCCGCCCATGCCGCTCAACTGCGTGGAGACCCATTTCCGGAATCGGGTCAAGGCGAAATTGGGCTGGGTGCCGATGCCCACGCGCAGCGCCAACATCACGAAGGCGATCAACGGCCGGGCGGCCTGCCATTACTGCGGTCCGTGCGAACGCGGCTGCGTCACGCATTCGTACTTCAATGCCGCGTTCACCACTGTGGCCGACGCTCTGAAATCGGGCCATTGCACGCATATTCCGAACGCCATGGTCTACAAGGTCCTGATGGACTCAGAGCGGAACCGCGCCCGAGGCGTTCTTTACGTCGACCGCATCACGCGTGAGCCGAAGGAGGTCCGCGCGCGGGCGGTGGTGCTTTGCGCGCAGTCCCTGGAATCGGTGCGGATTCTGCTGAACTCCGCCAACACGCAGTATCCGAACGGCCTGGCCAACTCGAGCGGAGTGCTGGGCCACTACCTGATGGACCACATCATGGGCGGAGGAGCGAACGGCGATTTCCCGGAGCTGGCCGGCAGGCCTTCGATGAGCGAACCGCGAAGTCCGGCGGGCATGTACGTGGCCCGCTTTCGCAATCTACCGGGTGGTCCCAAGGCCAAGAACTTCCTGCGCGGCTATGGCTACGAAGGTGGAGGCGGCACGAATTTCAACTGGGGCGCGGCGGGATTCGGGAAGGCTTATAAGGAGGCTCTTCTGCAAGGCCAGTGCTCCCTGGGGATCGGTGGTTTTGGCGAGTGCCTGGCGCGCAAGGAAAACTACGTGGAACTTGACCCCGAGATGGAAGACACTTTCGGGATTCCGGTATTGCGCATCCATATGACCTACGGCGAAAACGAGCTGAACATGGTGAAGGACATGGCGGACTCCGCGGCCGAGATGCTGGAGGCAGCGGGGGCCAAGAACGTGCGTAAGAACATGCGGCCATCCGGACCCGGCTGGGCCATCCACGAGGTTGGTATCGCGCGTATGGGAAATGATCCCAAGAAGTCCGTGCTGAATCAATTCCAGCAGACTCACGACGTCAAGAACGTCTTCGTTTGCGACGGGTCTGGCTTCACCTCGACCGCCTGCCAAAATCCTACCTTGACGATTATGACTCTTTGCGTGCGCTCCATGGACTACCTGATGGGCGAAATGAAGCGCGGCAACGTTTAAGCTACGCCACACGCCGAACTGAAGTTCGCCGCGGCACGCGCCGTAGGCAACGATACCGAAGGCACTTGGTTGCGCGCTGCCAGCCATTAAAGACTTCCGTCCCGCTTGCCGATAGAGGAGTCATGCAGCGATCGCGCGATGAAGTTCGGATGCTCTGTGCGGACATGGTCGAGGTCCACTGGAAAGACCCCTCGGGGAGTAAGCACAAGACCGCCGCCTTACTTGAGGATATTTCCAGGTCCGGGATGTGCCTGCAGTTCGAGCTTCCTGTTTCAGTGGGCACACGGGTGCATGTCTACTGCCCGGGAGAAAAGATGGCCGGTACCGTGCGTCACTGTGTGTACCGGGAGATCGGCTATTTCGTCGGCATCGAACTGGAAAAGACGACTTTATGGTCCCGCAAGCAGTTCGAGCCTCAACACCTGCTCGATTTGCAGGAAATGGTCCTGCGCCACGCCGGAGGCGCGGGAGGTTATATTCAATAGCGGTACAGCCAGCGGGCCTTTTCTACCACCGTTCGCGCGTTCGGCAGGAAGGATTCTTCGAGCGGGGGGCTGAACGGTACCGGTGTATCCGGCGCCGCGATGCGCACGACGGGCCCGTCCAGATACTCGAAGACGCTCTCGGAAATCAGGGCCGCGATCTCGCCGCCCAACCCACCAGTGCGCGTATCCTCGTGCAAAAGCAGCACCTTGGAAGTCTTGCGCGCGCTCGCCAGGATGGTGTCGACGTCCAGCGGAAGCAGGCTCCGCAGATCCACGATCTCCATGTCGATCCCTTCCCGCGCAAGCTGGCCGGCGGCCTCCAGGCCAACATGCACCATGGCGCCGTAAGTAATCAGACTGATATCCCCGCCCTCACGGATAACGGCCGCTTTGCCGATCGGAACGGTATAGTCCTCGTCCGGCAAGTCCTCTTTAACTTTCCGGTAAAGAGCCTTATGCTCGAAAAACAGCACCGGGTCGTTATCCCGTATCGCGGACTTGATCAATCCCTTGGCGTCGTAGGCCGTGGCGGGCGCCACCACCTTCAGCCCCGGCGTGTGGACGAACGCCATCTCGGGATTCTGCGAATGGAACGGGCCTCCGTGAATGCCGCCCCCGGAAGGCGCCCGGATCACGATCGGCACACCGGCGCCCCACCGGTAGCGGCACTTGGCGGCGAAGTTAACGATCTGGTCGAACGCGCAGGAGATGAAGTCCGAGAACTGAATCTCGGCCACCGGGCGTAGCCCCATCAGGCCGGCGCCGATGGCTGCCCCCACGATGGCCGATTCCGCAATGGGCGTGTCGATTACGCGCCGGGCGCCGAAGTGGTCCAGGAAACCGGCGGTCACCCGGAAAGCGCCACCGTAGACCCCGATGTCCTCGCCGATGAGGAACACGCCGGGATCGCGCTCCATCTCTTCCCAGAGCCCCTGGCGAATCGCCTCCAGATAAGTGGTAGCCATCTTCTACCGCTTTTCGTAAACGTTATCCAAGAGCTCGCCGGCGTCGGGATAAGGGCTGTTCTCAGCCCATACGATGGCCTCGTCCACTTCCCTCCGCAAGGATGCGCGCAGCGCTTCGAGTTGCGCCGCCTCGATCCAGCCCTGGCGCACCATAGTCTGCTCCAGACGCGCGATGGGATCGCGTTTGCCCCATTCCTCCCAAAGGTGGCTGGGGACATAAGTTGCCCCATCGTGGGCGGAGTGCCCGGTCATGCGGAAGGTCTTACATTCGATCAGATATGGACCCAGGCTGCTGCGCGCATGTTCCACGGCGCGCCGGGCAGCTGCATT
>Ga0302326_10014966_pt1 | contig 16355 bp, 13 predicted proteins | sample Palsa_T0_3_FD_202264 | JGI IMG/M metagenome (GOLD analysis project Ga0302326, IMG submission 202264) | Peat permafrost microbial communities from Stordalen Mire near Abisko, Sweden - Palsa_T0_3 | ecosystem: Environmental > Terrestrial > Soil > Palsa > Peat permafrost | place: Sweden: Abisko... | reverse complement strand
AAGCGCCGCCGCCTGGCGCGTCCCCCACCCAGATGCCTCCGTCATTGGTCACGTAGATGCCCACGCGGGCGGGTAGCACGAGCGGCCTCGAAAAGCGCGCGTCGATGAAGGCAAGCTGCATCGGATCACCGGAGAAGCGCGATCGGTTCAGGCCCTCGATCGCGCGCGCGAGCGTCGAGAAGCCGTGCAGGATGACGGTACGAAAGCCCGACGCGCGGGCGTACTGCGGGATCCAGTGGATCGGATTGAAGTCGCCCGTCAGCTTGGCAAAGTCGAGGCCCGCGTCGTCTTTGATGCGACCGAACGCCAGCTCGTGGGCGTCGGCGGGGACGGTGGGGCGGGCCTTCTGGGGCTTCGCGCCGTTCTTCTTTTCCTTGGGTGCCAGCGGAATGAAGGCACGCAGGTACGCCGTCGTCGCGTCGGGCACCCGAGCGGTGCCGGTGACGACCCGCTGCGTGATGATGGCGCGCTGGCCGTCATCGTCGATCGACTCGATGCGAACGCGGACGTCGAGCGGCTCGTCGGAGGGCAGCGGCGCCGTTTGCTCGATCCGGCAGCCCCCGTTGATGACCTTGGCGATCGGATAGCCGAGCCCCTCGAGCGCCCGCGCGCCGAGCGGAAAGCTCCACTGCGGGAACAGGTGCGGCGGGACGCGCCCGCGGTACCACGCGGGATCGCCGCCGACGTGCCGCACATAGGCCCGGATCAGATCCTCGGGCCGCGGCGCGACTCGGTCTTCGAGCCAAGGGCCGGGGGTGACCGGAGCACGCGAAGGCTTGTCTTTCTTGAACCCGGAGAGCGCGACGCGCCCGAGGGCGGCGATCATCGGGCCTTGCTCGAACGCGTACCGGAAGGGGACGGCCATCGCTTACTCCGCCGCCGCGCGCTCGGCGCCCGTATCTTCGAGCTGAGCGAGAATGCGCTCGCCCGTCGTCGTGATCTCCTCGTGGAGGGCCTTGGAGCGAAGCTCGGCGCGCGCCAGCCAGCGCTCGAGCACCTCGCGACGCTTCGGATGCGCCTTGGCTTGCTCGAGCAGCAGCTCGGCGACCGCCTCGTCGATCAGGATGCGCGTGAGCCGCTCGGCGTGCAGCATCGCGAGCGCGAAGTCGCGCTTCGGATCCCACTGCTCGGTCATCACCTCGCGCCACTTGGCCACCGGGACATCGCCGAGCGTCTTGATCTTGCCGGCCGCCGTCCGCGTGAGCAAGAACTGCTGGGCGGACATCGAGAGCACCTGCAGCTTGGCGACGCGCCGCTCGAGACCGTCGCGCGCCGAGAGCGACCGCCACTGGGCCTGCGCCATGCGGGCCACGAACGCTTGCGGGCGCTTGATGATCCCGAAGAGCGTGTCCTTCATCGCCATCAGCGACTGGATCTGGCTCGTGCCCTCGTAGACGGGCAGGACCAACGAGTCGCGGAGCAGCTTCTCGGCGCCGAACTCCTTGGTGTAACCGACGCCGCCGTGGATCTGCATGTTGCGCCGCGCGATCTCGACGGCCTTCTCGGTCGCGAGGTACTTGAGGAGCGGCGTCAGGCGGCGCGCGGCGGCGCGATGCTTCGGCAGCTCGCGCTTGATGCGGTCGGTCTCCTCGGCCGTCGCGCCCTCGAGAAACTTTCCGATGAGCTCGAGCTTGCGGGACATCTCCTCGTGGAACCCGCCGGCGACGCCGAGCGCGCGCATCGCCTGGATGTCGGTCTGCATCTCGTCGAGGTAGTCCGCGAGCATCTCGTGACGGGCGATGACCTTGCCCATCGACTTGCGCTCCTCGGCGTACGCCTTGGCCATGCGCGTGGCCGCCTCGGCGAGGCCGATGCTCTCGAACCCCACGCCGACGCGCGCGTTGTTCATGAGCACGAGCATGTACTTGAAGCCCTCGCCCCGCTTGCCGATGAGGCGGCCGGGCGCGCGCTCGAACGAGAGCGCCGCCGTGACGGCCCCGTGGTGCCCGAGCTTCTCCTCGATGCGCTCGAGGGTCACGTGGCGCTTGCGCGTGCCATCGGGGAGGTCGTCATACGTCTTGACGAAGAACATCGAGAGGCCGTTGAGGCCCGCGAACGGATCGTTCGGATCCTTGACCGCCTCGGTGCGCGCGATGACGAAGTGGTACTTGCCGTGGCCCGAGGTGATGAAGATCTTCTGGCCGGTGATAAACCAGTCGCCTTTTTCGTCCTGTTCAGCGCGGGTGATGAGGGCGCCCATGTCGCTGCCGGCGTTGGGCTCGGTGATGTCCATGCAGCCCCACGCCTCGCCGCGCGCGATCTCGCCGATCTCGTCGGCGAATCGGGTGGACGAGATGCGCCCCCCTTTCATGTCGAACGTCGTCGTGCCCTCGTTGACCGAGTACGCCAGGGCCGCCATCGCCATGCCGCCGTGGAACGAGAAGTGGTTCATGCACGCCAGGTCGGCGCGGGCCACCAGTTCGCCGCAGAGAAAGTAGAGGAGCAGCGGCGCGTTCAGGCCGCCGAGCTCGCGCGGGATGCAGAGCTTGTGCATGTCGGCCTGGCGGATGGCGTCGAACGCCTCGACCATCGACGGGCTCTCGACAGCCTCGCCGTTCTCGAGGTGCGTGCCTTCGCGATCGATCTTGGCGGCGCGCGGCGCGAGCTGCTCGGCCACGAGCTCGCCCATCATGCCGATGACCTCGGAGTAGAACTGCTTGGCGTCGGCGCCGTTCTTGAAGCCGTCCGGCGTACGCCAGCCGTACTCGGTCACCTCGGCGAGGGCCGTCCAGTCGATGCCTTCGTTCAGGTAATAGAGGAGGTCGTCGTTGTCGCTGAGAAAGCTGGCCATGGTCGTCTACCTCGGTGATTTGCGTCTTCGCGCGACAGCGCGCGCGGCGTCGGGGGTTGGGGCTGCGGGGGGCAGGGAAGGGGGCGGGAAGAGGCTCGCGTGGGCGATGCGCGCGAGCTCGCGCTCGAAGCGGGGCCGCGCGTCGGCGCCGTCGAGCGCGGCCGAAGCCAAGGGGGCCGCCGCGGCTGCGGCAAGGACGAGCAGCAGGATGTGGACGACGTAGGCTTCCTCGTCGACCGTCGCGTAGTGCAGGCCCTTCTGCTTGCCCGAGCGGATGTAGCCGGCGACCGCCGCGAACCAGGGGCGCACCGAACCGCGCAGGAGCTTGCGGACCTCCGCGGGGCGGTCGAGCGCTTCGCGCATCAGCATGCGCGCGCGATCAGGGTCGGCCGCGAAGAAGCGGCACGTCTCGCCGAACACCGCGTCAAAGCGATCGTCGCCTGCCGTCGCGGCCAGGAGGAGCCTGGGCAGCGCCTCGTTCCAGTGCGAGAGGATCACGTCGAGGACGGCCTGGCGCACGTGCTCTTTGGACGGGAAGTGGTGGAGGATCGCCTGCTTGCTCACGCCGACCGTGTCGGCGATGTCCTGGAGAGCGGTTCCCTCGAAGCCGTGCGCCGCGAACAGCCGCATCGCCGCGGCCAGCGCGGCAAGGCGGACGTCGGTGTCGGGGGCGCGCGAGGCTACCATCCGGGCGGAGTCTCCTTACCATGCGGTAAGTAGCGGCGCAAGCGCGCCCGCCGCGTCCCGTCCTACGCCGCGCATCTCGCCGCCGTGCGTCACGACGAGGCTCGCCTACCGCTCGCTCACCCGCGGACACCCGGCGGTCGGCGGCTCGCCCGTTCGCGGCGCAATCCTCGCCCTCTCCGGGGCCCCCCAAGCCGCCAGCAACGCGAAGTGCTCGAAGGAGCACGGCGCCACGTCGGCGCGCGCAACGTCGCGCGCCCTCATGTCCAGCCCCCGGGCAATCTGCGCGTCGCGGAGGTCCCATTCGCTGCGCCCTGGTGACTGGCGCCATCGCGAGGGCAACGTGACGCACCAAGCGATCGCGAGCGCCGCCGTGACTCCCGCCGCGCCCCGCCGGCCAAGGCTCGACGGGAGGGCCCGCACGGCGGTCACGATCGCGTCGATGCCGAGGCCCGTCAGGATCCACCAGACCGATCCGAGCGCCCGCGCGGGGTGGTGGGTCGGCGCGCCGTCGCCCAGATCGCCCGCGACCAGAAAGGCGAGCACCGCGCCCGCAGCCGCGCCCGACCATCTCCAGCGCCTGCGAAGCTCGTCGTGTCCGAAGAGCACCGCCACGCCGGCCAGCCCCAGTGCGACCACCTCGGGCGTGTCGTCGGCCAGGGCCCGCGGGAATCCGAGCAGCTTGTCGCGGAAAGGAGCGTCGGCAGCGCCGATGGCCCGCCGGAACGATGTCACCCGGGCGATGAAGTGGGTCGGGCTGCCATGCGCATGCTCGTTCCACGCCATCCACAGCAGTGGGCCCGCCGCCGCGACGAGGGCACAGAGCACTTCGTGCCATAACGCGCGGCTCCGCGCAGGCGACGGCGCCGAGCGCCTTCCGCCGAGCGCCCGACACGCGCTCCGCGCGACGAGCAACCCGCAAACCGGCCACGCTTCGTACCGCGACAGCGACGCGGCGAAGAGCGCAAGCGCGGCCCATCCCTGGCAGCCGAGGATCGCGGGGGCCGTGTCGTCGGCGGCCATCGCGATCGCGCCCGCCGCGACGAGCGCCCCCGTCCACCCGTCGGGCACCGTCGCCACGCCGAGCCAGGCGTTCCACGGGAGCGCCATCACGATCGCCGTGGCGGCGACCGCGGCCACGCGCTGCACGCGGAGGGCACGCATCGCCGCGTACGGCGCGATGACGCTGGCGACCCCCAGCACGCACGCGATCGCCCGCGCCGTCGCGAGGGATCGCCCGAAGACGATCATCGCGGAGCCCGCGACCCAGAAGGGGAGGGGCAGCCAGCTCGTGCCGCTCGGGTCGAGCCGAGGCGCGTGTGCGAACTGCTCGGCGATGACCGTGCGCGCGTAGTCGTCGTCGGACACGTGCGAGAAGCCGCTCGCGAGCACCCACGCGCCGACCGCGGCCTTCAGGAGACAGAGGCCGACGCCGTCGACGAAGCCGGCGCGCAACGCGGCCGGGCCGCCGTTCGAGACGGGCGGCGCAGGCGTCGCCGGCGAGACCACGGGAAGCTCCGAGCGGCTTACTTCTCGGCGGGGGCGGGCGCGGATTCTGCGGGCGGCGTGGCGGCCTTGGGCTTCGCGGACTTGACGCGAGTCCCCTCGTTGCCCTTGCCTTTGCGCTGCTCTTCGACGATCCGGGCCTTGAGGTCGCGGTCACCCGACGAGGAGAAGTATGCGAGCGAGACGCTCGTCATCATGAAGATGCCCGCGCATATGGCCGTGGCGCGCGTGAGAAGGTTGCCCGCGCCCCGTCCGCCGAACACCTGCTGCGACGCGCCGCCGCCGAAAGCCGAGCCCATTCCCCCGCCCTTGCCCTGCTGCAGGAGGACCACCAGCATCAGGAAGCAGCAGACGAAGATGTGGACGATGTCGAGCAGCGTGACGAGCATGGGACTCCTACGCGGCGGCGAGCGACTCGGCGGAAAGCACGATCGAACCGAACGACGCTTTGTCCAAGCTCGCGCCCCCGACGAGGGCTCCGTCCACGTCGCTTTCGCCGAGCAGGGCGCGGGCGTTGTCCGGTTTCACGCTGCCTCCATAGAGGATGCGCGTCCGGGCTGCCAGCGCTGCCGAACTTTGGCCCAATAGGGCGCGGATCGCCGCATGAACCTCCTGGGCCTCGGCCGGCCCGGCCGTCTTGCCGGTGCCGATGGCCCACACCGGCTCGTAGGCGATGGCGGCATCGCGGTCGCTCTCGGCCAGCGCGCCCATGACGGCGCGAACCTGCCTTTCGACCACGCCCATGGTGCGTCCGCTCTCGCGCTCCTCGAGGGTCTCGCCCACGCAGGCGATCGGCAAGAGGCCCGCCTTGAGCGCCGCGCGGACCTTGTGCGCGACGATGGCGTCCGTCTCCCCGAAGAGCTGGCGTCGCTCGCTGTGGCCGACGATCACCCAGCGGCACCCGGCCTCGAGGAGCATCGTCGCGCTGATCTCGCCCGTGAACGCGCCCTCCGCCTCGGCGCAGAGGTTCTGTGCCGCGATCTCGACGTGGCTGCCATCGCACTCGTGCGCGCACGCGGCGAGTCCGGTGAAGGGCGGCGCGACGATCACGTCGACGCGCGGAGCGTCGCGCGCGAGCCGTGCCACTTCGCCCGCGAGCTCCACGCCGCTTGGCCCCCCATGATGCATCTTCCAGTTGCCGGCGATGAGGGGCCTGCGGAGGGGGTTCATGACGCGTCCCCACCGCGCAAGACTTCGATCCCTGGGAGCTTCTTTCCCTCGATGAGCTCGAGCGAGGCGCCGCCGCCCGTCGAGATGTGCGTCATCTTTCGCGCCAGGTCACCGCCGGCGGCGTACACGGCAGCCGCGCTGTCGCCGCCGCCCACGACCGTGAAGGCGCGCGACTCGGCGATCGCCCGCGCCACGCCGAACGTGCCCGCCGCGAACGGCGCTTTCTCGAAGAGCCCCATCGGCCCATTCCAGAAGATCGTCTTGGCGTCGGCGAATCGGCGCGAGAAGGCCTCGACCGTCTTCGGTCCGATGTCGAGGGCCATCGTGCCGGCAGGCACCGCATCGACCGCAACCGTCTGACCCGCGCCGGCCTGCGTGCTTGCCGCCACGACGACGTCGGTCGGCAAGAGGACGTCGACGCTCCGGCCCTGCGCCTTCTCGAGAATCGTGCGAGCCAGGGCGACGCGATCGGCCTCGACGAGCGACGCTTGCATGTTGCGCCCCTGCGCCGAGAGGAACGTGTTGGCCATCGCGCCGCCGATGATGATCGCGTTGACGCGCTCGAGCAGCGAGTCGAGCACGGCGATCTTGTCGCTGACCTTCGCGCCGCCCAGCACCGCCACGTAGGGTCGGTCCGGCGCGGTCACGATCTTGCCGAGCGCCGCGATCTCTTTCTCGAGGAGGAAGCCGCAGCCGCGGTCGCGGAACAGCTTGGCCAGGCCGTGCACGCTGGCGTGCGCGCGGTGCACCGCGCCGAACGCGTCGTCGACATAGATGTCGGCGAGCTCGGCGAGGGCGCGGCAGAAGGCTTCGTCGTCCTTTTCTTCTTCGGGGTGGAAGCGCAGGTTCTCGAGCAGGCACACCTGGCCGCCGCGCAGGTCGTAGACGACCTTCTTGGCAGAGTCGCCGACGCAGTCCTCGGGGAGCGTGACGTCTTGCCCCAGCAGCTCGGCGAGGCGCGCCGCGCACGTCTCGAGGCTGAGCTTGGGGTCGCGGCCCTTCTTGGGGCGCCCGAGGTGGCTCGCACAGACCAGGCGCGCGCCGCGCTCGAGCGCGTGCTTGATCGTGGGCAGCGCCTCGCGGATACGCGAGTCGTCGGTGATCTTGCCATCCTCGAGCGGGACGTTGAAGTCGACGCGCAAAAAGACGCGCTTGTTCTCGATCGGGAGATCCCGGATGGGGCGGATGCCCTGAAGGAGGCCGCTCATCGACTGGCGCCGCCTAGAGCTTGCTGCCGACGAGCTGGGCCAAGTCGACCATGCGGTTCGAGAAGCCCCACTCGTTGTCGTACCAGGAGAAGACCTTGGCGAACTTGTCGCCCATCAACTGCGTGATCGTCGAGTCGAAGATCGACGAGTGCGGGTTGCCGAGGAAGTCGAGCGAGACGAGCTGCCGGTCCTCGTATTCGAGGATGCCTTTCATCGGCCCCTCGGCCGCCGCCTTCATCGCGGCGTGGATCGAATCGCGTGTCATCGGCTTGTCCGTCTCGAACGTCAGGTCGACGAGGCTCACGTCCATCGTTGGCACCCGGATCGACTGGCCGTCGAACTTGCCTTTGAGCGCGGGGATGACCTCGGAGAGCGCCTTGGCAGCGCCCGTCGACGTCGGGATCATGTTGAGCGCCGCGGCGCGGGCGCGTCGCAAGTCGCCCTTGCGGTGCGGGATGTCGAGGATGGCCTGGTCGTTCGTGTACGAGTGGATCGTCGTCATCAGGCCGCGCTGCAGGCCGAAGGTGTCGAGCAGCACCTTGGCGACCGGGGCGAGGCAGTTCGTCGTGCACGAGCCGCAGGAGATGATCGTGTGCTTGGCGCTGTCGTAGACCTCGGTATTCACGCCGAGGACGATCGTCGCGTCCTGTCCCTTGGCGGGCGCGCTGATGATCACCTTCTTGGCGCCTGCGTCGAGGTGCGCCTGCGCCTTCTCGCGGTCGGTGAAGAGGCCAGTGCACTCGAGCACGACGTCGACACCGAGCGCCTTCCAGGGCAGCTTCGCCGGTTCCTTCTCGGCGGTGATCTTCGTGGTGCTGCCGCCGAACGAGATGGCGCCTTCGAGCGCGGTGGCCGGGTGCGTCGCCCGTCCGTGTACGCTGTCGAAGTTGTAGAGGTGCGCGAGCGTCTTCGCGTCGGTGAGGTCGTTGATGGCAACGATCTCCAGGTCTTTCACCTGACGCTCGGCGATTGCCCGAACGATGCAGCGACCGATGCGCCCGAATCCGTTGATTGCGATCTTGGTGGCCATGGCAGTGAGCGCGGGAAGGTAGTGCGACACCTCACCGTGGGCAAGGTGCCGCCCCGCTCTTCAGCCGTGCCCCAGATCCTGTTTCCGACAGGCTTCCGAGACCTTGCGCGCCGCTACGAACCGCTCGGAGCCGGCTTGGGCGGACCGCCGAAGATGCTGGCGACGCGGCGCTTCTCTTTGCTGGCCTTGTCCTTCTCGGCGTACGTCTGGATGATCACCCGCTCGCGCTTGGGCAGCTCGCGGCCCTCGAGCACGGCCTGGATCTCCTCGGCGTCGAGCGTCTCGCGCTCGATGAGGCAGTCGGCCAGCGCCTGCAGCTTGTCTTTGCTCTTCGTCAGCGCGTCCTTCACCTTGACGTACTGGCGCTGGACGATCGCCCGGACCTCTTGGTCGATCTCCTGGGCGGTGTTCTCCGAGTAGTCCTGGCTGCGCTGGCCGTAGTCCCGGCCGAGGAAGATCGACTCTTCCTTCTTGCCGTAGGCCAGGGGCCCGAGCTTTTCGCTCATGCCCCACTCGCACACCATCTTGTGGGCGATCTCGGTGGCCTTCTCGATGTCGTTGCCGGCGCCGGTCGTCATCCGGCCGAAGATGATCTCCTCGGCGATGCGGCCGCCGAGCGCCACCGCGATGCTGCTCTCGGCCTGCTCCTTGGACAGGTTGTGCCGGTCGTCCTTGGGCAGGTACCAGGTGACGCCGAGCGCCGGGCCGCGCGGGATGATCGTGACCTTGTGGACCGGGTCCTGGTGGGTGATGAGCACCGAGATGAGCGTGTGGCCCGCCTCGTGGACGGCCGTGGTGCGCTTCTCGTCGTCGCTGATGACCATCGAGCGCCGCTCGGTCCCCATGTAGACCTTGTCCTTGGCGAGCTCGAAGTCGACCATCTTGATGGAGTCCTTGTCCTGGCGCGCCGCGAGCAACGCGGCCTCGTTGACGAGGTTCTCCAGGTCGGCGCCCGAGAAACCCGGGGTGCCGCGCGCGATGATGTCGAGCTCGACGTCGGGCGACAGCGGGGTGCGCTTGGTGTGCACGCGCAGGATCTCTTCGCGGCCGCGCACGTCGGGACGGGGAACCGTGATGCGCCGGTCGAAACGGCCCGGCCGGAGGATCGCCGGGTCGAGCACGTCGGGGCGGTTGGTCGCGGCGACGATGATGACGCCGTCGTTCGACTCGAAGCCGTCCATCTCGACGAGCAGCTGGTTCAGCGTCTGCTCGCGCTCGTCGTGACCGCCGCCGAGGCCGGCGCCGCGATGGCGCCCGACCGCGTCGATCTCGTCGATGAAGATGATGCAGGGCGCGTGCTTCTTGCCCTGCTCGAAGAGATCGCGCACGCGGCTGGCGCCGACGCCCACGAACATCTCGACGAAGTCCGACCCCGAGATGCTGAAGAACGGCACCCCCGCCTCGCCCGCGATGGCTCGGGCGAGCAGCGTCTTGCCCGTGCCCGGCGAACCGATGAGCAGCACGCCCTTGGGGATACGGCCGCCGAGGCGCTGGAACTTCTTCGGGTCCTTCAGGAAGGCGATGATCTCTTCGACCTCGTCCTTGGCCTCGTCGATGCCGGCGACGTCGGCGAACGTGACCTTGTTCTGCGAGTCGCTCAGCATCCGGGCCTTGGCCTTGCCGAACGACATGGCCTTGCCGCCGCCCGCCTGAAGCTGGCGCATGAAGAGGAAGAACATGATGCCGATGAAGAGCATCGGCAGCAGGGTGACGAGCGTGGACGACCAGAAGGGCGTCGAGTCGTCCTTCTCGAAGTAGATCTTGAACTTGCCGTCCTTGGCGAGGGGGTTGGCGCCGAGGTCCTGCATCAGGGCCTCGTCGGCCACGGGGCCCAGCGTCTCGACCGTCTGGTTCTTGCCGTCGACGACGTGGGTGAACGAGTACTCGCGATCCTTGACGCGCACCTCGGGCACCTGGCCCTGATGCACCCACGTCACGAATTCGCTGAAGCTGACCTGCTGCTTACGCTCCCCCGGCTCGAGCATCTTCCAGATCGCGAGGAACATCACGATCAGAAGGACCCAAAGGAGCAGCGTCTTGTGCGATTGCTTCACTTCGACCTCGTCTTCATCCCGCCGGCCCGGCATCCCCGTACGCGACCGACCGCGCTCGGCTCAGTCCGACCCTCGGAATTTACTCTTCAATGAGATGCGTAACACCGAGAATCCGTCGCAGCTAGCTCGAGCGGGTTGATCTTTATCGAAGGGCGCCGCGCCCAGGCCTGGTCGGGTTGCCCGCCGGTTGCCCACGTTCAGCCCCCACGTTCGGTGGCTTGGCCATGCCCGCCGCGTCGTCGGCCAGGGCATACATGTGCTCCACGACACGGGGGTTCAGCCGTTGCAAGGCCGGGAGGATCTCCTGGCGAACGCGGACGCGGAGGAAGCGCGGGTCGCGGTTCGATGGATCGAGGCTGTGCGGAACGCGGTGACGCCGGACATGGGCATCGACGTCGCTCCGGCGGGCCTCGAGCATCGGGCGGATGCGCTCCCCGTCGCGGGGCGGCATCACCGCGAGACCCCGGGTGCCGGTGCCACGAAGGAGGCGCATGAGAAGAGTCTCGGCGCGGTCGTCGGCGTGGTGCCCCGTCGCGATCCGCAGGGCGCCGACGGAGGCCGCGGCGCCGCGAAGGGCCTGCCACCGGGCAGAGCGGGCGCGCGCCTGCAGGTTGCCTCCCGCGCCGACGCTGACCCGCGAGCGCGCGAAGGGCACGTCGAGCTCCGTGGCGAAGGCGGCCGCGCGATCGAGCTCGGCCTCGGCCTCGGCTCGCAGGCCATGGTCGACGCCGTGCGCGAACAGGCCGAAGCCCAGCTCGCGCCGTAGCCCCGCGAGGACGTGGAGCAGGGCCATCGAGTCCGGACCCCCGCTGACGGCCACCAGCACCGACGAGCCACGCGGGACGAGGTCGTGCCGGCGCAGGGCGGCGCGGACCAGGGTGATGAGCGTCGGCGGGTGGGAGCGGGCCACAGCGGCAAGAGCAACGTCACATGAGATCGAAGTCCTTGCACGTCTCGAGGTAGCGCTCGGGGCCGGAGCCGTCGCCGGCGCCATCGCCGGCGTTCTGGGGGTCGAGGGCGCTCCGCCGTGGCTCGGGCGGGTGGCCGAGAGAGCAGCGGTCATCGTCGGGCGCAAAATGCACGCAGTCCTCGCATGCGAAGCGGAAGCTCAGGCGCGCTGCCTCGGCCGTCAAGCGCACGTCGACCCGGATCCGCATCGCCTCGGCAGCTTATCGACCGGGGGTCCGCGCGGCTCGCTCGAGCGCCACGACGGCTTCGACGTGGCTCGTGTTCGGGAACATCTCGAACGACGCGACGGAGACGGGCGCGTGGGTCTCCTTGAGGATGGCCAGATCACGGCCGAGCGTCGGCGGGTCGCAGGACACATAGATGACGTACGGCGTCCGCGCGGCGGCCAGCCGCTCGGCGACGGCGCGCGCCCCGGTGCGGGGCGGATCGAGCACGACCAGGCGGGTGGCGGGGCTCCACGTGTACGCGTCGGCGTCGCCCTCGACGACGCGGACCGCGTCGGCGAGCCCGCGCTCGGACAGGTTGGCCCGGGCGGCCGTGCACGCGCCGCGGTTCGATTCCACGCAGACCAGGTCGCCTACCTCGCGCGCCAGAAGAATGCTCAGGTTGCCCGCGCCCGCGTAGAGCTCCACCGCCTTGCGGGGCCGCCATCGACCCACGATCTCGGCCACGTGCCCGCCGAGGAGCGTGTTGATCGGCTCCGTCGCTTGTCCGAAGCCGCCGGGGGCCAAGCGCAGCGGCTGGCCGTCGGCGCCGGCCATCCAAGGGGTGGGATCGCCGATGATCGCAGGGCGGCTCGTGTCTCCTACGACGACGCGGGCTCCGGCGATGGCCCCGGAGGTCACCGCCTCTTCGAGTCGCGCGAACGCCTCGCGCGCGATCTCGCCCTCCCAGCGGATCTCCAGCACTCCGCGGCGCGCGGCGCCGAGAGCCATCTGGACGTCGCCCTGCCCCCGCGAGCCGGCCAGCAGGCCCGCGATCTTCCGCCGCACCGCTTCGAGCGCCGGGTCGAGCACCACGCACGTGTCGACCTCGACGGGATCGTGCGTGCGCGCGCCGTGCATGCCGACCACGGGGCGCCCGGCGCGGGTGACCCGGACATGGACGCGCGCGCGGAGCCTGTGCTCGAGCGCGGCGGGCGCCGCGTACGACGCGATCGGCAGCCCTTGCCACGGCGCCGGCAGGGCCGCCCGCAGGTGCTCCACGTGCTGCCTCGCCTGCGCCTCGATCGACAGGTGCATCCAGTCGCAGCCGCCACACGGCTCGGACCATGCGCAGGGGGAGGGGACTCGATCCGGTCCACTCGAGACGATCGACAGAAGCCGGCCTCGGGCGGGTCGCTGGGCCGTGTCGACCTCCGCCCGCACGCGATCGCCCGGCGCTGCGTGGCGTACGAAGACGGCGCGCCGCTCGCCCTCGATCTCGGCGTGCGCGACCCCGGCGCCCCCCGGGGCGAGGTGGGTGACGTCGAGGTCGAGGTGGAGCCCCCGCGCGTGCATGGGAGCGCGGGGCCCTTACGCGGACCCGTGTCCGCCGCTCTGCCCGCCGGCGCGCAGGGCCGCCTGCGACGCGGCCAGCCGCGCGATCGGGACGCGGAACGGGCTGCAGCTCACGTAGCTGAGCCCGAGCTTCTGGAAGAAGGAGATGCTCGCCGGGTCGCCGCCGTGCTCGCCGCAGACGCCGAGCTTGAGGCCCGTTCGCGTCTCGCGCCCGCGGGTCGCCGCCATCTCCACGAGCGCGCCGACGCCCTCCAGATCGAGCGACACGAACGGGTCGCGCGGCAAGATGCCGGACTCGACGTACGCCGGAAGGAACTTGCCCGCGTCGTCGCGCGAAAGGCCCATCGTGGCTTGCGTGAGGTCGTTGGTCCCGAAAGAGAAGAACTCGGCCACGTGCGCCAGGTCGCGCGCCAGCAGCGCCGCCCGCGGCAGCTCGATCATCGTGCCGAAGAAGAACGGCACCTTGCGGTCCGCCGCGGCGAACACCTCGCCGCTCACGACGTCGACGATCGCGCGCATGCGTTCGAGCTCGGCGCGCGTCATCGCGAGCGGGATCATGATCTCGGGCAGCACCTCGGTGCCCTCGCCCGCGACCTGCAGCGCGGCCTCCAGGATCGCCCGCACCTGCATCGAGTAGATCTCGGGGTAGGTGATCGCGAGGCGGCAACCGCGGTGGCCGAGCATCGGGTTGTACTCGTGCAGATCTTTGGTCCGCTGGGCGAGCTTGGCGACGGGGATGCCCATCGTGCGCGAAAGCTGTTCGAGCTGCTTCGGCTCGTTCGGCAAAAACTCGTGCAGCGGCGGGTCGAGCAGCCTCACCGTCACCGGCAGCCCGCGCATCTCACGGAAGATGCCGACGAAGTCTTCGCGCTGGAAGGGCAGGAGCTTGGCCAGCGCCGTCGCGCGGCCGGGAGCGTCGTCGGCCAGGATCATCTCGCGCATCGCGGCGATCCGCTCCTCCTCGAAGAACATGTGCTCGGTGCGGCAAAGGCCGATGCCCTCGGCGCCGAACGCGCGCGCCGTGCGGGCGTCGAGCGGTGTGTCGGCGTTGGCGCGCACCTTCATCGTGCGCGCTGCGTCGGCCCACGACATCAGCTCGCCGAACTCGCCGCTCAGCGCTGCGCTGACGGTGGGGACCTCGCCCTCGTAGATGTGGCCACTGCCGCCGTCGACCGTGATGATGTCGCCCTTCTTCAGCGCGACGCTGTCGGTCGGCCGGCCCGTGTCGTCGTAGACGGTGACGGTCATCGTCTGCGTCTCGTAGTTGACGGCCACCGCGCTGACGCCGGCGACGCACGGCTTGCCCATCCCCCTCGCGACCACGGCCGCGTGGCTCGTCATCCCACCCCTGGCCGTGAGGATGCCGCGCGCCGCCTTCATGCCGTGGATGTCCTCGGGCGACGTCTCGACGCGCACGAGGATGACGGGCGTGCCCTGGCCCGCGCGCCGTTCGGCCTCGTCGGCGTTGAACACGATGTGACCGCTGGCCGCCCCCGGGCTGGCCGCGAGGCCGTGGGCGAGCAATCGCTTCGGCGCGTTCGGGTCGAGCGTCGGGTGCAGCAGCTGATCGAGCCCCCCCGGATCGACGCGAAGCACCGCCTCGCTTTTCTCGATCAGGCCCTCTTTGGCCATGTCGACGGCGGCGCGCACCGCCGCGCTCGCGGCGCGCTTGGCCGTGCGGCACTGCAGCATGTAGAGCTTGCCGGCCTGGATGGTGAACTCCAGGTCCTGCATGTCGCGGAAATGCTTCTCGAGCGTGGCGCAGATGCGCGCGAGCTCGCGGAACGCGTCGGGCATCCTGGCTTCGAGAGAGTCGTCGGCGCCGCGCGAGGCGCGAAGCGGTTGCGGCGTCCGGATGCCGGCCACGACGTCCTCGCCCTGCGCGTTCGGCAGCCATTCGCCGTAGAGCCTGCGCTCGCCCGTCGACGGGTCGCGCGTGAACGCGACCCCCGTGGCGCTCGTGTCGCCCAGGTTGCCGAAGACCATCGCTTGCACGTTGCACGCGGTCCCCCAGGTCTCGGGGATCTCGTGCATCCGGCGGTACACGATGGCGCGCTGGTTGTTCCACGAACGGAAGACCGCTTCGACGGCCTGCGCCAGCTGCTCGCGCGGGTCGCCCGGGAAGTCACGGCCCGTCTCGCGTTTCACGATCGCCTTGAACGCGGTGACCAGCGCGGCAAGCTCCTCGGCGGGGATCTGCGAGTCGGGGACGGAGCGTTTCAGCTCTTCGGCGTTGAAGCGCGTGCGGTCGATGCCCTGCGCCGTGGCCACGCGGCCGCGAGCCTCTTCGAGCGCGCGCTCGAACGGCTCTTTCGGCACGCCGAGGGCGATGCTCGCGTGCATCGCGATGAAGCGGCGATACGCGTCGAAGGCGAACCGCGGATTCTTCGTCTGCGCGGCGAGCCCTTCGGCGACCGCGTCGTTTAGCCCCAGGTTGAGGATGGTGTCCATCATCCCGGGCATCGACGCGCGCCCGCCGGACCGCACGCTCACGAGCAGCGGCGCCGACGGATCCCCCAGGCGCGCGCCCATGGCCTTTTCGAGGCGGGTGACCGCGGAGGTGATCGCCTGCTGCACGGCCTGGGGAATCGCGCCGGACCGCGCGAACGCATTGCAAACGTCCGTCGCGATCGTGAACCCGGGCGGCACGGGAAGCCCCATCGCGGTCATCTCCGCGAGGCCAGCGCCCTTTCCCCCGAGAAGATCGCGACGCTTCGGGTCGCCTTCGGCCTTGCCGTCGCCGAAGAAGTAGACGCTCTCAGCCATGGTCGCGATCTCCTGTGGAGGGCCGACGACAATAGCAAGAGTCGTGCGGCTACTCCGCGGCGACGTCGATCGGATCGGGTGTGCGTTCCTTGTCGGCGAGCTCGGCGACGCGGTTCTTCGAATCGACGTGCACGACGCGGGGTCGGCGGGCGGCCGCCTCTTCTTGCGTCATCCAGCCGTAGTTGGCGATGATGACGAGGTCGCCTGGGTTGACCAGGTGCGCCGCGGCGCCGTTGATGCCGATCTCGCCCGAGCCGCGTTTGCCCGGAATGACGTACGTGGAAAGGCGCGCGCCGTTCGTCACGTCGTAGATGTCGATCTTCTCGTTCTCGAGGAAGCCGGCGGCTTCGATCAAGTCGACGTCGATCGTGATGGAGCCGACGTAGTTGATGTCGGCGCGAGTCACCGTGGCACGGTGGATCTTGCCCAGCAAAAAGTGGCGCAGCACGTTACTCCTCCGGTCGGGGCCAATCGGTCCCCGCCAATGTGTGTGAAACATGGGGCCAAACCGGCCCCTGGTCAATGATTTCCAGCACGAAGGCCGGTGCGCCAAGTGCGCGAATGTACAGTTGAAGCAACGCGTCATTGGGGCCGCCAGCCCTACCGCTGCGAGAGTAGAGGGAGAGCCGCCAAGCCGCCAAGTGAGATCCCCAGAATTTCTTGCTTCTCCTCAACTTG
>Ga0302326_10014964_pt1 | contig 16355 bp, 13 predicted proteins | sample Palsa_T0_3_FD_202264 | JGI IMG/M metagenome (GOLD analysis project Ga0302326, IMG submission 202264) | Peat permafrost microbial communities from Stordalen Mire near Abisko, Sweden - Palsa_T0_3 | ecosystem: Environmental > Terrestrial > Soil > Palsa > Peat permafrost | place: Sweden: Abisko... | reverse complement strand
CCTGCGGCCTGAACCCGCGCACGGACCGACCTGCTTCGTACGCTGGTCAGGCTCGGCGCGGCGGAGCTTCCACTTCGCTCGGCTCGCGGTCATGCCGATGATCTCGGGGGGCATTGTTGCACCCTCGCCTTCGGAACCAGTCTCCGGTGGTTCCCACTAGATCTACAGATCGAATGGAATTAGTTGTATCATCGACGTATGAGCGCCTTCCTACCGACCGTTGCCATCGTCGGGGCAGGTGCCGGTGGAGTGCTGGCAGCCCTGCACCTACTGGACAGCCCTGGGCCAGCCGTCCGAGTGCTCCTCGTGGAGCGCTCAGGCAAAGCGGGCCGTGGGGTGGCGTTCTCGACCGGTCATGACAGCCACCTCCTCAATGTCCCGGTGGGCTCAATGAGCGCGTTCGAGCGCGACCCAGGCCATTTCACCCGGTGGCTCGGCGGGAACGGGTTCCCGAACGCCCAGGACGACTTCGTCCCGCGGCGCCTCTTCGGACAGTACCTAGGGGAAGCGCTCTTGTCCTGGGCCCGTCTTGGCCGAGGCCACGACGTGGTCGAGATTGCGCGCGACGAAGTGGTCGACATCGATACGACGGGCCCGAGCCCTACGCTCGTGTTCGCAGGGCGCCAACGGGCCAGGGTGGACGCAGTAGTCCTTGCCACTGGGGTCCTCCCGCCCAGGTGGCCTGTGAGTTTGGAAGGGTGGAAAGACAACGGGCGCTGCATCTCCGATCCCTGGAGGCCAGGGGTACTGGACGAGGTGGGCCTCGGAGACACCGTGACGCTGGTCGGCACGGGCCTTACAGCAGTCGACGTGCTGCTCGCCCTGGCAGAGCGCGGTCATCATGGGAGTGTTCGCGCCATTTCCCGCCATGGCCTGCTGCCGCGAGCTCACCTGAGCGGGCCCCAACCCAGGCCGGCGGCGGGGGTCAGTTGCTTGGAGCCCTGTAGTGGACAGATCAGGCGGCTCCTGCACCAGGTTCGCGATGCCGTCACCGAGGCAGGGACACGCGGCGGTGACTGGCGGGAGGTCATCGACTTGCTGCGGCCTCACACCCAAAGCCTCTGGCTGTCTTTGCCACAGGAGGAACAGCTGCGGTTCCGCCGTCACGTCGAACGTTTTTGGAACATCCACCGTCACAGGATGGCGCCGGCGGTGGCAGAACAGGTCCATCAGCTCCGTGACTCCGGTATTTTCCGCACACTTGCCGGCCGGATCGTGGCTATAGAGCCGTCCCCGCTCTCGCTCCAGTTGCAAGTCAAGCTTCCCCCGAGTGAGCGCTCTTACCGATGGGGCACCGACTGGTTGGTCAATTGCACCGGTCCGGGCACGTTCGTGTTCACCGAGGACCAGGTCCTGGCCCAAAGCCTTCGCAGGCGGGGCTTGGCCCGGCCCGGGCCCCTCGATATGGGTATCGACACTGACGCCGGTGGGCGTGTCCTCGCCGCGTCTGGACGGCCAACGGAGTGGATGTGGGCGCTCGGGTCGCTCCGCCAGGGCCAATTGCTCGAAAGCACTGCGGTGCCCGAGATCAGGTCACAGGCGCATGACACGGCCTTAGCAGTCCGCCAAATTTTAGCCAGGACAGGCTCAGGCCCCGCCGCCTTACCAGCCGACTACGAGGCCGGCGGCAGCCGGGTCATCGAGCACGTCGGCCGATAGCGCCGACAAGGCGCCGGGCGTCCGGCAGCACGAGGGTGGCTCCCTCGCCCATTGCTCGAGTTCACCCTCCGTTCATCTTCCCGTTACCGTGATGTCATGTCGTCATTCACCGTCCGGTCGTTGCACCTGGTCTTGGCGACCAGTAGCTCCAACATCGAAGGGTGGCGCCAGCTCGGCGAGCTTGGCATCGCCCTATTGCTCTCGGCCGCCGTGGGGCTCGAGCGAGAGATCCGCCAGAAAAGCGCCGGGTTGCGCACCCACACCCTCGTCGGGGTGGGCGCCGCGCTTTTCATGCTGATCAGCAAGTACGGCTTCAACGACGTCCTGGAGCCCGGTCGGGTCATCGTTGACCCGTCCCGGGTGGCAGCCCAGATCGTTACCGGGGTCGGCTTCTTGGGTGCCGGGCTTATCTTCGTCCGCGGGGGCTCGGTGCGAGGCCTTACGACCGCCGCCTCCATCTGGGTTACGGCGGCCATCGGGGCGGCCGCCGGCGCGGGCCTGCCGGTACTCGCCGCCGCCACCACCGCCATCTATTTCTTGGTTGCCCTCGCCTTCCCGCAAGTGGCCCGTCGCCTGCCTCGGTCCTCGACAGCCATCTCTGTCCTTCGGGTCCGTTACCCCGATGGCCGGGGCATCCTGCGGCACCTGCTCCGGGTAACGACCGAACAAGGCTTCGCAATTGACGAGGTCTCTACCGGTCCGAACGGCCGCGTCGGTCGGGCCAGTGCCGAGCAAACAGGGGCCAACGAGGGCGGTCGCATGGTCGAGGTGACTATGCACGTCCACGGCAAGGGGTCGGTCAACGACCTCGCTGTCATCCTGTCGGAGCTGGATGAGGTGGACGCCGTCGTCGCTGGCGACGTCAACTCCGCCAATGAGTGAAAAGCGAACAAGTTGGCTGCATCCCGCCTATGGCCGAGTCGACCTTGTAACGACGATGCCGTCAGGGCGCCGAGACCGCGGCCGCCGGTGGCATGATGACCCTCGACAATGCCGATTGCTCACATAGACGTACTCATAAATGTGCCGCCGGCCGAGCCACCGTATTGGCTTACGGCACGGTCCAAGCGCGTCGTCAACCTGGCTGAGGCCGCACTGCCGCCGGCGACCCTGGCCGAGCTGCGCGCCCGGATCCCCCGGCTGGTGGCAGTGTTCGGTGCCGGGCCGCCGACTGCCGCCGTGGCAACCCACGTCCATGATGCCGGCATCCCGCTCGTGCTGGTCACCGATGACGCCACCATGGCGGCGCCCGGCATCGAAGTCCTTCCGGCGACCGACCCCGGCCGGACCATGGAGGTCACCGACAGCCTGCTCGACCTGGTCGGCGAGACGCCGCTTCTGGCCCTGCACCACACCGGGCGCGACCTGGCCTGCCATCTGCTGGCCAAACTCGAGTACCTGAACCCGGGCGGGAGCGTGAAGGACCGCCCTGCCATTGCCATGATCGCCGCCGCCGAGCGAGATGGAAAGCTCTTGCCCGGTGGCACCATCGTGGAACCCACGTCGGGGAACACGGGCGTGGGCCTGGCCATGGTGGCTGCCCTGCGCGGGTACCACTGCGTCTTCACGATGCCGGACAAGATCGCCCCCGAGAAGATGCAATTGCTGCGTGCCTACGGCGCCGAGGTGATCGTGTGCCCCACGGCGGTGGCCCCTGAGCACCCCGAGTCCTACTACTCCGTGGCCGACCGGGTCACGGCTTCGACGCCAGGGGCCTTCCAGCCCAACCAGTACCGCAACCCCGAGAACCCTGCCTCTCACTACCGCTCGACGGGCCCGGAGATATGGCGACAGACAGCCCAGCGGGTCACGCATCTGGTCGCCAGCATCGGCACCGGCGGGACCATCAGCGGAGTGGGCCGCTACCTGAAGGAACAGGGCCCTCACATCCAAGTGATCGGCGCAGACCCCGAGGGCTCGGTGTACTCCGGGGGTGGGGGGCGTCCCTATCTGGTCGAGGGCATCGGCGAGGACTTCTGGCCCAGCACCTACGACCCGAGCGTTGTCGACCGCGTGGTCGCCGTGTCTGACGCCAACTCCTTCGCCACCGCTCGTCGCGTCACACGAGAGGAGGGCCTACATCTTGGGGGGTCGTGCGGGACGGCGATATGGGCCGCCCTCGAAGTTGGGCGCGACCTCGGGCCGGACGCCGTGGTCGTCGTGCTGCTGCCCGACTCGGGCCGAGGGTACCTGTCCAAGCTCTACAACGACGCCTGGATGGCGGACCACGGGTTCCTCCAGGCGGCCGGGCCAACGGTAGGCAACGTGCTGGCCCAGAAAAGCAGTGCTCTCCCGCCGCTCGTCCATGTCCACCCAGACGAGACGGTGCGGGCGACGATCGCTCTTCTGCGCGAGTTCGAGGTGTCACAGGTGCCGGTGGTCAAGGCCGAGCCCCCGCTGTCGCTCGCCGAAGTCGTTGGATCGGTGACCGACCGCGCCCTGCTCGAGGGGGCGTTGGGGGATCCGGCGCTGATGGACCAGCCGGTTTCCGTCGTTATGGGCTCACCGCTGCCCACCATCGGCACGGGCGAGACGATCGACCAGGTGGCGGCGCGGCTCAAGGATAGCTCGGCGGTACTGGCGCTCGACCGTGGCCACCCCGTCGGCATCCTGACCCGTTCAGACCTACTCGCCTACCTGGCCCGCCAATGACTCGACCACCTGGCCCGCGAACGACCGCCCAACCAATGACCGCCCCGGCAATCACTTACCCGGCCCGCCGGTGACAGGTCCCAATGCCGGCGGCGACGAGCCCTTGGGCTTCGAGTCGTTAGCGATCCACGCCGGGCAACCGCCTGACCCGAGCACGGGCGCGGTCGTGACGCCCATCTTCCAGACCTCGACGTACGCCCAGTCGGCCGTCGGCCAGCACCTGGGCTACGACTACAGCCGCACCGCCAACCCCACCCGCAGCGCCCTGGAGCAGTGCCTGGCAGCACTGGAGGGAGCCGCTCATGGGCTGGCGTTCGCCAGCGGGATGGCGGCAGCGGACGCACTGCTCCGCCAGCTCCGGCCCGGTGACCACCTCCTAATCCCCGACGATGCCTACGGCGGGACGTACCGGCTCGTATCGGGCATCCATGCCCGTTCAGGGGTCGGCTACTTGCCCGTCGCCACTCACGACCTCGCTGCCCTCGAGCGGGGCTTCAGCGATAACACCCGCATGGTGTGGGTGGAGAGCCCTTCTAACCCCCTGCTGCGGGTCATCGACATCGCCGCCGTGGCCGAGCTCACCCACCGGCACGGCGCCATACTCGTAGTCGACAACACCTTTGCCACCCCTTACCTGCAGCAACCCCTCACCCTCGGCGCCGACGCCGTCGTGCACTCGACGACCAAGTACCTGGGTGGGCACAGCGATGTGGTCGGCGGCTTCATCGCCACCTCCGATGACGACCTCGCCGTCCGCCTCGGCTTCGTGCAGAACTCGGCCGGTGCCGTCCCCGGCCCCTTCGACTGCTTCCTTGTCCTGCGGGGAATCAAGACGCTGGCGGTGCGCATGGAACGCCATTGCACCAACGCCGAAGCGGTCGTCGAGCTGCTGCGCTTGCACCCTGGCGTCGACCACGTTTATTACCCCGGGCTGGCGGCGCACCCCGGCCATGACGTTGCGGCCCGCCAGATGCGCCGCTTCGGGGGCATGGTCGCGTTCACTCTCCGCCGAGGCGAGGACGCCGCTCTCGCCGTGGCCGGCTCCACCCGGTTGTTCACCCTGGCTGAGTCGTTGGGGGCAGTCGAATCGCTCATCGAGCACCCTCACCGCATGACCCACGCGTCGGTCGTGGGCTCCCCGCTCGCGGTCGACCCGGCCCTGCTCCGGCTTTCCGTGGGCATCGAGACAGTAGAGGATCTGCTGAGGGATCTCAGCCGGGCGCTGGAGCCCTTCGCCTGAGCCGGGGCCCAAGAGCCGAGGCTCCAGGAAGTGGAGGCCCAAGGATGGAGGAGGCTCCATTCGCGGAGCCCGTGCCGGGCCGGCTCCGGCGGCTGGCCGAGGAGCTGGCCGAGAACGGGCTGCGCCCGGAAAGGAGCGGGGCTGCCCTGCGGGTACTGGTGGAAGAGATCGACCACGCCCTGCGCCCTCCCGTCCACGAACGCCGGGTCTCGAGCGGGGGCACCGTCCTCGACCCCATGTCAGACCCGGCCACATGGGCGGCCGGGACCCAGCTCGACATCCTCCGCCAGCCCTTGGGCCAACAACCTCTCCCCGCCGCCCGCCGCTTCGCCGACGGGCTGTCCAGCTGGCTTCTGAGGCGCACCGAGGGGACCAACGAGTGGTTGGTCTTTGACCGACCGGCCGGCTCGGAGCGGGACCTCGTTGTAATGGCCCAGGTCCTGCAGGCGACGGTCGTCCAGCGTCACCCGTCCGGGTCGGTCCGGGTCGTCGGCGGCTTCGGCGTGCTCCGCTGGGAGGGCCTCAGCTGGCACCTCGAGCCTCCTGTGAGCAGTTGGGTCGATGCGGTCATCGATGGCGAGGCCTCCGGGCAGCGCGCCGTGCTCGAAGCCATGCTCGAGTTCGCCGTCCACGACCTCGGGTCCATGGGCATCGGCTCCTTGCTCATTTACCGGCCCCAGGCGACGCCCGGGCCACCGGTAGAGGAGCGCCTGCCGACCCCGCCACCGCTCCAGGTACGCCGCGCCGTCCACCTGGCCCCCCTGCGGCACGCCCTGGCCCAGGTGGACGGGGCAGCCATCTTCGACGCCCAGGGGGTGCTGCGCCACCTCGGCGTGCGACTTGTCCCCAGCAAGGCGGCCGAGGCTACCGTCGAAGCCTTCAGGGGTACCCGCCACACCTCCGCTAGGCGTTACAGCTACGACGACCCGCTGGCCACCGTGATCGCGGTGAGCGAGGACGGGCCGGTGTCAGTGCTCCGTAACGGTGTCGTACAGCCGGTACCGCTGCCGCCACCGCCATCACCCCCCGGGGCCGGGCCCGGCTAGGCCTGGTCTATGTCGAGGTTGTACAAGGCGGCGCGCTCGAAGAGGTCATCGATCAGGACGGGTCTCATTCCCCACGCCGATAGGAAAGAAGCGGCGATCGCGGCCCGGAAACCGGCGGCGCAATGGACCCAGATGGGTCGGTCCAGAGGCAGAGAGGCCCTTTGGTCGCCCAAATCGGGAAGTGGGACGTGGCGAGCGATGCCTAGGTGCCCAGCGCGCCATTCGGACCGGTGGCGGACGTCGAGCACCAGGGGCTCCGCACCGTCGTCGACCGTGGCCGAGAGATCCCTAAACGTTGCCACGGGGTAGCGATGCGCTTGCTTCGGGTCCAGGTCGCTCGCAAGCGCGTACCCGGCGACGGCCTCCCGCCCGATCCGGGCGAGGAGGTGGCGAGAACGCTGGACCTCGTCGTGCGAGCAAGCTATGAGCGCATACGGAGCCTCGAAGGGGACGACCCAACCGAAATAGGTGGTCAGGTTGTTGCCCAGCTCAATGTTCAGGGCACCTCGCCGGTGCCCTGCCGCGAACGCTGTTCGGGGACGAAGGTCGGCAACAACCCCACCCGCGGCGAGCCAGCGATCGAGATCGGGCAAAGAAAGTCGAGTGGTGGGCCCATAGCTGGCGATGCGAGGGCCGCTCCGATTGATCGGCGCCATAAAGCGGTAGTACGCCGGGATCGGGGGCCGGTCCTCGCTCAGCGCCTTTACGAAACCTTCGAGAACGGCCAGCACAGCTGGGTTCCGCTCACGTTCGAGGCCGACTGTAAGCTTGGCGGCCCCCGCCTGGGTTTGCGGCGCAGCGCTGCAGAAACTGCCGAAACCATGGGTGGGCAACACCTCGGTGCTGGCGTCGAGCTCGGCGAGCAATCTGCGCACGCTGTGCCACTGCGCTACCGCGAGCTCCTCGGCGCGCTCGGGGCCGAGGAGATCGGTGCGACCTACCGCACCCGGCAGCACCGACCCGCCGGTGCACACGTAACTGGCCGCACCTATGTCGCTGCGGAACAGATAAGACAGATGATGGGGCGTATGGCCAGGAGTCGCCAGGGCCGAAACCTTCAGGGCACCTACCGTGATCTCGCCGCCGTCGCCGAGTGTCAGGCACTCGTCAGCAAACGCCAGGTCCTCGCCCTCAGGCAGCACATAGACCGCACCCACTTGGCGTGCCAGTCCCAGGCCCCCGCTCACATAGTCGTTGTGGACGTGGGTCTCCAACACATGGGTGATGGTGACACCGAGGGCCTCGGCCGACGCCACGTAGCGCTCCGTTTCACGCTGGGGGTCGATGACTACGGCGACATCGCCGTCATGGACTAGGTAGCTCCGGTCCCCCAGCCCTTCTGCATCAAAGGCAACAGCCTTGACCTCAATTTGCGTGGCGCTGGCGGTCGTGGCGGGCCCATCGAAGTGAGACGCAAGGGCTGTATCCACCACCTCAATAGTATACATGGCATATGTTAGACTCAGCTGCATCTTGCGGTGGCAAAGCGCCGCGGGGTGGGCAACGTGAACGCCAGGCAATACCTGACTAAATTGATCATATTTATTAGGGTACTGCTGCGGGCACCGGTGACACCTCCGAGCTGCGCCGTCCAAGGTGCTAAGAAGGGACCCCTGGACTAACTCGAAGGAGTGGCTATGCCGGACGACGAAGTTCCCCGACTGGCGCTCAGTGATACCGCGGCCCGGCAGCTCGCCAATGCGACCAAGACCGTCGCCCAGATGTCGACGATCACCCCGCGGTGGCTCGTCCGGCTCATGCACTGGGTACCCGTCGAAGCGGGCATCTACAGGCTCAACTCAGTCAAGCGCCCAGAAGACGTCGAAGTGGCCTGCCCACCCCGCGGGGAAGCTGACCTGCCGCTTACCTTCATCGATTACGACGAATCACCTCGTGAGTTCTTCCTGAGTTCCGTATCGGCTGTCCTCGACGTAAATACCCGGGTCTCCGACCTTTACAGCAACCCGTACGACCAGATCGAAGAACAGCTCCGGCTGCTGATCGAAACGATCAAGGAACGCCAAGAGGGCGAGCTGATCAACAACCAAGAGTACGGGATGCTCACAAATGTGGCTCCGGAGCAGCGTCTTTCGACCCGGACGGGCCCACCCACCCCGGACGACTTCGACGAGCTGATCACGCGGGTGTGGAAAGAACCGGCCTTCTTTTTGGCTCACCCGCTCGCCATCGCCGCATTCGGGCGAGAGTGCACGCGACGCGGTGTCCCGCCTCCGACGGCGAGCCTGTTCGGCTCTCAGTTCCTCACCTGGCGCGGCCTTCCGTTGGTCCCCTCGGACAAGGTGCCGATCGTGGACGGCAAGACCAAGGTGCTCCTGCTGCGGGTCGGAGAGTCGCGCCAAGGCGTCATTGGCCTTTACCAGCCTGGCCTGCCGGGCGAGCGGGGTATGGGCCTCTCGGTGCGCTCTATGGGGATCAGCCGCAACGCTATTGCGTCTTATCTGATCTCGTTGTACTGCTCCCTGGCCATCTTGACCCACGACGCATTGGGTGTCCTCGACAACGTCGAAGTCGACAAGTACCACGACTATGGCCACACCTATGTGACGCCACGGCGCGGCAAAGCCGCTCGGTGACCTGTCGTAAAAGAAAACAGCACGCAGTCGATGGCCTCGTACCCGCCCAGCGGTAGACCGACAGACGGGCCGTCGGAGGGCCTGCTCGATGTCGCCGCGCTGGCTCAGATGGCGAGCGCCATGTTCAGCGCAGGCCTGGAAAATATCCGCAGCCCGGCCGCGCCACAAGAGGTACCGCTGGCCGCGACCGCAGTTGCGCTTGCTCCACCAGTGCCTAGTAGGCAATCTGTACCGCTCGGCGCTCCAACCGGCCTCGGCTCAACATCCCTCGGCGCTCCAGCAACGCTCGGCGGGCGCTCCGCCGCTCCGTCCACAGCCCCACCGCGACCACCCACGGATATGCCGCTGCCGTCGCCGTATTACTTCATCGGCGAGGCGGTCGCCTGGCAACCCGTCGCTGGTGAAAGCACCCCGACCGTCCCCGACAGCAATTTCTCGAACTATTACTTCATAAATGAACGGAACCGGCCTCCAGCACCGATCGAGGACGTGGATTTCGACGTAGAGGCGGTACGGCGAGACTTCCCGATCTTGGCCGAGCGGGTCAATGGCCACCAGCTCGTCTGGTTCGATAACGCAGCGACCACACAGAAGCCGCAAGCGGTCATCGACCGGCTGGCGTGGTTTTATACGCACGAAAACTCCAACATTCACCGCGCTGCGCATGAGCTCGCCGCCCGCGCCACCGATGCTTTCGAAGCGGCCCGGGCCAAGGTGGCCAGGTTCCTCGGGGCTCCCAGTCCCGACAACATCGTCTTTGTGCGAGGGGCAACCGAGGCCATCAACCTGGTCGCCCAGAGCTGGGGCCGCGCCAACGTCAACGCCGGGGACGAGATCGTGATCTCACACCTCGAGCATCACGCCAACATCGTCCCCTGGCAGCAGCTTGCCGCTGAGAAAGGGGCCAAGTTGCGAGTGGTCCCCGTGGACGACTCAGGCCAGATCCTCCTGGGCGCGTACCGCGAGCTGGTCAACGAGCGCACTCGATTGGTCGCCGTGGCTCACGTTTCCAATGCCCTCGGCACGATCGTCCCTATTGCCGACGTCATCCAAATCGCCCACGCCGCCGGAGCCTGCGTGCTGATAGACGGAGCTCAGTCGGTCGCTCACGAGCGAGTTAATGTGGCTGCGCTCGACCCGGATTTTTATGTATTTTCTGGGCACAAGGTGTTCGGGCCGACTGGCATCGGGGCCCTTTACGGCAAGGCCGAGGTGCTTGAACGCATGCCTCCCTGGCAAGGCGGCGGCAGCATGATCCGCGATGTCACTTTTGAAAAGAGCACTTTTCAGCAGCCTCCCGCTCGTTTCGAAGCGGGGACCGGCAATATCGCTGACGCCGTCGGCTTGGGGGTAGCCCTGGACTACCTCCAGCACATCGGGCTCGAAAATGTGGCCCGCTACGAGCATGGCCTTCTCGGCTACGCCACCGAGCAGCTGCTGAGCGTGCCTGGACTACGCCTGATCGGTACGGCTCCGTCAAAAGCCAGCGTCCTTTCATTCGTGCTGGCCGGCCATACCCCCGAACAAGTGGGCAAGGCCCTCAACCAGGAAGGCATCGCCGTCCGGGCCGGTCACCATTGCGCCCAGCCGATCCTGCGCCGCTTCGGCCTCGAGGCAACCGTCCGCTCGTCGCTGGCGATGTACAACACTTACGGCGAGGTCGACCGGCTCGTCGCTGCTTTGTGCCAGCTGACCGCCACGCCTGCCGGCTGACCGCCAGCCCTCCCGCTGGCTAGGTCACTGGGTCCCAAACCGAGCGCGCGATCCAGGAACCGGGGTCAGCTACGAGCTGAGCGACCTCGGGCGACAACTCCCCCGTGGCCACCTGTTCGATCGTGATGTGCTCGAGCACGCCACGTAAGCCAGCTCGTACGGCGATCCAGGCGTCTTGGAGGTGCTGGGCGGCTCCTTGGTAGCTCGTAGTTTCCGGGCGCAACCCGCGCACCTGGGCAAGGGGGCCTTCCAGGGCCCGGATCACGTCCGCGAGAGTGATCTGAGAGGCGGGCCGAGCCAGGCTGTAACCCGGGTCGCGCCCTCGGTGGCTCGCCACGATCCCGGCCCGGCGCAAGTCGTTCAAAATAACCCCGAGGAACTTCCCGGGGAGCCCCTGGTCGGTAGCCAACGCGTCGGCCGTCATGGGCTCGCCCGAAACGGCCATAACCAGGAGCGCTTGCACCCCGTAATCGACCTTCGCCGAGATTTGCACATTGGAAGTGTAGAACCGCTCCGGGAGGGCTACACCGAAGCGGCCATCAGCATTGCCCGGTTGCTCGGGTAGGGTGAAGCCTAATCCTCGGTAGAGCCCCTATTGGGCTGGGTGGCGGGGGCCGCCCGTTTGGTTTCGGCTCAACCGAGCCACAGCGAGGAGCCCGCGTACGTGAGCGTCGCCGCAACGCCCGGCATTTTGTCTTTCCCGCGCCGCCATGCGCGGCTCTACGGCATACTCAGCACCTACCCGCCCACCCAATGCGGGTTGGCCACTTTCAGTGCCGCCCTGAGCCGGGGGCTGGAAATGAACGGCGCCGCCGTGGGTATCGTGCGGGTGGCGGACGGGACGGCTTCGCCCGACCCGAGAATACTCGCTGAGCTGGACAACGGTTCCCCCTCCTCGGTGGCCGAGGCGACGGCGGAGCTGAGCAACTGCGACGTTGCGATGGTGCAGCACGACTACGGCTTGTACGGCGGCCGCGATGGGGACGAGGTGCTCGAGATCGTACGTGGGCTGACAGTCCCGTCCATCGTCGTCGCCCATACCGTTCTCGTCGAACCGACCGTCCACCAAAGACAGGTGCTGGAACAGGTCGTCGACGCAGCTGGCGCGGTGGTGGTCATGGCCCAGACAGCTGCGCGGCGGCTGTGCAGCAGTTTCGACGTGGACCCTTCGAAAGTGACAGTTATCAACCACGGGGCGGCCAGCCCGGACCCGGGGTACCGCCCGAGCCGCGCTGGTCGCCCGATCTTGCTGAGCTGGGGCCTGTTCGGCCCGGGCAAGGGCATCGAGTGGGCCATCGACGCCATGGCGGGCCTGAAGGACCTTTCGCCCCGGCCACGATATGTTGTCGCCGGCCGGACCCACCCCAAGGTCGTTTCCTCGCAGGGCGAGGCGTACCGGGACATGCTGGTGGCGCGGACCTGGGCCCAAGGGGTGGCCGGTTCCGTCACCTTTGACTCCGCCTACAGGGATGTCCGCTCGCTGACACACCTGATACAGGACGCCACCGTAGTCGTGCTGCCGTACGACTCACGTGACCAGGTGACCTCCGGTGTGCTCGTCGACGCCATCGCCGCCGGCAGGCCCGTGGTCGCAACCGCCTTCCCTCACGCCGTGGAACTGCTGGCCGGCGGGGCCGGCCTGGTGGTCCCCCACGGCGACGCCGCCGCCCTCAGCAGCGCGCTGCGGCGGGTACTTACCGAGCCCGGGCTCGCCGAGTCGATGGAGCGCGAGGCAGCCCGTCTCGGCCCAGCCTTCAGTTGGTCCTCGGTCGCCGCGCAGTATGCACGCCTCGCCGACCGGATCCTTGACGACCAGGTCATCGACGACCGGGACCTCGGCGACCGGGACCTCACCGACCGGCGCTTGACAAGCGCACAGGCTCTGCCCGTTTGACTTCCCCCCCGCCAAGCTTCGCCCACCTCCAGCGCATGACCGACGGTTGCGCCACGTTCGAGCACGCCGACCATGCCCTTCCTCGCAGGGAGCACGGCTACTGCACCGACGACATGGCCCGTGTCCTTGTCGTGACGAGCCGCGAGCCTGAGCCCACCCGGTCGGTCAGAGACCTCGCCGCTAAGGCACTCCTGTTCGTGGTGCAAGCTCAGGGCCCCGCGGGCGACTGTTTGAACCGCCGAGACTCCCAGGGGCAGTGGTCCGGTCAGTACAGCATCGAGGACTGTTGGGGCCGCAGCCTGTGGGGCCTAGGCACCGCGGCCGCCCGCAGCCCCGACGAGGCGGTGCGCCAGGTTGCCCTCGCCCACTTCGAGCGAGGCGCCAGGCAGCGCTCGCCGTGGGCGCGCGCTATGGCCTTCGCCGCCTTGGGCGCTTACGAGGTTCTCGTGGCCCGTCCGGATAACCATGCCGCCTTCGACCTGCTCGGCGCTGCCGCCGACTTCGTAGGCCACCCTGCCGGTGCCAGATCCTCCTGGCCGTGGCCCGAGGCACGCCTTCGGTACGCCAACGCCGTCGTTCCCGAGTCGATGATGGCGGCGGGCGCAGGACTGGGCCGCCAAAGTCTTGTCGACGAAGGGGCCGCCCTGTTGGCTTGGCTACTCGACCACGAGACCAACGAGGGGCACATGTCGGTGACGCCGGTGGGCGGGAGCGGCCCCCGGAGCCCCCGGCCCGCCTTCGACCAGCAGCCCATCGAGGTTGCGGCGTTGGCGGACGCATGCGCCCTCGCAGCCGGTCTCATGCCCGACGAGCGTTGGGTGAGCGGCATCGACAGTGCTGTGGCCTGGTTCCTGGGCGACAACGACGCGGGGGCCCCCATGTGCGACCCCGCCACAGGAGGGGGCTACGACGGGCTCCGTGCCGACGGGCCCAACCTCAACCAAGGAGCGGAATCGACATTGGCTTTGATCTCTACGCTGCAACATGGCCGCCGCCTGGCCGCGTCGTTCCATTGACCGCCCTGGGGCAGGCCTCGAATATCGCGTCCAGGGGTACGCTGCGGCTTCACCCCGACGCCGGGCGGGTCATCACGGTCCTTTTCGTCCCTGGCGAGGAGATGTACGCGGGCGACTCCCGCGCTCCATTTGTGGTCGAACGCATCCTCGCGATGGACGACGCAGACGTCACTGCCACGCTCACTGAAGTCAGCCTGCGCTTCGCACACCGTCACCGTGACCTCGAGGCCACGTGGTCGGAACATTTCCGCTTGGCCACTCAGCGCCTAGCCCGGGTCGGCGATATCCCGCTGGAAAAAAGACTTCTAATCGGCGCCTATTTCACCCGCGAAGTTTCGCTCGAAGGTGCGGCCCTGTTCAACCCCTCCATGGTCGCCCACCCCGACCAGAGCGGCCTCGCCCCTGGCGAGACGCGGTACGTCATGAGCTTGCGGGCGGTGGGCGAGGGCCACATCTCGTCCATAGAGTTCCGCACGGGCACCGTCGGCCCGGGTGGTGCAGTTCGTCTCGATGCCCCGGGGAAGTTCCCGGAGCGAGGCAACTATTCGCCGGGCCCTTACAACCGGCACCTGTTCCACGCCAAGTTGGCCGAACGGGGCTGCGACAATCAGGCGGCCGCCCAGGTACTGGACCGCCTGGGACCCATCTTCGGGCCGGCAGAACTCGAATCGGCCGTCGACTCTCTCCACCCTGACCTCCTGTCCAGGGCGAACGTACGGGAGGCAATCGTGGGTATCCACTGGGTGGCGGCAAACAACTACACCGTCGAGTTCCCCGCGGGGACGCAGATTGCCGAGCGCGTGCTCTGGCCGCAGGGCCCGGCCGAGGTCCAAGGCATGGAAGATGCCCGCTTCGTCCGCTTCGTCGACGACGACGGCACTGTCACCTACTTCGCCACCTACACCGCTTTTGACCAGGTACTCATCGCACCACAACTGCTGAGGACAACCGACTTCGCCACCTTTGCCGTCACCCAGCTGTCGGGGCCCTACGCGACCAACAAGGGCATGGCCTTGTTCCCCAGGAAGGTCGGGGGCCGCTACATGGCCTTATCGCGCTGGGACCGCGAGAACCTAGCGGTCACGACATCCGACGACCTGAGCGAGTGGGCAGAGGCCACCACCTTGCAGATGGATCCCCGGCCATGGGAGCTGGTCCAGCTGGGCAATTGCGGGTCACCGGTCGAGACCCCCGAGGGTTGGATCGTTTTGACCCACGGCGTCGGGCCGATGCGTTCTTATGGGATCGGGGCCATCCTTCTCGACCTCGACGACCCCCGGCGCATTATCGGGAGGCTCCCCTACCCGTTGCTAGAAGCCAATGAGGAAGAGCGCGAGGGGTACGTCCCAAACGTCGTCTACTCGTGCGGGGCACTGGTCCACGACGAGGCACTGGTGCTGCCTTATGGGTTTTCCGACAGTGCCGTGGCCTTCGCCCGGGTCGATATCGCCGGACTGCTCAAGGCGCTGACCGCCAGCGTCCATTAGGCCACGCCCAGCGGCGCCGCCGCGATCGTCGTAGCATGTACCGCCGGGACACGATCACGACTCGTACGTATGCAGAGGGTCACGACCGGGGCCACAGAGGGCTAACGCGGTCCACGCCGGGTGATCGGAGGGCACGTGCCAAGAGAGACGTTGCTGGCCAGGACGCTAGTGGAGCTGGCGGACACGCTGGTCGCCGACTTCGACGTCGTCGAGCTCCTGACGAGGCTGGCTTACCGTTGCGTAGAGGTGCTCGAGGTCGGGGCGGCCGGCCTCATGTTGGCCGGGCCCGACGGCGAACTGAAGGTGATGGCCTCGTCCAGCGAAGCAATGCGAATGTTGGAACTGTTCGAGCTGCAGTCCAAGGAAGGCCCTTGCCTCGACTGTTACCGCAGCGGCGCACCGGTCCTGGAAGCCGACCTCGCCGTCATCGGCACCCGTTGGCCCCATTTCGCCGCCGAAGCTCTCGCCGCCGGGTTCCGCTCCGTCCAGGCCTTGCCCATGCGGCTGCGGGGCACGGTCATCGGCGCCCTCAATTTGTTTGGCGCCGACCCGGCCGAAATGCACAAGGTCGATATCGACAGCGCCCAGGCCCTGGCCGATGTCGCCACAATCGCGATTCTCCAGCAGCGCAAATCGCACCAAGCTCAGGTCCTGAACCAACAGTTGCAACACGCTCTCAACTGCCGCATCGTGATCGAACAAGCCAAGGGGATGGTCGCAGGGAGCGAAAGCCTCAATATGCCAGCGGCGTTCTCCGCCTTGCGCCGCTATGCCCGCCTCCACAACCTGCTCCTCGTCGACGTCGCCAGATCTGTTGTCGATGGCTCCTTGGGCCCCTCCGCTTTGAGGTTGTCGCCAGAACCCGACGCACGGTAGCCTCAGGCAACAATTGAGCGCTCGAGCTCGAGCAGGGGCGGCGGCGGTTCGGGGCCTATTTCGGCAAAGGCCGAGCGCGCCCGGTGCACTACCGAAAGGGCCTCCCCCCGACGACCTTGCTCGAGCAGGGTCGTTGCCGCGTGGAGGTACCGCACGTCGTCGTAAGGGGCGAACTCGA
>Ga0302326_10014963_pt1 | contig 16357 bp, 15 predicted proteins | sample Palsa_T0_3_FD_202264 | JGI IMG/M metagenome (GOLD analysis project Ga0302326, IMG submission 202264) | Peat permafrost microbial communities from Stordalen Mire near Abisko, Sweden - Palsa_T0_3 | ecosystem: Environmental > Terrestrial > Soil > Palsa > Peat permafrost | place: Sweden: Abisko... | reverse complement strand
TAGTGGCGGTCGGGAATCCTGCGCGCCCGTTGAACCGTTGAGTGCAGCTACAGGATGAAAAACGTGTCGGCCACCCAAGCTGAGCTTCCCAGAGTTGCTGGTTCCCGTCGAGTAGAGATAGTTCCGGTATTGCTCATGGTTCGTGAGCTGGACCAGGGTGGAGTAGAGAGAGATGTTGCTAAAATTGCTGTCCACCTCGACCGGACGCGATTTTTGCCGCATGTAGCAACGTATTACGCTCGCGGACTGCGATACGAAGAACTGAGATTAACAAGTATACCCATACTGCATCTCCCCGTGCGCAACTTGGCATCACGAGAAACGATCCGCTTGGGATTGAGGCTATGGCGCTACATTCGGGCCCACGGCATAAAAATCGTCCATTCATACGATGCGAGCGGAGTCTTTGGACTGGCGATAGCTCAAATGGCGGGAGTTCCGGTTGTGATCGGCAGCCAGTTGAGCTATCGGAACATTCTTGATCCAAACACGCGGAAGCTGCTGCGTTTGGCAGATCGATATTCAGACGCGATATTCGTCAATTGCGAGGCCATTCGACGATACATGGTCGAGGACGAACACGTAGCCGCTGACAAGTTGGAATTGTGCTACAACGGCGTGGTCACAACTGAATTCTTCCCTGCCGAGGAGGCAAAGCCGCCGGAGCTGGCCTTCGCCGACCTGGTGATTGGAACAGTATGTGCACTTCGGCCAGAGAAAGAACTGGTGCTGCTGCAAGACGCATTTGCCAGACTAAACTTCCCCGGTCGGAAGCTTCAACTTGTAATCGTTGGAAGTGGCGTCGAGCTTCCCCGCCTGCAGGGAAATGCCGCCAGGCTGGGGATTACCGCCGCGAGCATCTTCTTGCCGGCACAGCGGAACGTTGCTCATTGGATGCGGGCCCTGGATATATTCGTGCTGCCATCGCTCTCAGAAGCGTTTTCCAATTCGCTTCTGGAAGCCATGGCTTGCGGCTGCTGCGTGGTCGGGTCTCGAGTCGGCGGCACGCCAGAATTAATCGGTGAGAATGCGCGCGGTCTTCTGTTTGAAAAGGGAAATTCTGAAGACTTGGCCAATCAGCTTTCCAAACTTATTGAGGACGAAAGTCTTCGGACTGAACTCGGCCGCCGGGCTGCCCGGCATGCGAGAGAGAATCTGTCTATTGAGATCGCAGTTAATCGAACGGCGGACATCTACGACCGACTACTGGCCCGGCTGGGATCCTAAGCCTGCGCGCAGTTTTCCGGCGACATTTATCGGCTTGACGGTGGAGATGCTAGCCGGGAGGTTCGGGGTTTCGGGCTACCAGCGAAGATGGGGCTCATCGGCGGGGTTTTCTAGTTCTAAAGCCGATAGCGACTGAATGAACGGAGAGTAGTTAAATGCAAATATTGTTCATTGCCACGAATCTCCCCGTGCCTCCCAACAATGGTCAGGCTATTCGCAGCCTTTCGATTATTGAATCGCTAAAGTCATGTGGGCATGAATTGAGTTTCGTTTCGTTTGCAAATAGAGGACGCCCAGAAGACCTGCATCCTCTTTCTTCTTTCTGCCGTTCAATTGACCTCTTAGAGCGCGAGACGACAAATCTAACCCAACGGGCTGACTATCTTCGGCGGATAGGCTCTTTGCTTACGTTCAGATCTTTCTCGGTTGAGCGGTTTAGGTCGGAATCGATGGGGGAAAAGATCCGAGAAAAATTACGGACGGGAGTATACGATCTTATTGTTTGTGATGGAATATATGCATTAACTAACATCCCTGAGACGATTGTCCCAATCGCCTTAAACTGTCATAATGTCGAGTATCTGATTCTTGAACGATACGCAAGGCTCGAACGAAATCCTCTAAGAAGATACTATGCGAGGATTGAGTCTCACTTGATACGGATTGCCGAGCGCCGTAGTTGTCGCAAAGCCTCTGTGGTCATGGTTTGTTCACAGGTTGATCTCGAAATCTTGCGACAGATTCGTCCGGATCTTTCTGTCTTTGTCATACCAAATGTAGTCAACACCGACTTGATCCATCCTTTGGAAAGATCTTGTCTGGGCAGTACTGATCCTGTTCTCTTGTTTCAGGGCGGGATGGATTGGTACCCAAATCGGGATGCGGTGGAGTACTTTGCTCGAGATATTCTGCCACGAGTGCGGGTGGAGTGTCCCAGAGTGAGGTTCGTCGTTGCAGGGAGGAATCCACCAGTTCAGTTCGTCGAGCAGTTCATGTCGGATCCCAGGATTGAATTTACTGGCACAGTTCCGGACATGCGTCCTTACCTCGCCGCAGCGAGAGTGGTGGTAGCACCTCTGCGGTTGGGTAGTGGTACGCGCATCAAGATTCTGGAAGCATGTGCAGCAGGCAAGCCGATTGTATCCACCAGTATCGGCGCCGAAGGACTAAACCTTGAATCGGGAAAAGAAGTCATCTTGGCGGATGGCCCAGCGGAGTTCGCTCGCTCAGTAATCAACTTGCTGCAAGATCCCGCTCGATGCGAAGCGCTATCCAAATCTTCGAGGGCTGCAGTTGTTGAACGCTACAGTCACATAACTCTTAGAAAGAGCTTGGAGGCTCTCATTTGCCGCAGCGCTCCCCGGTAATTGGACAGTCAGGACCTCGTTTTTGGTTGGAATTGCAAAAGCCAGGTAGGCCTCGCGCGAAGGAATTTTGGCACGACTTGAACCCAAGAAGTCCATACGCCGTAAGATGTCGTGAACAGAAACGTCCACTCTATGGGATAGCGATACCTTAGGTCGAATTCCAGTAGGTAATAAACCAGCGGGTAGGTTAGCCACACGACGCCGATCGCCATCGCTGGCCAACGATGATGCTGAAGCATCACGAATAGACCTGCGATTCCTGTCAAAGTGAGACACCAGGTTAGCATCGAGGAGATGATTCCCTTGGCGTGTGGCTCGAGAGGAGGGAACCAGAAGTAGCCAACACGGTTAGCGGTTATGCGCAAGAATCTCCGAGGGTGCGAACCGATCCACCGGCAGGCGGCGAGCAGTTGCTGATGGTAATACGCCGATTCGCCCATCCGCTCCACCGCTTGCGCGGCAGACAGACTGGATAAGGGACCGATATTCTGAAACCCCTTTGTGTAAAGGTTTTGTTCGAAAAGAGGTAGTGCCGAATCGTTATTAGAAACGCTCAGCTCGAGCCCGAAATTTCCCCGGACAAAAATCAGATGATGGAAAATATAATAATTTCGTATAGTCCACGGTGTAAGGACTATTGCGGCAGCAAACAAGAGTGTAAGAGAAAATCGGAGATAGGATCGGAACTGGCTGCGAAAGAACCGAAGAGCTCCGAGCGCCAAGTACCCGAAGAGAACTGGCAGGAGGGCGGGCGTAAACAGCAGCGCGACTCCCCAAGTCGCCCCATGAATCCAGGCCCGCCTGCCTGAAGGCTGGTCAAGATTCCACATCTGCAGTGTGAGAAGGCTTAGGATGACCAACAACAGTGCAGTGTAAGGCGTCTCGAATGTGGCTTTCGTTTCGATCCAGTGCCGTAGCGGCGACAATCCGCCGAGCAGGCCTGCCAGAACTCCCACGCGAGGGCTCATATCGGCTGCTGTGGCTAGTGCGGGCAATGCGGCGAACTGCAAGCAGGTGGCGCTGCAAGATAGAATCTGTCTCACCGCCTCTGCTGGTGATCCCTTTCCAAAGAGCTCATAGATCCCTGCCAAGATGAATGGGTATGCCGGAGCCACATGCGAGGTCGGACCTGTTGGTATTTTGAATGGATTTGCAAAGCCCAGATGCCCGGCTAGGGCGAATGCGACACGGTCGACTTCGCAGTCGTCATTGGACAGATCGCGCTTGAAGATAAATGCATACACAAGCCGAACTGCTAAGAGAAACAGGAATAGCCAGAGGCAAGTGCGGAAAATGCCAACTGAGGTGCGGTCTCCGATAGGTGCGTTGCACATGCTTAACCCATCCTGTGCAGGCTCAGCGTGAAATGGAGAAACGGCGTTCCCCCGTATGGTTGCATCCCTGCAGAGCCCGGTTCCGTTTTACACAGCAGAGTGATTATAGCGCTGACGGCCACGTCTTATGAAACCTACTTGGGTAGCGGCAGGAGCTTCTCCTCTTCCCACTGCCAGGCACGCCTGTTCGGAAAGGCGGCCGAGCCGGACCGCGTTCAGTCCGCCGCCGCCTTGCCCTCGGGATTTCTCGGTCCTCCGTTTGACCAAACGGCAGCGCAAGATCGCTGTTGTGAATTCGCGCGTCAATTGGCTGTGAAAACGTCGGAGATTTCTGATGAGTACAAGTTCCAGGATGGCGAGCCTGAAGGCAATTCCCCGGATCAACTTCTCGTGTTTCCCTACAGCCATTTAGTTCAGACCGCCAGCCACCTCGCTGAATCGCGTTGCCCCATCCGTCTTAAAGATGGATCTCCAGCGGATGAGAGCTTTCTCGCTGAGCATTAGATGTACCCACTGGAAGACAGAGGATAATGTCCACTCAAGGGGTGATACCAAGTTGGCCCAAAACTGATGAGCATCTCTTCCGTCGGTTGCGGGAGCATGTTCATTATGCGCAAGATTCCAGTGGGATCTGCGAAATGCTCGAAGGCGTTGATGGCTGTGGTCGCACTGGAAGCAGCAAAAGCTGCCCAACTTCTCTCCACAGTACTTCGCGCAGCAGAGTTATTCCGCGCGTAAGGCGCTCTGCCGTATGCGCCGACGGCCTACTGTGGTGATCGCCTTCTGGCTACAGGCCGACTAGTTCAGCGAGATGCGGATCAGGCGCATGGTTTGGTCGTCCTGCGAAGCGCCGGTGTCTCGTTCTGGTAGAAAGTGAACTTCGGTAGCTAGGCCCAACTGGCGCAGCCTCGCCAGGAGCGCATCGTGCGGATCGTAATAATGAGTCTCATACAAAACCAGCCATAGCGTCTTCGAACCCGACGCTGAGAGGCGTGAGACAAATCGATCAAGGTCGGACTGCATGATCACTGGCCCGCCCCAGCCCTTAAAAGCCTGCTCGTTCCACCACTCGTAGATCGAAAGCGGAAATCCGTTCTCTTGCGGCTGAAAATGCAACCGCCCGGCGAAGTAGTCGAAAGGCACCTGGGAATATAGGGCATCGAAAATGACCTTGTCCCCAGGTTGGTAGTTCTTTTGAAGAACGCTCACAAGATTCTGCCAAGGGCGCCGGTGGTGCATAAGAGCCTGCCGGAAGAAGCCAGCCCCATACAGGCTGAGAATGAGCGTTCCGATTGCTAGGCCGGTAGTCTGCCGCCGTCCCGTTGCCGTCCAGTATTGGACGACGCGGGCAAGAGCCAAGACGAGGAGAGGCACCACAGGCAGTAGGTACCGGGTGCCATAAAGGTTCAGCGCGAGCACACCCACGGCTACCACTAACATAACCAGTCCGAACAGTCGGCAGATCTCGTCGCCTTTCACGAGCCAAAGAAATCCGACGCCTACGAGGACAACAATCAGAGGAGCTGCGCAGAGCAACAACAGGAAGGGCGATGTAGCCGGATAGAATCCGGCCATAGCTGCCGCGTCCTTCACCAGAATCTTTATTCCCGACGTTCCGGTCGAGTTTTGTTTGCCGACGCCGAACGCGAGCGAGTTGGGATCACGATAGCTGAGTTCCCGGGCGAGGTCTTGTCGAGCCTTCTGAGCCCGCTGTTTGAGTAGAACCGGAATACCTGGGCAAACTAGCACGATTGTTAGGATTCCGGCAGCACACACCCTCTCAATCCGCTTCCGTGCAAAACGAGAGGCAATCGCCCAGTCGGCAAAGAACCCAATCAGAATAAAAACAGCGATGTAATGAACGTAGAACAACAGCGCCGCAAGTGCGCTATAAGCTACGAGAGGCCACTTCGCCTCACTCTCGGCGACGACCCAGTGCACATTGAGAAGGCAGATGAAGACGAGAGTCGAGAGCATGTACATGCGCACTTCTAATGAATAGACAAAAAGCATTGGCGATAAGGCGAAGAGGGCCGCTGCGAAAGCGCCGAAGCGAGTGCCCAGTAACCGTTGAGCCGAAAAGAACACCCCCAGGGTGCTGCAGATACTCAGCACAACACTAAAGAGTCTAAGTTGCGTTTGCGCATCACCAACAATCCGGACCCACGCCCATAGGAGTATGTAAAAGAGTGGCGGGTGAACGTCTCCAGCGGTATAGCGAATGAGGTCTGGAAAATGCAGATTCGCCGCGAACGCGGAGTAGGTCTCGTCCAGCCACAATTCTCGTGAATCGAGCAGCGCTATTTTGAAGCAGGCGCTCAGTAACAGAGCAAGGTAGAAGAGTACGGCGGGTCTTTTCAAGAAAGGATTGAAGAGAGTAACCAACTTCGCGGTTTTGTCACCAAGCTCGACTGAGCCGGACTTTGTCAGCCCGCTCAAATCTGCAGCCCTCCCCTGCCATGGCCATGCGGGTTGGAAACGCAGACCCGGAAGTCGGATTGATGACGGCCAGTTCGCCAATGGAAATGGAGCCTAACACGTATCCCCATTTAGTACCATATAAGTCTGGAGAAATGGCGGCGACGATTTGGGTTAGGACAGGCGGATAAGGGGTTCAAAGAGCCTCAATCCCGATTTTCTGGTGCGAATGTTTGGCTGCGTGGCCCGCTTCCTTAGCGCATACCACGCGCTCTACGACCGGTTCTTCCAGGTATTCCGCAACATGCTCCTTGCCACCATTTTCGTGGAGCCGAAACCAGCCCCGTCGCTTTGCATTTGGTAATCGGGAGCCTTCAATTGCAGAGCCGCATTGATTCGGACAAAGCTGAAGACGGACCATCACACCGATCAACGCGCGATTGGGCACGGCGGGAATCTTCGAATGTAAAATTGATAGACTTCTTCCGACTTGCGAGTAAAGCTAGCACGATTGGGGCGTGACTGAATGCGTGGATCGCATTCCAGTCTCAGAAACCACAATGGGATGGGTTCCATAAGTTGGATCAGAGGATTGAGTTGGGAATCTCGCAAAACCCAGAGCGTTGATTGTGTATTCTACTGTTTGCTTGCTGCGCGTGACCGGCTAATCACGGACCTGATAGTTCGCTCGTAACAATTCTTTGGTCAGTTGGGTTGCATCCGTGGTCGACTAGCTAGGGCTCATAGAATGAAACCTTCGATTATCACTGGTTCGAGCGATATTGTGAAGTCCTCGAGCCATCTTCCTTCACTGGATGGGCTCAGGGCAATATCCATCGCTCTTGTGCTCGTGGGGCATCTGAGTGGAACACAAGGATTTATCACACTTGACCTAGGGGTAGGTGACTATGCCCATCTTGGCGTGCTAGTTTTCTTCGTGATCTCAGGCTTCTTGATCACGAACCTTCTGCTTTCTGATTACGCAAGAAACGGAAGCATTTCTATAAAGCTTTTCTACGCAAGAAGATCCCTGCGAATACTTCCTGCTTCGTACTGCTATCTGGCGTGCATCTTTCTTCTCTGGCTGGCAGGAATTGTTCATTTAGGGAGAAGTGATCTCTGGCATGCCATTACCTACACGGTGAATTACATGCCCAACCCTTCCTGGCAGATCGGACATCTTTGGTCCCTGTCTGTCGAAGAGCAGTTCTACCTGCTATGGCCTTTCGCCATCGTTACTCTGGGGCCTCGGCGAGCGGTTTCGGTCGCCGTCGTCGTGGTCCTCCTCGGGCCCATGGCACGCTCCGCCGCATGGCTATTCCTGCGCGGGACCCCGTATCTTAATGTGCCAATGTTCCCGGCGGTGGCCGACAGTCTTGCAATGGGTTGCGTTCTGGCAAAAATCAGGAATTGGCTCGAAGGCCAGCGTTGGTATCTCCGGTTATTTAGTCCAATTCATTCGCTATCGATGTTGATCCTCATATTCGTGATTAACCGCTACATGGGCTTCACCGTTGTAGGAGTTATCGGGACGTCACTCATAAACCTTTGTGTCGCGATTCTCGTTCACCGCTCCGTCTACAAATCTCATGATTGGATGGGACGGATACTCAACTGGGGACCAATCGCATTCGTGGGAGTCGTTAGCTACTCGCTTTATCTCTGGCAGCAGCCGTTTCTTAACCGACATTCGACGGCTTGGGTGAGCTCGTTTCCCCAGAACCTCATCTTTGCCGTAATTGCATCCTTGGCATCATATCTCCTGCTAGAAAAGCCGTTGCTCAAGCTACGGCACCGCCTACGCACCTAGCTAGGGAACGCTCCCTAGTGATTGGCTTTTAGAGCCCAATCTCAAGCTAGCAGATGCTCGGCCTCTTTTCTTTCACAATTCGATATCCTAATTTGGATAAGCGTGATGCGATTTCACTAAGTTTATTGCAGTACGGCCTTTCGGTTAGTCGGAGGTGCTAAGAAGACGGGATGCGTCAGTTGATGGAGCGCCATACCAAGTGCCATCCGAGCAGCTTGTAGCCCTGTGCCGCTAGTTTCGAAAGTGTAGGAATTGGTGATCCAACTTGCTATCTGCTTCTGTACGAATGCGCTTTGGCCCGACTTCGTCAACTCGTCCAGATATTCGTAGTCCTGCATCCCGTCGCGGATGATCTTCAGGCGAAGGCTGGGCAAGATGATGGGCGTGGTAACGCCCGAACCCATATAGCATAATTGTCCTGAGGCGACACACCCCGCATAAACAAGTGTTCCGTCACCCCAACCACCAGCATAGTAGACAGTCTGCCACGGATTTTCTGGATGCGTTGGATAACCACAATTCGGCCCTTGTCCTGTAGGGTCCATGCAGACATCGGCAGCATAGTAGAGTTCTCCCGATTGCCCGTGTAGATATGTCAGCCATTCCATCGCACGATGCGCTGCGGGCAGCCCATCAATGTTGTAGTTCGGCCACGTATATCTACTTCCTCCAGAAGTTCCATTCGTGCAAGTTCCAGAACTATTGCAAGCCTGATACGACCAGAATTGACGTTGTACACCAGCGGGATTCGGACCAGCTACCCAAGTCTGATAATTAATGAGGCTTTGAATTGGGCCACCCATCGGCTCAAGAATATTGATGGGCACAACCATCCAGTCGATTGAGTTCAAGGCATTGTTACTATTCGCGTTGACGTAGTCTGTTGTGACTAGTTCGGGGATCGCTGGGTTCAGATAACCATGACGAGTCGTCGCATTTGAATTTAGCGTGGACCAAGAGCAGCCATTGGGAGGCTCATCGCACAGGTAGTCGTAGAGCGTGGAAACCCACCCATTTGAATTGAAGTTCGTTTGCCAATTACTCCAGATGGCCGACGAAGTAACACCACTAAGGAAACCAATCCATTTGGTCGTATTCTTAGAGCCAGGAAGCACCGGGCACACCGTACCACCGTGCAAGCAGGTTCCGTTCATAATCGGGCTGACAAGGGCAGTATATCCAGAAAAACTTCCGCTCTGAGGAAAGCTGTTCTCAATCCCGCCACTACTGTAGCGATGATCCTTCATCAGCATATCGGCATCGAGCCAGATCAGAGTAATCGCGGTATCCGGAACGCCTCCAGCGCCAGCGTAGTTCTTACAAACAGATGTGGCTGTAGTTGAACCGTTGCCGGCATACAGCTGAATGCAAAGCCCGCGATATGTCCAACCTGTCGCTTCCGTTCTTAAAGTCGTTGTCGAGGGCATATAGCGCCTCGAAGGCCACTGCCATACGGCGATGATGACGGGCATCGTGGTAAGGCTCGTATTGCCGCTCTTGACTGTCACCGATCCGAGGTAGTATCCGGAAGGAGCGGTCCGCGGAATTAGTACATCGACCCACGCGCTTTGATTGTTTCCCGCCGACACGGTAAACGGCCATGCGTTCGTCGTCTGTCCCCAGTAGGGATCAACAGTCGGAATCAAGATGTCAGGATAATATCCCGTTGAATTGTAATACGTGGCTGACGTGGACGTGGGAATCGTTACGTCCATGTAGGCTTCGCGGTAGACGATAACGTTCCTCGACGAAGCTGAGATGTGAGTGCCCGTTTTCGCATTGACGAAATCGCTGGCGGTGACGCTCAGGCTTGCGATGCCGCCAGAGCCCGCTTGCACATGAACCTGAAAGTCAACGAACTCGTTCTGCGTGCCGTAGAAGGTTCCCCAATGAGCAGTTCCGGGTGAACCTGAATCCTGGCGCACCTTCGTCATCGTGTCCGTGATCCAGATGTTGCTGGGATAGTCAGCCGGGCTCGTGTCGATGACTGGCAGGTAAGAGGGACTTAGCGGATCGCTTTGTGCCGAGGCAATAGCAGGAAGTGCCAGGAACAGAACGAAGATCAAGATCGGTCTATTCACTGTAATGCTCTCCCCCCAGGGAAGCAGGTGCCTGAATGATAGGTTTCATCTTCCCAACTCTCCCAGTCGAGCCTGGCGCAAGATGGACATATTCCGGTTTGCCCGAGGTCATTTCCAAAGCATGAATGGCGAGTGGACATATTCCACCTCCGCCCTCAAAACCATTCTACGTCAGATCACGGAATGTTCAACCGAACCTCTTCAGAATAAGCGCTTTCGTCTCCGGTAGCGTCCACCGCGGTCGTCACGTAATACTACGTCTGTTCATTCACCAGGGTCGCATCTGTGTAGGTCAATCCTCCTACGGGCGAAGGATAGGTTTTGGCAAGAGGCTGAGCATCTGCTAGCCCGCCTTGTTTCTTTAAGGCCGTTTTCTTGAAATCACTAGAATAGACGAGGCAAAGACTCCATAACAGGGGACATGCACGAGTTCCATGAGGCGGCGGAGTTTTGAGCTACGCGTGAAGTAGTAGCACGATTCGACCTCAAGGTTGCTTCCGCGCAATAAATTTTCCAGGGTAAAAGGGCAATACCAGGCGACGTGTTGGGGATTCCACCGCCGTTCCGCCGACGAGAAGATCGATTCCAGGAAGTGAAGAAAGAAAAACGCGTGCGGTGTGGTTATGACGAGCCGTCCCTGATCATTGAGGTGTCGTGCCATGTTGGATACGAATGCCGCAGGATTGTCGATGTGTTCGATGATCTCGCCGGCGACCACAACGTCGAACGTTTGGCTCAGAGAAACGGTAACAGCATCTCCACACACCACTTCGTATCCGCGCCGGCGCAACTCTGCGGCATCGGATTCGAGAATGTCCAGACCCAAGATGGATTGCGCGCTTCGCGCAAGATGTTTATGCAGCCAATAATCCTCCCGCTCCACTGAGGCGCTGTGGTCAACGCATCCAACGTCAAGCACCGTTTTGCTCTGCACAAACTGCGAGAGAAAGTCCTGAACCTTAGTATTGAGTCGCTGTGTCTGCATCATCGCCGTTAAAATCCCCGAACCCGCAACGCCAAGGCGGGTTCTAGATATTAGCCCGATACTCCTGCTCGATGTTTAGCGTGTCTTCAATCTCCGGCGCCAGCAAATAGCCGTTCTGAAAACCGATTTCGTACGGTGTACCGTGCAGGTTCACGAGCGTCCACCCGTTATTCTCGGGCCGCCGGAAAGCGCCCTTCAACTCGGTCTCCGGTGTGCCCACCCGGGGTGAAGACGCAGATGAGAACGACAAAGCAATTCCCGTCAAAACAAACCCGGCCAAAAGTACTAACCATCGGCGCATGCGCGACATCAAAAGACTTTGAATTCGACCCTATTCTAACAGAGTTCGACGGAAACACCGCCAGGCCACTACTCCGCAGACTCTTGAGCGAGATTCCCTTTTTGGACTCGAAAATGGCAGCCGTTGTGCACTCATTTCGCCTGCTCGCGACGTTGCGAAACGATTTTCATCTGGAGCGCTCCAAATCAGTATGCGATCGGTATCAGCATTGCCAAAATCGTCCCCTTTTGCGGCGTACTTCTGCAACAGCTCTTCTTACCCCAACCCATTGTAAGTAAATTCCGCTGCTACCTTTAGCACCATCCATCCCGTCGGTACCGGCAGCAGCGCGATCCGGTCCAGCATCGCCCTGCACTTTCACCGGTTTCATGTATATTTCGGTGGTTCGTTCATCATAAAATGTCGCGGGAATTCTTAGTCAGGTCAATCAAACAGAGTGAGCTGCGATGACGCGATTGCTTTATATCCTCCCGGGCCTTGTACCGCCGGCTTCGGACCCCACTCGAGATAAGTTCCATTATCTCTCGGAAATTTGTGAAGGGGAAGTACTCCTTCCAGTGTGGTGGCATTCAACGAAGGAGGTCAGTCCATATCTAAAGCAGAGCTTTCCTGTTTATCGAGTCGGCAGATTCTCTTACCACTTGTTCCTTTTTTTTAGGTTTCCTCGAGTTTTCAGAAAAGCCGCAACTTTCTTATGGTACATAACCCGCGGCATCCAACTGCACCGGAGGAAAAAGATCGAGGTGATTGTAACTTATGGAACAAACACGCCGGCAGTCGCGGGCACGGTTTTGAAATGGCTGACGGGTGGAAAGCTAATTGTGGAAATACCAGGCGTTCCTGAAAACGCCTTTCGCTATGACGTCCCAAATCCGGGTAGGGCAGCCGGCGTGAAGCATTTCCTTGCCGACTTGCTTTTGTTTTTCGTGGGAAGAGCATCCGACTGCTTCAAACTACTTTATGCCTGGCAGTTACAGAAATACCCGGGTCTACGAAACAAACATGCAGCGATCTTTCATGATTTCGTTCCTATAAGAAGTGTGACGTTATTAGAAGAAGAAAAGTTTATCCTTTGCGTTGGCTATCCTTGGTACACAAAAGGAGTAGACATTGTGATCAGGGCCTTCAAACTGGTCACGAAGCAGTATCCGGATTTTAAACTCAGGCTCATGGGCTACTATCCCGATCGACGTGTTTTGGAAGAGTTTGCGGAAGGCTGTCCGCAAATCGAATTCTTGGCTCCTCGTCCTAACGAGTTGGCACTAAAAGTAATCTCTACATGCACGATATACGTCCTGGCCTCGCGTACAGAGGGAGGGCCACGTGTTCTCTTGGAGGCGATGGCCGCGGGTAGGCCGATCATCGCCTCGAGTGTCGGAGGTGTGCCTTACTACATCATTGATAATGACAACGGGCTCCTTTTTCCGTCAGGAAATATCGAGGACCTTGCAGGGAAGATGGTTCGCCTCCTGAACGACAAAGAGTTGCGGACACGCCTGGGTCACAGCGCACACGACAGAGTATTTTCTGAGTTCGATGAAGTCTCCTATGTGAGGGCGTTTAGAAAAATGTTGCAATCGATTCGAAAAGAATCCATAAACCCCGTCTTAGACATCGAGAGTAAAGAAGAGTCCGTTGAAACGGGCAAACAGTGAGCTGAGAGGGACGTGCAAATGAAGATTTGCTGGCTCAACCTGAAATGGAGAAGAGGCGCTTTCCGCCAGTGAAGGATCCTGAGCGGCAACTAACGGCGCTGGTTCTCACTGCCAAACTGTCACCTCAACCTGGGTTGGTGTCACATGCGATTGTGACGCGCAACTCGAAACTTTTCGGTTCCTCCGCACAACTAGAAGCAATGCCGTTGTGTAGGCAACTAAACAATATGGAAAAAATTGGTACGCTTGACTTAGGAAGAAAGACCCTACGAGATACGCTGCGAGACTGGCTTCAAGCGCCATCGCGAATATCCGAATACTGTTTTTCGTTCCTGGGTACCTTCTGACTTCTCTGAGATTGGCAACGCCACGCCAGAGAATTAGTACATACAACAAGAACGCCGGAATACCCCCCTCTGCACTCATCTGTGTATAAGAATTGTGGGTAACATGCCACACCCCAGATACGATCATAAAATTCCCTGGCCCGATGCCGAAGAGCGGATGCTGAGCTGTTACTTCTAGGCTTCGAATCAAGAGTTCTTTGCGCTGCTCCGACGATTCAGAAGCCTCGGTGCCGTGGTTAAGACTGAAAGTCGTTTGCTCAAATCGATTTCGCAGACCGTTCCCGCTGTATAGCCAGATAACCATCACGGCGAAGGGTACGAGCAAAAGTAAATAGAAGCCACGGCTCTTGACACCAAGCTGCCAAAGACAAACCAGTGCGGCAACGAGAAGTGCGATGGCTCCCCCACGAGACGCAGTCAGAAAAACCGCATAAATCATCGCGAGCATGGCCACGGTCCATGCAGACTTCTTCCAGTAATTTCTGGTCGTAAGTGCGAGTGCCAAACAAAGCGGTAGGCTCAGGTCGATGAGGAGTGCAAGATCGTTCGAATTTCCGAAGCTCGCGGAAGCACTTTGCAGGCGGCCGCCCGTTGTGTGTTGACTGACAATGCTGATGATTGCGATTACAGCGAAGGTAGCGCCCTGCACGAACAAGATCCCGCGAAGCCTGTTTATCGAGCGCACCACTCCGTAGATGACGATGACCAACGGCAGCACCTTGGAAAAATCGAGCATCGCGTTGACTGCGCCGCCTTTCCAGACAGGTGAGAAAACAGCCGCGAGCCAAAGCTGAACCACGAGTAGACTGAGAAAAGCAATTTCCAGCGGCATGTTCCAACGGATGTTGCCGAATGAAAACACCAGAGCCAAAAGGATCACGATGCCCGCTATTTTCGCGAGAGGAACGACTGCCAATCCAGGTATCCAATCCTCTGGACGCGCAAAGTACACGAACATAAAAACAACTAGCCCGAAATACGCAAATCCGAGCGGCCTGCGCCGGTTCGAGTGTTTCACATCTGATTTCGAGACCTCTTCCACAGTTTGAGGATTCTCTTGGAGTGTTCCCGGTATGGGTCCATGTACTTCGTCCGTATGATCCATTCGAAGCTTAGTTTGCGCGCTCCCAAGTCGCTTCATGTTCGCCGAAAAAGCAGCGCCAGAATCCCACCAAGAACGCGACGTGTACCGTCAGGAGGAAATATGCTAGCAAGGAAAAACGTACCTTCTTCATCTGCTCGTGAAATACAAAGCCTAAGGATCCCCAGAAATAAAAAGCCATCTGAGCTCCTAAGGCTACTCTATAGAACGGCACTCGAAGGAGAAATATGTTGCTAGCCAGCATAGCCAGGAGAAGGAAAGGAAATAACCAGCGCAAGAGTTTGTGGGACACAAAGGCAAATCCGGTAAACCCACGCAAGGAGGCAAGCTCCATCCTGCGCAGCGCGCGAAAACTCCCCACTGCCAATCTCGCTCGTCGCGTGAATTCACTTTTCACCGTATCGACAGAAAAATCAGTGGCCACCGCCTCTGGATCTTCCATCACCTTGTAGCCCAATTTCCGGGCGCTCATCGGAATCAGGAAATCATCGATCAAATCACCCGCCACGAGAGGAACGAAACATTTTCGCCTTAGTGCGTAGATGGCCCCACTGGCATTAATCGTCGCGCCCAAACGTGATTCCATCAATCGCAGAACTCTTTCAAATCTCCAGTATGTTCCTTCCGTCTTGTCAGATTCTTCGCTTCCCATTAGTTTCAATGAGCCACACACAACCCCAACTCTTGGATCGGAGAAGTGGCGCGTCAAATTGAAGACTACATTGGGAGCGAATAGGGTGCTAGCGTCGGAAAACACTAAAATATCGTGCTTGGCGCGCTTAACGCCGTGATTCAGAGCCATTGGCTTGCCCGAGCGCCGGGGCAAAAAAACGCTTTCAACGAAAGGATCCGAAATCGATCTTAGGAGCTCATTTGTTCTGTCAGTAGAACCGTCAGAGACAAAGATGATTTGGAGTTTTTGGACGGGATATTCGGTTTGATGCAGGTTGGCAATTTTCCCAGGCAGGTTAGATTCTTCGTTGTATGCGGCAATGATAAACGTAACCCCGGGCAATTCTTCTGACTCGGCCCGGGTAACCCGTCGCTCAGGGCGTCTCACTAAGTACAAGATGTCGCTGTACACCTGAACCAGCGCGTAACACAGGAACAAAACGATCGGATAAATGAAAAGTGTGTAACAGACTAAAGCGAAGGAAATCCAAAAAATGAACGAGGAAATCTTTGCGAATGCGTTCATTGTGCCCCTCGTCCAAGCAGCAATATCTTCACTGTCTTGAATAAAATTAATAGATCAAGCCCAACGGAAATATTCTTGATATAGAAAAGATCGTAGGCCAGCTTGTCTTGGTTGTCTTCGATGGTGACGTTGTAGCCGCGATTGACCTGAGCCCATCCGGTCGCGCCCGGTTTGACGGCCCACCGGTGGCGATAATAGGGAATCTTTTCCACGCATTCGCTCTCCTGATTGGGTACGAATGGCCGCGGCCCAACGAAATGCATGTCACCCCGGAGGATGTTGAAGAGCTGTGGCAACTCGTCCATACGAGTGCGCCGCAGCAACCTCCCTAAACGCGTGAATCGGCTATCAATTCTCTCCGCCGGAAGATAGTTCATGTCCTGGTCAACACCGTTCTTCATGGTACGAAACTTGAACAGCGTGAAAATCTTTCCATGCAGCCCAACGCGATTCTGCCGGAAAATAGCTGGGCCATCAGAGTCCAAACGAATTGCTAATGCAATCAACGCCATTATTGGGGAGGCAAGAGTCA
>Ga0302326_10014962_pt1 | contig 16357 bp, 24 predicted proteins | sample Palsa_T0_3_FD_202264 | JGI IMG/M metagenome (GOLD analysis project Ga0302326, IMG submission 202264) | Peat permafrost microbial communities from Stordalen Mire near Abisko, Sweden - Palsa_T0_3 | ecosystem: Environmental > Terrestrial > Soil > Palsa > Peat permafrost | place: Sweden: Abisko... | reverse complement strand
ATATCGGCAAACAATCCGGATAACGTGGTGACCGAAACCGCGTTGCCCGGCTTTCCATTCCCGGTAGGGTTTCGATGGCCGATTTTCTGGTGAAGCGAGACGGATTCTGGCGATTCGTCCGGCGTGTACCGAAGGATTATCAGGCGCTCGATCCGCGCGGCATCGTGCAACAATCCACGAAGGTTCGCGTCGCCGATGATCCGCATGGGATACGGGCCAAGCAAGTCGCATCCAGTCTGAATGCCGCACTGGAAACCTACTGGCGCGATCTCGTCGAAAGCGATTCCGCCCAAGCCGTTCGCGACTACGAATCAGCACGTAATGCGGCGCGTCGGCTTCGCATCTCAGAACCGATTGCCCAAGCCGATCAGCGCACGATTGCCGAACTACTCGAACGCATCGAGAAACTGGAAGGCAAGCTGCATAACGATCGCTCATCCGTGCTCGCGGTCTACGATGCGGCGCCGAGGCCGAATCTAACGTTCCGACAATGTGCCGACAGGTTCATCGAAGATCACAAGCCAGGATGGTCGAATCCAAAACATGCCGCTCAATGGTCAGCCACCCTCGAAACCTATGCGTATCCCGTAATCGGCAATGTCCCCGTCGCCAAGATCGGCAACGGTGACGGGACTGATCTGCTCATGAAAATCTTACAGCCGATCTGGTACGACAAAACGGAAACGGCGACTCGGGTGCGCGGCCGTATCGAGTCGATACTCGATTGGGCAAAGGCGCGCGCTTGTCGCGACGGTGACAATCCAGCACGATGGAAGGGTCATCTCGACAAGCTGCTACCAGCCAAGAGCAAGGTGGCACCGGTCCAACATCATGCCGCTCTCCCCTATAACGAGGTACCGAGCTTCATGAAGCAGCTTCGTGCCGTAGATGGCACCTTCAGCGCGTGCTCTTGAATTCTGCATCCTGACCGCCGCCAGGAGCTCTGAGGTATTGCTGGCGAAGCGATCGGAGATTGATCTCAAGGCTCGGATGTGGATCGTGCCGGCACAACGCATGAAGGCGCGGAAAGTGCATCGCGTCCCGTTGTCCGATTCGGCTATCGCCATCATTCAGGCGATGCCGGCAGACTCCGACTGGCTGTTTCCGGGCGCCAACCAGGGCAAGCCACTGTCGAACATGAGCATGCAGATGACGCTGCGACGCATGGGACTTGGCGACCAGGCCGGGACGCATGGCTTCAGGAGCACGTTTCGGGATTGGGGATCAGAAACTGGCGATTACCCGAACGAGCTGCTTGAGATGGCTATCGCTCATACTGTCGGTAGCAAGGTCGAAGCAGCGTATCGCCGGGGCGACCTTCTCAAGAAGCGCCATCAGTTGATGGCGGACTGGGAGCAATTCTGCAACTCAGGCGGCCCGCACTAATATACGTTTGGCGTACTCAATCGGATCACCCGTCGCTATAAGCTGATCACGCTCCGCCTCCAAACGCTTCAAGATCGGCAAGAGCTGCGGCAGGTTATGTGCCGTCATGCAGCGTGCTGTGATTTCAATCGCGTTCTGGAAACGCTCGATCGTGACAGGCTTACTCGACATCGTTCAGCAACCCAGTTTTCGGCGCCGGGCTATGGGAAGGCCCGGCGCCATGTTCTTCTTTGGTATTGCTCCGCTGGTAGGATTCCGCTTTTCGCGGCTTTGTTCGTCATCAAATGGAATGCCGTCTTTAAGATGGCTTCCTTAGCCCCTCGGGTAGAGGGTCCGCGGTTGGAGCGACCGCTGACTGCCGAGGAAGTAGAATTGGTTCATCGTCTCGACAACGAGGATCGCACTCTCTGGGATTCAATACGCGATCTTGAAGAAGCTCATCGCGCGAAACCGCTCAGATCGCGGCATGCTATCGTGACGATCCTTCAGATAATCAAAGATCGGGAGGGGCTGGTGTTACCCCTTAGTTCTTACATCGACGAGCTGATCTCGCAGATCGAGGAGTGGCGACGATCTGAACCTGTTATCTGGCCTTGCGCCGGACGGGTGAACGCTTAGACCTGCACGAACTGGTCCGGCCGGCGTGAGCTTGCCGGGCCCATTTATTTTGGGCCCCCAGGGCCGAGACTCTGCTGATCAACAAGAAAATCTGGTAAGTTGGTATTGAGCCCCATCGCCCTTTCCGCCCCTGTTCAGGCGCGGTAAGTCTAGCCCCCACAGGCAGGCGATTGGGGCTCACCAAGCCCGCAGCGTCTTGAGCGTCATGACCTGCGGGATCGTGATCGGCCGGGGCAGGGGCGTCGACCAGGCGGGGGCGCTTACTCATCCCAGATTTACCGTCGCGTAACCGCGCCGTAATCACACAGAAAGTTGTCTGTACCATTACGTACTGACCGCTCGACATGGAACTTTGATAGGCGCAGCCTCCGAATCGGACGACGGGACCAGTTCGCACGGGAAAGGAACTACCCATGTCACTGAACCTACCTTACAAAGACACCTGTCCTAGATGCCGTAAGCTGACGATGCAGAGCGTGATTGAGGCGCATCCACGCCGAAAAGACGTAGCGCTCCAGAACTTCCGCTGCGTAGACTGCGGCCCTGCTAAAACTATTGTTCTCTCGCTAGAGCCTGTTAAGAAGCCGTCTCCTCACTTGGCTGCGTAGGATTGATAGGCCGCGTCAGTTTGCATAGTGATGTGGTCAATATTGATCAGACTAAACTTGGCCTTTGGCTCAGGTTTAAGGCATCGGTGGAGTGAGCACCATGCCCGAATACCGCTTTTATACATTGAAGAGCGACGACAAGATCGCGGGGCCGCCAGCCACGATGGTTTGCGATTCGGATCAGGACGTCATCAAGGAAGCCAAGGCGTTGCTCAACGGGCGCGACATCGAGATATGGCAGGCCGCGCGCGTCGTCATGCGGTTAGAGTCGCACGCCAAATAGGCCGAGTTGTAGAATCGTTCCGGAGTGACCGTGGCACAGTTGACGAATGAGAAGCACAGGCAATATGCGCGTTATGCCGAGCATTGTTTGCGAATGGTGCCGACGACGGCAGATCAGGAATACGACGCGGTTCAACACGAGATGGCCTCTGAATGGCTGAAACTAGCGGACACTGTTTTGCATCCGTTGAAGCGAACAAAATGACAAGCCGCCTCAGTTGGGCGGCCTCTTTCATTGCCGTGCTCGTGACCGAACGTAATGGCACCGACCACCTTGTCACCGACCATGATCGGTCCGGTCTGCGCGGCCATGCCGGGGCTTTCTTTTATGTTGCCGATGAAAAACGAAACGCATTTGCTCCTGTCGGCCAGCGTCTTGAGCGTCATCACCTGCGGAATCTTGATTGATCGGGGCAGCACCCTGAAGCGGCAACCGCTTTCAAATCAAGCCGGGAATTATGCGCGGGTCGGCAACCTTGCACGCCATGAAAACGAATTCCCGAGAAGCGAAGCGCAGGCTGCCTATCTGATAGTAACCGAGCCCCGCGCTGCCCGGTTCAGGCTATCCCGCCTCTCGGCAGGTCTATATCAGACTAAAAAGCCCCGGCCTGACAAGTCCGCGTGGCGCCCCGCTTGCTGAACACCAGCCACTACGGATTGGGTCTGGGCGCGCCATCGGCATAGTTCTTGGGGTGTTCTAAAATTGAGGGTGGTCCCTTTTGATTGTCATGGTCCAAACGCCTATCCTACGACCATGCCGGAGATCAAGAAGGCCACCGCGCCCAATACTTTTTGGCGGTGCTCCAAATGTAAAAATCCAATCAGCGTTGTGCTCGTTTATCCGGTCTATGTCGGCAAAGACAAGTCGGATCGCGAAAAACACATGTTCCGATGCGACGTCTGCGGATACTTCGAAACCAAGACCGTGAAGCACCCCTAAGCCGCCTCAGTTGGCGGCCTCTTTCATTGACCCTCACCGACCATGATCGGTCCGGTCTGCGCGGCCATGATTTAACCAACTGGATTCCATCCATTCAAGGCAGCGAAGGCTGCGCCATTTCCGGATGCTGAATTAGGCGAAACTTCCAACATATCAGCCAAAGCATAGGACACCGCTTCAGCCAATTGTCGGCTGTCGATATTCAAAGCTGCTTTCAAAACAGTCGGCTTGTCGCTTTTAGGCGGTGGGACAAAGTTTTGCAGATGAAAAATATTGCCGCTCGAATTCGTCGGATCAGGCTGGACAAAACCCTCTTTATGAATCAGGCCGCCAGCGTCATCGTTCGTCGTCGGATTATGCGCGCCGCCGCCAAGCCACGACGGAACGAAACTGCGGATGCTGCCGATGAATGATTCAATACGCGAGAAAATGGAGTGAACAGACGCCGCGGCGCTTTGTAGCTCTGGCGCGTGATCTGATAACGCCCCAAGCGACGAAAGGGCCGCGGCGGGACCGGTCATGCGAAAGGCCCGGCCGAATGCGCCGGTCGGCTTGTCGGGCCCCGCGTTCTCGAACGCACGAACGATTTCGGTGAAGCCACCAACCGCTCTGGTCAGCGAATTAAGACCGCCGACCATGACTGCGATTTCACTATCTGTGCCTCCAATTGCAGTCCCGAGTACGTTGAAGGAAGCACCCAAATTATGGATCGCGACTTCAAGATCATTACTGTTCTGCGTCGCTGCAGAGTCATTAAGACGCTGCCCATGCTTCTCCCGCTCGACTTCGGCCAACATCTGGTTGACGTTCATCGCTCCTTCACCCAGAAAACGCTGGGTGGTCTGGCGCTGTAAAATCTTGAACAACTCCCGGATTTGATCATCCGGACTGTCGAATCCATGCTCCTTCATCGCCGGCATCAGGATTTCGGTCAGACCTTTCATCGGATCGGTCTTGAAGACTTCGCCTAACCGCTTGGACGCCTCTTCGTTGATCTGAACGCGACCACCGCTAACACCCCACTCGCCCTCCTTAAGGAGACCGATATCCTGCATGTGTTGGGCGGTACCCTTGAACATGGTGCCGCCAGCAAACTGCTGGAACAGCGACATCATCGCGGTGCCGGCCCGTGGTCCACCCATATTCTGGGCGAACGCGGACATTTCCATCAGACCTTCATTGCTCAATCCGCGGAGCGAGATACCGCCTTGTTTGGCCATACCGAGCCAGGTTTCCGGATTCACCCTCCATCCGGTCGCATTACCGACCTTGGTGATGACATCCAAAAACTCGGTGAAGCGTTTTGGATCGAATTGCTTGGTCGTCGGATCAGAAAGTCGTCCGATAATATCGGCGGCGCGGAGGGTATCGAAAAGTTTGTCGTTGGCGCTACCGTAATCGCCCGTGCCGGCGCCGAAAACTTGTCCCGCGCGGGATAGAGTTTCCATCATCTTCAGCGCTTCGTCCTTGCCGGCGATGGACTGGATTTCGTTATAGAGCTGAATGTTGCCGGTTTCGGTGCTGCCTGGGACCGTGCGGGTCACTTCGGCCGCGCGGGCTCTGACCGCAGCGTAAGTGTCCCCGTCGGCGCCCAGTTGCTTCAATCTGGACAGCTCATGACTGAGCTTTTCAGTTGCTTTGAACGCATCGTCAAGCCCAGCCACCATCAAGCCGATGCCGCCAGCACCGGCGACAATCCCGAGCGTGCCTTTCCAGCCAAGCATGGCTGAATTGATCGAGCCGACCTGACCATGAAGTCCCGTCATCTGCCCGGCAATGCGGGTCAGACCTTCGGCCAGAGTACCGGCCAGCGCGATCTCAACTGCAATCTTGTAAACGTCCACGGCACAGTTCCTCTAATTACGCGATCGAGTCTTTGATCGACTTCGGCAACGTCGCGAATGCGTTGGTGATCGTCGTGTGAAAATCGCGGACAGCCACGCCGATATTATGAAGCGAATTCATTTTGTGGCCGAGGCGATGCATGACCGGCTCGTCGCGGTGGCGCGCAATGCCGCGCGCGATCTTGTCAGCTCTATCGGCCAGTTGCTCCACTTGCCCGATGAGTTTGTTGATGTCGGTCATGTGTGTACCAAGACGTCGAAACTGCCGGCCGCCAAGGTGACGCCGCTGTCAGGGGTGAGCGTTACCGTAAAGCCGCTCGAAGTTTTGCCTGACACTGACGCCCAGCAGCTTTGGCTTGGCGTGATCAGCACACTGTAATTCAAAGAGGGCAACACGCCATTTCCAAATGAATCAACGAACGCGCTGGCGAGCGAAATTGAAACTGGCGAGCCATTTCCGGACCCGGCCAAATTTGGTACATTAGCAAGTGATTGGGCGATGGCCATGTGACCGTTCGCACCTATGAGTCGATCAACCATAGTTTTTATCTCTTTTGAATTTGTTGAAATGAAAAGGGGCGCCCGATGACTCCGCCGGAGAGCCGATCATCGGGCGCAGTGCCGGCCGAAAGGGAATAACGGCCAGCACTTGTAGCAAGCGGCTCGGACGCATCGAAATCGCGTCTTATCCCTAACCAGCATGAGCTGATTTTCGCGACGATGCGTCGTACCCCGCTACATCTGTCCGGCCATGAGATAGCCGTCAGACGCTGCGGCGGCTCGACCAACGAAGAAGAGCCGCCGCCAAGAGTTTTAGAGCGCTCCGAGGAGTTCTCGGAGGAGCGCCTTCAGTTCAAAACGACGCTCGAGTGGGAGGTCATACGCTTTCGCCGCTTTGTCGACGACGTCGGCGCCGCCGGATAACACCGCGTCCACCGTCAATCCCACACGTCGTAGGCTTGCACTGACGTTACGGATCAGCTGCGGCTGAGATTCCGCCGCCGCCGCCACGCGCGCAAGGCGCTGATCAACTAGCTTGCTTTGGCCCCCGTCTAAGGCGGAAATCTTACTCAGAAGCGCGGCCCGCTGCTCGTGGTTCAAATTTTTTACCGATTCCGCGACGGTCTCAATCAGTTTATTTGCAATAGAATCTTGAGTCGAAGACATTTTATATTCCTATTGTTGGATCGCGCCGCCACAATGGCAAGCGCGGATATGTGGAAATGAAGTTACTTACGCCAATCGTCTGAAAGACGGTCGGGGACATATCCCAAAGCGGCGTTATTTGTTGGCAAGTCGGCATCGGTGCGCCGCCTTCGGGACATTCGAAGCGAATGATCGAATACATCGGACCGGAACGGTGGAATGCCCGGCTTGCCCCGTTCAATGCGGAGGCCGTGGCGGGCAAGCCGATCCTCAACTTCGGCCTGATGGTTCGAGGTCCAAAAGGTCGGTGTATTACTGAAGATTTGCGGCTCGCTCGCATTGGCGAGGATTTCGAAAAACTTTCTTAGTGTGTTGAGCATGCAGTCTCTCTGATGATTATTTCAACAACAATGCTTCAGCTCGAACGCGGGCCATAATTTCTGGCCATGGCAAAGGCTGACCGTTTGTGATGTGGCCTTGGCGCAAGTCATGCGCTCGCTGATAAAGTGGATCGGTGATCAACGGCTCATTGGGATCACGCGCTGCGTAATAATCAGCGCTCGTCTGGCTCGATCCTAGGCAGCCGAATACCAAGCTGACGCCGTCGTCGCTGCGCAACACCGCATTGACCGCTAGTGCAAGAGCGTTGGCGTGGTCATCGTGACTTCCAGATTCATGAGTCACCTTGGTACCGCGAACTACCAGTGTCAGCAGTTCCTCGATCGTCGTCGGATCGTCCAGCATTTCGACGGAGCCGGCATTGATGCGGGGCTCAAGCAATTCATACTGGTCGGATGCAGAGCCACTGACGGGTCGGTACGCAATCCCGTGACGATCAAAAGCGAATGCAAAGGACGATCCACCGTAATGGTCCCCAATCACGGTCCGGCATCGATATTCCTGCAGGCGGGCAGCAAACTGATCGACGGCTTTCATCGGATCGAACGGTTTGATTGCACCAGCCTGCTTTTCAATGAGGTCGACGATCGCGATGCCGTTTTTCTCGTGGGCTATGCACAGCACTGCGTTATCGCTAGTGCCCCCGGACATATCGACCGCGGCGACGTAGCTGGCGCCAGCTTGCGGCGGCAGTGATTTGCGGCCGGCAACGACAGCGGCCAGCACCGCGCCCTGATCAAAGAACGCGCCATTCGGCGCGCCGGGCTCATTGAGGTGCAAGCGGCGATATTTCGCAGAAGGAAGGCGCCGCTTCTGTTGTTCCAGGTATTTAGCACCATCGACCCATGACGCCATGCTTGGGTTGGCGCGTTCCTCAGGACTCGGAAGGTTGGCGAAATCCGGGTCTGTGACGTAGTTTCCTGAATACCAGGAGAACAACATCTTCGGATCAGTGCCAGCTTTTCCGGCATTGAAGAAATCAACGATCGGAATGCCCGGTGTCGTATACAAACCCTGATATGATGTGACCCATGTCAAGACATCGCGGCGATGCGGGTCAGGTGCAAGAGCTTCGAACAGATCAAAATTCTTATAGCCGTGAATCTCGTCAAAGCCGATGAAGTTGCCAGACTTGCCGTGCAAGCCCGCCACGTCGCGAGCCGGTAGGATTTTCAGAACGCCGCGGCCATCTTTACGTCTGATCTCTTTCTGAAATACGGAGAGCTCTGCTTTCAGACCTGGATTGACGGCGATAAGCTTTTTCGCCAGGTCCAGATCGTCGGCAGACTGATCTTCGTCATTCGAAACGATGAAGCCGTTGTTTCCCTGCATCGTCGCTGGGATTAGGAGCTTATAAAAACTGGCAAGGACGAGATCGAGCGTCTTGTTGTTCTTTTTCCCGCGACCAGAAAGGACAAAATTGAAGGTTGGCAGGCCATCAGGCCCAACGGTATCGAGCGCCGAGGTGAACAGTTGTTGCCGGTATGGTTCGATGGTGTTGATCAGCGGGCGACGATCGAGCCAACGCAGGCGGGACAAGAACTCAAGCGATAACGGCAGGGCCTCGACGGCCTGTTGCTTGCGTTTCATTCGTCATCCTCGATCGGGGGACCCTTCCAGAAGGGCACATGCTCTGGCTTGTCGCGGTCTTTGCGGTTCCGCAAAAGGGTCATCGCCCGCATAGCGGCATTGGCACACCGCACGATATCTTCATCGGCAACGATGGTGTCGCCGCTGAGCACGGCATCGCGCATCTGGCGGGCTCGGAGGGCAAGCAACGCGGCCTGGTCCAACAACACACGGTCAGAACCCGACAGGGTTTCCAGGCCGAGATCGGCCTTGAACTTGGCTCGCAGTCGGCAGAACAGCCGGCGCGACGTCTCTTTGCTGCGGTCTGTCATGGTACTCAAAATTTGGGGCCATTCTGCGTTATGCTTTTGTCGATTTTGTCCGGTACTTGGTCAAAAAAGTGCCGATTGGTCCGGCCTAGCTAGCGCTGCAGGCGCCGGCATGGCATGGACATGGAACTCCCGATCTCGCGCCGGTGCAGGCGCACGCGAGGGACGGAACATCAGGCGAAAAGCCTGGAGGAGGCCGGCGAGACGTCTGCGGCGACGGCGTTGTGGGCGGGACGACTAGCCAGGCAGGCCGGTAATGCTTAGCCACGAATCAGCGCGGCGAGGCGGCCGCCCACGTGGGGGATATTGCCGGATCGGATTTTCGGCACGGGGTTGAGGTTGACGTTTATTGCGGCCAGCCTGCGCATCGCTTCGGCCTCGGTTTCCAGCGCCGCTGCGATCTCGCCTTTTTTCATGCCAGCCTTCTCGGCGGCAACGATCAGTGCGCCGAGCCGATCCTTGAACTCGCCGGTGGGTCAGGCCTTCGGCGGCTGCTGCGGAACTGCGTGCAATTGCTTGAATACCTTCACGGTTGGTTTCCCTTCGGCTTCCTGAATTCTGCGCGGTTCAGTCCTGACTTCACGCGCCGTTTGAGCACGGACCGGACATCCCGGCCCTGATCGCGCGCTATATGCTCGGCGATCTGTTGTGTGGCATCGGAAACGTGCAGATCGAAGCCAACGCGATAAAGCGTTCCGCCGGTTTCGAGAGCCACGGCGTCCAACGTCACGTTTTTCGCCTTCGCGATTTCTTCGTAAATCGCGCTCACGAATGGTGGCCTCTCGGTTTCGTCGATATTGGATTTCGGCATGTCAGTCCCCATACGGGGCCGGCGCCGCGTTGATGGCGGCTGCCGCGGTCGCGGCGTATTCCAACGCCTGCTCGAACTGGCGTTTTGCGTCGGGCGGCAGTGTTGCTTCCGCCAGAGCGATGATGGAAAGAGTCGCCGCTTTCGCGACGGCTTCAAGTTGTGCCTCAAGTAGGCCGACCCTGACTTCCAGATCGGCGACGTCGCGTTGTTTTCTCATGTGGTTTCCTTTCAATGTGAAAAACCCAGCCGAGAGGCCGGGGAGTGTGTGAATGGGTTTTTGGCTAGGGTGGTAGCGGCTAGGCGGCTTCGGCTAATCCTGGCGCCGGAAGTGGCGATTTATACAGGGACCTGGCACGCGCCAGCGTCGATATCCGTTGCGCCACTTCCTCGGCCGATAGGTGCCCGTTGCCGAACTGGTCGCATTACGCTTATTTCGACCTTCCGGAGCGGTCCGCCATGTCGGCCAAAATCGGACCTCCCGATCGATGACTGGTCATAAAATATAGCAGAAAGTGACCAGTAGTAAGATCAGGAGAAACCAGAAATTGCCCGCGGAACGCCTCGCCATCGCCATCATGGCTGGCGAGCCTCAAACTACCGATCGTCGGGGGATGATCGGGGCCGGCGGGGAGCGCGAGGGGGTCCCATGGAAAAACAGGACGCCTTGCCCCCCGCCGCTGCCACAAGCCGCGCAAAGGGGCCATCGGGCCCAAGGGCGACTGGCATAGACGTTGCATAGACAAGAGTGACCCCTCATCGTGCCTCTAGAGGGGCAACTCCCTTTGGCCTCGTTCGCGCTGGTCTTTGTGGTGTCTGCGCGACGAGGCCATTGGCTTTATTGGCTCCCTTTTGGGACTTTCACTAGGACCTGTCAGCGTTTCGTAACGCTGATTTCATTTCCCAGTTGGGCGACCACAACCCCGCCACCGTTGGCCGGCGACGCTTCAGCCCCGGTCGGGTTTCGGCCGGGGGCGCCGAGTGCGGGGCGATCGATTTGAGGAAGTCGTCGTCCCGTGCTCGGGCCGCTACGCGCCGAAAACCCGCAGAAAAATAAAAATCACAGGCGGACGCGGGCCTGGGGAGGTTAACCGGACTTCTTACTCCCTTTCTCCGCTGCAATTGCCTTGATGTGATTAAGTCTTGCTTGCCTATCGTGCGCAGCCACATACCATTCATCAAAGAGAGCTTCGACCAGCTCTATCAAGGTCTGGGCTTCATCCGGATCAACGTCGACTATTACGCTGATGTCGGCCTCCATGTGTGCGCCGATGTTGCCGATCTTGCGGACTTGGTCGATAGCTTCGACGCTGTCGATCTCGACGCCCCGAGGCGCCTTTCCTTCTTTGACTAGCTCTCGAAGCGTATTGATCTCATCGACCAGCCTGGATTTTGATATTTTGCAGAAATCTCTAATCATTCCTTGGAGGCAGCGCCGTATAAGAGTAGCCGCCGCTTTCGGGCTCAGTTCCCGAATTGCACAAGCCTCGTAATAGTCGTCGCGAATAGGTTGAGGGATGTAGTCTGGTTGAGGCTTCGCGCTGGTTTGTGGCAAGACGGTCCAAGTATGAAGAGGAGCTAATAGACAGAACCCGCCGCGTCCGAATGGAGGGAGCCAAGAAATATCCGAAGGCTTAGCTCGCAGCATTCATTGTTTGCACAAACGATCGCTTCCCAACCAAGCCTTGGAGCCGCGCCTATCTTTCCTCCTTTCACCTTGAGCTCTTCCCACGGGTTGTGTTTACGACTTTGGCTTATGACCTGCGGGAAGCCGCAATAAGGACAGCGCCAATTGTCGCCAACTCTCACCACTTACCGCTCCTATCGAAAGATCGCGTCTTATGACAGTTAGCCAAGCAACGGCAAGATCAAGCCTCGGTCAATTAGCTTCTTTCGAGTACTTGGTGACCCGCGCTTGCGGCAATGGTCTCTACCGAAGGGCTCGGGGCTGTGTCATAAAACCTCGGGCACGGGAGAAAAACTAATGACCGAACTAAAGGGAAACGCTGTAACAGTGTTAGGCGAATCGTTTGCCGCAGCATGAGCCTAACCATCAGCCTTGCCGAGTGCATGGATTTATTCACTTGATTGCTTTGTCTGCGCCGGCAACGCTTCCGTCGCGGATCAGCTTGACGATTCGATCGATTTTGTTGTCAGCGGCGAGCCTCGCTCTGACCGACTCAGTCAGGAGCTTGTGAGGGGTGTTGCTCAAGCTGCGTCCTTCATTTCGGGCGATTTGCTGAACGTGGTGTTCGACGTATGGCGTTGGCCTGATGCGCCAATAACTTTCAGACATGGTGTTGTATCCTGCTGCTTCGCTGCCGGCTTGGCCGGTTTCGGTTCGGAGTGGTTCCCTGAAGACGCAATGACCGCGCCGCTCTCGGCGAGCGGCGTTGGTGATGGATTGGCGTTGTTGCCTTCAACAATATCCTGAGCGAGCTTAACGCGACCGATGTCGCGGATTTTGGCGACAGTGCGCCGATCACGTTCGGCAATCACCGCATCGGCCCAGCCCCGACAGCATCGGATGCCCAGTTCCCGCTCGAAGCGTTTTTCAACATCCTGCGATGGATGCCACAGGCCGCGAGTGGCTTCGCCGACCGTGTCTCGCCCATAGACCGGATAGGAATCGACCGATGTGTCGTTGCCCATAAAGTTGCCGTCGCTGTCATCGGCATCGAACTTCGACGACTCAGAGTATTTCGTCCGGATATTCGCCGTCGAAAAGAACGTAAGAGCCCAACGAAGGTCTGCGGCACTCTTATCCGGAAACTTTTGCTGCAACTCTGAAATGGTCACGTAGGGGTGCGACCTCAAAAATTGCACAACGTCGGTTTCCGCCTGAAACCCGTTTGCGTTGCGCCAGTCATGGGCTGCATCGATTAGGTCGTAGTGGACGTAGTGCCGATAAAAGGTGTTAAGTCGATTGCCGGGTTTCCACGCCCGCACAGCTTTCAAAAAAGCCATGATCGCAACGGAGACGAAATCCTCGCGCGTCGACGCCCGCTGAGGGTGTCGCTTGGAATCCAGCGACTTCCATTTCTGGAAGGCTTTCTCGCGCAACTCTGGTTCGTGGTGGCGCAGAAGCTTCGCGGCCGCTGCTGTGTTTTCAGCCTGGGCAGCGATGATCAGCGCAGCTTCTTCTTCCGCGGACAAATGCGAAAGCTTCCGCCTCGTCCTCGCTAAGTTCGCGTAACTGGGCTTACCGAGCCGAGTCTTGTCTTCCAGCCCAAGTGAAGCTTCATCGTAATCCGTGTCGATTTTCTCTTGGTCTTCGGCGCTCAATCCGAAGAATGAATCTTCCTGCTTAATAGGTATATGCTTGCCGTTTCGATTTTCTCCGAAAATAAAATCACAAAGGATTTCACTTTCTTTGGATTGTGTCTCTGAAGCAACAGTCGACGGTGTGACGTTTGATTCGTTCATATTCTCCCCCTGGTAGGATTTTTTGGTTTTAGTTTGTTGCGAGTAGTCCGACCTTTGCCCGCGCTGCCTGCAGAGCCGGATAGTCCTGGTCGTCTTTGCGGGTCCGGCGGAAGATGATTAGGGCTGCATTGTTGCGAAGCCGATGACGGCGCTTTGTTTTCGCCAGGCAGACTTCGTCCACCTCGGCAATCCGCGGCACGTATTTCTGCTGGCGAACGATACCGGTGCGAGGATCGCTGACGATATCGACGATGCCCCGCGGATAGTCGGCGAAAATGCTTGTCATGCCGGAAGCGTATTCGACCGGGTTCTGCACCTCGTTTTTCGGATAGAACCGCATGATCGCGCCGACACGTTCGGCGGCATAGGCGGTCCCGCATAACACGGAGTCATCATCGAACCGCTTGATGACCGCCAAGATTTGATCGTCGGTCAGCGTGGCGTCAGAACGGTCGAGGCGGGAGTTCCATTCCCGCAGCAAAAGCGTGCTGGAGTTGCTCGGCTGCTTCGACGACGTTACCGCGGGAAGGTTCGTTTTTGACATAGCTGTACTTGCCCTTGTTCGCGAGGTTCGATTTGAGGCCTTTGGTGATCCAGGGGATGGGGTCGATTACGCGGGCATCACGCGCGCGCTGGATGCCGTATACGGCCAAACATGACTGACTACGCGCTCCGCTTTAGAGACTGATAAATTGGCGCATTTTCTGTGCGGTGAAGGTAGCGAGTAGATCGCCGATGCCTCGCTAAGTGCGCGCCGGAGTACTGAAGCCGGTTATCAGGGAGTCGCAACAAACTTCTCATCGCAGCGAATGTCGCATAAGGGTCATTTTCTGCCACGAAGGCGACTTATCGGGGTGTCCGCTCTATCGCCGAAAGCTGCCGCGGCTTTCACTGATCGGCGTGTCAGCTTTGGGCCAATAACTGACATCGACCGATGGTCGTCCGAGTTCTACTAGATGCATGTGTAGACTTTCGAAGTCCAGCATAGCGCAAAACCATTCGATTCCCGCATGGATACGAAGCACAATACTTCGTTTTGAATCGAGCTATCGCTAGTCCGACCTATTCTTTGGTTGCCTGTAGGCAGCAACGGCCTGTGCGACCGCGTCTTTGCACTGATGGACAAGAGAATCCGAATCTTTCATCCGAGCCAACTTTGCGCGAGCCTTAACTCCTTCCCAGCGATTTGCGATTTCTGTCGGATAGCCCTCGCGCTGGGCTAAGGCAAAGCAGCTTTCTGGAATAGAAATGGGATATCGAATCGCTTCCCCAGCCGAGCTGGCGACGACCCCTATCAATAGGTACAAGCCTAGCGCCAAACAAAGTCGCATGCCGCAATTCCCAAGCCTATTCCCCGCCAGCTGGTTCTCCGGGCGATTCAACTTGGCTCTTAGCGGCTTCTTTCTGTTCTTTTACGCCGGGCTTTTGAGCTTCGTTCTTGTCCTTGGTCTGGTCTTGCCTGTATTCGTCCTGGACTACGCCATGGTCATTTTGCATAGAAAGACAACCCCGACCCCGGCTGGACGTTCCGGTGGCACCCCGGATGCGGCGAAGTGCGGGGGTAAATCCCGGAGCAAATGCTGAAGAACGTGGCTTATATTTGTACAACCCTGTGACAGTGCTACTCGCCGTAGCGGCGAAATCACTTCAAAATTAGCCACTCCGCTGCCGGGTAATTCAAGGTCGATCACGATCCCGCAGGTCATGAGGCTTATGACGCTCGCCGACGTGCGCTCGTTGCTTGAGCATCTGCCGGCCGCACATCGTGAAAACGCTACGTGGCGCTATGTTGCCGATCGTCTCGACGACGCCGCACGTGGTGCGGACGTGTTCGATCTCGTTGTGCCATTGCGCATGGTGCTGTCGATGGAAGGCATCACGTGCCGGCCGAAATAGCTGTCGGCTGCCGTCCCGGAGGAGTTATCGGTTGGTGTTGCTGAGATTGCCGGGGTCGCCAATGCCGTTGTTGGAATTGGTCCCCATTCCGTTGTTGTTAGGCAAACCGTTCGGATTTGGGCTATCGTTATTGAGGGTGCCCGTCCCGGGGGTTGCAGTGCTGTCTGGGCTTGCACCTATCGAGCCGCCCCGGGCGCCCGCACCACCTGCCCCAGCACCTCTACCTGCGCCGCCACCCGTACCTCCGCCAGCACCACCCCCTTGGGCGAGTGCGGCGGCGGACATTGCGAATGTGAGGACAGTGGCCAATACGATTTTCTTCATGGTTTTTTTCTTTCTTATTGTCGCCTTCCGATGGGCAATGCGGCTAAATTCGAAACGTTCCCGGAACCTCAAAACGTGGCGATAGGAGGCTTGACGATGACTGACAAGATTGCAGCGTGCGTCATTCCGTGGGAGGCGCTTTGGGGCGTCGCGATCGACTTCAGCAACGGCAAGCGTCTCGCCTATGAGGTTGGCACGGCGTGACAGACCTTTACCCCACCGCATGCGAACTTTTTGGGACATATAGAAATTGTTCGCGAGCGAAAAGGTTATCCGCGCGGGCATAAAGTTTTAATTACATTAAAAAATGGCAACGTCACTTACCCGTGAGGTCGCCGCCTCGTAGTTGGCCGGAGAGAACGAATATGAAAATCTCCCGTCGGATCGGGAGAATCATCATGGCTTACTACAGTCCACAACTCATCCACACGATGCGTGCCGTACTCGATGCGGTGATGACCCAAGTTCCTATGAGCCACGCAACGCCGGGATTTAAGGCGCACCTTGCTGAAGTCATCCTGCAGGCTGCCGCGCAGGGCGTGACAAGCTACGATGGCTTGGTAGCCGTGGCATCGGAGCAGATTCAAACGATTATCTCGATGCTCACCTGACGGAAAAGAAACAGTGCGGAATTGTTGACGAGGCCGCGCCCAATGTCCGTTAATGGAATGGTCCGGCCGTGCTCCTGCCCCGCCAGCGATAGAAGCTGGCAAGGGGCACCAAAGACAAGGAGCACGCCATGTCTCAAACACTCAACGCCACGATCGCCGTAGTCGGTATTG
>Ga0302326_10014961_pt1 | contig 16357 bp, 13 predicted proteins | sample Palsa_T0_3_FD_202264 | JGI IMG/M metagenome (GOLD analysis project Ga0302326, IMG submission 202264) | Peat permafrost microbial communities from Stordalen Mire near Abisko, Sweden - Palsa_T0_3 | ecosystem: Environmental > Terrestrial > Soil > Palsa > Peat permafrost | place: Sweden: Abisko... | reverse complement strand
CACGGCGGCGCCGATGGTAAAGGCCATGGCCGAATTCACGGTCGTACGCGCATTGGCCGTGATCGTCCGCGGCACGTCGACCCGCAGGGTCATGATCGGCTGGCCGAAGATGTCATTGAATACCCGGAAGACCTGCGTGGTCTGTTCGTCCGATGTAACCAGCGTGTCGAGCCCGGGCGCATTGAGTTGCGGCAGGAACTGCGGCGTGCGTGCGCCGACCTGTCGCATGGCCACCAGCACCACACTGGTCTGAGCCTTGGAGCCGATCTCGTTGATCTCGGCAATGGTCAGCAATCGTCCCATCACCACCAGGCCGCGGGAGGGTCCATGGCCGAAGCCGTCGAGTATCGGCGCCACCGCAGTCAGCAGCACGCCATGATTGGTCGCGATCAGGCTGTGACCGGGAACGGCGTTGCGCAGATTCTGCTGCCAGGGGAAATCCGCCGGCAGTGCGCTCGAGGCAAACAGATCCAGCGGCAGCGGCGCTGCGGAATTCGGGTCGAGTGAGTGCGACCAGATGATCCGGCCGTCCAGATCGATGAACGCCAGCGCCGTCAGATGCAGCTGCTTCATCGCGATCGAGTTCAGATTTTCCTGAGCAAACGCGGCGTTGTGATCCTGCATGAATCGATAGGTGTCGGCCCAATTGCCCCAATCGTTCGCGGACACCTGCAGTCCGTCCAGGGTCTGCGAGACGCCGGAGTAGATCCGTTTCATGGCAGTCGAGGCGTTGTCGCGTTCGATCTGCTCGAAGCGCGGCAGCAGCAGGAACTCGCCGACGCCCCACTCGACCAGCGCGAACGCGAGAAACACCGCTGACAGCAGCACGACCACTTTGGTGCGGATGTTCAGGGCTCGACCCCTCGTTATGGATAACAGCGGCAAAATATGACGTATGGGGCGCCCTGCGCACTGTGACGCAACCGATATCAGCCGGGACCGCCCGAACTGGATGCCCAAGCAGTGACAGACCTCACGTTATGAGGTCACGACCGGCGGCTCTGCCGGCCGGTCAGCCGGCGGGTCAGCCGGCGACCAGGCGCGGTCCGGAAGTGCGCCGATCCAGAGCGCGGGCGAACTCCGCGGCGACCATCGGCTCACTGAAATAGTAGCCCTGACCCTCGGGGCAGCCGTGCTGGCGCAGAAAATCGAACTGCTCCGATGTTTCCACCCCCTCTGCCACGATCTTCAGATCCAGGCTCCTTCCCATGCTGATCACGGCGCGCACGATGCTGGCATCGTCGCTGTCCATGGTGATGTCGCGTACGAACGAGCGGTCGATCTTCAAGGTATCGATCGGAAAGCGGCGCAGGTGGCTCAAGCTCGCGTAGCCGGTGCCGAAGTCATCCAGCGCGAGTTGAACGCCCACGTCCTTGAGGGCTTCAAGCACGGTAGCGGTGGAGTCGGCGGCCTGCAGCAGGAAGGTTTCGGTCAGTTCGAGTTCCACATCACTGGGTGCGAGGCCCGCCTGCGTCAGCATGGCGTGCACGCCCGAGACGAATCCCTTGCTGCGCAGCTCCACTGCCGAGATGTTGATGGCCATGCGTATCGGTGCCAGGCCGGCATCGCGCCACGCCCGGGCCTGTGCGCAGCCCTGGTTCATGACCCAGCGCCCGATCGGTACGATCAGGCCGCACTCTTCGGCGATGGCCAGGAACTGCGCGGGCAGGATCAGGCCGCGTTGCGGGTGTGACCAGCGCAACAGTGCCTCGACGCCGACGATGGCACCGCTCGCCAGATTGATCTTCGGTTGAAAATGCAACAGGAATTCGTTCCGCTCGATGGCGTGCCGCAGATCGTGCTCGAGAGACTGACGCTCGGCGGCGCGCGAGTTCATGCTCGCTTCAAAAAACTGGAAGTTGTTACAGCCGTTGGCCTTGGCGTGGTACATGGCAAGGTCCGCGTGCTTGAGCAGATTGTCGGCCTCCCGTCCGTCGTCGGGGTAGGTGGCAATGCCGATACTCGCGGTGATGTACAGATCGTGCTCATCGATGCAGAAGGGCGCGCTCAGCGCCGTGAGAATCTTGGCGGCGCAGACGTCGGCATCCTGTGCGTGCGCAATCTCCGACAGCACGACCACGAATTCATCGCCGCCCTGCCGGCAGACGGTGTCGGAGCTGCGCACGCAATGCAATAGCCGCTGCGCCACGATCTGCAGGACGCGGTCGCCGAAGTCGTGTCCGAGCGAGTCGTTGATATGCTTGAAACGATCCAGGTCGAGAAACAACACCGCCAGCTTCTGTTGATTGCGGCGCGACAGCGCGATGGCCTGGGTCAGCCGATCGTTCAGCAGCCCTCGGTTGGGCAGGTCGGTCAGGTCGTCGTGCTGTGCCAGGTGCGACATCTTGAGCGACAGCGCCCGCGCCATGCTGACATCGTGAAACACCATGACCGCGCCCGTGACCCGGCCGCGCCGATCATGCACGGGCGCGGCGGAATCTTCGATCGCTGCCTCCACACCGTCGCGCCGGATCAGCACACAGTTGGCCTTGAGGCCCACGGTCCTATTATCGCGAATGGCCAATACCATGGGATTGGTCACCGGCTCGCGCGTCGTCACATCGATGACACGCAGTACGGCCTCAACCGAACGGCCGGCGGCTTCCTCGCGCGACCAGCCGGCCATGCTCTCGGCGGCGGCGTTGAGATAGGTCACATCGCCGCGCGGGTCGACATGGACCACCGCATCGCCGACGGCGCCAAGGGTGACGCGCGCGCGTTCCTTTTCCTCGAACAACGCCTCGCTCATCGCGCAGCGATCGATGATGCTCGCCAGCGCCTTCGGCAGCAGATAGCCCTGGAGAGCGGTTTTGAGCAGGTAGTCCTGCGCTCCGTGCTGCACGGCCAGCTTGGCGATGTGCTCATCCTGCGCGCTGCAGAGCACCAGGATGGGGGTCCGGGGCGCGGCGCGCAGCAGCTGCTCGACGCCTTCCAGTCCGCGGCTATCCGGCAGCACGAGGTCCACCAGAATCGCCGCAATAGGCGCGCCGATGACGCCAGGCTGAGATTCCTCCGCGCACAGTCGCTGCAGGCCCTCGGAGCAGCCGGTGACCCAGACGAGCTGAAACGGCCCATCGCTGGAGCACTGCAGCGCCTCGCGAATGGCCTCGGCACACGCAGGGTCGGCCTGGATGAGTAGCACGGTTCGCAACATGGGATTGGGTGCTCGACAGACCGGTCCGAGCGATTAGACAGGCAGCCCATGGCAGCATCTGTACGGCATCGAACATTGCGATCGACGCCGACCGGCGCAATGCTGTGATGCAACAACGAGCGTTTCAGTCGGTCACGGCGGCAAACGCGCGGGCGATGACGGCGGCGCAGCCGCACGAGCGCGCCTCGAGTTTCTTCCGATTGAGCAATCTGACGCGGCCGCGCACGTATTGGATTATTTCATCGCATTCCAGCTTTATCGCGGCGTGGGTCACGGAAACGCGCCGCACGCCCAGCAGTTGCGCGATACGCTGCTGCGTGAGGTCGACTTCATTGACATCGACGCGCTCGAAAGTGCGCAAAAGAAAGCGGCACAGACGCTGCTCGACCGTGTGGTGGGCATTGCAGACGCCCAATTGCGATGCCTGGGTGATCAATGCAAACACGTAGCGCAGCAGCATATGGTGCAATGCACCGACTTGGCGGAATTCGGCCAGCAACGCCGCGGCCGGCAGGCGAAACGCGGTCCCGCCGATTTGCACGTCCGCCTGGTTGTCCAGCTTGGATACACCTAGGAACAAAGATATTCCCACCATACCTTCGCGACCCACGGGCCATGCCTTGGCGCTGGCGCCAGCCCCATCGGCGCCGTAGAACAGCGCGACCACGCTGTTGGTTGGGAAGTACGCAAAAGACAGGCGCTCGCTCGAGCGGTACAAAGCCTCGCCCGCGCGCAAGGTCCTGACTTCGAGGTCAGGAAGCAGGCGGCGATACGCTGCCTCCGGTAAGGCTGCAAGCAGGGCGTTCGCCTTGGCCGAGACTGATGCGTTCATCAATCGGGGTCGCATGGCCGAAGTGGATCAAGCAATTGTTACACGCCGAGTGTGCCCGAGTAGGGGTTTTTGGGTCAGCCGCGTATCACCCGAGCATATCAGTGCCCAGCAGACAAGTCACAGATGCTCAGATATGCTTTTGGGCATAAGCGTTGGGCGCTCATCCTCAACTCGTTAACTTATTCTGGAGATCCGGTGCGCTACAACTTGCTCGGTCAGACCGGTCTGTACGTATCGGAACTGTGTCTGGGTACCATGACCTTCGGCGGCACGGGACATTGGCAGAACATCGGCCGCCTGCAGCTCGATGCCGTCTGCGATCTGCTCAAGAGGTCCTTCGATGCCGGCATCAACTTCATCGACACCGCCAATGTGTACTCGCTCGGAGAGGCTGAATCCCTGACGGGTCAGGCAATCCAGAGGCTCGGCCTGCCCCGAGAGCAGCTCGTGATCGCGACCAAAGCCACTGGTTCCATGAACGAGCTGCCCAACGGCCGGGGACAGTCACGCTATCACCTGCTGAACGAACTGGAAGCGAGCCTCAAGCGCCTGCGACTCGACCATATCGATTTGTACCAGTTGCATGGCTTTGATCCGCTGACTCCATTGGAGGAAGTGCTGTCGGTTCTCAACGATATGGTGCGTTCGGGCAAGGTGCGCTACATCGGTCTGTGCAATATGGCCTCCTGGCACATCATGAAGGCGCTGGGGATTTCGGATCGACGCCACTGGGCGCGATTTGAAAGTGTGCAGGCCTACTATACGATCGCCGGACGCGATCTGGAACGGGAAATCGTGCCGCTGCTGCGGGATCAGAAGCTCGGACTCATGGTCTGGAGTCCGCTGGCCGGCGGGCTATTGAGCGGCAAATACGCCGCCGACGGCAAGGCTCCCGACGGTGCCCGACGCACCAGCTTTGATTTCCCGCCCGTGGACAAATCGCGGGCGGCGCGCTGCGTCGACGCCATGCGGCCGATTGCGCAGGCGCGACAGGTGTCGGTGGCGCAGATCGCCTTGGCCTGGCTGCTGGCCCGTTCCGAAGTCAGCACCGTCATCATCGGTGCCAAGACCGTCGAGCAACTCGAGGACAACATAGCCTCGACCAAGGTGCGTTTGAGCGCAGCCGAGCTGGAAACCCTGGATCAGGTGAGTCAGCTCGCACCGGAATATCCAGGCTGGATGCTGGCCTTCCAGGGGCAATCTCGCGTCAAGCCGCCTTTAAAGGAGTGAGCCGGCACTCGCACAATCGGTTCCTGCGGCAAGTGCAAGCCCGGCCGCGGTTGTTTCTGGCCACGGCATTCGCGGTTGCGGTCGGTGTTGGCCTGCCGGTCGGATGGGCCGGCCACACCGTGACGCGCCTGCTGATCGCCTGGAACGCCGGCACCGTTCTGTACGTGATACTGGCTGCGATCATGATGATCCGCTCCTCGACGCAGAAAATGCGCTATCGCGCGCAGCTTCAGGACGACGGACAGGTCGCGATCCTGGTATTGGTGTGCCTCGCGGCGATCGCCAGTCTTGCGGCCATGGCCGGCGAACTGGCGGTGTCGAAGGAACTACACGGCTTCCTCAAAGGTGCGCACATTGCGCTCGCCGGCTGTACCGTGGTGTCATCCTGGGCCTTCATCCAGATGATGTTCGCGCTGCACTACGCACACGACTACTACGCCGCGGCCTGCCATCGGCGGCCGGTTGGACTGCGCTTTCCCGGCGACGACGATCCGGATTACGGCGATTTCTTCTACTTCTCGGCCATCATCGGCACCTCAGGGCAGACGGCCGATGTCGCCTTCATGACCAAGCCCATGCGCCGCATCGGCTCGTTGCACTGCGTGCTGGCCTATTTCTTCAACACCACCGTGCTGGCGCTGCTGATCAATATTGCCGCCAGCCTGTTCTGACCGGCCGCTCAGTCGCGGTTGTTGCCGCCGAACAATTCACCGAGCAGGCCGCCAACCGCCGCGACGCCGGCGACATTGCCGAGCGCACTCGACGCGCCACCATGCGTGCCGGTGCCCGGCAGATAGCGGGCGATCTCTTCCGCCAGATTCATGATGGGCATGCTCTGCAGCCAGACGTGACCGGGGCCGGTCAGGGTGGCGAGAAACAAACCCTCGCCGCCGAACAAAACGTTGCGGAAACCGCGGATCAGCTGGATATCGAACTGCACGCTCGGCTCCTGTACGCCGACGTGACCAGCGTGCACCAGCAAGCGCTCGTGCTGCGCCAGATCCCGCTCCACCACCTCACCTGACAGATCGAGCCAGACCACGCCGGGACCGGTCAGCTTCTGGAGAATGAACCCCTCGCCGCCGAAGAAGCCGGCGCCCAGACGCTGCTGCCAGGCAATCTCCAGTGAAACCGATTTCTCGGCACACAGGAAGGTCTCCTTGCGGCAGATCAGCGACTCGTGCGCGGCAAGCGTGCGGGCGATGATCGTGCCCGGAAACCGTGGTGCGAAGGCGATGTGGCCGGCCGCCTGAGCGGTGAATTCGGTGATGAACAGGCTGCCGCCGCTGAGGCTGCGTTGGATGCCCGCGAACAGGCCGCCGCCGGTATGGGTGTTCATCTGAATGGTGTCGGACATCCAGGCCATGCAGTTGGTCTGGCTGAACAAGGTCTCGCCGGCCGCGAGCTCGACGGCCACGGTCTGCATGGTTGTGCCTGAAATCTCAAAGCGCATGGGCGGATCCTCCGCGATGCGAGCAAGCGCCGTCAAGTTAGCGTACTGGCCCACTTGGCACGTTGATTGCTTCCTCTATCACTATGCAGACCCCGGCGCTCCGCTTTCTCAAGACATTTCATATCGCTGCCAGGCTCGGCAGTTTCAAAGCCGCCGCCGCCGAGCTGTCCGTGACCGCCTCGGCGGTGAGTCACCAGATCAAGGTGCTCGAACAGCAACTCGGCCTGTCCTTGTTCGATCGCGGTCCGCGATCGCTGTCGCTGACGCCAGCGGGTGCGCTCTACCTGGAGAACATCGATGCGGTGTTCTCACGGCTCGAATCCGTTACCGAGCAGCTGCGGCGGCGCTTCAGCCGCGAAGTCGTCCGACTGCAGGTGCCGCCATTCTTTGCCAGCGAGCTGCTGGTGCCGCGGCTGAGCAGCTTCAGCGCGACGCACGCCGACATCGACATTCAGATCGAAACCGACATCATGCCCAACGCCGGTCATTCACCCGGCGCTGACGTGTCGATCGTGGTCGGCACCGGCCAGTGGCCGGACGTGCAGGCGACTCGGCTGTTCGCGCAGGCCTATGTGGCCGCGTGTTCGCCCGTACTGCTGCGCCACGCGCATATCCAAACCGTGGCGGATCTGGCGCGCGAGCCGCTGATCGCGCACCATCATCGACTCGACCTATGGGATCGCTGGGCGGCGATGTTTGGAATCGAAGCGTTGCGCCCCAAGCAGCTCATAGAATTCGACTCCATGTCCTCGATCGTGCACGCCGCGGAGCAGGGCGTCGGGATTGCGCTCGTGTCCGCGCCGCTTGCGGCGTCGAGGTTCTCGTCCGGGTCGTTGACCAAAGTGTTTGATGCCGAACTCGCCACCGGCGAATGTTACTTTCTTGTGACACGGCCGGATGATGCGCAGCGTTTGGGCGTGCAAGCGCTGATCGGCTGGTTATTGCAGCAATATGGTGCCAGCAACTGAGCCAGCAACTGAGGTTGTCGCCGGCCGCCGACATGCGCGCATCGGCATGAACGGAATTTAGTCTTGCGCAAGTAAACCTCGTTTGTCGTCAGTCAAACACCTGGCTATGGTTCCTGCGACGAGTCCCCCCACTCGAATCGGAGCTGACACCATGTCCAAACAATGGATCAAGACCCTCATCGTCTCGGCGGCGGTCGCCGCTTTGCCCGCATTGGCGAGCGCGGCGACGCCGCCACCGGCCATGAACGGCTGCGTCAACGCCTTCATGGAGTCCCTGGCCAAGCACAGCACGCCGCTCAAGCTGCGTGAATCGCATTTCCTCAATACCGGCATGTTCGAGGGCGGTTTGAGCGAATTGGTACTGATTGCCACGGATGCGCACGACAACCATACGATCGGGCGAGCGATCTGCAAGGTCGACTCGCACGGCCAAGTGGTTCATCTGGAGGAGGTGCCGGCCAGCAGCCTGCCGCTGTAAGCCCTCGCCCGAGCAGGCGAGCGACCCTCCCGAGGCCGCGCGGCTCCGCTGCGCGGCTTCGCTGCTTTTGCGGCCGATGAAACCTTTTGCCAGGCCGCGGGTACTAACACCGAATCAATCCCTAATCGAGGCTGCTTGCACCCGGTTCGGTGCGTCGCTAGAATGAACGTTCATTCATTATTCTAGACCCGGCGCGGCTTGGGTCGGAAAGTTGCCTGCTTTGCTGGTCTCAAGGTGTCCCATGCGCCCATTCACCCCCGAGCGTCGCTGTCGCGTTGCCGCTGTGCTGACAGTCGGCTGTCTGGTTGCCGGCTGCGGCGGCGGCGGTGCACCTGCCGGCATGCCGGCAGGCGGATTCACCCCCCAGGTCACCGTGGTCACGCTCAAGGCGCAACCCGTGACCTTGACGCGCGAATTTCCCGGCCGCACCAACGCCTATCTGGTCGCGGAAGTGCGCCCGCAGGTCAGCGGCATCGTCAAGCAGCGGCTGTTCACCGAAGGCGCCCTGGTCAAGGCCGGGCAGCCGTTGTATGAGATCGACGATGCGATCTATCGCGCGCAATACAACAGTGCCGAGGCCTCGCTGCAGAAGGCCCAGGCGACGCTGCTGGCCGCGCGCCTGGCGGCTGAGCGCTCGCGCGAACTGGTGAAGATCGACGCCGTCAGCGCGCAGGACAACGACAATGCCGAGTCGGCGTTCGGGCAGGCGCAGGCGGATGTGGCCTCGGCGCAGGCTGCGGTCGCCAACAGCGCGGTGAATCTGGCGTACGCGCACATCGTCGCCCCGATCAGTGGACGCATCGGCAAATCCTCGGTGACCCAGGGCGCCCTGGTCACGGCCGATCAGGCCAGCGCCATGGCGACGATCCAGCAGCTCGATCCGATCTATGTCGATGTCAATCAGGCCAGCAGCGAATGGCTGCAGCTCAAGCAGGAAATCGACAGCGGGCGCGCGCAGTCCGGCGCGGCCGACTCGCCGGCGAAGATCGTCCTGGCCGATGGTCACGCCTACGAGCACGAGGGCAAATTGCAGTTCGCCGATGTGACCGTGGATCCGACCACCGGTGACTTCCTGCTGCGCGCCATCGTGCCCAATCCCAACGGCGTGCTGCTGCCGGGCATGTATGTGCGCGCGCTGCTCGATGAGGGCGTGCTGCCGAACGGTGTGCTGGCGCCGCAGCAGGGTATCACCCACGATCCCAAGGGCAACGCCACCGCCTTGATCGTCAACAAAGAGGGCAAGGTCGAGCCGCGAGTGGTGAAAGCTTCGCGCACGATCGGTAATCAGTGGCTCATCGATGACGGGTTGGCCGCAGGGGATCGCGTGATCATTGAGGGGTTGCAGAAGGTGCAGCCGGGCATGAGCGTCAAGGCGATCGAGGCGAGCGATGCGGGCGCGAGCCCGGCCGCGGCCGGCAGCGCTCAATAGCTCAAGGGCGCAGCCATGTCACGCTTCTTCATCGACCGCCCCATCTTCGCCTGGGTCGTCGCGCTCATCATCATGATGGTCGGCCTGCTGTCGATCACGCGCCTGCCGATCGCGCGCTATCCGAATATCGCGCCGCCGTCGGTGACGATCAGCGCCTCGTACCCGGGCGCCTCGGCCCAGACCGTCGAGGACTCGGTCACGCAGATCATCGAGCAGAATATGACTGCACTCGACGGTCTGATCTACATCGACTCAACCAGCGACAATGCCGGCAATGTCTCGATCAACCTGACCTTTGCCAGCGGCACCAATGCCGACACGGCGCAGGTGCAGGTGCAGAACAAGTTGCAGCAGTCGACGCCGCTGCTGCCGCAGATCGTGCAGCTGCAGGGCATTTCCGTGAGCAAGAGCACCGGCAGCTTCCTGATGGCGGTCGGCTTCGTGTCCGAAGACGGCAGCATGAGCGGCGGCGACATCAGCGACTACCTGGCGACCAACGTGGTCGATTCCGTGAGCCGCGTCGAAGGCGTGGGCTCGGTGCAATTGTTCGGCGCCAAGTACGCGATGCGCATCTGGCTCGATCCCAACAAGCTCAACGCCTATGCCTTGACCCCGGCCGATCTGACCGTCGCGGTGCAGGCCCAGAATGCCCAGGTCTCGATCGGCCAGCTCGGCGACACGCCGTCCGTGCCCGGGGCCCAGCTCAACGCGACCGTCACGGCGCTGGGCCGTCTGCAGACACCCGAGCAGTTCGGCAATATCGTCCTGCGTAGCAACAGCGACGGTTCGACGCTGCGCCTGCGCGATGTGGCGCGCGTGGAACTGGGCTTGGCCGATTACAGCTTTGAGGTGAAGTACAACGGCAAGCCGGCCTCGGGCATGGGCATTCAGCTGGCGACCGGTGCCAACGCACTGCGCACCGTGCAGGGCGTCGCCAACCTGCTCAACGCCATCCAGCCGCGGCTGCCGCACGGCCTCAGGGCAGTCAGTGCCCTGGACACGACCCCTTATGTGCGCAAGTCGATCAAGGAGGTCGCGAAAACGCTGATCGAGGCCATCGCGCTGGTGTTCCTGGTCATGCTGGTGTTCCTGCAGGACGTTCGCGCGACGCTGATTCCGACGATCGCGGTGCCGGTGGTGCTGCTGGGCACTTTTGCGGTGCTCAATGTGGCCGGCTACTCGATCAACATGTTGACCATGTTCGCGGTCGTGCTCGCGATCGGTCTGCTGGTGGATGACGCCATCGTCGTGGTCGAGAACGTCGAACGTCTGATGAGCGAGGAGGGCCTGTCGCCGGTCGAGGCGACGCGACGCTCGATGGACCAGATCACCGGTGCACTGATCGGCATCGCCACCGTGCTGTCGGCCGTGTTCATTCCGATGGCCTTTCTGGCCGGCTCCACCGGCGTCATCTATCGCCAGTTCTCGATCACGATTGTCTCGGCCATGGTGCTGTCGGTGATCGTGGCCATCGTGCTCACCCCGGCGCTGTGTGCGACGCTGCTCAAACCGGTCAAGCTACATGGGCATCACTCCGACCGCGGTTTTTTCGGCTGGTTCAACCGCACGTTCGAGCGCAACAGCCTGCGTTATCAGGGCGTGGTGGGCCGCATGATTGGCCGTCCGTGGCCCTACATGCTGGTCTATTTGGCGCTGGCCTCGCTCATGGGTCTGCTGTTCCTGCGTCTGCCGACGGCATTTCTGCCCGACGAGGACCAGGGCTACCTGTTCACGCTGGTGCAAACCCCGGTCGGCGCCACGCAGGCGCGCACGGAGGCCGTGCTGGAAAAGGTGCAGAAGTACTTTCTGACTCAGGAGAAGGACGCGGTTCAATCGGTGTTCACCGTCGAGGGCTTCAGCTTCAATGGCGGTGGGCAGAATGCCGGCATTGGCTTCGTGCTGCTCAAGGATTGGGATCAGCGCAAATCGCTGTCTCTGGGTGTCGCGGCCCTGCAGGCACGCGCCTACGCCGGGCTGGCGCAGATCAAGGACGCCCTGGCGTTTGCGTTCGCACCCCCGGCGGTCAATGAACTCGGCAATTCGGCCGGCTTCGACTTCTATCTGAAGGACAACAATGGGCAGGGCCACGACGCCCTGACCGCAGCGCGCAATCAATTTCTGTTCATGGCCTCAAAGGACAAGCTGCTGGCCAACGTCAGGCCCAATGGCCAGGAGGACGCACCGCAGTTCCGGCTCGATATCGACGCCCAGAAGGCCAGCTCCCTCGGCCTGTCGATGACCGATGTCGATGACACGCTCGCCATCGCCTGGGGTGGACGCTACATCGATGACTTCATCGATCGCGGGCGCGTCAAGCACGTGATTCTGCAGGCCGACGCGCCATTTCGCATGGTGCCCGAGGACTTCAGCCGCTGGTACGTGCGCAATGCTCAGGGGCACATGGTATCGACCGCATCCTTTACCAACTCGCATTGGGAATTCGGCTCGCCGCGGCTGGAGCGCTTCAACGGCGTCTCGGCCATGGAGATCAACGGTGAGGCAGCCCCGGGCGTGAGCTCGGGTGATGCGATGAAGGAAATCGCGAAACTCGTGGCGCAGCTGCCCTCCGGATTCTCGATCGACTATACCGGCCAGTCCTACCAGGAGCGCGCGGCCGGCGCGCAGACGCCGCTGCTCTACTCGCTGTCGCTGATCGTCGTGTTTCTGTGTCTGGCGGCGCTGTATGAGAGCTGGTCGATTCCGACCGCGATCCTGCTGGCGGTGCCGCTCGGGGTCATCGGCGCGGTGCTTGCCACGACCGCGATGCATCTGGAGCGCGACATTTATTTTCAGGTGGCGATGCTCACGACCATCGGCCTGGCCAGCAAGAACGCGATCCTGATCGTCGAATTTGCCAAGGAGAACGTCGAGCACGGTATGGACGTGATCACCGCGACACTGCATGCCGTGCGCGATCGCCTGCGCCCGATCCTGATGACCTCGCTGGCCTTCGGCCTCGGGGTACTGCCGCTGGCGGTGGCGACCGGCGCCGGTGCCGGTGCCCAGCGGGCGATCGGTACCGGTGTGTTCGGCGGCATGGTTGCCGGCACATTCCTGGGCATTTTCTTCATCCCGGTGTTTTTCGTCGTGGTGCAGCGGATCTTCCACAGCCTGCCCAACGAACCTGGTGAGGGCCCGGCGACAGCAACGGGAGGCGACACGCATGGCGCCTGAGTCGATGCGTTCAGGCCGTCGGGCCGTGCGCAATGCCGGCATCGGCGTGGCCTGGCTGTGCCTCGCCTGCGCCTGCACGATGGAGCCGCGCTATCGCGCGCCGCCATTGCCGGTGCCCGACCAGTGGCCGATTCCCGCCACCACGCCGGCAGCGGCGCCAGCTGGGCCGGCTGAGCCGGCTGAGCCGGAGGCCCAGACGCTGGCCACGCGCGACATCGGCTGGCGCGACTTCTTCGTGGATCCGCGCCTGCAGCAGTTGATCGCCGCCGCGTTGGCCAATAATCGTGACCTGCGCGTGGCGGTGTTGAATATCGAAGTCGCGCGTGCGCAGTATCGCATTCAGCGCGCCGCGGAGATGCCGACAATCGACGCCACCGGCAGCTTCACACGCGAGGAGCTGCCGCCTTCCCTGACCTACGGCACTACCTCCTTTACCGGCAATATCTTTCAAGCCGGGGTCGGCATCACCACCTTCGAAATCGATCTGTTCGGCCGCGTGCGCAGCCTCACGCACGCTGCGCTCGAGCAATACCTGGCGCAGGAGGAGGCGCGCCGCAGTGCGCAACTGAGCCTGATTGCCGAAGTCGCCAACGCCTACCTGACCTTGGCGTCGGATCGAGACCTGCAGCGACTGGCGCAGCAGACGCTGCAGAGCCAGGAGGCTTCGTTCGAGCTCACGCAGAAGAGTCACCACGCCGGCACGACCTCGGGCCTCGATCTGGCGCAGGCGCAGACCACGGTCGAGCAAGCGCGCGCCGATGCTGCCCGCTACCAGGGCAACGTTGCACAGGACATCGACGCGCTGACGCTGCTCGTGGGCGCGCCGGTGGATCCGGCCTGGTTGCCCGAACAGTTCGACGCCAAAACGATGGGACTGGAGGCGCTGCCGGCAGGCTTGCCCTCGGGCGTACTGCTGCGCCGGCCCGATGTGCTCGAGGCCGAGCACACGCTGCGCGCGGCCAACGGCAATATTGGCGCGGCACGCGCTGCCTTCTTCCCGGACATCAGTCTCACGGCGAATATCGAATCGGCCAGCGAGCAGCTGTCGAGCCTGTTCAAGGCCGGAACCGAGGCATGGACCTTCATACCGCAGGCGACGCTGCCGATCTTCCATGGCGGGGCGCTGCGCGGCAACCTGAAGGTGGCGAAGACCAATCAAAAGATCGCTCTGGCGCAGTACGAAAAGGCGATCCAGTCCGGCTTTCGCGAAGTGGCCGATGGGTTAGCGCTGACGGCAACGCTGAATCGCCAGCGCGCGGCCCAGGAAGCCCTGGTCGCCGCAACCGCGCGCGCCTACGATCTCTCGCAGCAGCGCTACAAGGCGGGTCGCGACAGCTACCTGGTGGTACTCGATTCTCAGCGCAGCAACTACGCGGCGGAGCAGGGACTGATCGCCACTCGGCTCGCCGAGCAAAGCAATCGGGTGAGCCTGTACGAGGCGCTCGGCGGTGGCTGGCGCGAACACAGCCAAAGCCCATGAGCCGCCGAATCCCCAGCGCGGGCGTTGGCGTGCCGCAGGCGCAGACGGCAAGCCCGCCCGTGCCAATCGCCAAGGCGCGTGCCGCCCGCCAGCGCGAACGCATTCTCGATGCGGCCGAGCTGTGCTTCATCCAGAGCGGCTTCCATGCCGCCAGCATGGCGCACATCGCGCAAACCGCCGGTATGAGCGCCGGACTCATCTATCGCTACTTCGACAGCAAGAGCGCCATCGTCAAGGCGATCATCGAGCGCCATCTCGAGTCCGATCATCACAAGATGATCGGTCGCCTCAATAGTCCGGAGGATGTGAGCCGGATCATTCTGCAGACTTTTGACAGCTGGCGCCGCCGCGACGACCCGAAGATGAATCCGGTGCTGATGTTCGAGCTCACGGCCGAATCGACCCGAGATCCGGAAATCGCGCGCGCCGTGCGCAGCAAAGATCGAGCGATGGGCGAGGGCGTCACGCAGGCGGTGCGCCGCGGTGCGCAATCGCGCGGCGTCAAGCTCTCGTTGGCCGCGGCCCGCAGTCGCGCGGTCATGCTGCAATGCCTGGTGGAGGGGCTCGCCTTGCGTGTCGTGCGTGATCCGCAGCTTCGGCGCAGCACCCTGAAGCCCGCGTTGGATGCGATCCTCGCCGTGCTGATGAGCTGAACCGTGGCGACCCTCGCCGAGGCGCTGATCCCCTGGCATGCTGGCCATGGCCGGCACGATCTGCCCTGGCAGCAGGAGCGCACGGCGTACCGCGTCTGGATCTCGGAGATCATGCTGCAGCAGACGCAGGTTTCCACCGTGATTGACTATTACCAGCGCTTCATGCAGCGCTTCCCCGATGTCGCATCGTTGGCGGCCGCGCCGATGGATGAGGTGCTGCATCTATGGTCGGGGCTCGGGTATTACTCGCGTGCGCGCAACCTGCAGCGCGCCGCGCAGCGAATCGTCACCGACTTCGGCGGCCGGCTGCCCGAGGAGCGAGAGCAGCTCGCGCAACTGCCCGGCATAGGCCGTTCGACCGCCGCGGCCATCCTGGCCCTGTCGCGGGGCCGTCGCGAGGCGATTCTCGACGGCAATGTCAAGCGTGTGCTCGCGCGTTACTTCGGCATCGACGGCGCGCCCGGGGAGCGCGCTACCGAGCGCGAGCTGTGGGAGCGCGCCGAGCAGTGCACGCCCGAGACGCAAATCGCGGTTTACACCCAGGCCATCATGGATTTCGGCGCGACCCTGTGTACGCGCCGACAGCCCCTGTGCCAACAGTGCCCGCTGCGGCCCGACTGCATCGCTTACGGTTCGGGCCGGGTGCTGCAGCTGCCTACGCCGCGCGCGCGCGCCGCCCGGCCAACGCGCCGCGTCGTCATGCTGCTGGCAGTGCGCGCGCCCGGCGAGGTATTACTGCAGCGGCGTCCGGCGCACGGGGTCTGGGGTGGATTGTGGACCCCGCCGGAGTTCGACAGCCTGGAGGCGGCCGAGCTGTTCTGCAGCGCGACGCTGCTCGGCGCACAGCTCGAGCGCATGCCGCTGCCGGTGCTGCGGCACGGCTTTACGCACTTCGAGCTGCAGATCACGCCGCTGCGCGCCCGCTGCGACGGCTTGAATGGGGTGATGGAAGCGACCGAGACGCTCTGGTATAACGCGCGCGAGCCGGCGCGCGTCGGATTGCCGGCGCCGATCGCGGTGCTGTTGTCCACTTCAGGAAACTTGAACCCATGAGCCGAACCGTGCACTGCGTCCTGCTCCAGCGCGACGCGCCCGGACTCGATCGCGCCCCGTACCCCGGCGCGCTCGGCCAGCGCATCTTCGAGCACGTGTCCAAGGAAGGCTGGGAGCGTTGGCGGGCGCACCAGATCATGCTGCTCAACGAATACCGCCTGACGCCCGTCGACCCCAAGGCGCGCAAGTTTCTCGAAACCGAGATGGAAAAGTTCTTCTTCGGCGCCGGTTCGGCCAAACCCGGCGAATTTGTCGAGCCCGGAGGCAGCTGAGCGCTGCCCTCGGCGCGAGACGGCCTATTCCAGGGTTGACGCTCACGCCACCGGACCGGTCTAATACGGGCCCCCTCAAGTCGGCGGCCAGGTAGCTCAGTTGGTAGAGCAGCGGACTGAAAATCCGCGTGTCGGTGGTTCAATTCCACCCCTGGCCACCATGAAATCAATAAGTTAATCG
>Ga0302326_10014959_pt1 | contig 16357 bp, 10 predicted proteins | sample Palsa_T0_3_FD_202264 | JGI IMG/M metagenome (GOLD analysis project Ga0302326, IMG submission 202264) | Peat permafrost microbial communities from Stordalen Mire near Abisko, Sweden - Palsa_T0_3 | ecosystem: Environmental > Terrestrial > Soil > Palsa > Peat permafrost | place: Sweden: Abisko... | reverse complement strand
GCTCCAGGAGCATGTCCGCCGCGAGACGGCGCCCTACAAGTATCCCCGCATCGTCGACTTCGCCGAGGAGCTGCCGAAGACGTCCAGCGGCAAGATCAGGCGCGCTGAGCTCAGACGCCGCGGCTAGCACGCTCCCGGCTCCCCGCTACGCTCACGGCATGCGTCCCGCCATCGGCATCTGCGGCGGCCTCACCGAGGCCAGCTGGGATGCCTTCACTCAGCAAGCAGTCCTCCTTCCCCTCAGTTACCTGACCGCGATCCAGCGCGCCGGCGGCCTGCCGTTGATGATTCCGCCCGATCCCGAGCTGGTCGAAGATCCCGATCAGGTGCTCGAGCGGATCGACGGATTGATCCTCGCGGGTGGTGTCGATGTCGACCCCGCCGTGTACGGTGCCGAGCCCCACGAGGAGACCGAGACGGGGTCGCCGCGCGAGCGGGACGACACCGAGATCGCGCTCGTTCGACGGGCCCTCGAGCTCGACCTTCCCGTGCTCGGTATCTGTCGTGGCATGCAGGTGATGAACGTCGCCCTCGGCGGCACCTTGCTCCAGCACGTGCCCGACAAGGTCGGTCATTCCGATCACCGGCGTACTCCGGGCAGCTTCGCCGACGCCGATCATGACGTGCGGCTCTCGCCCGGCTCGCTGGTCGCGCGCGCCGCCGGCGAGGAGGTCCACAGCACCAAGTCCCACCATCATCAGGCCGTGCAGAAGATCGGGGAGGGACTCGAGGTCACCGGCTGGTCGGCCATCGACGATCTGCCCGAGGCCATCGAGGCCACCGATCGGTGCTTCGCGCTCGGCGTCCAGTGGCACCCCGAGGTCGACGAGACGAGCCGCCTGATCGCCGCCCTCGTCGAGGAGGCCCGCGCCCACCAGAGCGCGCGCGTGCCGCTAGCCGGCGGCTGATCCGCCACGCACACGGTTCCGTAGAACCGGCAGACATGCCTACCGCCCCGCGCCCTCGGCTCTCTCCGCTCGACGCCGCCTTCCTCGCGCTCGAGTCTGAGCACGCGCCAATGCACGTCGGCTGGGCGGCGCTGTTCTCCCCGCCCACGGAGGGCCCGCGACCGACCTTCGACGCGATCCGCGCCCACATCGAGGGTCGCCTGGGGCGCGCCCCGCGCTACCGCCAGAAGCTCGCTGAGGTGCCCCTGGGCCTCGACGATCCCGTCTGGGTCGACGATCCCCACTTCGACATCGCTCTCCACGTGCGTCGGGCTCGCGGCGTCGACTTCCGGCAGCTCGTTGACGAGGTCATGTCCACCCCGCTCGATCACCACCGCGCGCTGTGGGAGCTGTGGATCGCCGAGCAGCTCGACGATGGTCAGCTCGGCGTTATCGGTAAGGCCCATCACTGCCTCGTGGACGGCCTCGCCGCCGTCGAGCTGATGTCATTGCTCTTAGACGTCGGGCAGGAGCCGGAGAACGATCCGCCGGACGGCTGGGCGGCGGCGCCGGACCCGAGCGCGCTCGAGCTCGTGGGCGGAGCGGTGAGCCACCACGTCGAGCAAGCGCTCGATCTGGCGCGGCTACCCCTCGCATGGGCGCGCGAACCGGCCCGGCTGCTCGACCTTCCCGACCGCGCTCGGCGCGCCGCGGTGGCGACGGCACACACCCTGCTGCCGCCGGCACCCCCCAGCCGGCTGAATGGGCCGATGGAGGCGGCGCGTCACCTCGCCTGCCACACGCGACCGCTCGATGACCTCAAGGTCATCAAGCGGCGCTTCGGGACGACGATCAACGACGTGCTGCTGAGTGCGAGCGCCGGCGCGCTGCGAGGGCTGCTCGAGCATCGTCGCGAGCCGCTCCACGACGTCAAGGCCATGGTCCCCGTCAGCATCGAGAACGGCGCACACGCGCGCTCTGACGAGCAATGGGGCAACGGCATCGCCTTTCTCTTCCTCGTGCTTCCCTGCGAGGAGACCGACCCGGTTTGGCGCCTGCGCGAGATCCACGTCGCCATGCGCCAGCGCAAGCGCTCGCACGAGCCCGAAGGTTCAGGCGCGGTGCTCGATGCGCTCGGATACGCACCGCGCACGTTGCGTCGTGCCGTCTCCCGCATGCTCGCGAGCCCGCAGGTCTCCAACCTCACGATCTCCAACATCCCCGGTCCGCAGGTTCCTGTGTACCTGATGGGCTGCGAGGTCAAGCACGCCTACCCGATCGTGCCCCTCACCAGCGGACACGGCGTCTCCATCGGCATGACCACGGTCAGCGGCCAGGCCTGCTTCGGGGTCTACGCCCAGGCCGAGCTGGCGGACGACGCGGAGTTCATCGCGCGGGGGATCGACGAGGGGATCGAAGAGCTCCTGGCGCGGTGCCGTTGAATTCGCCGCCGCTCATTCACTTGGCGACGGGGAGGCACCACGACTGGCCGAGAAACGTGACGCACAGAAATGTTGGGATTCAGTCGCATGACCCCGAGTTCCACGGCCGATCTGATCCGGCCCCGTGAGGGGGTGTGCTGCGTTTGCCCCAAATGTTGGGGGTTACGTAGCACGACCCCGAGTTCCACCGGCCGATCTGGTGGGGCAATAGCCGTTGTCGCCTGTCGACAAAGATGCACTTAGAACTGGTGCAAAGGCTTGAATTTTCGGCCGCCAGAGCGAGCCCAACCGGGCAACAAGCCTGGCCGAGAAACGCGCCGTGGGAGGCGTCTTTCTCGGCCAGGCCAGGCTTCGTGACGGCCGACGGCGCGGACCCTCGCTGATCCGCGCCGGTCACGCGGAGTCTCCCCTACCGGACGACCCGCGGCTCGTAACCGGACTCGCGGATGATCCTCAGGACCTCGTCGGCGTGGGCGTTCCCGCGCGTCTCGAGCACGGTCTGGACCGCGGTCTCGCGGACGTGGAGGTCGAAGCCCTCGCGAACGTGCTGGACGTCTAGCAGGTTGGCGCCGGCCTCTCCCATCAGCGAGAGCAGCCGTGCGAGCGCCCCAGGTCGATCGGGGATCCGGGTGAGCAGGACCACGCGCCTGCCCGCCTGGGTCTCGTGGCGGCGCGCCACCTGCGCCAGCAGTCCCGCATCGACGTTTCCCCCCGAAAGGATCACGGCCGTGGTCCCCACCTCCGCTCCCTGCACGCGACCGCCGAGCAGCGCGGCCACGCCGACCGCGCCCGCCCCTTCGACCACAAGCTTGGCGCGCTCGAGGAGGAACACCATCGCCTCAGCCACCTCTTCCTCGGAGACCACGACCACGTCGTCGACCCAACGCGAGAGCAGGGCCAGCGTCAGCTCCCCCGGGCGCTTGACGGCGATGCCGTCGGCGATGGTCAGCGCCGCCTGCACGTCGACCGCTCGCCCCTCCGCCAGCGACGCTGGGAACGCCGCGTAAGTCTCGACCTGCACGCCGACGACGCGCACGTCGGGGCGCTCTGACTTCAGCGCAATCGCCACCCCGCTCGCCAGGCCGCCCCCTCCGACGGGGACGATGACGAGGGACAGGTCATCGATCTGGGCGAGCAACTCGAGGCCGAGCGTCCCCTGCCCGGCGATCACGTCGGGGTCATCGAAGGGGTGGACGAACGCGAGCTCGCTGTCGGCAGCGCGCTCGCGCGCCGCCGCCAGGCACTCCTCGACAGACACGCCGGCGAAGAAGACCCGGGCGCCGAGCTGGGCCGCCGCCTCGATCTTGGCGATCGGCGCGGTCTTAGGCATGAACACTTCGCAGGCCACACCCCGGGCGCGCGCGGCGTAGGCGACGGCTTGAGCGTGATTGCCTGCGCTGCCGGTGACCACGCCGTCGGCGCAGCCATCGCCGAGCGCGGCGATCTTCGCGAGCGCGCCGCGCAGCTTGAACGAGCCGGTCCGCTGCAGGTTCTCGGCCTTGAGCGCGACCGTTCCCCCAGATCGCTCCCCGAGCGTCCGCGAGCTCAGCACCGGCGTCTCGCGAATCACGCCGGCACCCGCGGCGGCGGCACGCCTGATGTCGGCCAGTGAGGGTGAGGTCTCGTCAGTCCCCAAGCGCCACCACGGCGTCGATCTCGACCTGCGCCCCGCGAGGCAGGGCGGCCACCCCGATCGCCACGCGCGCCGGAGGGCCGGTCTCGAAGAACGACGCGTACACCTCGTTGACCTCCGCAAAGGCGCTCATGTCGGTGAGGTACACGGTCACGCGGACCGCGTCCCCGAGCCGGGCGCCGGCGGCCGCGCACACCGCGGCGAGGTTCTCCAAGCAGCGGCCGGCCTGCTCGGCGGCGCCACCGGCAACGAGCTCGCCGGTGCGCGGATCGAGCGGGATCTGGCCCGAGCAGAACAGGAGGCCACCCGCGCGCACAGCATGCACGTAGGGACCGATCGCGGCGGGCGCGTCTGGTGCGGTTACTGGCTCACGGTGGTCGGGCACGGTTTTCTCCTGATCGCGGCGTTGGGTCCGAGCATAAGCCGATCGGACTCACAGTGTCTACGCTCGCGGCCTCGGCCCCAACCGCCGGGTAGCCTCCAGAGGATGCCAAACCAGCTCGCGAACGAGACCTCCCCTTATCTCCTCCAGCACCAGAACAACCCCGTCGATTGGCACCCGTGGGGAGAGCAGGCGCTCGCCCGGGCGCGGGCCGAGGACCGGCCGCTGCTCGTCTCGATCGGATACTCGGCCTGTCATTGGTGCCACGTGATGGAGCGTGAGTCATTCGAGGATCCCGAGATCGCGGCCCTGATGAACGAGCACTTCGTGTGCATCAAGGTCGACCGCGAGGAGCGCCCCGACGTCGACGCCATCTACATGGACGCCGTCCAGGCGATGACCGGACAGGGCGGCTGGCCGCTCAACGCCTTCATCACCCCCGAGCAGATCCCCTTCTACGCCGGCACCTACTTTCCGCCCGAGCCGCGCCACGGCATGCCGAGCTGGCGCATGGTCCTGCTCGGGGTGGCCGACGCGTGGGAGAAGCAGCGCGAGGAGATACGTGAGCAGAGCGCCCAGGTGGTGCGCTCGCTGCAAGCCACAACGCGGATTGAGCCCTCGAGCGATCCGATCGGTGAGCGCGAGCTCGTCGACGCGCTCGCCGCCTTGCGAGGCGCTTATGACCGCAGGAATGGCGGCTTCGGGGGGGCGCCGAAGTTCCCGCCCGCTTCCACGATCGAGCTCCTGCTCGGTCGCGGCGAGCGCGAGATGTCGCTCGCCACCCTGCGAGCGATTGCCGCGGGCGGGATCTACGACCAGGTGGGCGGTGGCTTCGCCCGCTATGCCGTCGATGCCACCTGGACGGTTCCCCATTTCGAGAAGATGCTGTACGACAACGCGCTTCTCGCGCGCGCCTACCTGCACGGCTGGCAGGTGTCGGGCGAGGAGCGCCTGCGCGAGGTGTGCTGTGAGACGCTCGACTGGGCGCTCCGCGAGATGCGCGGTCCCGAGGGCGGATTCTGCTCCGCCCTCGATGCCGACTCCGAGGGCGTCGAGGGCAAGTTCTACGCCTGGACGGTCGAGGAGCTCCGTGCCGCCCTCGGAGCGGAGGAGGCCGAACCGGCGATCGCCTACTTCGGAGCGACCGAGCAGGGAAACTTCGAGCGATCCAACGTGCTCGAGGCCCGCGGTCCGCGGCCGTCCGACCTGCCCGAGATCCGCCGGCGGCTCTACCAGGTCCGCTCAGAGCGCGTGCGCCCCGGGCTCGATGACAAGCGACTGAGCTCGTGGAACGCGCTCATGCTCTCGGCCCTGGCCGACGCCGGCGCGGTTCTCGGCCGGGACGACTACCTCGAGGCGGCGGGCGCGTGCGCCGAGTTCATCCTCCGCGACCTGCGCGACAGCGACGGTCGGCTGCTGCGCACCTGGAAGGACGGGCGGGGGCGATTGCGCGCCTACCTCGAGGACCACGCCTTCCTCCTCGAGGCGCTGCTCACGTTGTACGAGGCGACGTTCGACCCCAGGTGGTACCGCGAGGCGACAGCCCTTGCCGAGGAGATGATCGGGCACTTCGCCGACGACCAGCGCGGAGGGTTCTTCACCACTGCCGACGACCACGAACGCCTCGCCGCCCGCCGCAAGGACCTCGACGATTCGCCCATCCCGTCCGGGAACTCCGCGGCCGCCTTCGGCCTCCTACGGCTCGCGCTGCTGTCAGGGGACGCGCAGTATGAGCGCCACGCGGTCGGCGTGCTGCGCCTGCTCTACCCGATCGCGGTCAAGCATCCCCAAGGGTTCGGCCACCTTTTGCGGGCCGCCGACTTCTACCTGGGTCCGGTCAAGGAGGTCGCCATCGTCGGGTCGGGCGCGCAGCGAGACGAGCTCGTGCGCGTGGTCCGCGACGCCTTCCGTCCGCACCTGGTGTTGGCCGCAAGTCCAGCGGCGAGCGAGTCGCTGGAGAGCGAGCCCGTGGCCGTGCCCCTACTCGAGGGCCGGGATCCCATCGAAGGCGCGCCGGCCGCCTATGTCTGCGAGCACTTCGTCTGCCAGGCGCCAGTGCTCACCGCTGAAGAACTCGCGGCGGCACTGGCCTAGAGCTGGCCTAGAGCACAGGCAGGTACCGATCGAGCTCCCACGGGGTGACCTGCACCCGGTAGTCGTCCCACTCCTGCCGCTTGATCTCGATGTAGCGGTTGAACATATGCTCGCCGAGCGTCCGCAGTACGAGCTCGGACTCCGCCGTCAGCTCGATCGCCTCGCCGAGGGTCTCCGGCAGCTGCTCGATGCCCAGCCGCTTTCGCTCGTCAGGTGAGAGGTGATAGAGGTTCTTCTCCATCGCGTCGGGGAGCTCGTAGCCGTGCTCGATTCCCTCCAACCCCGCCTGGAGCAGGACGGCAAAGGTGAGGTAGGGGTTGCACGCGGGGTCAGGGCAGCGCAGCTCCATCCGGGTCGCCTTCTCGCTCCCCGGGTGGTACATGGGCACGCGTACCAGGGCTGAGCGGTTTCGGCGCGACCAGGCCACGTACACGGGCGCCTCGTAACCGGGCACGAGCCGCTTGTAGGAGTTGACCCATTGGGCGAAGATCGAGGAGATCTCGCGCGCGTGGCGGAGCTGGCCGGCAATGAACGCCTTGCCGACGTCGGAAAGGTAATAGGGATCGTCGGGGTCGAAGAAGGCGTTGCGCCCACCTGTGAACAGTGACTGGTGGGTGTGCATTCCCGAACCGTTCTCGCCGAACAGGGGCTTGGGCATGAACGTCGCGTGACATCCGTACTTGAGGGCGAACTCCTTGACGGTGATCCGATAGGTCATACAGTCGTCGGCCATCTTCAGGGCGTCGGCGTAGCGCATGTCGATCTCGTGCTGGCTTGGACCCACCTCGTGATGGGTGTATTCGGTGTGGATGCCGAACTGCTCGAGGGCGATGACGGTCTCCCGGCGTAGGTCAGAGCCGGCATCGAGGGTGGTGAGATCGAAGTAGCCGCCCTCGTCCAGCACCTCGGTCGACTTGGAGTTCTGGAAGTAGAAGTACTCGAGCTCGGGGCCTACGTAGAAGTGATCGAACCCCATCGCGGACGCGCGTTCGAGAGCGCGACGGAGGACGTGGCGAGGATCGCCCTCGTAAGGGGTGCGCTCGGGGGTGAGGATGTCGCAGAACATCCGCGCGACGCCAGATTCGGACGGGCTCCACGGAAGCCGGGAGAAGGTGGCGGCGTCGGGCATGGCGAGCATGTCGGACTCCTCGATGGCGTTGAAGCCGGTGATCGACGAGCCGTCGAAGCCCATCCCACCCTCGAACGCGTCGGCGAGCTCGGTCGCGTTGATCGAGAATGACTTGAGCTGGCCGAGGATGTCGGTGAACCAGAGCCTAATGAACCGGATCTCGTGCTCTTTCGCAAGGGCCATGACGTCATCGGGGGTGAGCGGGGCGTCTGCCATCCTGGGAGGCTCCTGATCGGGGTCAGCTGCGTGGTTGGGAGCGCGAAACCTTACCGGCGCGTGGCCTTGGGGCCTTGAAGCGACATCGGCGGAGCCGTAGGTGTCGGTCGATGCACTCGTGCGAGCGCTGCGAGGGTCAGACGCGGACGTGCCGGCTGGGCCTGAGCCAGCGGCGGGCCCAGCGCTCGAGCTCCGAGAGCGCGGGCTCGAGCTCTCGGCCCATGACCGAGAGCTCGTATTCCACCTTCAAGGGGGGTCCCGGCTTGACCGTGCGCTCGACGATCCCTCGCTTCTCGAGCTCCTTCATCCGTTCGGACAAGAGGCGGTCTGACAGCTCGGGAACCGCTTGGGCGACCTCGGAGAACCGCAGCGGCCCGTCCATGAGAACGCGAAGGATCGCCCCCGTCCAGCGCCGGCCCACCAACTCGATGGCCTCGTGGTAAAACGGACAGCAAGCCGCGGCCCCTGCCTCACGGTCCCCGCCGTGAGCGCGATGGCCGCGGATGCTCATGTCGCTAGATTACGCCGCTTGGAGGGCCCGCGACGCCTCGTTAGAGCCGTCGACCGGTACCTCCCCCGCGACGTTGACCATCGCGGTGAACGCCTCGAGCGCCACAGCGGCGATCGCCTCGAGGATCTGCTCGTCGTCCCAGCCGGCCTCACGTGCCTCCTCATGCAGGTGCATCGGCGGCTTACCGTCGTTCTGCACGAGCGCGTGGAGATAGGTGAGGAGCGCCTGCTGCCGCGGATCCCTCGAGCTGAACTGGCGCGCGAGCGCCACTTCGTCGAGGCCGAGGCCGGCCGTGCGCGCGGTGCGGGAATGCATCGCGATTCCGGGCTCCGAGTGATAGTGCTCGGCCATTGCGAGAGCGATCCGCTCGAGCGTGGCCAGATTGAGCTTGCCGTGCCGCAGCTCTGACCGGAACCGTGCGTAGGCACGGAGCGCGGCCGGGGAGCCGGCGAGGACGCCGAGGAAATTCGGCAGCTGACCGCCCGTCGCCAAGGCACCACGCAAAACGGGCACGGACCCTTCTGGGGCGGTCAGGTCGTCGTGAATTTGGAATCTACTCATTTGGGTCTTCATGTTGACCACCGGGGAGATAGGCGGATGGTCAGCTCGGCGCTGGCCAGTCCTATACTTTTGAGACCTGCTTACGGTTGATAAGTCTACAGAGCGCAAAGGGTTTGTTCAAGACCCCCGAGCGCTTCGTCGATCGTCCCGTAACCCTCCTCCGCCGAGGAGCAAGATCCCGGATTTAACCGACTCCTTTCCTTATACGGAGGCGGATAAACGTGCGATCAGCACATAGGCTGATAGGCCTAAGTCCTCCGTGGGCAAGCTTCGCCCCGGGATCGCCGCTGCCCTTCTCACGCTGAGCTTTTTTGGGCGCCGGGTGGGCCTTCGCCCTCGCTGACCTCAGCGAGTCAGGGCTACTACGCCGGGCACTGCAACGTTTCGGGCCGGTGAAGGGCGCAGCCGGCCGGCGGCATGCGCGCTCGTTGCCGCGGCGACGAGGAGCAGGAGGCAGAGCAGAACCGCCCACAGAGCCACCCGATCGGGCCGGCTCATCGCGCGGTCGCGCGGTCGACGCGGCGGACGACGACGGTCGATCTCGATCATCCTCGGGCTGCGCGGATCGGCGACCTGGCCCCGAATCGTCACCGTGCGCCGCATCGGCGGCGGCGTGCTCGGTCCCTGACCGGACCTCTCCGGTGAGCGCCGCCTTCCCTCTGCTGGTGGCATTTAGCGGTCCTCTTTCTCGGGCTTACGGGGTTAGCTGACGGGCTCGCACCGAAAGAGCGGCGCTACGGGCTGACGCCCGATTAGCCCCAACAACGTGGGTCCCCCGCCTCCCGTGGACGCTGCCTGGCGCGCACGCGCTGGGCTCCGTTCGCGGGAATTCAGCGGTATAGGGCGGGCATCCTACCAATGACCTCGGACTGATCATTGCTGGTTGGGCTGGACGATCGGTGACGCCCGCTGGGGGTCGATGCCTACGGCGCGTTTCTGGCTACTTGCCGGCGACCTTGCTGACGAAATCGGCGACATCGACGGCCTGCTTGCCGACCACGATGCCCTGGGGCATCGTCCCGTCGCCGACACTGAGGCCGTTATGGATCGTCGTCAGAACGAGCGATTGCGGAGGCTGCAGCACGTCGAGGTTCGGCCCGACCTTGCCTACGGCGTTGGCGGCGGCGAGGGTGTGGCAAATCGCGCAGTGCTGGCCGAAGAGAATCCGGCCCGTCTTGTCCGCGGCGTTCAGCTTGATGCCGTCGTACTGGGTGCTCGCGTTCGCGTGGTTCCCGGTCAGCAGAGTGATCGGAATGGCGATGCCGAAGCCGGCGAAGACGATCACGATCGCGAGCGACGCCAGCCGACTTCCGCCGCGCGATGAGGACTTGAGGGTGCTACGAGCACCCTTCAGCCCGCCACTGATGGCGATGAAGAAGGTCCCGAGTCCCAGGATCACCCAGAACGCGATGAGCAGTGCGACGCCAAGCACGATGCGCGGGCACCTTATCGCGCCGCGGCCCGGAATGAGTCGCACACGCGCGGGGGAAGGCTTCGGCCGGGGGACGGAGTCGAGACACTACCGCCGCCGTCCGGACGCGAAGCTCATCACGGGCGGCGCGACGGCGCGGAAGTCCTCAGCCGCCGCGTCTGCGGCCGGGGAGGCGGAGGCGGCCGGGGCGGCGGGTGCCGGGGCGCCGGGACCGGCCCGAGCGGCAGCGGCGCCGTCCGCCTTGCCCTGGGCGATCCGCCGTCGCTCGAGCTCGTCGAGCATCGAGAAGTCCTTTACCTCGGCGAGCGGACGATCGGGAGCGGCGATGGGCGCGATCCGCTGCACGAGGATGTTGATGGCTCCGCCCGCCGCCGCGAATCGCTCGAGCTTGCCCTCGACGAGCACGAGCGGCTCGGTTCGAACCGTCAGCCGATGGCGCTCGTAGACGGCCGGCGGGACGATCAGGTTGATCGTCCCGTACTCGTCTTCGAGGAGCACGAACACGATCCCGTTGGCGGTGCCCGGACGCTGCCTGGCGACGACGAGGCCGGCGGTCCTGACCCGCCTCCCATGGGTCAGCGTCTCCAGGTCCTGGCTGGTGACGGCATCCGCGGGCAGTCGCTCGCGCAGCAGGGCCAGGGGATGGTCGCGTGTCGTCAGCCCCGTCGTCCCGTAGTCGGCGAGCATCGACTCCCACGGAGAAAGGTTCCGCAGCGAGGGCGGCGCCGGCAGGTCGAGCGGAAGGGCCAACTGGGTTCCCCCGGCGACGCTCAAGCCCGGAGTCGCCACCCCAAGCTGCCACAGGGCGATCCGCCTGGCATTGCCCCTGGCCCGAAGCGCCTTAGCCCCGGGAAGTTTTGCGCCAGCAAAACTTCCAATGGAGTCGGCGTAAGCCGACTCCACAGCCCCCGACCACGCGAGCAACTCGAGCGAGGACGACCCGGCTCCGGCTCGCGATGCGAGGTCGGCGAGACTGCCGAAGCGACCGCCCGCCTTGCGGGTGGCGACGATCTCCTCCACCTCGCGTCGGCGCACGCCTCGGACATAGCCGAGGCCAATCCGCACGCGCCCGCCGGAATCGATGTCGCACTCGACTTCGCTCTCGTTCACGTCCGGGGGCAGAACGACCATCCCCCGTCGTTGCGCTTCGTGGACCAGCGCGTCGGGCGGATAGAAGCCCATCGGCTGCTCGTTCATCAGCGAACACAGGAGCTCGGGGCCATAGTGGACCCGCAGCCACGTCGACTGGTAGGCAAGCAGGCCGAATGCCGCCCCGTGAGCCTTGGGAAAGCCAAAGCCCGAGAACCCCTTGATCATCGCGAACACCTTCTCTGCGGTCTCCTCGTCCACGCCATGGGCTTGTTGCGCCCCGGCGATGAACCGGTCGTGATGGGCGCGGATGGCGGCATCCGAGCGCTTGCGGCTCATAGCCCGCCGCAGTCCCTCCGCCTCGCCCGGCGCGAAGCCCGCGAAGGCGATCGCAACCTCGAGCACCTGATCCTGGAAGATGATCGTCCCCAGCGTCTCGCGCAACGCCGGCTCGAGCGAGGGATGGAGGTAGGGGACCTGATAGCCGGGGTCGACGCGCAGGCGCTGACGGCGCTCGATGTATGGATTGACCGCTCCCCCCTGGATCGGGCCCGGGCGGACGATCGCGACCTGGATCGTGATGTCCTCGAGGCTCTCCGGACGGGTACGGCGCAGCGACTGCATCTGGGCGCGACTCTCGATCTGGAAGACCCCGGTCGTCTCGGCGTTCTGGATGCACTCATACGTCGCCGGATCGTCGTAGGGGATCCTCGAGAGATCGATTCGCCGGCCACGGGTGCGGGCGATCAGCTCGACCGTGCGCTCGACCGCCGACAGCATCCCCAGCCCCAGCAGGTCGATCTTGAGGAAGCCGGCGTCGGCACAGGAGTCCTTGTCCCACTGGACGATCTGGCGCCCCTCCATCGCCGCGGGCACGATCGGGCAGCAGTCGACGAGCGGGCGAGTGGCGACGATCATCCCGCCCGAGTGCTGGGAGAGGTGGCGCGGGAGCCCCTGAGCCTCGGCCGCCAGGCGCGCGAGCCAGGCCCACCGCCCAGTGGAACGGGGCGTGGGTCCGAACGCGTTCTCGATGTCCTTCCCCACCTCGCGCGCATTCCATCCCTCGCTCCCACGCGCGACCCGCTCGATCTCTCCGGGCGGGAGCCCCAGCGCCTTCCCCAGTTCGCGGATCGCGCCGCGGGCACGGTAGGTCGGGAAGGCCGCCACCAGGGCCGATCGGTCGCGCCCGTAGCGCTCGTGCACGCGCGGAATCAGCACCTCTCGCACGTCTCGCGGAAAATCGAGGTCGATGTCGGGGAGAGCGGTCAGCTCCTCGTTCAGGAAGCGCCCGATCAACAGCTCGTTGGCGATCGGGTCGACGTGGGAGAGGCCGGTCAGGTAGCAGACGATCGAGGACACGCTCGAGCCGCGACCCCGTCCCGGCGGTAGCAGCGCGCGGGCGGTATCGGGCCCCCTGACCTCCGCCGCCACCTCCCGCGCGAGCTCGAGGAGATCGTGATGGAGCAGGAAGAAGCCGGGCAGGGAGAGCGCGTCGATCAGGCGCAGCTCCTCCTCCAGGCGCCCGACGGCACGATCGCGGATGTCCGCCTTGACATCCGCATAGCGATCCTGGAGCTGCACGGCGCATAGCTCGGAGAGCTTTCGCATCGCATCCGCATCCTCCGATCCTGGGTAGCGGTAGCCGAGATCGGAGCTGAGATCGAAGCGCAGGCGATCCGCGAGCAGAGCGGACTCCTCCACCGCCTGGGGATACTCGGAGAACCGCGACACCATCGCCGACGGGGACGCGAGGACATGGCTGAAGTTGCCCCGCCGCTCCGGCTCAGAGGCGTCGAGCGTTGCATGCACACGCACGGCCACGAACGCGTCCTGCAGCGGCGCCCGCGAACGCGCGTGCGCGTGAACATTTCCTGTTGCTACACAGGGCACGCGGAGTCTCTCGGCCAATCTCGCGAGCCGGCGATTACGCGCCCGGTCATCGCGCAGAAACGGTCGCTGGAGCTCGATCCGCAGCCGCTCGCCCCCGAACACCTCGCGCAGGCGCAGCAGCGTCAGCTCGTCGTGCACGCCCCGCAGCGCGCATCCGCTCAGGCACACCAGGCCGTCGGAATGCTCGAGCACCTTGGTGAGCGGCACGCAGGCCTGCGAAGGCGGTCCGGGACGGTCCCGCGTGTGCGCGTGCGCGTGCACGAGAATGCGACACAGGCTGCTCCACCCGGTGGCGTCCAAGATGAGCAGGGTGAGATGGCGGCCATCGTCGAGGTCTATCTCCGCTCCATGGATCGCCCGCAGCCCCAGGCCCCGGGCCGCCACGGCGAACTCCATCGACCCCGAGACCGAATTGTGGTCGGTCAGCGCCAGCGCCCCGTAGCCCAGCTCGAACGCAGCCGAGACAAGCTCATCGGGAAGCGATGCGCCGTCCAGGAAGGAGAACGCAGAGTGGCAGTGCAGCTCGGCATACGTCACGAACGTATGTTCGCATGCCGGTCGGCGGCAGAGGCTGGTGGGTCTCCCAGGAACGTGCTTGGTGGGGCCAGCGGAGTTGCCGTGGGTCGTTTGGCGAGCCGGCCGGGGCGCGGCAGGTCGTGACGGGAGGGCGGCGGTGGTGGGATCGCGCTGGGAATGCGCCGTTGGGGGTGCGAGCGTTGTGTTGACTGGCGCTGCTTTCGTGGGGTAGCATCGATCCGGCACGCTCGGAGAGGGCCACAATGGAAGGCAGGAGAATGTCGTTGACCCCTCGTATGGTCGCTGCGATGCTTGGTGCGGCCGCGCTCAGCGTCACCGCGGTGACCGGCGCCGGCTCGGCAGCCGGCTCGACCGCCCGAGCCAGTGGGGCGAGCCCCAGCTTTTCTCAGTTGAGCCCGGGGCAGGTCAAAGCCCGCTTGTCCGGCAATCGAGAGGCGGTGGTGGTCGTGTTCGATGACCAGCTCACCAACCTGCCGGCGAACCAGACCAACCGGCCCGCTCGAGAAGCAACGGCTGCGTCGATGCAGGCTCCGCTCGTAGCCCAGCTGAACCAGGTCGGGGCCACGTCTATCACGACCCTTTGGCTTCTCAATGCTGTCGCGGCGACAATGCCGGCGGCCGAGGCACAGGCACTCAGCCACACCCCGGGCGTCAAGGCGGTCGTCCCCGACGGAACCGTCATCATCGGGGGCGGCGCGTGGAACACGCCGACCGTGACCCCCTCCCTGGTGCAAACGTCGACCATCCCGGGAACGGCGGCCGACGGACAGCAAATGTGCAATACATCTACCGGCAAACCTCTGCTGGAGCCCGAAGCCCTCACCAGCATCCACGACGCATCAAACGACCCGGGGGACCCCACCGAAGCGTCCGTGATCGCGACGGGCCGTGGCGTCGTCGTGGGGAACGTCGACGCCGACTTTTTGGCCGGGAACCCCAACATGATCCGGCCCAACGGGCAGCACGTGATCATCGATACTTCGCACCCGAACAGGAATATCTACAGCGACGAGTTCAACGGAGACGTCGCCACCATCGCCGCCCAGGGCACGGTGACCTACACCTACGCGTCTCAGCTGCCCTATGCGAACATCCCGCCGATCTGCAGCTTTCAAATCAAGGGTGACGCCACCGGCGCCTCTCTTGTCAGCACCGGCTACTTCACCGACACCAACTCGTTGGGTCAAGTCATTGCTCCCGAGTCGCAGGTCATCGCCGGGCTGCAGCAGGCTGTGAACGAGGGGGTCAACGTCGTCTCGGAGTCCTACGGCTACGGCGCTCTGCCGGGTGCCAACGACGACCTGATCGCCCCGACGAACGAGGCCATGGTGCGAGCGGGCGTCGTCGTAGTCGAGAGCGCGGGCGACAGCGGCTCGTCCGGCACCGTCGAGGCCCCCGCCGATGACCCCGACGTCATCGACGTCGGTGGGACGACCGACCTCAGGCTCCTCGCCCAGGCCGATGGCTACACGAACGGCTGGGAAAACGACAACATGACGACCCTGTCGTCGGGCGGCACCGCTCCCAATGGCGCTGTGGTGGACCTGGTCGCCCCCGGCTACCTGGCGCTCGCCCCCGTCGGCGTCGGCCAGACACCGCCGCTTCCGACTGAGGCCTTTGGCGGCACCAGCGAGTCGGCCCCCTTCGTCTCCGGCGCCGCCGCCGACGTGATCCAGGCCTACCGTGACACCCACGGCGGTACCACCCCGACGCCAGCCCTGGTCAAGAGGATCCTCACCAGCACGGCAACCGACATCGGGGCTGAGGCAGACCAGCAGGGCGCCGGCCTCCTGAACGTGTACGCCGCCGTTGAGGCGGCGCGTCAGATGCCGGGCACGTCGAAGACGGGTTCCAGCCCTCCGGAATTGGTGGACAAACCCACCCAGCTCGACGTGCAGGGCACGGGCGGCTCAACGGTGGGCGAATCGGTCACGCTGTACAACGCCTCCTCCTACACCGAAACGGTCACCGGCACCTACCGGGTGCTTGGAAGCGAGACGAGCCTCGGCAGCCCCGTCACCGAGAACGTCAGCGCCCCGTCGCCGAGCGCCCCGATTCCCGCCCAGGGGGCGACCGCGGCGGCACCGATCACGTTCACGGTGCCGAGCGGCACCAGCGTGCTCGATGCCGACGCGCGCTGGCCGGACCCGACCAACAGCGATGGTGACATCCTGACGTTCCTCTTGACCGACCCGGCCGGGAAGTTGGCCCAGATGTCGTACGACTACGGCGCCTCCAACGGGCCCAACGCCAGTCCCGACATCCAGCACAGCACGGTCGAGCATCCGATGCCCGGAACCTGGACGGCCCAGATCCTGTGGGCCAACGGCCGCGGCCACGTGCAGAGTCCGCCGGAGACCCCAGGGCCCTACACCGGAACCGTGACCTTCCAGGCCAGCGGCCAGAACTTCACGACAAGCCCGGCGTCGGCGGCCGTCACCATCTCTCCTCGCAGCAAGGTGAGCGTGCCCCTCAGCATCGCCCTCCCCGAAGCGCCCGGCGATGCCCCCGAGTCGGTGCAGTTCACGGCATCGAACGGGTCCGTCGAGAGCTC
>Ga0302326_10014958_pt1 | contig 16358 bp, 19 predicted proteins | sample Palsa_T0_3_FD_202264 | JGI IMG/M metagenome (GOLD analysis project Ga0302326, IMG submission 202264) | Peat permafrost microbial communities from Stordalen Mire near Abisko, Sweden - Palsa_T0_3 | ecosystem: Environmental > Terrestrial > Soil > Palsa > Peat permafrost | place: Sweden: Abisko... | reverse complement strand
GGGGAGCAAGGGTTTTCACAGCGGGGACTACGCAGAGAAAAACCACAATTATTCGCCGGGACCCGTCCTGGCAGCGGATGGCGCATTCGAGGCGGCTATGGAGCGCGACATGCAACGCGTCTATCATGTGGCTCTTCGGATCACGAGGAACCGCGAAGATGCCGAGGATGCCGCCCAGCAGAGCATGCTCAATGCGTTCACGCACCGGACGCAGTTCCGAGGGCAGTCCTCCTTCTCGACATGGCTGACACGGATTGCCATCAATGAGGCGCTTGGCCGCGTCCGTAAGGAGCGGGTCGAACGATCGCGGCGCGTTTCTGAAACGACGTCGGATTCGGCGCCGGGGATCCTGGATACGCTCAGCGCCGGCGAGGATTCATCGCCCGATCACGTGGTTGCAAAGCGCACGCGGCAACGCGTCTTGAATGAGGCTATCGACAATCTTCGTGGCGAGTCGCGCGCCGTCGTATGGCTGTTAGGAATTCACGAACGGCCGATCAAGGAAGCCGCCCAGGTTCTAAACATCTCCGAATCGGCGGTGAAGGCGCGCTTCTACAGGGCGCGGCGGCAACTGAAGGCATCCCTTGCGGAGCGGGTGTAGGACGCCCTCCCGCCACGCGCAGGCAACATTCTCGGAACGACCAACTAAAGGCAAGTTCCACCGACGGTATCAGGGCGTGTGCATGATGCCTGTAGGACAGGCGATGGGGATGATTCGCCGAATCGCTACGACTTTTTCCGTGGAACCTTGGCGCCTTTCTTGCGCGCCTCTGAAAGTCCGATAGCGATTGCCTGCTTTCTGCTGGTTACTTTGCCGCCCTTGCCGCCCTTACCGGAGTACAGCGTCCCGCCTTTTTCCCGGTGTACGGCGCTCTTAACACTCTTGCCGGCTGCTTTGCCATATTTCGCCATTGGAATCCCCTTCCTCCAGAACGTCAGCGCTTCATCGCAGAAATGAACGCCGCGTGTCCTACCGAGTATAAGATCGACATGGCCACAAAGAGAGTTCCAACCAACCCGAGCCCGTCACCTGTGCGTCGCCGCGAGCATGCGGAATATAGGCCCTTCGCAACGAGAGGCGCCAGTACGATTGTTGTGAGCAGCATTCCGGATCTCCTCTCCGACTACAGATAGGCCGGGTAAATCGGCCGCAGGCATTTCACGTTCAGATCATTCAGGAACCGGCCGCTCGAGTCTTCGAAGACTCGGACGACGACTCGCCCGTCGACGATATATCTTCCGCGCCCGTGCTCTTCAGGACTTCCTTGGCCCGCTTGATTTCCACCGACGTGTTGCAATGAACAGAAAGCAAAATGCCGCCTTTCTGGAGGCGACCTTCATAGCGCTTGGCTTCGTACTCGGGAATGCCCATGCCGATCAAAGCGCCGGTGAATCCTCCGACCACCCCGCCCACGCCCAAACCTGCGAGGCCGGCGACGATGGGGCCTGCGGCGATCAAGGGGCCAACGCCCGGGATGGCGAGTGCGCCCATGCCCGCCAGCAAACCGAGTGCCCCGCCCAATACTGCGCCCGAGCTGGCGCCCGCTGTCGCTCCTTCGGGGGCCTTAGTGGCTTTCTCGGTACCGATGGGGCGGGAGCCGAGATTTTCCGGAAGAAGCGCCGATAGGCTGGCAGGGGGAAATCCTGAGTTGACTAAACGGTCTGTGGCAAAATCCGCAGCAGGCACCGTCGCATAAATTCCGAACACCGCTGTTTTTTTGTTTTGCATGTTGGATCTCCTCTCCGTCTGTCTTTCCGGCCGGTGCTGGGGAGCCTCGCCTTTCACATCGATAAATAACATGGGGTGGAATTGGCGCCATACACGGAAGGGGGTAAAGCCAAATGATGAAACCGGTAGCGGTAATGCGGCGGTTAAAGTAACAAACGTCCCACTACGGTACACAAACCGCCGGAAGGAGCGCTCGAAGCTTTACCGGGTTCTCGAATCCACCCCAGTCACCTGTCGTGCGTCTACAGTGAATCCCCTAAGGGATTTGCATGTCATTCGGTATGTACCAAATGAAAAGTTGGTGCGACCATCCAACGTCCTTTCACGGGAGATTAGACATGAGCACACTGCGAATCCTCATAGCTGACGATCACGATTTGATCCGGCGCGGCATCAAGACCGTTGTGGAATCGCGCAAGGGTTGGGAAGTGTGCGGCGAGGCGATTACCGGCACGCGAGCCGTGGCCAAAGCGCAGGAACTGAAACCGGATGTCGCCATCCTGGATATCTCGATGCCCGAGTTGAATGGCATTGAGGCCGCAAAGAGAATCAGGAAGGCTTCGGAAACGACCGAAATCCTGATGCTTTCGATGCACTATTCCGATCAAATCGTTCACGACATCATCGCGACAGGCATACGCGGATATTTGGTCAAATCCGACACGGGCAGGGATCTCTCGAAAGCGATTGAGAATCTGGCTACGCACAGACCCTTCTACTCAAGCCGCGTATCGGATGTGATCGCCAACCGGCCTTGTCGAGACGGTGCTTCAGAGGCTAGGAAGAACAGAACGCGCGTCACGTCGCGCGAAGGCGAAATTATTCAGATTCTTTCCGAGGGCAAGAGCAGCAAGGAAGCCGCGGTCGCCCTGAATATCAGCGTGAAGACGGTGGAGACGCATCGGGCCAACATCATGCGGAAACTGGAACTGCACTCGGTGAGCGAATTGGTGCGTTACGCCATCCGTAACCAGATTATTGAAGCCTAGGAAGTGTCCCGCCGCTCGACCCGCTTCTGATGAGATAATTAAGCACAGTGAAATGCGATAGGAGAGAGGGTTACACTTCTCTCCTGCGATGCCTGCCGCTTTCGATCGACCTAGTCACTCGATCGCTGTCGCAACAAGAGACGACCGTCCTCACTAGATAACTATTACTTACGGCGCGAAGAAAAATCGCAACCTGCGGCGCTGTTCGTGAGGGAATCGCCATAAATACAGTGACTTAGACCACCCTTTGCGTGGCTATATGCGTGCTTAGCTTCATGGCGCGTCAATGAGGCCCAAAAGTCGAGGGAAAGAGAATCGTGAGCGAACAACGCACAACCCCGCCTGAGATGCCGGCGGCTAATTGGAGCGAGCGTCTGAAGGCGTTGCGCAGGGTCCCCCCGGTTTTCCGAATGGTATGGGCGTGCGCGCCAGGTCTCGTTTTGTTGAGTGTTTGCGCCCGCCTGGCCGTTTCCGTAATTCCCGTCGGTCTCCTATGGGTGACGAGGATCATCATCGACGCGATTGTAAAGCACAGCATGCCGTCTCATGCCGCGTTGCCTGGCAACTTTTGGTGGCTGGTAGGCCTCGAATTCGCATTGGCCAGTATGGCCGCGATGTTGGGCCGTGTCCTCAGCTTCTTCGATACGGTGCTAGCGGATAAGTTCACCTGCCGGGTCAGCACGCGAATCATGGAGCATGCCTCAAGGCTCGACCTCACGCGCTACGAGGATCCGCTGTTCTACGACAAGATGGAGCGGGCGCGCGTGCAGGGCACGGACCGCGTGATGCTGGTGCAGATGACCGGCCGCCTGATTCAGGAAGCTGTCGGCGCTATCAGCCTGGCTGCTGGAGTCATTCTTTTCTCGCCCTGGCTTCTCGTATTTCTAGTGGCCTGCGTGGTACCTGCATTTCTGGGCGAAACTCACTTCGCGTTCCTTGGATATTCGCTTAATTTCGAACAGACGCCGGCGCGGCGGCAGATGGAATATCTCCGCGTCCTTGGGGGCAGCCGGGAAAGCGCCAAGGAGCTGAAGCTCTTCGGTCTTGGGCCATTCCTGATTGGACGCTATAAGGTACTTTCCGACGAGCTTCATCGGCAGAACGTGGGGCTGGCCCGGCGCAAGCTTATCTTTGGCGCGTTTCTGACGATTCTTGGCACGGTCGGCTACTACGGCGGATTTGCATACGTTATCTACGAGACGGTGATGGGCGCATTGACCATCGGCCAGTTGACCTTCCTCGCCGGCGCCATTGCAGGCGCAAGCGCCGGAATTCAAGCTGTGTTCACGACTTTCTCGGGCATCGCCGACCAGGCGCTCTTCATGACGGACCTTGTCGACTTTTTCAACGTGCAGCCGACCATTCGGTCGAAACCGGGCGCGCTTGTGGCTCCGCGGCCAATTCGCCAAGGGATCGAATTCAGGAAGGTTTCTTTCGCCTACCCGGGCAGCCGCAGAAAGATTTTGTCGGGCATCGACATGCGGATCGAGCCTGACGAGCGGATCGCACTGGTGGGCGAAAACGGACAGGGGAAGACGACGATCGTCAAACTCTTGACCCGGCTCTACGATCCCACGGAAGGGCAGATTCTGCTGGATGGGATCGACCTGCGCGAATACAACCTTCAGGATTTGTGGAAGGAAATCGGCGTAGTTTTCCAGGATTTTGTGCACTACGAGATGACGGCTTCGGAAAATATTGGAGTGGGCCGCATCGAGGAAGCGCACAATTCTTTCCGGATTCGCTCGGCGGCGATGAAGACTTTTGCGGAGAGGGTGATTCAAAAACTTCCCAATGGCTACGACCAGCTTCTCGGGTGCCGGTTTGAAGGCGGCGTCGACCTCTCCGGCGGCGAGTGGCAGAAGATTGCTTTGGCGCGCGCTTATCTGCGCGATGCCCAACTGCTGGTTCTCGATGAACCGACGGCTGCACTGGATGCGCGGTCCGAAAACGAAGTGTTCAAGCTTTTCTCGGAGCTAACAAAAGGCAAGATGGCGCTGCTGATTTCCCATCGCTTCTCTACCGTACGCATGGCGGATCGCATCCTGGTACTCGAGAAGGGTGGGATTGCCGAGCAGGGCCCCCACGAGCAGCTCATCAAATACGGCGGATTGTATGCGGAGATGTTTGAGCTGCAGGCTGCCAGCTACCGCTAGGTTTTAAACCCCGCGCGCTGCATCCCTCGCTGAGCCTCGGGGTTCTTCATGAATGTTTGCCACACGAAGCCCGAACGGGCATTTTCGGCCATCACCATCGTAATGCCCGCATCGATGCCCACCACACTGTTGTCATACCAGCTCGTCAAGGGATTGAAGGCGTCAACGAATCCGTAACGAGTCCAGGCGCGGCTTCCATACCGGGTCCGAACGGTGTGGAGCACGCGCACGGCCTCCTGCGGCAGAAAAGGCAGCGAACCTCCGGCAGCGCAGGGAACGACCGTTCCATCGATCGGCCCGGTTTCCGGAGGCCCACCCCAGGCCACGTAGCCTTTGGGCGAATCTGAGGCGGTAATGCCCCACAGGTCTTCACTGTAATCGGGAAACCGTCCCGCAAGATCCAGACAGAAGCGGCGGTGAGCTTCGGTCGCTACGATTGAGTTCTTGAAATAATCGGCATACTTGTCGCGCTTGTCGCGGAAGTCAAACCAGGCTTGAGAGTACTGATGTATGAAAAGCGGCGCAAAGGAGCCAATGTACTGCAAGCCGTCATATTCAAACAAAACTCGCTTCCAGGCGTCCCATGTTTCCGCCGGCAGCGGATGAGTGCTCGACCCCAGGGCCAGCAGATAGATCATCATCATTTCGCTGTAATTGTCCCATCGGTATTGAAGGAAGCCCGCCTCGGGCGACCATCCGTGGGGGAGAATTCGGGTGTCTTCAGAAAGCCATGTCCAATCGACGCGGTCGAAGATCAAGCGCGCGAGCTCGCTGATCTCCGAATGCTCGAAGTGCTGGCGGCAGGTCAAGACTCCGCAAAGCAAAATTGCGGTATCGACCGAAGACACCTCTGAATCAAAAGACCTTTCGCCCGTGTCGACATTCGCCCAGTGATAAAAGAAACCGCGATGGTTCGGCAGCTTCTTCCAAAGAAAGCGAAGAGCGTTAAGGGCGCGATCCCGTGCCTGCGCGTGAGAAATAAAACCGCGCTTTTCGCCTATGCAGAGGGCGGTCAGCCCGAAGCCAAGCGCGGCAATGCTCCCGACCGGATTCTTCTCCTGGGTAATCACATTGCAGCGGTCTTTCACAAGGCCGGTATCGGGGTTGGCCTGTTCCCAGAAGTATCGGAAGTTAGCAGCCTCGATTTCCTGGAGCAGGGCTTCGTCATCGGGGGCGAAGGACGGCTGGCCCGCAAGAGGGGTGAACGGCGCGAATCGGGGCTTGGGCGCTTGTGCGGCACCCAGCACGGAGGGATAGATCAGCGGCAGACAGGCGCCAGCTCGTATCCCCTGTCGTAACAGTTGCCGGCGCGTAATCCCTTTTGAGCCCATCGAGAAATTATATCTGTTCCCGGACGAGGCGCGACACCGCATAGATCCGGAAGCGTCTCTGTTCGCAACCTGAGCTCCACATTTTGCTAACATCATTACGGGTGACCGTTCAATGAGCGAGGACAAACCCCGGAAACGCGATGTAATTCTGTTGGCCGTCGCGGGGGCTTTGATGCTTGTAGTGATCACTCTCTTCGTTCATTACCTGAAGCCGATTTCACTCCGGGGCGCTGTCCTGAAGCAGGACGCCGACCCTCGGCGGCAGTCGCCGATAGCCGATGTGGAAGTCAGCGTGGACGACGGCCTGGCTGTTCCGCCTACTAAATCCGACTTTTCCGGGTATTTCAAGCTGACACTGCCCCGTCGAATCCTGTCAGGCCGCCCCATCACGCTTCGATTTCGGCATCCGGATTATGAGCCGCTCGACCTGAAGGAGACGGTGAGCGACAGGGCTTATCTGGCGCACATGGTGCCGATTCATCCCGAGGCCGTCCAACCCAACCGCCCGGAAATCGCCGTAACGAACGTATTCGTTCGTTACTCCATCGAAACAGATACGGCCGTTAATATCGGCACGGGGATCAAGACATTTCAGGTCGAAAATAAGGCCAACGTCCGCTGCGATCACAGCACTCCGTGTTCACCCGACGGGAAGTGGAAGGGAGCAACCGCGGAGGCTTCTCTCGACGCTGGAGACGGAAACAAATATGAAAATGCCCGCGTTTCGTGCATTGCGGGACCGTGCCCCTTTACGAAGATTGTTTCCGATGGGTTTTCCCGCGGCGGGCGCACAATTTCTGTATTAGCGCTCGACTGGTCCGATACAACGACCTTCCTGTTGCAAGCGGAAGTATTTAGGAACGAGATCAGCGATATTGTTCGCGAGTCCTATCCCGTCATTTTCGGCGATTCGCTGAATTTTACCCTCCCGGCGGCCGCGGAAGGGCCGAGCCTTGAAGCCGAGATCGGCGGCACTAATATTATTTTCCCCCTCGGGCCGGACCCGCAGCTAAGTTGGGCCCACTGCGGCGTCCGTATGGGGAAGGATCAGTCGAAAATCTACCGCTGCGAGCTTAAGCCAGGCTATCGGTTTCGCTAGCCCCGCAAGAGATTCAGATGTCTGATGGGAAAAATGTTTGATTCGCCAGCACGGCATCGGCGGCTGCAAGCAGATTTTGAGGCGGCTCTCCTTTTGTTACATACCCCTGCACGCCAATCTTTTGGGCTTCCTGAAGAAGATGTCTGCTCCTGTGAACGGAAAAAATCAGGATGTGCGCAGCGGGACAACATTCGCGAATTGTGCGAGCCGCGTCCAGGCCATTCACCACGGGCATGGTGATGTCCAGAATCACCAGGTCGGGGTGCAGCGCCTTGGCCTTGTCTATGGCTTCCTGTCCATTGGAGGCTTCACCGCAGATCTCGAAATCGGGCCGGGATGCAAAGGTGGAACAAACCCGCCTTCTGACCAACTCCTGATCGTCAGCAACTAAGATTCTCAACCGGGCACCCGCAAGATTAAAACGTCCGCCGAAGGGCTATAGCGTCCCGAAATCTGGTCGTCTACCATGCCCGTGGCCCCGGATCATTGCAGCTGCGTGCCTATGCAGACATCGGCAGCAAAATTCTGATTCGCGTTCCACGCCCGTCGGACGCGATCTCGACCTCTCCACCGAAATCCTTGATTCTTTCGCGCAAACCTCTTAAACCCACGCCCGATGCGCCGGCAGAGGCGATCTTGGCCAGCATTTCTGTAGGGATTCCCTTCCCCTCATCCTTCACATCCAGGATGACACCGTCGGAAGAAGCGTGAAGGCGAATCGTCGCCGTCAAGCTTCCGGAATGACGATGAACGTTGGTAAGGCATTCCTGCACCGCCCTGAAGATGGCGATTTCCATATCTCGCGAAAGTCTGCCAAGATGCAACTCATCGAAATGAACCTTGATTCCGCTCCTCTGTGCAAATCCGTCGATGTACCACTGTAGAGCGGATTCGAGCCCCATTTCCTCGAGCAGAGGCGGATGCAATAAATAAGAAAGAGTCCGTAATTCTTCGGAAATCTGCCGGACGATAACAGCATTGTCCGACAAGCCCTTCGCCAGCTCCGGGCTGTACTGGCCGGCTTCTGTTTCCAGCACGGAAAGGTTCATGCTGAGCAGAGCCAGAGCTTGGCCCGTACTGTCGTGGAGATCGCGGGCAATCCGGCGCCTTTCGTCATCCTGCACCTGCATGAGACGCGCCGATAGCTGCCGCAGGCCCCGATTCGTAGCGTCCAATACCTCGGATTGCCTGAGCATTTGGGCGTTCTTTTTTCCCAGCTCCTCGGTGCGCTCCTTGACGCGCGCTTCGAGGTTATCGTGGGCAAGCAGGAGCGCCTTTTCCATCTCCGCGCGCTCGGTAACATCCCGAATGAACGTTCGCGTGTGGAGAAACTTGTCGCCTTCCCACAGCCCGTTCGAATGGATCAGAACCCGCTTGATCGATCCGTCCCGGCATTTGAGGTCCGCGGGATAGTCGTAGATTTCCTCGCGTCGCATTAACTTTGCCCAGAACTCATCGAACGCCTGCTGGTCGGCGAAGAATCCCGAGAGCGGATGGCCGAAGTATTGATCGGCGCTGTATCCCAGGAGTCTTAGGAGGGCGCGATTTGCCCATAGGATTTCTTGGTCAGGGCCCGTCCGCTGGATACCTTCCAAAGCATTTTCGAGGAAGTCCGCGAGTTCAGATTCCCGGATCTCCAACGTCTTCTCGACTTCCTGACGTTCCCACTTCTCCGTTTTAAGCGCCTGTGCCTTTTGCTGCAGCGATGCAACGTTCAAATGGCGGTTCTCGTCCTTAAGAGTGGTGTAATCTTCCGCCGGAATCAGATTGGTGTGCTCCGCACAGATCTTCAGGAAGCGCTCCTCGTGCTCGGTGCGATTGAAGGCCGCAATCGGATAAGCGCAGAGCAGAGAAAAGGAGAGCGTTCGGCTCAGGTCATTCCACATCTCCTCGAGCCGGATGCAAGCCCCGGCCTTCCCTTCCGCCCACAAGATGGCGACCATTTCACCGAAGACCGCGACGCACCCGCTCTCCGACGAAGCCGCCGCACGCGTGACAGTATCGCCAAGGAGACTCTCGAAACGCGCTGCGTCCGGCCACCCTTCCGCCATAAATTTCGACAAGGTGTCGGCCGCGTCGAGTGATACGTACCGCCCCTGACTGGCTATGCGGGCCGGGTCCAGTCCGTACTCCACCAGACGGCGGCCCAGCGCTTCTCGGTGCGATTGTGAAGCAACCACGATGGCCGCGTCGCCCGCTACAAGAGCGTTGCCGACAAACCGTGTAAGGGAATCAAGGAGAGCATCGTCCCGGTCATAAAATTGGGCCGCGTGGGGGCACCGGCTTTGCGAGCCGAAGGACTCTTCGTTGGACATCGGAACCTTAGCCGTGCTCATATCGGTTCACCTTCGCGTCGGCAATTTCGCGCACGCGTCAACTGTGACAAGGTTGCCTCGCCACTCCAATACCGCGAACCCTGTAATTTGCCAGCCTTCCGCGAAACGAGGCGCGAGATTATGCCAACGATCAGGAGCCCGCTCAAGGGTCGGCTCCGGAACCGTCCGCGCATACAGAAATGTTGAATGAACGCTACCGGATTGTCGGTATGGCGACGCGGTGCACAAGAGCTTACAAACTAAGGCGTTCCGAGGCTGCTCAGGCGCTTGGCATTTCAGCCACTCGGCACAAAAAAGGAGGCACTATGTTGCGTTGGGCGCTGATCTTTTTCATCGTTGCTTTGGTCGCCGGAGTTCTTGGGTTCTTTGGAATTGCCGTCGCGGCCGCAGGCATAGCGAAGCTGCTGTTCTTTATCTTTTTGGTTCTGTTTCTTGTTTCTCTCGCCGGCGGATTGCTACGCAGGGCATGAGAACGAGCGGAATCGTACCTGTATCGTCTGACGCTTCCCACACGGAGGTCGCATGAAAGCCGCGTCGATGGTCGGAATACTGTTGATCGTGTTGGGCATTGTGTCGCTGGCCTACCAGGGCATTACGTACACTACCCACAAGAAGGTTTTGGATCTGGGCCCGCTTCAAGCCACAACCGAAGAGCACAAGACAATTCCGCTGCCGCCAGTGCTTGGCGGATTGGCCTTGTTGGGTGGCGTCGTTTTGCTGGCTACCGGTAAGAGGGCGGACTAAGCAGGAAATGGGAAGGGCTAAGGGCTAAGCCCTTCCCATTTTTCTTTCTTGCGATCCATCGTTCCGCTGGTCTCCAAGTTGTTTCCAGAATCCCGGACTGTCTCCTACAGCTTGTTCCAGAAAGCTTTAACGCTTCGCCTGTATTGTCCGTTTTCAGGTTCTCGCTGATCATCGCTGCAGGGAGAAAAGCAAGAATGCAGCCGAAGGATCCTACACGATCGGAAGCTGGGCCGGCTACTTGTTGTTTTTCTCCCATCCAGCCTTAACTGAAGGAGGTTCCTATGTTGGTTGCGATTTTGGCAGTGGTTCTGGTATTAGCGCTCGTCGGCAGCATTCACGCCTGGCCGCATAGCAGAGGGTGGGGTTACTACCCGAGCGGGGGAGTGGGCTTAGTTCTGCTGGTTCTTCTCATCCTCTTGCTCATGGGGCGCATCTAAAGAGTATTGGAGTCTCTTGCACTTTGTTATTACAGATCATGGAGGTACACATCATGCGATTCAAAGGATTAGCCTATTTGCTGGCGACGTTTCTGGTTCTTAGCGCGCCCTTTACTGCGTGTGCGCAACAGCAAACCCCCTCTCCGAGGGGCGGAGCTGCGACGCAGAACACGATCGTGCGCGAGGTGCACCACGAACTGGTCATGCTCCCCTGGTACTCCGTTTTCGACAATTTGTCCTACAGAGTGGATGGCGACCGCGTAACGCTCATGGGACAGGTCACGCGTCCGACGCTGAAAACGGATGCGGAGGCAGCAGTCAAACACATTGAAGGCGTGCAAGGCGTAGATAACCAGATTGAAGTGTTGCCCAACTCGCCCGACGACGATCAGATTCGCCGCGCCGAGTTCCGGGCTATCTACTCGCAGCCGAGTTTGCAACGATACGCTGAGGGTGCGGTGCAACAGATCCATATCATCGTCAGCAATGGCCATGTCACACTTGAAGGTGTGGTTACCGGCCAAGCCGACAAGGATGTGGCCAACGTTACGGCCAACACAGTTCCTAATGTTTTCTCAGTCACCAACAATTTGACTGTCGAGGGGAAATAACCCCCGCGAGAGAGCCTTCATCAATTTCCTTCAAGCCGATGAGGGCTCTCTCGAAAGCGAATCCCACAGTGGTCAGACTTGGCGGTCCCTGCTACCCTGTTTCAGCGATCTTAGGCCCTCTGGTATGTTGCCTGAGAACGTGTCAGCGCTTCTAACGAATCCCGGCATTCGCGGCACGAAATGGCATTGGTACAGGAGAATGACGCAATGAGCGACCGTACACTTCAGCAAACGGTGATTGGCTTCGCGATTGGCCTTGGAGTCGGCGCTGCGCTCGGGATCTTGTTCGCTCCGAAATCGGGGGACGAGACTCGACGGAATCTACGCGAGGGTGCCGAAGACATTTTCGATGATGCGCGGGCGACGGGCCGCAAGCTCAGAAGGCGCGCTAAGCGAGCTGTCGGTGACATGACGGAGCGCGTGATGGATGTTGCTGGAACAGCCGAGCAAGCCTACCGGAAAGCGAAAGACGCATAGATACGAATAATAGGCACAAATAGAAGTTCGACTCCCGTTCCGGCAGTCGCCTGCCGGTGTTCGAGATCGACGTTCATAGCTACGAAAAGGAGAATCACTTGAGTCCTACCAAGGAAACATCGCAGGCGCCCTCCGGAAAAGCGATTACGCGTGAGGAATTGATTAAGCAGCTTAACGAAGATCTCGCCCGGGAATACCAAGCCATTATTTCGTACGTTATCTATTCGCAGGTGCTCAAGGGCGCTGAGTTTATGAACATAGCCGGCGAACTGGAGAAGCACGCCACCGAAGAGCTGAGCCACGCTCTCATCATCTCAAACCAAATTGATTATCTCGGCGGCATGCCCGTTTCGGCGCCCAAGCGGGTTCGCACCTCCGAAAAAGCGAGAGAGATGCTGCGCTTCGATCTCGAGAACGAGACGGAAACGATTCGAAACTATCGCGAGCGGATTCGCCAGTGTGAAATCCTGGGCGAATATGCCATCGCAGAGCACATCCGCGAGATTTTACTCGACGAGCAGGACCACTTGATCGCGCTCGCAACAGCTCTCGGCGAGGATTCACCAACGATCAAATAGCCGCACTGAATTGACGGGTTATCGCTGCCGCGAGCTTGTGCTATAGTGAGGCGTGACGGCTTTACACCCGGAAGGTTCTCTATTCAGCACGGAGATCGCCCACCATCCGGAGTAATCTCGCGGGGACGTAGTTCAGTTGGTTAGAACGCTGCCCTGTCACGGCAGAGGTCGCGAGTTCGAGTCTCGTCGTCCCCGCCATTCTTTTCTATAAGTTGCGGAGAAGGAAAGGCATTCCGCGATTGGTTTGTGTCGTTGTTTGTGTCGTAACCCTCAGCGGTGCCCTCTGTCGCCAGTGCATCCAGCGCCTTCCTCTTCGCCTCAATCCTGACGTGGGAGTAGTGAGCAAGCATCCGTTGGGACACGTGACCTGCAATTGACATCACGGTACGGTCGCTCGCCTGGGATTCAGCCAATTCCGTGATCGCGTGGTGTCTCAGATCGTGGAAACGCAAACCCGTCGCCGAGCTCTTCACCTTGCTCAAATCGACACCACATGAAGCGTTGCAACAGACCTTGGAAGGATCCTGGAGTTTCCCACAACCCGGACAGCTTACCGCCCGCGTCAGCCTCCGCCATGCCGAACGCCAGCCGCTCGTCGGCTTTGTCGGATCGGGCTTCGAATATCCCTCAGCTTTAGGGAAGAGATACCAATCGGGTTGGAGATCGCTCCCGAAGAGACTTCGAGCCCGTTCCCTGAGGCGCATGATCGCCTGATAAGCATTTGCGTTGAGCGGGATTAGACGTTCGCCCGCTTCGGTCTTTGAACGCCGAATCACGAGGTTGTGATCGATGAAGTCTATATCCCTCCAGCGCAGCTGCTTGATTTCGCAACCCCGCATCGTCGTATTCAATGCAAGCAGCGAGGCAAGGTATGCCGTTTCCCACTCCGGCCTAGAGCGGGCCACTTTTAGCAAGCGCAGCTTCTCATCGGGCTGCAGCGCGCGACCAATATCACGTCGTTCCGGAAGCCGCCGGATCTCGTCCGCTACAAAATGCCAGCGTTTTGCCCTCTTTAAAATGCGCCGCAATATCCCAATCTCCATGTTGACGGTGGTGTTGGAGATGCCTCTGGCCTTGCGCTCTCTGACATATGCCAAAATCGATCCCGAATCAATACGGGCAATCGGCAGATGGCCGAAATAGTCGCGGAGAGGTTTGGCGTGGTCGGACTCTGAGCGCCGACTTCCGAGTTGAACATGTCCTGCACGGTCCGCAAGATATAGTTCAATCGCGGCAGTGACGTTGAGTTTGGAGAAGTGCTGGCTAGCCGGAGCCAGTTTGCCCTGAGAAGCACTGCTAATGAGCTCCTTCTCTTTCGCTTGCGCCTCGCGCCAGTCGCTAGTGTCGAGCGATTGCCGAAATCTCTGGCCGTCCACAAAGAAGTGCGTGTGCCAAATCTTACCGCGCTTTACGAGAGCCATCTCGTCCGCCTTTCCTTTTCGACTTAGCCGCCTTCCCCGCTCGCCATCGAGCTACCCTATGGGCTTCGCGGTGTGCAATTGTGCAGAAAATTTGATCCGGGCGTTTCTGAACAAAGAACTCATTGCAATGCGGGCAGATTCCCCACTTTCTCGCTAAAAGAAATGCGTACACGGCCGACTTCAGATCTGGGCAGTAGATCGCGGGAAGAACTTGACCTTCGAAACTCCAGAGCACGATACGGACAGAATCGAGACCGTCAGACATCAACTGCGAAAGCAGCCATCCATGATCTGCTTCGGCTCTGGGACCCAACCGATACCCGTTCCATCGCTGGATCGCTTCCCGTTCCTGTCCCGGTTGAAGACCAAATACCGGAATGAGAAACCTTCCAAACTCCAAATTATCTTCTTTCGCCGGAACGATCCCGAGCTTAATATCACCTGCACGTTTCAGAGCGAATCCTTTGTCCAGCAGTTCTCGGGCGTGACCGAGAGCTGCCTCATCTTTGGACTGCAGCGCATTCAACAATAGCCCTACCGCGCGGAAGTGCTCTCGTTCGTAATCTTCCATACTGTTTAGGGCCTCTTCGAACCTCCGCTTCGAAGTGAATTCCGCAGCGCTGATTCTTCGTACCGGCGTCTGCCTCGCGAGTTCTGCAAGAAATGTTGCCGCGCCCTCCTGCTCATTCGGTCGACACCGGAGTAAAACGGGAATGCTCTCCGTTACGGTATTGATACGCCCACGTTGCATGGCCATTAGTGTAAGGAGTAGCATTGGGCCTGTCAAGGAGGAAGCATGCCGAGGCAAACAGAGCTGAGTGCGATAGAGGTTGCCCGCAGGCTTGGGGTTGGGCTCGATTATCTATATTCACTTCTTTGGACGGGCAAGTTGCAAGGCCGAAAAGTCGGCAAGCGCTGGCGTATTCCCATCGAAGCGGTCGAGACTAGGCTGAAACAACAAAGAGGTCAGTCATGACGAATCCTGTCCCGCAGTTACTCACGTTGCGCGATCTCGCGGCAAACCTCCGCGTTTCCCCTCATACGATCAGGGGTTGGGTTAAAAAGGACAAGCTTCGCCCGATTCGGTTGTGTCGCAGACTGCTCTTTCATCCGGACGACGTCGCGCATTTTCTCGCGAAGGCAAAGTGAGCAAGTCGAAGCCAGCCAAAGATAACCACGACCTATCAGCGACAGGAATTGTCAGGCTCGCTGATGTGTTTTTGGTCAAGCTCTTCCACACTTCTGCGCGCGAACCATTTGCGAGCATTTACGCAAAAGATCACTGGGAGAACTGGCCAATACGGAGCCCTGAGTTCGGGGATTGGCTCTCCGCTAACTGTTTTCACCATTTGGGCCGAGCACCTTCCCAGAAAGCACTCGCTGACGCCAGGGCGACGCTGTCGGGTCGTGCACGATACGGCAGTCCAGAACAACAAGTCCATGTGCGAGTGGCGGGGTACAAGGGGGACATTTACCTAGACCTGGGAAATGAACATTGGGAGACAGTTAGAATCACCGAGGAGGGTTGGGACGTTGTCTCGCACGTTCCGATAAAGTTTATCCGGGGGCCAGGTATGCTACCTCTGCCGCGGCCGCTGGACGGCGGGAAGATAGCCGATCTACAGCCATTCTTAAACTTAGGTGGCGACGATCATTGGAAGTTGGCTGTGAGCTGGCTTGTCGGAGCTTTGCGGCCGGCCGGTCCGTTTCCTCCGTTGGTTCTGGAAGGGACTCACGGTAGCGCGAAGAGCACATCGTCAAGGATTCTGCGTTCTCTCATAGATCCTAACACGGCGCCGCTGCGAGCGATGCCAAACAATCCTCGTGATCTTGCAATTTCCGCCGCCAACTCTTGGTCGCTTGGATTCGACAATATCTCTTCTATAAGGCCGTGGCTGTCAGACGCCCTCTGTCGTCTCTCAACGGGCAGTGGATTCTCCACCCGTGCTCTGTACACGGATTCAGGCGAGAAAATATTCGACGGCATGCGCCCTATTCTGCTAAATGGAATCGAAATGGACATCGAACGTGCAGATCTCCTAGACAGGGGCATATTTCTGTCCTTGCTTCCGATCTCCGATGAAGGACGCGAGACGGAAGCAACAGTTTGGACCCGTTTTGAACTTGTTCGACCTTACATTCTCGGAAGCCTCCTGGATGCGGTTTCTTGCGCCCTGCGTCGTGTTCGAGAGATCAAATTGAAGAGACCGCCGCGCATGGCGGATTTCGCAACGTGGATTTGCGCTGCCGAGCCCTCGCTCGGATGGCCAGAAGGGTCGTTTCTACGTGCATATCAACGCAACCGATCGGAGGCGAATAGTCTTGCGTTGGAGGGCTCGCCTTTGGTCGGACCTATTATGCGGATTGCCGACCAGGGCAGGTGGGAAGGGACCGCGACCGAACTCCGGAACGTGCTGTTGGAGGAGTTGCTGAACTCTCCACCCGAAGAT
>Ga0302326_10014957_pt1 | contig 16360 bp, 13 predicted proteins | sample Palsa_T0_3_FD_202264 | JGI IMG/M metagenome (GOLD analysis project Ga0302326, IMG submission 202264) | Peat permafrost microbial communities from Stordalen Mire near Abisko, Sweden - Palsa_T0_3 | ecosystem: Environmental > Terrestrial > Soil > Palsa > Peat permafrost | place: Sweden: Abisko... | reverse complement strand
TCTCCAGCTTCGCGCGCCTGACGATCGACCGCTGGATCTTGGACAACCGCTCGAGCAGCTCCTGGCGTTCGCTGAGCGACTTGAGCAGATCGGCGTTCTCTCGCGCCTGCAGATCGCTCTGCGCGCGGAGCCTGCGTTCCGCCGCGAGCGTGTGGAGTGACTGCAGCGTGAGCGTGAGCACGCGTGCCATCCCGCGTAGGAGGTTGGCCTCATGGTGGCTGAACGACTCCGCCCCGTGACGGGCCAGCAGCAGCCGGTCGGCGCCGACACCCAGCTCGGCTGTTATGACGATGCACGGGCCGACGCCGGGGACCTCGAGCGTCGGGCGCTCGCCGGCAGCGGCCGCGATCAGCTCCTCGACGGGTACGTCCTCGATTGCGAAGCCGATCGACGCGCACAACGCGCCTCCGCGGATAACCGCGGCGACCTCGGCTTCGAGCGCCTCAGCGGCCCGCTCGATCGCGCCGCGGATCGCAGCGTCCTCGTCCTCGAAGGCGCCGACCAGAGCGACGAACTCCGTCAGCTGCTGGGTCGACCAGCTCGCGGCGATCTCGGTCACGATCGCCCTCAGCCCAGAGCCAGCACGACGAGTGTCTGGTTGTGGAAGCCACTTTGCCCTCGGATCCGAGCGATCTCGCCGTATGTGTAGAAGCCGGAGACCGGCGCGCCGCCGGTGCTGTGCGCCACCCGTAACACCTCGGTTTCGATGCCGGCGTCGCCCAGGATCCCGCGCCGCGCGATGCAGTCGAATGCGAAGGCGCCGAGCAGCGGCTCGCCGTGCAGGGGCGCCATCGCGTCCGCGCAGGCGGCGTCGGTCGCGGCGAGCACGGACTCCTCGTCGCCCTCCATGAACCACGCCAAGCCGCCCTGCGGGACCTCGGCAATGACGCCGAGTGAGCCGTTCTCGAAGTCCGCTCCGCCCACGAAGCGCACGTGCGCCTCGCCGCTGCGGCGGTGCAGGCCGAGGGGGTGTCTAAGGGCGAAGCGGGTGAACGCGGCAGGGTCGCGGTGGACGTCTTCGGGTGGATCGAGGTGCTCGAGATACACCTCGAGCGCGGGCCGGTCATTCAGCGTATAGACCAGGTTGTTCGCACTCCGGGTGACAAGCACAGGCTCGCCAACCCGCCGCCAGCCGTGCCGCACGCCGATCCCTATCGGCCCCTCGGAAGAGAGCGCGACGCCGACGATCGAATGGGTCAGCACGCGGTCGTTGTGGAGCTGATAGGTCCGCTGCATCTCGAGACCGTCTCCAGCACATCCGCCGACGAGTGGCGTGCTCGCGCCGACCACGCTGTAGGCGCCGCGGACGACTTCCTGCTGGTCGCCGGCCAGACCATCGGTGAGCAGCAGCAGCACACGGCCACCCCGTTCGGGGCATCCCGCGACACACCTGGCCACCTCGGCGCCCGCCGCCCGGAGATCGCCGCCGACGATCTCCGCCGATGCCGTGCGGGCGCTGAACCCCGGACCGCCCAGCGCCGTGACCACCACCCCGGCGTCGCCGGGCCCCCCTGTGGCGATCTCACCCGCGGTCGAGCAACCGATCAGCGGCACCCCGCCGGAGCGGCGGTTGATCGCGCCGAGCAGCGCGTCGAGATCGAGGGTGTGCGAGCAGAACACAACGAGCAGCTGTGGGTCTGCTCCTCCCAGCGCGGCCGCAGCCGCGTCATCACCCGCGGTGACGGCGTCTCGGTCGTTGGATTGGCCGACTGCAAACCATCGGCGCGTCTGGCTCAGGGTCTCCGTAGTGGCTACGCCCATGCGGCCTCGGTTGCGTGATTGCGGCGCTGGTTCTGGTATCGGCGCCTCGTTCGGCGGCCTTGAATGCGCATCGGCTCCTCCGGGCACATTGGCGACCCCAGGATCATCTACCGTTTGCACGATCCCGGCCTAAGTTGTACGTAACCAGACAAGGAGATGAGAGCAATGCCGACCTACAACGACCTCGGGTACGCCCCTCGCGCGGGGATCGCCACGGATGACACGCGCACCGTCTTCGGCCAGGTCATGGGCCTCGTTGCGCTGACGGTCGGTTGTGCCGCGCTTGGCGCCTACCTCGGGCGCAACCTCAGCGGGGGCAGCGGGATCCTGTTTTTCTTCGCGGCCTTCGCGTGCATCTTCGGGCTCAACTTCGCCACTCGGGCCGGACACGAGCAGCTTGCAATCGCGCTTCTGTTCGGCATGGGGCTGCTGCTCGGGCTCTTCATCGCGCCGGTCCTCGCCTACTACGCGAAGACGAACCCCGCCGCCGTCTGGCAGGCCGCGGGCGCCACCGGCGGATTCGTCGCGGCGCTCGGCGCCTTCGGCTACGCGACACGGCGCGACCTCTCCTCGTGGGCGCGGACGCTGTTCTGGGCGCTGGTGGCCCTGATCGTGTTCGGGGTCGTCGCGATCTTCGTCTCGATCCCGCACGCCAACGTGATCTACTGCGTGCTGGGACTCGTGATCTTCGGCGGCTTCACGATCTTCGACTTCAACCGTCTGCGCCGCGCCAACATGGCGAGCTCGGTCCCGATCGCCGCCAGCATCTTCCTCGACGTCTTCAATGTCTTCCTGTTGCTGCTGAGGCTGTTCGGCGGCGGTAATCGAGCCTAGGCACACCCGCAGCCGCGGGCTCCCGGTCGTGGTGGTCCACGCGGGGGCCGGGGCGTTCGGCGATGTTCTCCGCGAGCACGAGGCCGCCTGCAGGGACGCGCTCGAGCGGGCGCTCGCGTCGGCGGCCGCAGAGCTTGAGAATGGAAAGGACGCCGTCGCGGCCGTGCGCGCGGCCGTGATCGTGCTCGAGGCGTTTCCGCTCTTCAACGCCGGCTACGGCTCGGCACTGTCAGCGGATGGCTCGGTCGAGATGAGCGCGGCGCTGATGCGCGGCTCCGACCGAGCGGCCGGAGCTGTCGCCGCGGTCTCGCGAACTAGGCATCCGATCCTCGCCGCGGACGCGCTGCTGGACGCCCCGCAGGTACTGATGATCGGCGCCCGCGCCGACGAGTACGCGGCCGCGCACGGCGCCGAGCAGTGGGAGCCGCACCAGTTCGTCACCGAGCGACAGCAGGTACGCCTCGCGGAGCTGGGAGCCCGCGATCGCTCGCCAGGGCATGGGACCGTCGGCGCGGTCTGCGTCGACCGTGACCGGATGCTCGCGGCGGCCACGTCGACCGGGGGGCTCGTCGGGCAGCGTCCCGGGCGGGTAGGCGACTCGCCGCTGATCGGAGCGGGCACCTGGGCCGATCCGCGCATCGCCACGTCGTGCACCGGCGATGGAGAGGCGTTCATCCGCGTCGGGGCCGCACGCCTGCTCGCCGCACTGGTCGAGCAGGGCGCTCGGCTCGAGGCCGCTGCGCAAACCGTTCTCGGCGAGGTCCAGAGGCTTGGTGGCGGGGGCGGTCTGATCGCCGTGGACGCTCTCGGCAACGTCGCTACGCCGTTCACGACCGAGGCGATGCCGCGCGGGGTGTGGCGAGCCGGTGCGGGCCTCGAGCTGGAGGTCGGTTAGCTTACGCTCAGCTCAGGCACCTCGCCCGGGCGTCAGATCCATGTCGCTGTCCTCGAACACGACGTCGATCTCCTCGAGCACGACGCGCCGAGGCCCCGGCTCGACCTGGCCGGCGACATGGGCCGCGAGGCCGAGCTCGGCGGCCAACCTGACGACGTCCTCGCCGGCGCCCGCAGCGCAGTAGACGGCAAATCCGCAGCCCATGTTGAAGGTTGAGTACGCCTCCGCCGGGGACATCCCGGCTGCCTTGACGAGGAACGCGAGCACCTCGGGGACCTCCGGGAGCCGGTTGACGCGGTAGCCGAGGTCCTGGCGCGGGCGCATCAGCTTGAGTAGGCCGTGACCGGTGATGTGGCTGAGGTAATGGAAGTCCAGATCGCTTACCGTCAGGGCGGCGACGAGGGGTACGTAGATCAGCGACGGATCGAGCAGAGCCTCGCCGAGCGTCCGCCCGCTCTGGAGCAGGGTGCCGTAGCCGTCCGGGAGATCCTTCGCGACCATCCGCGCAAGCGACGCTCCGTTGGCGTGCAGGCCGCTGCTCTGGACGAGAACGATCTCGTCGCCCGGGGCCAGTGCGGCCCCGAAGATGGGGCGCCGTCCAGCCGGCACGGCTCCGATCGCGCTTCCAGCTAGCTCGATCTCGGGTCCCGCGACCATTCCGGGCAGCGAGGGTGACTCGCCGCCGCCCCAGGTCGCGCCGGAGTCGACGCATGCCCGCTGCCAACCGGCCAGCAGGGCGCTGTGCCGTTCCTCGTGCTCGTACCAGGCTGATGAGCCGGTGGCGAAATAGGCGTTGACTACGAGCGGGAGGGCGCCCACACAGCAGAGATCGTTGACGATCGCGGCCACCGTGTCGTAGGCCACGTTCGCGAACGCGTCGGCGCCGAGCTGGTCCTCCACCTGCCTCGCGATCACCGACTTGGTGCCGAGACCCTCGACCACGAACGCGAGCGTCTGGCCGCCGAGCTCGAACACGAAGGCGGGCTCACCGCGGGACTCGTCGTAGGCTCGACCGCCACGCGCGCCCAGAAGGCCCGAGGTGGCGAGCGCCGTGCTCAGCGCTCGTCGCTTGCCGGCGTCGAGCGCGTGGTAGTCGACGCCCGCAGCGCCGTACGCCGAGGTCGGGCCGACCGGGGGGGAGCTCATGCGCGCCGCATTCGTGGTGGCGAGAATAGCGGTCGACCTGGCGCACACCCCCCGGACGGCTACGAACCTACGAGCCCGCCGTGAACGAGTCGATGCCTGGGGTGACGGTGCCGTCCTTGGCGACCTGGGTGTACTCGGCCGAGATCTGCGTGCCGCTGATCGTGAGGGTGAGGAACCCCCAGTTGGAATCGTCGCCGGCCTCGAACACCACGCCGGTGGCGAGTTCCTCGCCCGGTGTCGCGCCCGGCGCGAGCTTATGGAGGTTGTGGTACCCGCTGTTGCCGATCACCACGTAGGGCACCGTTGTCGAGCTGCCGGGCATCGTGCGCGTGAAGCGCTGGTAGTCGTGGACGTGGCCGGAGAGCACGAGATCGGGCGTCCGCCCCGAGCCCTGGAACGCGGTGTCGAGCACCTCGCCCATCTTGGCCGAGCCGCCGTGAAAGGCATCGGCGCTGTACGGCGGGTGGTGGAGCGTCACGATCAGCGGCACGCCGGTCGGCGCCGCGGCGAGCTCTGACTGCAGCCATGCCGCTTGGTCGGGCTCGATCACGCCGCCGGATGGCACGTTCGAGTAGCAGCCGATGATCGTGACCGCCTCGGACTGCAGCGTCCAGTAGCAGTTCGGCTGGGTCTCGGTATCGCGGTTGTATTCCTCACTGCCCGCCGGCACCGCCGCCGTGGTCGAGCACAGGTTCGCCATGAACGCCGACAGCGACGGCACGCTCGTGTCGTCGGAGTTATCGCCGTCGTGGTTTCCGGGGATGCCGATGATGGGGACGTTCAGGTGCGCGTAGGGCTCGTAGAACTGGCTCGGATAGTCGGCCTCGTCGCCGTTGAAGTAGACGAGGTCACCGACGTGGTAGACGAACGCCGGCGTCGAGGTCGCCTGCGCCTGCATCGCGTTCGACACGTTGTTCTGCGGGTCGGGGTCCTGGATTCCGCCCGAGTCTCCGATCACGAAGAACGTGAGCTGGGTCGCGTCGGTGAATCCGAGGTCCGCGGGCGTGGCGCGGAACGGTGACTGGCCGGTCGGGGGCGGGAGCTGAGCCGTCGCCTCTGTGGCCGCCGGCGTCTGCAGCTTGTGCACCTGCGCACGGGCGGTGGTCGGGGGGATGCCGAAACGGCGAGCCATACGTTCTCCTCCGGGTTGGGTGTTCTCTCGGGACGGGCTCCAGAGATCAGGACCGTGCTGTCGTCGGCACCGGCGCCGGGGTTGCCGCCGGGGACTGCGCCGAGCCGCCAAGGGCCTCGAGCAATGCAGCTCCGTTGGGCGAGCCCAGCCCGGTGCAGGCGTCCCAGCCCGGTCCTGCCTGATAGGCCCCGTTGCTTCCCTGCGTGATGTCATGAAATGCAGTGTCCGTCGCGGCAGCGTAGAGCTGGGGCTGGAGGAACCCGACTGGGTTGCCGAGCGCCTGGTTGATCAACGCGGTCAGTCCCGCCCACAGCGGTGCGACCGCGCTGGTGCCACCGATCGTCTCCTGCGCCCCGCCGACGAGGATCGTGTAGCCGGTCTCCGGATCGGCGTCGCCTGCGACGTCGGGTACGCCGCGGCCGGTCTGGGCCGTATCGACGTTCGGTGGCACGCCGGCGGCGGACTGGTAGCTCGGCAGTGGGAATTCGATGCTGACGCCGCCGCCGCCCGCGCCGCCGCCCGAGCCGTCGTTCCAAACCGTCTCGCTGGTGATCGCGCCGTTCTGGACCTGCAGCGACGTGCCCCCGCAGGCGAGCGCGTGGGGCGCCGAGGCGGGAAAATCGACGTGTTGCTTGCCATCGGTCTGGCCGTCGGTCGAGCCGTTGTCGCCCGTAGCGACCGTCACCGTGACACCGAGCGCCGCCGCGTCGGTGAATGTCTGCTCCATCTGAGTGCGCGCCTGCTGGGTCCAGGAGTCCTCGGACCCGCCCCAGCTGATCGAGACGACGGACGGTTGGTGAGTGGTGTCGTTGACCGCCGTCGAGACAGCGTCGATGAAGCCCTGATCGGTGTTGGGCGCGAAGTACACGACGATCGAGGCGCCGTTCGCGACCGCTCCGACGACCTCGATGTCGAGCATCACCTCACCGTCGGCGTTCTGGTCGGTCCCGGGGGAGTTGGTGCCGCCGTCGACACCGACCGCGGTGACCGACGGAACCGTCAGACCGAGGCCTGTGAAATACGTGCTCAGGTCCGTCTCGCTGAAGCCGCCCCCCAGTTCGATGATCGCCACCGTTTCCCCGCTCCCGGTCACACTCGAGGGGAAATCGTAGGCCTGCGCGACCTGAACGGGCGTGTATGACGTCGGCTGCGTTGCATGAGCGTGGATGCGCAGGTGCGGAGACGCCTGCGGCCGCGCGTCGATACCGAATACGCCTGTGATCACGCCGGCGAGTGGGGCAGGAACGGTGAGTGGCCCCTGGCGACCCCGATAGACGCCTGCGGTCGGATGCTCGAACGAGCCGAGGCTCTGAGCTCCGAACGCACGCGCGACCGCATCGAGCTTCCCACGCAGTCTTACGCTGCGTCGAGCGAGGTCCACCTCCGCGACCTCGAGGCCGTACTCGGCGGCGAACGCTTTCACGGCATCGGCGTCGTCCTGATTTGCGCCATGCTCCTCGGCAAGCTCCTGCCTCGAGAGCGTGCGGCGCTCGTCCGGGGGCCGCGCCGCCTCCTGATCGACCCAGTCGAGCGGCGCCACCGGCCGCAGGTAGACGGTGACCTCGACCTCGGTGTCGGGCTCCGGCTCGCCGACGCGCGGATGGCCGGAAACCGGCTCGCGGTCGCTGCCTGGGATCGCGACCCGATCCGCGGATGCCTGCTCTTCGGATGCCATCAGATACCTCCCCTGGTGCGACGGACTCCCGTCTCCCCGTTGGCGACGGGACCCGGATCGCTGCTGGACCTTCCCTCCGGCAACGCCGTTATGCGCAGCCTACGCATATCCGGCCGGCAGAAGTGTGACTTTTATTGCAGCGCGCCCGGGCGGGTCACGCCGCGCCGGCACGTACGCTTGATCGTTGTGCGGCTCGAAGGCATTCAGGCAGGGGACATCGTCGAGGTCGACCGGCTCGGACGGCGCTTTCACGCACTTGTCAGCGGCAACGCGCCGGACGGGCTCGGCATCCAGCCGCTGGATCGACGGATCACATACCGGTCATGCCGAGCGCACGAGGTTCTCGCGCACTGGGCCAAGCGCGGTCGGCCGCGAGCGACCACTGAGCCGCTGGAGCCAACCGTTCTCCAGCTCGAGTTCGATACCACGGTCCGGGACTGAGGGCCAGTAGCGCCACGATCGAGCTCGCGGCGGCGTAGGCTTGGCGCTGACCCGAGGAAGGAGAGGTGTCGATGACCACCTACGAGCGGAGCACCGCGCTCGAGGGACTGATGATGCGCACGCCGCTGCTCGTACGCTCGATCGCCGAGCGGGCCGGAGCGCTGTTCGGCGACCGCGAGGTCGTGAGCGTGACCGCCGCGGGAGTTGAGCGCTCGAGCTACGGAGAGGTCGTGCGGCGTGCGCGGCGGCTCGCGAGTGCGCTGCACGATCTCGGCATCCGACCCGGGGACCGCGTCGCGACGTTTGGCTGGAACTCCCGCAGGCACCTCGAGCTCTATCTCGCGGTTCCGTCGATGGGGGCAGTGCTCCACACCCTGAACATCCGGTTGTTCGACGACGACCTCCGCTACATCGTGCGCCACGGCGAGGACAGGGTGATCTTCCTGGACGCGTCGCTCGCCAATCGGATGCCGCGTTTCGACGGCGTCGAGCACGAGGTGCTGATGCCCGACGCCGGTGCCGCGCGCGAGGGTGCGCTCGACTACGAGGAGCTGATCGCGTCAGGCAGCGAAGCGTTCGAGTTTCCCGATCTGGACGAGCACTGTGCAGCGGCGATGTGCTTCACGAGCGGAACCACGGGCATGCCCAAGGGTGTTGTGTACTCGCACCGCTCGACGGTGCTGCACTCGCTGTTCGCCAACCAAGCAGACTCGATCGGTCTGCGCGAACGCGACACCGTGCTTCCGATCGTGCCGATGTTCCATGCCAATGCCTGGGGTCTGCCGTATGCGGCGGCGATGGCCGGGAGCAAGCTGGTTCTGCCCGGCCCGCGCATGGACCCGGCCGACCTCGCGCGACTGATCGCCGAGGAGCGAGTGACGTTCTCGGCGGGCGTGCCGACGATCTGGCAGGGTCTGCTTCAGCTCGATCCGCCGCCCGATCTGTCGTCGGTCGAGCGCTTGATCGGTGGCGGCTCCGCCGTGCCCGAGAGCCTCATCCGCGCCTTCGACGAGCGCTTCGGCGTGCCGATCATCCAGGCGTGGGGGATGACCGAGACAAGTCCGATGGCGTCGATCTCGCGGATCCCGCCGGGGGCGACGGGTGGGTCCAACACCGACGAGGCGTATGCGATCCGGGCGATGCAGGGCCGCGTGGTCCCGTTCGTGGAATTCCGCGTCGACGCGCAGGCCGGTGGCGAGCTCCAGGTCCGCGGCCCGACGATCGCCAGCGCCTACTACAACGACGAGAGCGGCGCCGAGAAGTTCACCGAGGATGGTTGGCTGCGCACCGGCGACGTCGCAGAGATCAAGCACGGCGCCTTCATCAAGCTCGTCGACCGCACCAAGGACCTTGTCAAGTCCGGCGGCGAGTGGATCAGCTCGGTCGAGCTCGAGAACGCGATCATGGCCCACCCGGACGTCGTCGAGGCCGCGGTCGTCGCGGTATCCCACGAGAGCTGGGGGGAGCGACCGTGCGCATGCGTCGTGCTCACGGGCGGGAGTGACCTCGACGGCGACGGGCTGCGCGAGTTCCTGAGTGACCGGGTGGCGAAGTGGTGGCTGCCCGAGCGCGTCGAGTTCATCGCCGAGGTGCCGAAGACCTCGGTCGGAAAGTTCAACAAGAAGGTGCTGCGGGCGCAACTCGCGGACGGCACGCTCGAGCGGGCTTAGGGTTCGCGGGCCCTCAGCGGCGATGCCGCTTGATTGGTGCTGTGGCTCGGAAGTTCGCCGACGTGTTCGGGTTAGGCGGCTTGCGCGGCGGGTTGGTCGAGTTGCTGGGCGACGCGGTCGAGGTGGGCGCGGGTGAGCTTCCACTGGAACGGTTGGGCGATCTCCTGGTCGGCGGCGGCCGAACGTGAGTAGTTGGGGTTCGAGGTTGGCGAGGTTTCGGGAAGTCGTTCGGGGTTGCGTTGGGCTTGATCGCGTCCTGCGAGAGCGAGCGCCAGAGGGTGATCCCGGAGATCCGGTCGCAGATCCTCGCGAGCGACAGCCTCACGCGTCGAGCTCTGCCGATGGCCAGCGGGCCAGCGGCACCTCGCGGTCGGTAGGCCGCTCGCACGCGAGGCCGATCACCTCAGCACGTACCCGAAGCCGGCGGTCTGCCCGCGCCGGGGTCAGCTCAGCTCAGCTCGGGTCGGGTCGGGTCGGGTCGGCGGGTCGGCGGGTCGGCGGGTCGGCGGGTCGGCGGGTCGGCGACCGTAGCGAATCGCGAACCGGGGCGGATAACTGGAAAATACGGGCAGTTACGCGACCCGGTTGTCAGTTACCGGGTAACGCGTGTGGCGACACGACGTCGCTGGTCGTAGCGGCGACCCATGCCAAACGCTGATCCTCGGCTGACGCGTCGGAAAGCTCGATCGAGTCCTCGCCAATTGTTAGTTTCACGGTCCGGTCCGATCGACGACTCACCCATTGCATAACCGCTCGAACCACCGCGCCCCGTCTCGATCCATCCCCAGGTCTACTCGCAAGTACACCATCGCCCGCGTCAAGCATATGGCAGATCGGAGCAGTAGTACAGCCGGCAAGCGGGTTGTCCGTCGCGTAGGCGTAGCGAAGCGGGTCTTGGCGTTCCGCGCCTCAGAGACGTTCGTTGTCGCGCAGCCAGGTCAACGCTCGAATCGTGACGTTGCCGCGCCAGTCGTTCGTCTGCGCCGGCGACCAAGCAAGCCAGTCGAACATCCAGCCACCGTCTTGGCGCTGCTCTGACTCGACGAGCTCGAGGTGAGCCTCGACCCCGGCCTCGCTGACGAGGCCACGCGACGGGCTGCCCGGACGCGGCGAGAGATCAAGCGGACGCAGCGCCTCACCGTCGACGCCGCCTACGGGCGCGATCGCGGTCGGATCGACCTGAGTGGCGAGCGATTCGACCGCGGCACGAGCGCGCTGCTCGTCGGGCGCCGCGTCGAGGAACGCGCAGGCGTACTTCAGCCAGTAGCCGCCGGGCCGCTCGTGTGTCTCGATCGCTCGCCAGCACCACTCGGTCGCGCGATCCAGCCACTCATCGCCGGTCACGCCGCCGGCATGTGAGACGGCGGCCAGCGCGAGCGTCAGCACCGATCCGGGCTCCGGCTGAAACCAGGGCGCGTGCGGGTAGTCTTCGAAACCTGGCAGCACGGAGGGGATGGCGCCGTCCGGGGCGGCGACTCGCGCGACCCAGGCGCGTGCGGCGCGGCCGAGCTCCCCGTCCGCGGCGCCGGCCTCGTTCAGGATCTCGAGCGCGTACAGCGTCGCCGCGGGCTGGCTGCTAGGGCCGCGCAGGTCTGGCTCGAGTGCGTGGCCGAAGCCGCCGTCCCGGTTGCGGTAGGGGCGCAGAGCGTCGATCACCTGCTCAGCCCGGTCGCCTTTGAACAGATAGCTGTAGCGATGGCGGTCCAGCAGGCGGGCGGCGGACCAGATGAAGTTCTCGGCGGTGGCGTGATCGATCGGCACGCCCGAGCACGCTACGCCGCGGTGGGCGTCCGGTCTTTGAGAAATCGGACGGGCGAGACGCCGGCCAGGCGCGTCACCTCGGCGGTCATGTGCGCCTGATCGGCGTAGCCGGCATCGAGTGCCAGCTCGACCAGAGGTGCGGGCGCAAGCGCCTGCAGCCGGCGGAAGCGCAGCACGCGCGCCAGCGTCTTCGGCCCATACCCGACGGCATCGCTGACCCGGCGCTGCAATTGACGCGAACTCACCCCGAGCTCCGCGGCGACACGTTCGACTCGCGCGCCGGGGCGCCCGAGTGCCACTACCGCGGCACTCACGAGCGGGTCAGGCCCGTGTGCCCCGCGGAGCTCGACGGCTCGCAAGAGCAGCGCATGCGGGTCAGACCCCGCCGCCACCGTCTCGAGCAGCGCTGCGGCCACGTCGCGCCCCAGAACATCGGCGGCGTCCGGTGAAGCGTCGCGGAGTTCCGACGCCGGCAGCCCCAAGATATTGCCGGCCGCGCCCGGTCGCAGCCGAACCCCAACCAGTCGCGACCCCGGCGCCAGCATCACGATACGGGCCTGGGTATCGGGCCCAGCGATGCTCAACCGTTCACCCGCCCAGATCAGGTCGACGCAGGCATCCGGCACGACGCGCTGCGGCCGGGCGGTGGCCGTGACCTGCTCCCACGTGCAGCTCACCAGCGGCGACGCGATCAAGCGCTCAGCGTAAGTCACACGCCCAACACTACCTCCACGACCCGCGTCGGCGTAGGGTGAACGCGTGCGCATCGCCGTGTTAGCCGACATACATGGAAACCTGCCTGCCCTGCGGGCGGTGCTCGCCGAGCTCGATCGCGACCCGGTCGACGCGATCGTGGTCGCGGGCGACGTGGTCGGCGGTCCGCTGCCCCGCGAAGCGCTTGAGCTCCTACGGCTCCGACCGGAGTCGATGCGGTGGATCAGCGGAAACAGTGAGCGTGAGGCGCTGGCTGCTTACGATGGTGCGCCGGTGGCGGACGACACGCCCGGACGAGCCGCGGCCTGGAGCGCGCAGGCCCTGGACGGACGCTGGCGCGACGAGATTGCCTCGTGGCCGATCAGCCTGAGCCTCGACGACGTGTGTTTCTGCGACGGCTCGCCGCGTCGCGACGATGAGACCCTCACCCGGGTCACGTCGGGGGAGGTGCTGCTCGACGCGCTCGCGGGCGCCGTGGAACCGTTGATCGTTGGCGGGCATACCCATCAGCAGGTGATTCGCAAGCTCCGCAGCGGACTTACCTACGTCAATGCTGGCAGCGTCGGCATCCCGTATGAGGGCCGTGCCGGTGCGTTCTGGTTGATCGTCGATCAGGGCGTGCCAGAACTTCGAGAGACCGGCTACGACCTCGATGCCGCTGTCGACGAGCTTCGCGCTTCCGGCTTTGACGATGTCGACGATCAGCTCACCGGATCACAGCTTGAGCCCGCCGATCCGGATTGGGTCGCAGCGTTCTTCGAACACGGCGCCGGCCGCGGTGAGGATCCTGGTGAGCCGGTTGCCGCCGGCGAGTAGACAGGTTGCTACGAGCCGACTCGCAGACCCCGCAGCTTGGTCTGGTCCGCGACCACGTCGATCCCGATGATCCGCCCGCCGGCGACGGTGAATGCGGCGACGGCAACCGCGCGACCCTGAGGGGCGATGACGATGCCCGGGGCGCCGTTGACAAAGGCGAAACGGCCGTACTGGATGAACCTTGGTCCGAACCCGAGCGCCTGGCGCGCGACGGCCTCGGCACCCACGAACGCCGGTCGCGCCCTCGCCGGTGAGCCGCCGGTGTCGGAGCGCAGGACGACGTCGGGGTGCAGGACGGCGAGGAGCGCGTCGAAGTCGCCCGCGCGGGATGCCGCCATGAACGCCTCGACAAGCTCGCGCTTGCGGTCGGGGTTCGCATCGGTGGCAGGCGTCTCTCCCTGCACTCGGCGGCGCGCGCGACTCGCGAGCTGACGCGCGGCCGCGGGCGTGCGTCCGACGATCGGCGCGATCTCCTCGAACGGCACCGCGAACATGTCGTGCAGTACGAATGCGAGGCGCTCGGCCGGCGTCAGGTGCTCGAGCACGACGAGCAGCGCGAGTCCGACCGAGTCGGCAAGCACGGCCTCGCGCTCTGGGTCCGTCTCGTCCTCGGCGAACGTCACGATCGGCTCGGGGAGCCAGGTCCCGAAGTAGTCCTCGCGTCGCGAGCTTCGCGCGCGCAGCGTGTCGAGCGAGACGCGCGCGACGACCGTCGTCAGCCAGCCGCCCAGGTTGGCGATCGCGGTGCTGTCCGAGCGGGTTAGCCGCATCCACGACTCTTGAACCGCGTCCTCGGCCTCGCCGACCGAGCCGAGCATCCGGTAAGCGACCGCCTGCAGGTGCGCGCGGTGCTGCTCGAAGTGAGCGGTCAGCAGATCTTTTTCGTCCATCGGTCACATCCTTTCGCTCGGACCCGTCATCTGCATGACGAACCTCGCGCCGGTCATGTGACGACCAGGGCGCGTGCCCAACAAGGAGATTCCAGATGACTACTCATGCGCTGCACATCAACCCCGAACCGATCGTCGAGGTCAGCCACCTGCGCAAGACGTATCCCGGTGGGGTGGAGGCGGTCAAGGGCATCGACTTCGAGATCGCCGCCGGTGAGGTGTTCGGGCTCCTCGGCCCCAACGGCGCGGGAAAGTCGACGACCGTCGGGATGCTGAGCACGACGATTGCGCCGAGCGGGGGAACGGCCAAGCTCGCGGGCTTTGATGTCGCCAAGCAGCCGATCGGGGCGCGGAGCGTGAGCAGCGTGGTCTACCAGGAGGCGGCTGTGGATCGGAATCTCAGCGGCCGCGCGAACCTCGTCCTGCACGCCCGGCTGTGGGCCGTGGCGCCGCGCGACGCGAAGGCGCAGATCGCCGACCTGGTCGACGCGCTCGGGCTCGGTGAGCTCGTCGACCGGAATGTCGGCAGCTACAGCGGCGGCGAGCGGCGGCGGCTGGAGATCGCCCGCGCACTCATATCTCGGCCCCGGGTGCTGTTCCTCGACGAGCCGACGGTCGGACTAGATCCACGGATCCGCCACGAGCTCCTCGACCTGATCGCCGGTGTGCGCGAGCGCGACGAGACGACGATCCTCCTCACCACGCACTACCTCGACGAGGCACAGCGGCTCTGCGATCGCGTCGCGATCATCCATCGAGGCCGGATCGTTGCGCTCGAGACGCCCGACGCCCTCCTGGCCGATCTCGGCCGCGAGGTGCTCGAGCTTCGGGTTAACGGTGACGCGTTGCGCGCCCGTGATGCCCTCGGCGCGCACGGCGTGCCGGTCGACACCGCGTTCGCGGTCGGCTCGACACTCACGGTGCCGCTGCACGACCGCTCCGCCGGCGACGTGATGGCCGCGCTCGACCGTGCAGGCGTCACCGCGGCAGCACTCAGCAGCCGCCAGCCAACGCTCGACGACGTGTACCTACGGCTGACCGGCGACCGACTCGCCGACGCCGCCTGACCTTCCAAGAAACCAAGGAGACGCATCATGTCCGCCACGACTCTCCCCCGCGGAGCCCGCTCCGCCCGGTCCGCACGCCCCCAACGACGCGCCCCGTCCGCGGCCAGCGCGCTCGCGACCCTCGCCAAGCGCCGCGCGTCGCTCACGTCCCGCACGCCCCGCCAGATCGCGGTGCCGCTACTCGGCCCGCTCCTGCTGGCGCTGATCGCCGCCCCCGCGCTGAAGGCGGCGACCGGCGGGCTGCACTCGCACATCGACTATGCGTCCTTCATCGACATCGGCACGATCGGCCTGCTCGTCCCGCTGAGCTGCATCTTCGCCGGGCTCAGCGTGATCATCGACCGTGACCAGGGAGCCCAGCGCGAGCTGCTCGCGGCTCCGGTGCCCCGCGCGTACCTCGTCCTCGGCAACCTCGCGGTAGCGCTCGTCCTGTCGGCACTCCAGGTGATCGTCCTGCTCGCCCTGGCTGCGCTCCGCGGCGCCCACTTCACGATCACCATCTCGGGCGCTGCATGGTTCGTTGCCGCCGCGCTGCTGTTCACCGTGTTCATCTATGGAGTAGCCGAGACGCTCGCCAGCCGCGTGCACAAGCAGGAGGACTACATCGGCGCGGTCCCGGCAGTCGCGATCCTGCCGTTCTTCTTCGCCGGCGCGCGGTTCCCGATTGGCGCGATGCCGGCGGCGCTCGCGACGATCGCGAAGTTCATGCCGCTCACGCACGCACTCGCGCTGATGCGCTACGCGCTCGTCGACCCGCGCGGCACCGGTCTGCACGCGATCTGGGGGATGAGCAGCGTCACCACCGAGGCGTGGCTCAGCCTCGGGGTAGTCGCCCTGTTCGCCGCCGCGCTGACGACGATCGCAGTCCGCGTGTTCTCTCGCTCAGCGGTGGGTTGAGACGCCCGGTTCGCGACGGCAGCGGGACGCCGCTGTCGTCGCGGCTCAGTCCTCCCGGGGCGGGCGCTGGAAGACGATGCGCTTGAGCTCGCTGAGCGCGTTCCCGCCGAGGCGAAGAGCAGTCTGGAAGCCCTCGAGGCCGAGCTCGTTCGCGTCGAGTGCGCGGCGCAGCTCGTCGAGCGCCGGGCGCTCTTCGTCGAGCACCTGGTCGCGCCGGGCCTCGAGCAGGATCAGGTGCCGCGGACGCCGGGTGCCGTGGGCGAGGCGCACGTAGCGCTCGCGTTCGGACGCATCGAAGCCGTCGATCGCGACGATCACGGTCTGGTTGGCCTGCAGGCGCTTGAGGACGGCGGCGCCGAGCAGCTCGCTCGCCCGCGCCTCGAGCTCGTGCTCCTCGACCCGCCCGGCGAGCAGCGTGCGCACCTTCCCCAGGGATAGGACGGCGCCGCGCTCCTCGACCACGCGCTCGGCGAAGCGGGCGGGGTCGGACGCCACCGCGCCGACGATCAGCAGCAGGCTGCCGGGGGAGTAGCGGAGACGATCGGAGGGGGAGAGGAGGCGGGAGCGAACGGAGATGTCGACCGGCCGCGGCGGCGCTCCGTCGCGGCGCGGACGCTCCGAGGACCAGCCGGTGCGCTCGTCGGGGGAAATCTTGACGCTG
>Ga0302326_10014956_pt1 | contig 16360 bp, 13 predicted proteins | sample Palsa_T0_3_FD_202264 | JGI IMG/M metagenome (GOLD analysis project Ga0302326, IMG submission 202264) | Peat permafrost microbial communities from Stordalen Mire near Abisko, Sweden - Palsa_T0_3 | ecosystem: Environmental > Terrestrial > Soil > Palsa > Peat permafrost | place: Sweden: Abisko... | reverse complement strand
CGCCGATCCGGACCTTGTCACCGGTGGTTAGCCCACCGGTGTCGGTGAACTGCCCGTAATAGCTGGGCTGGGCGAATAAGACCGGCACACTGGTGAAGCTTTGGCCCACCCCGGTGACGAGCGTCACAAGGGCGACGGTCATCAGCCCGAGTCGACGCCGGTTGGCGGGTTCCAGTGTTCTCATTGTGGGGTGCACCTACCCGTGGGCTGAGACCACAGCTTGACGGTGCGAACAGGGCCACCGGGTTGCAGACCGTTGAGTTTGATCGTGGTGTCGCACAGATAGAAGTTGATGAAGTTGCCGTAGATGCCGGCAGCGCGGCCCTCGGCGTTCAAGGCGGGGGGCAACTTCGTCAGCAGGTCCTCGACGCGGTCACGCTGATCGATGAGCGGCTGGCTGATAGAGCCCAGGTAGTCGAACGTGGTGTGCAGCGAAGCGCGATTATCGGCGAGCAGGTCGGCCACCGTCCCGGCGGCATTGCTGAGGTGCGCGATACCGGCGGCCAACGGGTCGGCGTGATTCTTCAGCCCGGTGATGAGCACTTCGAATTTGTCGACGGTCTGGTCGAACTGCTGGCGGTGGCGCACCGCCGTGTCCAGCACGATGTTCAGGTTTGTGATGACGTCCCCGATCGCCTGGTCGCGCTCGGCGATCTGCGACGTCAGCGCCGCGGTCTGGTCCAAAATGTCGTTGATGGTGCCGCCTTCACCCTGAAACACGGTGATGATGGCCGAGGCGATGGAGTTGACTTTGTCCGGGTCAAGCGCCCGAAACAGCGGCTTGAAGCCGCCGACCAGTGCGTCGAGATCCAGTGCGGGTTGGGTGCGCGACAGCGGAATGAATCCGCCAGGTGGCAGGACCCGGTTGGCGCCGTCGCCCTCTCCGCGCGCGAGTTCGACGTAGCGGCCGCCGACCAAGTCGGCATAGCGGATTTGCGCGCTCGTCGACTGGTATAAGGGCACCGCGCGGTCGACGGTGAAATCGACCCGCAGCCGATGCCCACCCTCGAGCAGTCGGATGCGTGCAACCTTGCCGATCTCAACGCCGGAGGCGCGGATGAACTGTCCTTCGCGTAGCCCGCTGACGTTGGTGAAGTCCGCGGAGTAGCTATTGGTCCGGTCGAAACGTATCTGCCCGAAGATCACCACGATCAGCGCGGTGAACAGCAGAAGCACTGTCGACAGGGTGCTGAATTTGATGGCGGTGCCGGTGATTTTCATGGGTTGATCGTGTTGTCCCCGACTTGGCGGCCCCAGACATACTCCAGCGCGTAGGGCGAGCCGACCTCGACGTGGTTATAGGGCACGATGCTGTTGCCGGTGTCCATCACCAGAGCGGGTGCCGGCCACAGGTTGCGGGTGATCGGCTGCCAGCAGCCCGGCGCCCCGCCGGGTCCGCCGTGGGCGTTGGTCCGCGGCAAATTGTCGGGGTAGATGTAGGGATTCGGCGACCCGCCCAGCAGTCCGGCGAGCCCGCCGACTCCGGACAGGGCAAGGGGTACCGCCGAGATGGGATTGAGCAGCAGACCAGCAAAGGACTGCAGCCGGCCATTGCCGTTGAAGGAGTAGCCGTTGCCGCCTTGGGTTGCGGCTGCGATCGGTGCGGCGTCGTGGAAGTTGCGGATGGCGCAGAACGTTTCGGGGCTGTAGGTGTCCAGCAGCTGGCTGGTGGGCACCAGGTCGGCGGCCCCGCGAATCAGATAGGGTGCGCTGCGGGTGAGGATGTCGGTGCCGGTGTTGGCGAAGCCGACCGCGGCCAGCAGCGTGGCGTCGACATCTTTTTGCTGGGCGTTGAGCGTGCGCGCGGTGGTGACCGCGTTGTTCAAAAATGCAAACAGATCCGGTGCCGCGTTGGTGTAGGTGTCGGCCAGATCCGCCAGCCCGCTGATGTCGTGGTGGATTTGCGGCATCCGCGGGTTGATCTGGTCCAGGACGGCGTTGCCGTTGATCAATGCCTGGCCGAATTTGTCGCCCAAGCCGTTCAATGCCTGTGCGGCCGCGCTCAGTGTCAGGTTCAGCTTGACCGGATCGACCTTTTCGGCGATCGCGGTCAATGTCGCAAAGACGGTGTTGAACTCGGTGGTCACCGACCGGGCGTCAATGACGTCATGGCTGGTGATGTGTTGTGGTGCGGGGTTTTTCGGTGATGTCAGCGACACGTATTTGGTGCCGAACACCGTGGTCGCCACGATGTTGATGTCCACATTGGCCGGGATCAGCGTCAGATACTGCTGATAGATATCCAGGGTGAACTCGGCCGCCGGCCGGTTGTCGCGGGTGATCTCTTTGATGTGGGCGACGCGGCCGATCGGCACGCCGTTGTAGGTCACTTTCGACCCGGGGTCCATAACCAGCCCCGCCCGCGACGACAGCATTTTGACGGTAATTTTCGGGGTGAAGTCCCCACGGAACTGCCACCACACCACCATCAGCACGAGCCCGGACACCGCCAGCAACGCTGCAGCGGCCAGCTTGTTGCGTGGGGCGCGGGGCTTGTCATCGCGGCGGAGTGTCACAGCGGCTACACCGTGAGGTTGAAGTTGGGGTTGACGCCGTAGAGCGCCAGCGAGGCCAGCAGGATCACGACCTGCACCGAGACCAGCGAAAACCGCATCGAGCGGCCGACAGCTTCGCCGACGCCGACCGGGCCGCCGGTGGTGGTGTAGCCGTAGTAGCAGTGGGTGACCATCACAACCGCTGCGATGATGGCGGCCTCCACGAACGACCAGAACACGTCTTCTGGGCGCAGAAACGCCCGGAAGTAGTGCTCATAGGTGCCGCTGGACTGCCCGTACATCAAGGTCGTGACGATCTGGGTGGACATAAACGACATGACGATCGCCGTCGCGTAGAGCGGGATGATCACGACCAGTCCGGCCATGATCCGGGTGGAGGCCAAAAACGCGATCGATTTGATACCCATGACTTCCAGCGCATCGATCTCCTCGCTGATCCGCATGGCGCCCAGCTCGGCGGTGGCGCCGGCCCCGACGGTGGCGGCCAGCGCGATGCCGGCAATGACCGGGGCTCCGATGCGGACATTGACCAGTGCGGCGAAGAACCCGGTGAACGCCTCCACGCCGATATTGCCCAGTGACGCGAACCCCTGGATGGCGATCAGCGCACCGCCTGAGAGCGTGACGAATCCGACGATCGCCACGGTGCCCCCGACAACGGCCATCGCTCCGGTGCCCATCCCGATCTCGGCGATCAACCGGATCGTCTCTTTGCGGTAGCGCCGCATCGCCCAGGTGGTCTGCTGTAGTGCGTTGACCGTGAACCTGGCCAGCTCACCGATCTGGTCGAGGCCGCGTGCGGCGCCGCCGACATAACGCTGCACGTACGCCGCCGGGCGCGGGTAGCGGGCGCGCAGCACCGCTGCTGTCGACACGGTCAGTGCCCCGTTCCGAACCGGACACCGATGCTGGTCAGCACCACATTCACCGCGAACAGGGCGATGACGCACAGCACCAGGGTTTCGTTGACAGCGACGCCGACCCCCTTGGGGCCGCCCCGCACGGTAAGTCCGCGGTAGCAGCCGACCAGGCCAGCGATCAGCCCGAACACCGCCGACTTGATCACCGACAACAGGACCTCGGGTAAGCCGGTGATCAGTGTCAGCGTCGATACGTAGGCACCGGGGGAGACGTGCTGAATGTAGACACCGAAAAGGTAGCCACCGACCAGCGCGATGGTGATGACGGTGCCATTGAGTAATAACGCCACGAACGTGGAGGCGACGACGCGGGGCACCACCAGCCGCTGGATGGGGTCGATGCCAAGCACTTCCATCGCATCGATTTCCTCGCGGATAGTGCGCGCGCCCAGGTCGGCGCAGATCGCTGTCGATCCGGCCCCGGCGATCACCAGCACCGTGACCAGCGGACCCAACTGGGTGACCGCGCCCAGAGCCGCGCCGGCGCCGGAGATGTCGGCGGCACCAAATTCAGTCAGCAGCATGTTGAGGGTGAAGATGATCAGCACGGTCAGCGGTATCGAGACAGCCATGGTCGGCACCAGCGCGACGCGCATGATGAACCAGCCCTGCTCGATCAGTTCGCGCCACTGAAAGGGAGGACGCAGCAGCGCTTTTGCGGTCAGCAGGCACATCCGGGCGAACCCGCCGAGGATCGTCAGGCCCGGCGTGGCCTGATCACGCAGGTAGCCGGTGAGCCCGGTTGACGCCGTCACCGCGGCCGCCTTGCGGCCGCGCCGCGGTGCAGGCGCACCGCCGAGATGAGGCACTCGGTAGCGGCGACGGCAGGCCGGTGGGCAGGGTCTCCCGGCGCTGCCGCCGCAGGGCGGCGATCGTCTATCGCGTCGCCGAAATACGCTTTCCCGCAGTGCTTTTCGGCCGCCGATGTGACCCGGGTGCTCTGCTCGAGGGAGTCGGTGAAGCTGTAACGACGTGTCATCGCGAGACCACTGTCCCCTCAACTCACGCGAGCCAAGCTTCGCCAGGCCGCTGACTACGCACCGAAGCATGCCAGGTTGTAATCGATAGTTCAAGCAAAGATCGATAACTGTCTAGTTGATCGATTACTAGTCGTGTGAGCATCTCGGTGTGTGGCCCTGATCGCCAGCACAGCGGGCACCGCGGACCAGTGGGTGACGCCCGCCGCTGATCGCGGGCACCGAGGCGGTCGGGCTGCTTCGAGCAGCCGATCAGCGGACCTATCCCGAGTTAAGCGGGTGCCAGTTGTCCGGCGTCATTTTTCCCCGCGGCTGGCGCGCAAACGTGACGTTTGCGCTCGGGGCTAGGTTTGCGCGGCGGGATAGATCAGTGCAGCTGGCGGCCAATGTCGCGCGGGCGCTTACCACGGCGATTGCGCGCAGAACGTTTATCGCGCTTGCCGTTTGAGGTGGTCTTTCGCCTGTGCGCGCCCGCTCTCGGTTCGGCTTGCCTATAGAGCTATCGGTCGAGGGTCGTCGAAGGACCATCCGACGGGTCAGGCGCTGGCGGCTGAGTCCGCTGTGTCGCTGCTCGTGGTGTAAGCGATCAGGACCGAGGTCGTGAGATTGATGTGGTCGGTGAGTAGGTCGACCGCCCGATCAGCGTCGTGTTCGAGTACGGCTTCCATCATCATGCGGTGTTCGCCGGCGACATCTCGTCGTTTGTCACCCGAGGCAAACGGGCCTGACCAGCGCCGGTACAACTCCGAATGGTCGCGGAGGTTCGCCGAAAGGTCGCGCAGGCGACAGCTGGGTGAGGCGCTGATCAAGGCATCGTGGAACGCTGCGTGGGCGCCCGCCCATTCATCGGTAATGGTCATGCTGGTTTCGTCGGCAAGGAATTGGGTGCGGGTAAGTCGATGATGGGCGGCGACGACGCGCGTCTCGTATTCGATATCGGTGTGCTGCACCGCTTCCCGCAGTGCGGCGCCTTCGATCAGCACACGCACTTTGGTCAAGTCGACCAAGTCGTCGACATCTAGGGAGACCACCGAGAAGCCCAGCTGGGGGGTGGCCACCACCAGGCCATGCTCCGCCAATCGGGATAGCGCCTCGCGCACCACCGACAGGCTGACTTCGAACTCAGTCGCCAACTCGCGCGGACTGAGCCGCGCACCCGGATCGAAACGGCCCGCGAGAATATCGGCGCGCATCCGATCGTGCACCGCCACACTCAAACTTGGCGCGGCCCCGACACTGGCCGCTGCCGACGCCTCAGATTGACGTGCTATGGGTTCCCGTGCCGCCACTGTCCTTGTCTTTCTGACACTTACCTCCGCCTGTCGCCGACAGCGTCACTCGCAGACACCGCCCGTGAGCGTAACCGATTTTTTGCAGATCGTGTACTGCCCGCGCGGGAATCGATTCTACTGAGCAGCATGCAACCGCGGAAACAGTGTTGCTCCAGCCGAATCCGGGGTCAGCGCCAACCGCGCCGGGGCCAGCGCGGGCGCTTGCGCGAGCGCCGCGGCCAAGCCCGTGACCGCCGGCGCAGGGGTGAAGGGAAAGTCGCTGCCGTAGAGCAAACGGTCCGGTCCCACGACGGCGAGCAGCGCGTCGAGCCCCACGGGCAGCGGCATTCCCGCCAGGTCGAAGTACAGGTCGGCGAGCAGACCCGGCAGGTCGGTCGGCTCGCCGGTCACCGCGGCGATGGCAGCAACCCGGTGAGCCACGGTCGGTAGCACCGCACCGGCGTGCGGGACGATCCAGCGCATCGCCGGGTAGCGCGTCAACGTGCCGCTCAAGGCGAGGTCGACCACGCAGCGGGTGGTGTCGAAGAGGAACTCGATCATCGGCCGCGGCCGGCCCAGCGCGGTCAACTCCCAGCACGGCGGGGAAGTCGGGTGCAAGGTCACCACCGCGCTGCGTGCGTTCAGTTCCGCCAGTACCGGCTCAAACTCGGGGTCGCTGAGATAGCGGCCGTGGTAATTGGTCTTCAGGGAGATCGCGTCCGTAGCGAGTTCGTCGTAGGCGCGGGTCAATTCGGTCAGCGCGCCGTCAATATCGGGCAGCGGGAGCACGGCTGACAATCCGAACCGCGCGGGCTGGCGGGCGACGATGTGCGCGCCCGCATCGTTGACATGCGCCGCCAGGTCACGAGCCGCGGCGTCTTTTCCGGTCGCATCATCCCCGAAGTGCACACCAGGGGACGAAATGGACAGCACTGCCGCGCCGACCCCCGTCGCGGCCATCAGCTCGAGCGCGGCGTCCACGCTCCAGCCTGGAAGCCCCGGCATGCCATCGGGTCGTCCCTGCCCCGCGGAGCGGCACTCCGCACCATATCGCTCAGTCATGTAATGCGCGTGGACGTCCAGCCATCCCGTCATGACACCCCACTCCCGCGGTCGTCTGTCAGCAATAAAATCGATTCTGTCTTGACCAGTCGACTTATTTTAGCGTAGCTTGACCGCAAGCACACAGATGATTTGCTGAGCTTTGGAGTTCCTCGATGCGAATGGCGAACGTGGCCGGCCGGGCCACCCTGGTCGATGGTTCTGGCGTAGGTCTTGACGTCGAGAAGGCGAGTGATGGCCGGTTTACCGCTGATCCTCATGCGCTGTTCGAGCAGTGGGATACACTGCGCGACTGGGCGGTTGGCGTAGACGGTGCGGGCGACGTGGTAGTGGATCCTGCACATCTGGGTGCGCCGACGCCGGCGCCGCGACAGGTGTTCGCGGTCGGATTGAACTATGCCGAGCACGCCGACGAGTCGAAGATGGCCCGCCCGGATACCCCGCCGGTGTTCACCAAGTTTCAGACGTCGATCGCTGGGCCCAACGCGACGGTCACGTTGCCCAGCAATACGGTGGACTGGGAGGTCGAACTCGTCGTGGCCATCGGCCGCGGCGGGGTGCGGATCGCCGAATCCGACGCATGGAGTCATGTGGCCGGGCTCATGGTGGGCCAGGACCTATCCGAGCGAGTGGTGCAATTGGCCGGCCCGGCGCCGCAGTTTTCGCTCGGCAAGTCCTATCCGGGCTTCGCGCCGCTGGGGCCGGCGCTGGTCACCGCCGACGAATTCACCGACGCGGAGGATTTGGAGCTGGGTTGCGCCCTTGACGGGGAGATGCTGCAGCACGGGCACACCAGTCAAATGATCTTCGGTGTCAGTGAGCTGATTGCGCGGATCTCCGCGGTGTGCCCGTTATTGCCAGGTGATGCCATTTTCACCGGCACGCCGTCGGGGGTGGGCGGGGCGCGGACCCCGCCCCGATACCTGCCGCCAGGTTCCACCTTGACAAGTTATGTCGTTGGTGTTGGCGAACTGTGCAACCAATTCGTCGCTGCCGCCGATTACGTCGAGCGCGCATAGGCACGACGTTGGCAGCCATGGCGTTGGCCCGACTGAACCAGACCCCAAGTGAGGTACCTGTTGTCGACGCGACCGGCAGGTACTCAACCGAACCAGGCATCACCTCACTCGACTGCGAAACCAGCTCGATAACAGCGTATTTCAGAACAACCAACAGCCATGGGCAATCGCGTCCGCTGCAGTCCGATCACCGCTGGTTAATCGCCTCACGAAGTGCAGCCGGGGCGCCCGAGGACATCGACGGCATTGCTGCGGCACTGGCACGGCCAGACGGCTCCTTGACCGAGCTCGACAACTGGGATCGACCGCCGCAGCCGCCACCACCGGCGCGCGGCACCCTGGGCGACCCGATGACCGCAGACCGCGGGGGCCACCGACTATGAGCGACACTGACGACATCAGCCAGCTCATCCTGGCGGAGCGGCGCGCCAGCGACCGAGGCTGGTGGCACCGCATGCGAACCTCATACACCTCCAATGCCACCGTGCGGTCCCATTGGTTTTCCGGCAGCGCAACCGAATTCATCACCCGCTCTGAGCACATCGCCGCCAAGGGCGACCGGGCCACCCACCGGCTCGCACCACCAGTGATCGACATCGTCAACGATCGGGCCGTCGCCGAGGTACCGGCCGCGGTCGAGGTACGCGCCGAGATCGGCGGCGTCCCAGTTGATCTCGTCTCCTCCACACGCTTGCTCTATTGCGCCGTCCGCAGCCACGGTCGGTGGCTGTTGCATTCCATGCTCGCGATCTATGTGCGCGACACCGTGGTTCCGGTCGTTCCCGGCACTGTTCCCGCCATCGACGAGGCCCGCTTGGCGGCCCTTCGGCCCAGCTACTGCTGGTTGGCCCATCATATGGGCGCAAAGGGATATGTCGTCGACAACGACCTGCCCGGCGAAGATCGGCCCGAAACCGTCCGCACGATCTACACCGAGGCGTTCAGCTGGTTGCGCACTGCCAACACCAGCGCCGCGCGACTGGGGTTGGCACAGTGAACCAGACCTGCCACACCTGGATCGATCCGGCGCGCTCCCAGGAACGACGAGCCGCGACGGGTGCATCGGTCGTAATCCCCGTCGACGAGGCAATACCGCATGGCGCGACGGTCAATTCGCGTGCCGCTGTCTCGACGACTGTCACGCGGTCCGGTTCGCCAGTACCAGCGCGCTTGTCAACCACGCGGTTGCCCGACGGCGCGCACAACGTCGTTAACAGCGGCGACCACCGACGCGAACCCTGCCGGCCGCTGGTCCACGCCGGGCACAGCTTCGGCCGGCATATCTGCTCCCAGCGACGCGCACGGCCGCTGATCGTCGGCCGGGCCGGCGCCCGCAGCCGCTAAGACAGTGCCTCGACCGTTTTCTGCCCGAAAGGAACCGCCCATCATGACCACCACCAAATCAGCGACCGCCACGACTCCGTCAACGGAGGAATTAATCGCGCGCGTTCGTGAGCTGCAGCCGCTGCTTGCGGCCAATGCGGCAAAGAGTGAACAGGATCGCCGAGTCATGGAAGAGTCCATGGCCGCGCTCACAGACGCCGGAATGTTCAAGGTCGCCCAGCCAAGACGCTACGGCGGATACGAAACGAGCGTGCGTACGATGCTGGAGGTATCCGCCGCGGTGGCCGAGGCAGACGGCGGCACCGCCTGGGTGGTGGCCCTGTGCAACGTGTGCGCCTGGACGGTGGGGTTGTTTCCCGAACAGGCCCAGGACGACGTGTGGAAGAACAACCCGGACGCCAAGGTGTCCGGTGTGCTCACCCCGACCGCCGACACGGTCAAGGTCGACGGCGGTTACCGGGTGACCGGACGCTGGTATTACAACTCCGGGTCCTGGCATGCCGACTGGGCCGGCGTCGGTATTCCCATCACGGACGACAAGGGTCAACCCGTCGACCAGGGCATGGCGCTGATACCCCGCGGCGACGTCGACATCGAGGAAACCTGGTTCGTGGCAGGCATGAAATCGTCCGGCTCGAACTGCCTGATCGCCCAAGACGTGTTCGTGCCCGAGCACCGCGTTGTGTCGATTCCACCGGCGATCGGCGGACAGTACGCCACCGAGCACACCGACGAAGCCCTCTACCGTTCCGCGCTGGCACCGGTGCTTTCGTTGGTGCTGGCCGGGCCCCAATTGGGTCTGGGTCGCAAAGCCCTCGACCTGGTGAAAAGCAAAGCAAGCAAGCCGATCTCGTACACCTTCTACACCGCGCAATCGGAATCGGTCGGATTCCAACTTCAGCTCGCTGAAGCGGCCATGATGATTGACACTGCATGCCTGCACGCCTACCGCGCCGCCGACGACATCGACGCCGCCGCCGCTGCCGGACGTTTCCCCGACGTGCCCACCCGTGCGCGCGTGCGCGCCGACACCGGCTGGGTCGTGTCCAACATCACCAAAGCCATCGACCTGCTGCTGTTCGCCCACGGCGCCGGAAGCTTCGCCGAAGCTAACCCGCTGCAACGGATCTGGCGTGACTCCGCCACCGCAGCCCGGCACGCGCTGGTCGCGCCGGCGATCAGCTACGAAATCTACGGTAAGGCGTTGCTGGGTCGCGCCGATCTGCCCACCCCGCTGGTGTGAGTAGGCGGTGACCAATTCAGATATCATCTGGGAACCCGACCCTTCCACGGCCGCGCGCAGCGCGCTCGCTGACTTCACCCGACAGGTAGAACGCGAACACAACCTCGCCTTCTCGGGTTACCACGATCTGTGGCGCTGGTCGGTCGAGCACGTGGACAAGTTCTGGGCCGCAGTGTGGAACTTCTACCACGTCAACCAAATACCCGCCCCCGACATGGTGCTGACAACTCGAAACATGCCAGGCGCCAAATGGTTTCCCGACGTGCGACTCAACTTCGTCGAGCAGGTGTTCACCGCCCGCCAACCCGCGGCCACCGCGCTGATCGCGGCCGCCGAGACCGGAGACATAGAAACACTGACCTGGCGAGACCTGCAAGAGCGCGTCGCTGCGATCGCTGACACCCTTTCGGGACTCGGCGTCAAACCTGGCGACCGGGTGGTCGGCTACCTACCCAACTGCACAGCAGCAGTCGTTGGTTTTCTGGCAACCGCGAGCCTGGGCGCGATCTGGTCATGCTGCGCACCCGACTACGCCGCCCCCGCCGCCGCCAGCAGACTCGGCCAATTGGAACCGGCGGTGCTGATCTGCACCGACGGCTACCAATTCGGCGGCCGCATCCACGATCGCCGAGCCGAGGCCGCCACCCTGGCCGGGCTGCTACCGACCCTGTCCGCCGTCGTATACGTCGAGCGCCTCAACATGGAGCCGCCCGACTTCGTTGTGCCAGTGCTGGATTGGGATGCAGCGCTACGGTGCTCGCCTGTCTCCGAGTTTCGGGTCCAGCCGGTGCCGTTCGACCATCCGCTGTGGGTGCTGTATTCCTCCGGCACCACCGGCATCCCCAAAGCCATCGTCCACGGGCACGGCGGCGTCGTCCTCGAAGGATTGAAATCCCTCGGCCTGCACCTAGATCTGACCAGCAATGATCGGCTGTTCTGGTACACCACCACGAACTGGATGATGTGGAACATCGTGGTAGAAGCCCTGCTGCTGGGAGCCTCGGTGCTCCTTTACGACGGCAGCCCGACCCATCCGGCCGGCGACCAGCTCTGGCAGCTCGCCGCCAAACACAACGTCACCGTGTTCGGGGTCGGCCCCGGTTACCTGGCGGCCTGCGAGGAAGCCGGCGTGCGGCCGGCTCTCGACACCGACCTGGCCGACGTGCGGCTGCTGGCGGTGACCGGTTCACCCGTTCCGGTATCGACCTACCGCTGGGTGCATCACGAGTTCGACGGCAGGCTGCCGCTAATGTCGATGTCCGGGGGCACTGACGTGGTATCCGCATTGGCCACCGGCACACCGACACTGCCGCTGCGCTCCGGTGAAATCACCGCCCCCGCACTGGGCGTCGCAATCGATGCGTTCGACGCTGACGGCCATCCCGTGCGCGGCGAGGTCGGCGAGTTGGTAATCACCGAGCCGATGCCGACGATGCCGGTACGGCTATGGAACGACCCCGACGGCAACCGTTATCGTGAGACATATTTCGATGTCTACCCGGGTATTTGGCGACACGGTGACTGGGTCACCCTCACCGAGCACGGCGGCATCGTATTTCACGGCCGTTCCGACGCGACCCTCAATCGGCACGGCGTGCGGCTCGGCAGCGCCGACATCTACGGCATCGTCGAAGCTCTCCCTGGTGTGCGGGAGTCGCTGGTGATCGGCGTCGACCAGCCCGACGGAACCTACTGGATGCCGCTATTCGTCGTGCTCGACGGCGAACTCGACGACCGAACTCGGGCAGTCATCACCGATCGCCTGCGTCGCGATGCTTCACCGCGCCACGTGCCCGATGAGATCATCGCGGTCGAGGCCATTCCGCACACCCGCACCGGTAAGAAACTCGAAGTGCCGATTAAACGGATCTTCCTCGGCGCCGACCCAGCGTGCGTCGTCAGCCGCGACGCCGTCGACGACCCGGCCGCCCTGGATCACTTCATCGCACTCGCCGCCGAACGGGCCGCTAAAAAAATTCACGACTCACCCAGATAGTTCTTCTCAACGTAGTTCGATCCACAGAGCGGCGAAACCGGAGCCTTCGATGGAGAAGTTCACGTTAGGAATCAATGCCACGACCATTGGGCTGCCTGTACTACTAGGGCGGAGAGAGGTGAACGATGGATGCTCACCGGGTAATACCGCTCCGGCGCAAGCCATTACGGCAACTCAGATGGACCGGCCGCACTCCGTCCCGCGCCCCCCGATGCGCTGCGGTTATATCTCACCAACCCCGCTGCAGTCGCGCTGCACCACGAAGAGACCACCCCGCTGGCTCACGCCCGCAGTTTCGACTACTAACCGGAGGCGACGTGCTACGAATTGACACCCATCACCATCTGATCCCGCCCAACTACCGAAACGTTCTGCAGGAAGCCGGGATTGCTGAAGCCGCCGAATTTGAGCTCCCAGATTGGAGTCCCGAAGCGTCGTTGCAAACGATGGCTGAGCTCGACATCGGTACCGCCATGCTGTCGGTATCGACCCCGGGCACGACGTTCTTGTCCGACCCCGCCGACGCTGCGGCCCTCGCGCGTGACCTCAACGACTACACCGCCGAACTGACAGCAGCACAGCCTGATCGGTTCGGGTTTTTCGCTACCGTGCCAATGCCGCATATCGACATCACAGTCACGGAAGCGATTCGGGGACTTGACGACCTGAAGGCCGACGGTGTCGTGCTATTGGCGAACAATGCCGGAACATATCTGGGTGAAGATGGGCAGGATCCGCTGTTCAGCGCGCTCAACGATCGCTCGGCAGTGGTGTTCATCCACCCCGGCCGGCTACCGGGGCCGATTGTGCCCGGCGTCCCGTCCTTCGCCGCTGACTTCCTGCTCGATACTACCCGGGCTGCATACCTGTTGGTGCGCAACGGTATTCGGTCTCGTTATCCAGAGATCCGGTTCATTCTGAGCCACGCCGGCGGATTCGTACCGTATGCCAGTCACCGGATGGCCTTGGCCATCAGTGCCGCCACCGGTCGTAGCTGGGCCGACGTCCTCGACGAATTCGCCAGCTTCTATTTCGACACCGCGCTGTCCTCGAGCGCAGCCGCCCTGCCCAGCTTGCTGGCCTTCGCCAAACCGGGCCATGTCACCTTCGGCTCCGATTCCCCGTTTGCCCCTATGGCCATCGGAAAGCTGTTCGCGGCCGGACTCGAAACCTATCCGGGTCTCGACGACCGCACCCGTGCCGCCATCGAGCGCACCAACGCTTTAGCTCTGTTCCCCCGGCTCGGCGCGGCGCCACAACCTCTTTCGTAGTTGGCGCCGGCTTGGGTGTCACGACCAACCGTCGCCGCGCGTCCACCTTGCGTCGACGACAACGGCGGTCACGGTCTGGTTCAGGCCATCAGCACCCCAGCCACGAAATTTGACCAACGCGGCGATCGGCCGCTAAACCGACGGATCTCCACTGGAGGGCTTCCACTCGAGCCCGAGGTAGTGCAAACGGGTAGCGACCTGGGACTATGCAGCGAAGATTAGCAAAACGCGGGGGGCTTGTGTAACAAGCCCGATTTAATCCCCATCGCGGCTTGAGCTGCAGCAAGATGCGGATGCGGCTGGAATCACTGAGTCGATCTCGCGTTCGTTGCGGCTTGGATCCGGTTTGCGGATGGTTGGTCAGGGCGGCGGTCGCTGACGTGGGCTCCGGGAAGCTGGTGGCTTGGGGTTGATCAATCGTCCGTGCGCGATGACAGATCCATGTTGTTTCAGGAACTGGGTGCGGATCCTGACATCAGAAGTCAGTACGTGCTTTATCGGCGCGAGCTGATCGGTCAGGTAGCGGTACAGGTCGTGGGTGTCGCGGCAGATGGCGACGGCCAGCACATTATTGCGTCCGCTAAGCGCAGCGGCGAAAGGGATCTCGGGGTGCGCCGCGATTTCTTCGCCGACCTGCTGAATGTACCGGGGCGTCACGCTGAGCCAAAGCATGGCGCTGACCCGGTAACCGAGCCGCTCAGGCAGTAAGTCGGTGTCGTAGAACAACGCCCCTGAGGCTTCCAGAGTCGCGAGACGCCTACCCACCCGTGCGACTGTCCAACCGGTGCGCTCGGCCAGCAGTGAGTGAGGCGCGCGGCCATCCTCAGCGAGGGCGTCGAGGATAGGGCGATCTTCGACCGCGGGACGGGTCGGCTGGCGAGGCGACGGCTGTTCAGCACAATCTGCCAGGATCTGTTCGGCCTGCTCGTCGCTAAGCCGGTGGCCGTAGCCGGTCCACGGCGTGCTGGCGGGCCGGCCAAAGGTGTGCAGAACCAGATCGACATTGACGTCGATGACTGAGGTGATTCGCGGAAGCCGTTGCAGCACAGTATCTTCGCGGTCTTCACCCAGGGGCGCCCGAATGATACAGACCAGCTCAGTCCAACCCGACAGGATGTGGGCGTGAGCCACATCTGGTCGTCGGACTAGCGCATCGGCCAACTGCGATATGCGATCAGGTTTGGCATGGATGCGGCAGACCCAATAAACATCGCGATCGGTCCAGGGGTTCTCCAGGCCGACGACGCGCACGACTCCGTCGCGACGCAGCCTCTGAAAGCGGCGGGCGACGGTTTGCTCAGACGCTCCCAGCACGGTGGCGATACGGCGAAACGACACCCGGGGGGATAACTGCAACGCGTGGAGGATCTGCACGTCTAGCACGTCAGCCATGAAGAAAAGTATGCATTAACCACGAGTACTGCGGTTATTTCTCGGCATTTTAAGACACATATTGGACCAGCCGCGCGGACGCTGCCAGGGTTAGAAGTCATTGACCAACCGACACGAGGAGGCAGGCAATGAAGCTGACAGACAACACGATCCTGGTCACCGGCGGGGGCAGCGGCATCGGGCGCGGCTTGGCTGAATCCCTGCACCGTCTGGGCAACCAGATCATCATCGCCGGGCGACGTCGCGACCGACTGCAGGCTGTCGCCCAGGCCAATCCCGGCATGCACTACCTGCAGGTGGATCAGGGAGACGCCGCGAGCATCGCGCGATTGGCTGCCGAGCTGGCCGACCGCCATCCCGACCTCAACACGGTGATCAACAATGCCGGCGTGATGAGCATCGAGGATTTGCTGGCCGGCAATTGCGATGCAGCCGAAACGACGGTGGCCGTCAATCTGCTGGGCCCGATCCGGCTGACCGCGATGCTGCTGCCCGGGCTGCTTTCTCAGCGGCGTGCCGCGATCATCAACGTCAGCTCAGCGCTGGCAGTGGTTCCCAAGGCGACTGTGCCGACCTATTGCGCCACCAAGGCGGCGCTGCATTCCTACACCCAGTCTCTTCGCTGGCAGCTGCGTGACACCTCGGTTGAGGTGATCGAGGTTCTGCCGCCGCGGGTTGAGACGCAGATACAGCAGGGTCTTGGAGACGACCCCAACATAATGTCCCTGGATAGTTTTGTCGGCGAGACGATCTCGCTGTTGAGCGCCGGACCGCCGGCTGGCGAGGTCGTGGTGGATTCCGCTAAGCGGGTGCGGTTCGCCGAGCGCGATGGCCGCTACGACGAGGTCTTCAGCGCCGTCAACCCGGTGTGCTGAATGCGCCGGACCTATCCGGTGCAGCGATCGAACCCAACAGTCACGCGGTCTGTCCTGCCCTAAGACCGCCCACAACAATCATCGAGAAGTAGGAGTGCATCATGACGGTGTTTGAGACACAGCGAATCTCGCTGTTCTACGAAACACACGGTGACCCGGCCAGCCCACCGGTCCTGCTCATCTCTGGACTTGGTGGCGTCGGGGCGAGTTGGGGGTCGCAGACCGCTCGCTTCGCCGAAGGACACTTCGTGATCCTGCCCGACCAACGCGGTACCGGGCGCACGTCGCGCACTCTGGAGGGCCATACCACGCAGCAGCTCGCGCAGGACATGGTCGCGCTGATCGAACACCTCGGGGTCGGCCCGGTGCATGTCGTGGGCGCATCGACGGGCGGCGCGATCGCGCAGTACATCGCGCTGGAGCATCCACTGCTTGTGCATTCCTTGACACTGAGTTCGACCTTCGCCTGCTTCG
>Ga0302326_10014952_pt1 | contig 16364 bp, 10 predicted proteins | sample Palsa_T0_3_FD_202264 | JGI IMG/M metagenome (GOLD analysis project Ga0302326, IMG submission 202264) | Peat permafrost microbial communities from Stordalen Mire near Abisko, Sweden - Palsa_T0_3 | ecosystem: Environmental > Terrestrial > Soil > Palsa > Peat permafrost | place: Sweden: Abisko... | reverse complement strand
TGGTGACCATACACGACATGGCCAGCCTGCTGTTCGGCAGCGGCTCCGGCCTGCGCATGCAGGCGCGCCGCTACCTGCTGCGCCGCGGATTGTTGCGCGCCAAATGCATTATGGCGGTCTCCGAAGCAACCCGGCGCGATGTCCACGACGCCCTGGGTATCCCCGCCAACCGCATCCGCCTGGCCTACAACGCTCCCAATCCCGATTTCTTCCGGCCCCCGGCGGCCAGCCGCGCCCGCGGCATCCTGGAGCGCTACCAGATCGATTATCCCTTCCTGCTTTACGCGGGCAACATCCGCCCACAGAAGAATATTCCGCGCCTCGTCGAAGCCTTCGCGGTGGCCCGCGAACACCTCTCGCGCCACCCGGTTTACCGCGACCTGCACCTCATCGTCATCGGCGACGAGATCTCGCGCTATCCCTCCGTGCGCCGCGCCGTCATCCAGACCCGCGTGGAAAAGGCCGTGCGCTTCCTGGGCTTCGTTCCGTTCGAAGCCCTCCGTATCTTTTTCGAGCGCGCCGCGCTGTTCGTCTTCCCCTCTCTCTATGAAGGTTTCGGCTTGCCGCCGCTGGAAGCCATGGCCACGGGCACGCCTGTGGTCGCATCGAACGTCAGCGCACTGCCGGAGGTGCTTGGCGATGCCGCGTTGCTGGTGAATCCGGAGAACGTGTTCGAGATTGCCCGCGCCATCCAGGAGGCCTTGCTCGATGAGGAACTCCGCCGTGAGCTGATCGCCAGAGGCAAAGCTCAGGCCGCCCGCTATAGTTGGGACCGTACGGCCCGCGAAGTCCTGGAAGTGTACCGCGAAGCGAGCCTCGCTCGACGTGGCTAGGGGACGGCCAGCAGTCCGGCACTGCTCCAAACCATCCCCCAGAGACCTGGCGCCAGCTTTTTCTACCCCGCAGTTCCCTACTCCGCCAAACAAAACCCAATAAAGAACCAGCACTGTGGTGCGGTTTAGTTCATCGATCGGTTTCATCAGCTTGCGGCCCGAACAGCACTCCGTTCGCGCAACAACGCAGGCCGCAAAGCTGAAGAAACCTCTATCGATCACAGATTGCTGAATATCGGCATCTCACTGAAAACAAAACAAATATCGACCGGGATATCCGCCCCTGCGCGCATCCCCATGCTACCCTCATCGTCGCAATGGAATACACTACCGATTCACGTCCACTTACCACGGTCCAGAAGTGCGTTGTCCTCGCCTTGGCCGCCGGCTCGACCATCACTGCCGCCGCCGAGGCGAACGGCATCCAACGCATCACCATCTACCGCTGGATGAAGACCCGCAAAGAGTTCTCCGCCGCCCTCCACCGCGCTCGCGCTGAATTCGTCCTCGCCAGTCGCGACAAGCTCTACCATCTGAGCAACCGCGCCTTGGATACTCTCCTTACGGTCCTCGACAATCCCAAGTCGTCGCCCGCCGTCCTGCTGCGGACCTCCGTGTTCACCCTGCAGCGTCCCCAAATGCCCAAAACCGGCTGGTCCATGCCCGAACCCTCACCCGATCCGGATGGGAAAAAGCTTCTCGACTCGGCCATCATCGAGCAGGACTACGATAACCTTCCCGGCCTCTACAACATCGAAAGAGACGACCCCGCCGAAACCGGCGCTCCCGCAGAATCAGCGCCTCCGGAACCCCCGCCGCCCGCGGAATCGCCTGTCCCACCCCCCTTGGACCCAGCCGAATGTATCGAAATGTTACACGATTCGCCGGATTACGAGGATGTTGCACCCGCCGCCGGCGATCCCGCTCCCGCCGCATCCTCTAACGGCCGCCAAACTGGACTGCGATCCTGCCCCGCTCCCCCTGCCGTCCCTAAAGCCCGCCACAGTCACGCGAAACACTTTGAGATTCTCGACATGATCGGATCCGTCGATGCGGCACGCCGTCCGAAAATTGAAAAGGAAGACCCCGAAACCGGGAAAATCATGACATAGCTTGAAACGCTTGTACTGCCCGGCGGATGGGTGTACGCGAGCCTCGCTTACCCCATGGCGGACACGGCTCGCCTGCCCAAACCTCATGCCCCTCCACCCGTCTATCCAAACATCGGGCTATAGTAGATAAAGTTGCGCAACGTACCTCCGAGGACCTAGTGAAATCATCCCTGATCGCCATTCTGCTGGCCGCCGCATCCTTATACTCGCAATCCACACGCGGATCCATCGGCGGACAGATCACCGACGCCGCTAAGAAGCCGGTTTCCGGCGCGACGGTGGCGCTAGTCGCCCAGGAAACCAACAAGAAGCGCACGGCCGTCGCCGGTCCGCATGGCGATTTCCTGATCACCTTGCTCGATCCAGGAACCTACCAGTTGCAAGTTGACGCACCCGGTTACCGCCCCCATGTCCAGGACTTAGTCCTCGATCTAAACCAGGAAATCCGCGTCGAAGTGCCCTTGCTACCCGGCAAGACCACCGAGCAGGTCACTGTCTCGGCTACCCGCACGCTGCTGCGCACCGACTCCGCCACCGTCGGCGGCGTCATCGACAACCGCCAGGTGCAAGGCCTGCCGCTCGATGGCCGCGATTTCTACGAGCTGAGCCTGCTCCTGCCCGGCGTGGTGCCCGCCGCCGAAGGCTCCGCTGCCTCCGTGCGCGGCTCCTTCGCCATCAACATCAACGGCGCGCGCGAGGATGCCAACGACTTCCTGCTCGATGGCGTCTTCAACGGCGACCCCAAGCTTAATGGCGTCGCGGTCAGCCCGCCCGTGGATGCGGTGCGCGAATTCGAAGTCCTGTCCAGCACCTACGACGCGTCCTTCGGCCGCAATGGCGGCGGACAAGTCAGCGTGGTGTTACGCTCCGGCGGCAATCAGTTCCATGGCACTGCCTACGAATTCTTCCGCAATGCCGTCTTCGACGCGCGCAATTACTTCGCGCCTTCCGGCGTGTCCGCGCCGCAGGACCAGCGCAACCAGTTCGGCGGCACCCTAGGCGGACCCATCCGCAAGGACCGCACTTTTTTCTTCGCCGACTATCAGGGCACCCGCGACAGCACCGGTATCACCCAAGTGACCAATGTGCCCACGCTGGCCGAGCGCACCGGCAATTTCTCGCAAAGCGCCCTGCCGGCCGTCGATCCTTATACCGGCGCGCCGTTCCCGAACAACATCATCCCCAGCGCTTATCTCGATCCCACCGGCCTGGCCATCGCCGCGCTTTATCCGTTGCCCAACCGCAACGTGCTCAACCAGAACTATGTCTCGTCGCCGAATGGGCGCATGCGCGACGATAATTTCGACGTGCGCGTGGATCATACGCTGGCGCCCTCCTCGCAGTTGACTTTCCGCTATAGCTTCGCCGACGGGAGCCTGTTCGAGCCGTTCACCGGCCCAAGTTTCCCGCTAGTGGCCGGCTATGGGGACAACGTTCCCACTCGCGATCAGAACGCCATGATCGCCGAAACGCACGTCTTCACGCCCACCCTGCTCAACGAAATCCGCGCCGGATTCGACCGCGTCTCGGAGGGCGTCTATCAGCAGGATATCGGCGACAACATCAACAGCCAGGTTGGGTTGCCGACGATTTCCACCAACCCACGCGATTTCGGACTCAGCTCCATTTCGGTCACCGGATTCTCGCCGCTCGGCGACGAAGACAACAATCCGCAGCACTCCACCTCCAACGTGTATCAGTTGAACGACAACCTGACCTGGGTGCATGGCCGCCACCAGGCGAAGTTCGGGGCGGATTACCGTATTACGCAGCAAAATGCCTACCGCGACATAGAATCGCGCGGCTTCATCGACTTCCTGGGAGACATTACCGGCAACGCCCTGGAAGAACTGCTGCTGGGCTTGCCCACGGATTCCGGCGTCGCCACGCTGGACAACCCGGAGCATCTGCGCACCTACAGCTACAACTTCTTCGCCAATGACACCTGGCGCGTGCGTCCCAATCTCACGCTGATCCTGGGGCTGCGCTACGAATACAACTCGCCCGCAGTGGACGCGCAAAATCACGCCAACCTTTACGATCTGTCGACCCAGACGCTGGTGCCGGTGGGCACGGACGGCATGCCGCGCGGCGGATACGTCCCGGACCGCAATAATTTCGCCCCGCGCGTGGGCTTGGCGTGGACGCCCTCCTGGTCGCCGCGCACGGTGGTGCGCACGGGCTATGGCGTCTACTACGATCAGTCGTCGCTCGCTCCGGGCGAGGGCCTCTATTTCAGCCCGCCCTATTTCAATCTCAACGTGTACTATCCGCTCAGCGCCACGCAGCCGCTGCTGCTCTCCAACCCGTTCCCGAGCAACTTTCCGTATCCCTACCCGCCTTCCGCCCTGGCCTTCCAACCCAACCTGCGCACGCCCTATGTGCAACAATGGAACTTCAATATCGAGCACTCCCTGGGCGGCAGCCGGATGCTCGAAATCGGCTATGTCGGCTCGAAGGGGACGGATCTGATCGGCGCGCGCGACATCAACCAGCCGCCGCCCTCGACAAACCCGTATTTCGAGCGCCCGCTGCCGCAGTTCGCCGATATCGACCTGTTGGAATCCAACCGCAATTCCAGCTACAACAGCCTGCAGGCGCGTTTCGAACAGCGTTTGGATTTCGGACTGACCCTGCTGGCATCCTATACTTTCGCCAAATCCATCGACAACGATTCCAGCTTCTTTGCCAGCACCGGCGATCCGAACTTTCCGCAAGATAGTTACGACCTGCGCGCCGAACGCGGTCTTTCCAACTTCGACGTCCGCCAGCGCTTTGTCGCCAGCTACGGCTACGATCTCCCCTTCGGCAAGGCGTCCCGCTGGCTCAAAGGCTGGCAGACGTTCGGCATCCTACAGTTCCAGACCGGCCAGCCTTTCACGGTGTCGCTGCTGGCGGATGACGACAACAGCAACACCGGCATCGATAGCTTGGGCTTCGGCGCCAACGACCGGCCCAACGTCGTGGGGAACCCGCGGCTCTCCAAGCCTTCGGCTAACGAATGGTTCAATACGTCGGCTTTCGCGATTCCTCCTTACGGCTCGTTCGGCAACTCCGGCCGTAATACCGTCGAAGGACCGGGCATGGCCACCGTCGATCTGTCGCTCGTCAAAAACACCGTGATTCGCGAACGCGCCACGGTGCAGTTCCGCGTCGAGGCATTCAATGTGCTCAACCGCACAAACTTCGGCCTGCCCGACAACTTTATCGGCTCACCTACATTCGGCCAAATTCTTTCTGCCGGCGACCCGCGCCGCGTGCAATTGGCCCTAAAGTTTCTCTTTTAATATTTACTCTTTATGAATTTTCGTGATTTTGGAGGACCGCCAATTGCTTGTGGAGCACAGACCGAACCGCGTGGCGCACGCACTCGTGCGTGCCGCGTCCCCACTTCATGGGGACGCCTCTTTCCGGCCCGCAACCGCAGCCGCCATATTGAGCCGCGACCGTAGATGGAGCGGTATAATAGGTTAACCGCATGCCGACTGACACCGAAACCGAACAAACCACCGGCGGCAGCTATTTCGTCTCCAACTATCCGCCGTACTCCTTCTGGAGTCCGTCACACGTTGGCGACGTCTTCGCCGCGCTGGACCGCCCGCCGGCAACGAACACGCCCCTAGGCATCTACCTTCACATCCCTTTTTGCCGGAAGCGTTGTCACTTCTGTTACTTCAAAGTCTACACAGACAAGAACGCGGCCGAAGTGGATGGTTACCTCGACACCGCCATCCAGGAACTGACCCTGTACTCCGAAAAAGCTTTCATCGGCGGCCGCAAACCGAAGTTCATCTACTTTGGTGGCGGCACGCCATCTTACATTTCCTCCCGGCAGCTTTCCAGCCTGGTCGAGCGTATGAAGCGCCTGCTGCCATGGGATGAAGCCGAGGAGGTCGCCTTCGAGTGCGAACCCGGAACCCTCACCGAAGGCAAACTCCGGATCATCAAGGATCTGGGAGTCACGCGTCTCAGCCTGGGGATCGAAAACTTTGATGACGACATCCTGAAAGTCAACGGCCGCGCCCACACATCCAAGGAAATCGGCCCCGCGTATAGTTTCGCCCGCTCCATCGGCTTCCCGCAAATCAACATCGATCTCATTGCCGGCATGGTGGGCGAGACCACCGCCAACTGGCGCGAGTGCGTGCGCAAGACCATCGAGCTGGATCCGGACAGTGTCACCATCTACCAGATGGAAGTCCCTTACAATACGACCATCTTCAAAGAGATGAAGGTTATGGGACAGTCGGTCGCGCCAGTGGCCACCTGGAAGATCAAGCGCGACTGGGTTAGTTATGCCTTCTCCGAGCTGGAAAATGCTGGCTACACTGTGCGTAGCGCCTACACGGCGGTCAAGAATCCCGCCAAGACGCGCTTCGTTTATACCGACCTCCTATGGTCCGGCGCGGACATGGTCGGCCTCGGTGTAGCCTCCTTCTCGCATGTGCAGGGCACTCACTTCCAGAACGAGCATGAGTTCGAGATTTACTCCGAGAAATTGCGCCATGGCGTGCTTCCGATTTATCGAGCGTTGACTCTCACTCAGGACCAGCGCCTGATCCGCGAGCTCATCCTGCAGATGAAGCTGGGCCGTGTTCGCGGCCAATATTTTAAGGACAAGTTCGGCGTCCGGATTCAAGACCGCTTTGCCGCGCCAGTAAGTATTTTGCGCGATCAAGGCTTTGTGACTACGGACGTGGATGGCTGGCGCCTCACCCGCGATGGTTTGCTGCAAGTCGACCGGTTGCTTTACGAGTTTTTCCTGCCCGAACACAAGCTCGCATATGCAGTCTAGTAATGGTGGGACAGGCCTTCAGCCTGTCAACTCTTCATATGAAGCCATTGTGATTGGAGGCGGCCCCGCCGGCTCCACAGCCGCCGCCGTACTGGCCGCCAAAGGCCGGCGCGTGGTGGTGCTCGAGAAAGAAAAATTTCCGCGCTATCACATCGGCGAATCCCTACTGCCCTACGGTTACTTCACGCTGGAGCGTATCGGGGTGCTGGACCGTATGAAAGCTTCGCATTTCACCAGAAAACACAGCGTGCAGTTCGTCGGCGCCAGCGGACGCGCCTCGGTCCCGTTCTATTTCTCGCAACAACTGGCGCACGAAGCTTCCGCCACCTGGCAGGTCTTGCGCAGCGAGTTCGACCAACTGCTGCTCGATAACGCCCGCGAGAAAGGCGCGGAAGTAATCGAAGAAATCACTGTGCGCGAGCTGATTCAGCCGAATGGCGCGGTCACCGGGGTCAAGGCAGTTACTAAGGACGGTGGCACGCGTGAGTTTCACGCGCCCATCACCATCGATGCCACCGGTCGCGACGCATTCGTCGTAACACGCAACGGCTGGAAAGTACGCGATCCTCAATTAAATAAGATTGCCGTCTGGACTTATTACAAAGGCGCGCTGCGCGACTCCGGAATCGACGAAGGCGCGACCACCGTTGGCTACATCCCGGAAAAAGGTTGGTTCTGGTACATACCATTGGCGGACGATATCGTCAGTGTAGGCGTGGTAGCCGAGAAAGACTATCTGTACAAAGATACGCGCGACCTGGCCGCCATCTTTCACCGCGAAGTCAAGGAAAACGCGTGGATCGAAAAGCACCTGGCCGCCGGCCAGCAATTCGGACCCTTCCGCGTCACAGGAGAGTATTCCTACCGCTCGCGGCACTGTGCCGCCGACGGACTGGTCCTGGCCGGCGACGCCTTCGGCTTCCTGGACCCCGTGTTTTCGTCCGGCGTCCTGCTGGCGCTGCGTAGCGGGGAACTGGCCGCGGACGCCGTAGACGCCGCGCTCGAAGCGGGCGACGTTTCGGCATCCCGCTTCGCCGCGTATGGAGCGCAGGTCTGCGAAGGAATCGAGGCCATGCGCAAGCTGGTCTACGCCTTCTATAACCAAGCTTTCAGCTTCCGCGAGTTTATCACCGAGTTTCCGCAGCTTAAAGGCGACATGACCGACTGCCTGATCGGCAACCTGTTCCGCGACTTCCAGCCGCTATTCGATGCAGTGGCCAAGTTCGCGGCCGTGCCCGGGCCACTCCCGCACGGCAAGCCATGCTAGAGCGTGGCGCACGCACTCATGCGTGCCGTGTCGAGACTCGTCTCGACACTCTTCTCTCCGCAATCCTCCCCGACAATCCTTTCTACGCCGCGAAGCTGCGTGGCGTCAGCCCGAGCTCAGGCCTGGCCGCCCTCCCCTTCACCCTAAAGCAAGAACTAATCGAAGACCAGCAGGCGCATCCCCCCTACGGCACCAACCTGACTTACCCGCTGGATCGCTACACTCGCTTCTGCCAGACCAGCGCGACCACCACCGGTACCCCTATGCGCTGGCTGGACACACCCGAGAGCTGGGATTGGATGATCGGCAACTGGCTTCGCGTGTACCAAGCCGCCGGCATCACCGCCGGCGACAACATCTTCTTCGCTTTCTCCTTCGGACCGTTCCTCGGATTCTGGGTCGGGTTCGAAGCTGCCACGCGCGCCGGTTGCCTCGTCATACCCGGCGGCGGCATGCGCAGCGCAGCGCGATTGCGCACCATCGTCGAAACTTCGGCCACCGTGCTGTGCTGCACCCCGACTTACGCCGTCCGGCTGGCCGAAGTCGCCGCCGAGGAAAATATCGACCTGGCGGCGGCCAGCGTGCGCACCCTGATCGTTGCCGGCGAACCGGGCGGCAGCGTGCCGGCCACCCGCAGCCATATCTCGAAGCTCTGGCACGGCGCGCGCGTGGTGGATCATCACGGCATGACCGAGATCGGTCCCGTCAGTTATGGTTGTCCGAAGCGCCCCGGCGTGCTGCACGTTATTTCGGACTCCTACATCGCCGAAGTGATCGACCCACTGACCGGTCAGCCCGTGCCGCGCGGAGTCACAGGCGAGTTGGTGCTGACTAACCTGGGCCGCCTTGGATCGCCGCTGCTGCGCTATCGCACCAGTGACATCGTACAAGCGGCACCCGAGGATCGTTGCGAATGCGGAACCGGTGACTTGGCCCTCAAAGGAGGGATACTCGGCCGCACAGACGACATGTTACTCGTGCGCGGCGTGAACGTGTATCCCAGCGCCGTCGAGAACATCCTGCGCGGCTTCGACGCCGTAACTGAGTACCGGGTCGAAGTGCAAAACCGTCGCACACTCCCTGAGCTGAGTATCCAGGTTGAAGCTGCGCCGGCGCACGCCCAGGATTCCACTCTGGCGCACCGGTTGGAAGCGGCGCTCACCAACGCCTTCGCCTTGCGGATACCCGTGTCGCTGGTTCCCCAGGGCAGTCTGCCCCGCTTTGAAATGAAGGCCCGCCGCTGGGTAAATGCCTGATTAGAATTGGAAATGCAGCAGCATCTCACTCGCTACCGGCTTATCGTGTTTGCGGGCCGGCGTGAACTGCCACTGGCGGGCGGCGCTTAACGCCGCGGCGGCCAGATCGCGGCCCTTCGTCAGTAACTGCGCGCGGGTTACGTTGCCCGAGTCGTCGATAAACACCCTCACTTCCACCGGGCGCGCGTCGGCTCCCACATCCGCGGGTTTCATCGGCGCCACTTTCTTGATAGGAGACGCTGGCACATCGCTCGTGCCCTCGATCTTCCGCAACGCGCGCCGGAAGACTCCAGGGTGCGGAGCCTCGTAGCTTACTTCGGCCTCAAGTGGAGGAGCGGCATTCACCCGGGAGGGCAACCCAGCAGGCAGCTTCGGTTCAAACCTCTCGCTGGGAACACTCAGCGCAGGCGGCGCCTCGACTTCGCGGGGTACAGTATGTGCGACCGCGGCCGGTGGTGGCGCAGCGGCTTTCGGCCGCGGCTTCTTCGCCGGCTTCAGCTTGGGCGTCGCGATCGGTTGGGTCTCCGCCGCCAGCGCGGGCGTGCTCACGGCTGTCGGGGGATTCACCACCTGGGCATTGCCCACCGCTTGGGGAACCGGTTCCGGCAGCAACGGCTCAACCGGCGGGCTGGCTATGGCCGCGGCGGTCTCGCTCGGCGGCGCTTGGTCTTCCGAAACAAAGAAAGCCGCTATGAGAAACAGGACCGCGATAACCGGTACCACCACCGAAGGAAGCGATGGTAGCCTGCGGCGCGCGTGCGTCTCGGGCTTGGGGACCAGCACGGGCAGGGCGCGCGGAGCAGGAACGGCGGCGGGGTGTCCACCAATGATCGGGAAACCGCCTTCGGCCAAGCGTGCGCAATCGAACGGAAACTGACGGTAAGGCGATCTCCGGTTAACGTCGCCATCCTCCCAAAAGAAGAATCCGCCCACCGCAGGACCCTCCGTCGCGGGACGCACCAGCAGGCAAACCTGCCAGGGTTCCGGAAAGTATTGGCTGACAACCGCGAAATCGTCCTGATCCAGATACATCCCAGGCCGCGTGTGGCTGCGGAAATACCCCACAACCTCCAGCGCCGCGCGGTGCGCCAGACGCGCGCCGAGGATTCGCCGATCCTTCGGCGAGAGTGTGTAAGAGGCGCCACGCACGTGCTCGCAAGGCGTCGGCTGGAAATCCTCGATCAGCACCGCCCGCCCGAAACCAGGCAGTGTCCGGCCCAACAAAATCCCGCCTATTTCAATGCCGCGCGGCCCTGCACCCAAGCTCTGTTGCACCGCCGCGCCCAACCGTTCGACCAGATCCAGGCTGACCTGGATCATGATCGAGTCGCCGGGATCCTCCCAGACATATCCCGCCGCAACGCTCGCAACCGCTGCCATATTGCCTTAATTGGAGCACGTTTACTACCAATGTAGAGTGGTGCGGACCCCATGTCTGCAAGCGAGCCCGCAGCCGACCCCCCGGTCGGCTCTTGCCTTCTTGCTCGGCCGTTACTCCCCCGGATGATACGTCCGCTCCGCGTGCGCCTGTATATCGGCCAACTCGAACCATGCCGGCTTGAACTGCCGATTCGCGTAGAGCTTCGCCTGATCGAAGTAGTGCGGCGATTTCGGATCGGCGCTCTCCCCGAAAACCAGGATGGATTTGGCTTCCACCTTCGGCCCGAAGTCCACCACGCTGACGAACGAATGGCCGGCCACGCCGAAGTGCTCCTTCTGGCCCTTTTCAGGGCGTGCATAGAAATTGAAAACAATACCCACCGGCCCCGGGCCGCCGGCCACCGGCAAGCTCTCCCGCGCGTCGCTAAACGCCTCTTCCCCGCCCGATTGCGCGCGCTGCAGGCGGTTGATCTCTCCCCAAGGCACCTCCCACGTCCCGAAGTCCTTTTCCAGGTCGGCCACAATCCCCTCTAGCGTCCCGACCGGATCCCGCTTCGCCTTGGCGTCCTGGACCTGTTTCCAAAACCACAAGGAAAATAGCGTCATGGGCACCGAGGAGTCCCGGCTGATATGGTCCCACGCCCGCAATTCCGCAATCGCGCGCGCCAGTTTGGCGGCCCGCGGCGCATCCGCCTGCTGCAGCGCCTCCCAACGCTCCGCCAGCCGCGGAATCTCCGTCTCCGCCTCGATTACGTAGGTGTCAAACGCCGCCCGCGACCAGTCGTCGAAGGTAAATTTTTCTGTGTTCCACAGGATGCGGCGGGAAATTCGGGCCCGTGCTGTGTCGCTTTCACCCACCATGTACTTCGGATACTCCGCCGGATCGGGGTTTCCCTCGACGGTAGTGGTGAATGGCGTGGAATTGCAGTTCTGCACGAATCCGGATTTCGGATTCAGCACCTGCGGCAGCTCGTCCATGGTGTGGAAGCCATGCCACTCGGTACCGGACGTACTACCATCCACCGGCCTCGACCAATCGAATGCCAGCGACCGGCGCGGCACCGCCCCGTTGTAAAGGTAGAAGATATTGCCCGCATCGTCGGCGTACATGGCATTGAACATGGGCACGGCCAGCGGCGACATCGCGGCGCGGAATTCGGCGAGATTGCGCGATTTGGACATCTGGTACCACTCCGCGATTTGCCCGCCTTCCTCGAACCGCGCAAACCGCACGGCCAGCGATTTCCCGCCGCGCTGCGCCACCACCGGCCCGTGATGCGTCTTCATCATCTTGTAAGTGCGTGTGACGGGGCCTGCGTCCGTCTTGATGGCGATGGCATCCGTCCACGCGGTGGCCTGGCGGTAGCCGCCATCATAGCGATAGGCCAGCGGGTCGCCGGGCTTGTCGAAAGTCTCTTCCCACACATCGAAAACGTCCGGCTTGTTCACCGTGTGGCTCCAGCCCAGGTGTTCGTTGTGGCCGATAGTCGGAAACGCCGATCCGAAGAACGAAGCGCCGGACATGTCCCAGCCCGACTCGCTGTGCACGTGCCCCTCATACCATTGGCCGGGGCCGAAGAACGGCTGGTGCGGATTGATGAACAGCATGGCATGGCCGGTGGCGCTCTTCGATGGCCGGATGGCCCACATGTTCGAACCTTGCGCGTCCGCCATTTTACCGGTGTCTTCCTTGGGGATACCCGTCTCGCCATAGAGAAACAGGTAGTAGAGTGCGTACCGGTTGAACGCCAGCATGTGCCACGGCTCGAAGTGCGCAATCAGCCGCCGGTGCACTTGCGGATGCCGATCGAGATAGAAGTTGATCCCCTCCGCGAAGGCGTCCATCAGAGCGCGTACGGGAGCCGCCGCGTGCTCGTATTCCGCCTTCGCGAGGCGCGGAATCTCCAGCGTCCGGATCACCAGGTCGTCGTCCAGCGTCTGCTTGCCGTAGACCTCGGATGCCCGCCCCAGCGCGCGCAGGTAGCTGTCCTCGATCTGCCAGAAATTGTCCTCCGCCTGTGCGTAGGCGTAGCCGAAGACGCAACTGGCGTCGGTCGGCCCGAAGATGTGCGGCACGCCATAGCTGTCGCGATAGATGGTCACGGAACGCGCAACTTCCGCGCCGTGATTGACCGTGGCGCCCGAAAGGGCACAGGCCACGGCGAGCGGTAGCAACAAGGTGAGAGGTTTCATGCGGTTACTCAGTCTATCAAACGGGGACACCAGTGGGGCGGACGCCCTCGTCCGCGCGCGACCCCCTGGTCGCGCCTGCACGCGTGGAGTGGTAAATTTATGGCATGAGAACTACCATCGATTCTGCCGGGCGAGTGGTAATCCCAAAGGCCATTCGAGAGGCCGCCGGGCTGACGCCGGGGCAGGAACTCCAGGCCGAGTACCGGGACGGTGCTATAGTCGTCGAGTCTGCGCCCCGGAAAGTGAAATTGGTACGGGAGGGGTCTCTCTTGGTCGCAGTCGCGCCGCCGGGAACAGAACCTCTTACGCATGCACAAACCGCCAAGGCAATTCGCGAACTTCGCACGGAGAGAGTCCGCCGTTGAGCGTCGCCTTCGCTGTGGATACGAGTTGCGTAATCCCGCTGCTTTCGTCCTGGCACGAGTTCCATGTACGCACGAAGCAGGGCTACGAAATGAGACGCGCCCGGCGCGAACGGCTCGTGATTCCGGCCCACGCTCTGCTGGAATCGTTTGCGGTCCTGACGCGAATGCCAGTTCGTTCATCGCCAGAAGACGCGCGGCGGCTTCTGGAAGAGACCTTTTTGAAAAAGCCGAGATCGCGGGCCTGGCAGGCGGACCGGCGTGGACGACGATTAGGATTTGAGCCTGCGCGAGATGGGGGGCGGGATCGTCTATGACGCGGTAATCGCGCGCACAGCCTTCGACGCCGGCGCGTCCGTGCTGCTCACCTGGAACACTAAGGACTTTTTGCGCGTCGCGCAACCGGGATTAGAGATCCGCCAGCCTTGATCCGCCAGCACCCCATGCCGCGTCTGTTATCCTGAAGTTACCCTCTTCCGCATGGCTAATATCTTTCCCTTTCAACCCTACCGCTACACGGCCAAGGCCGGCGCGCTCCAGGATCTGGTCACCCAGCCTTACGACAAAATCTCGCCTGAGATGCGCCAGCGCTATCTGCAGGCCAGCCCGTACAACCTGGTGCGCATCATCCTCGGCGAGCGCCACGAATCCGATTCCGAAAGCGACAATGTCTATACGCGCGCCGCGCAACACCTGGAAGATTGGACCGCACAGCGTATCCTGGCGCGCGACCCCGAGCCGGCCCTGTTCGCCTATTTCCAGGAGTTCAGCATGCCCGATAGCGGCCAACGGCTGGTGCGCAAGGGCTTCATCGGTCTCGGCGCGGTGGAAGAATATTCCGCGGGCGTCGTCCACCGCCACGAGCAAACGCTTTCCGGCCCCAAGAAGGACCGCCTGGAACTGCTGCGCCACACGCATGCGCACTTCGGCCAGCTTTTCATGCTGTACCCCGACCCCGCGGGCGAGATCGACCGGCTGCTGGACGAGGCCGCGCAGGCGCCGCCGACGGGCGATTTCACCGACGAGTACGGCGCGCGCCATTCATTCTGGAAGATCGCGGACGCTGGCCGCATCGCGCAAATCCGGCAACTGATGTCGGATAAGAAGCTGCTCATCGCCGACGGACACCACCGCTACGAGACTGCGCTGGCGTTCCGAAATGAAAACCCCAACCTAGCCGGCGCGGACCGCGTCATGCTGACGTTTGTGAACATGCATTCCCCCGGGCTGAAGATCCTGGCGACGCACCGGTTGGTCAGCGGAGTAGCGGGGTTCGACGCGGGCGAGTTCATCCGCCAGGTGGCCGCGGGCTTCGAGGTGGCGCAGATCCCCAACGCGGAAGCGCTGCAGCGCGCCTGGGCGGATTCGCCGGGCCGCGCGATCATCGGCGCGGCGATGGGCAGCCGCCTCTACCTGATCGAAGCGCGCGATTCGCCCGGGCTCCTGGACGTGCGTGTGCTGCACGAGCGTCTGCTGCGTCTGCTGGGAATCGGCGAAGAGGCGGTTCGCGAAGAAAAGAACCTGCGCTACGTCCGGGGTTTGGATGCGGCGCTGGAGGCGGCCCGCAGCGGCGCCGCGCAAGTTGCGTTCCTGCTTAAGCCGGTTTCGGTGGAGGAGGTGGCGCGCATCTCATTCGCCGGCGGCGTAATGCCCCAAAAGTCCACGGATTTTTATCCGAAGCTGGTCTCCGGCCTGACGATCTACAAATTGGCCTAAGGCCAATACGGTTCACTTAGCTTCGCCCGCTGAGTGGGCGAACCGCCATCGTCGCCGACCCGCCGAGACTAAAAAACGGATTCGTTCTTGATAGCGGGCGCCCCTCTCACCATTCCGCGACAAATCCCTTTAAGCTTGCTGCCAAAGCGGCGAAGGCCAGATGGGGAAAAACCCCCACGCAGTCGCGCTGGGCCGTTGGGTCCCAGCGGGGCTGGGCAGGCGATTCCGCGGGCGGTGTGAGGTTCCGGTGGGCCGGCCGGTCTTGGGTGTGCGGGGGGGCGGATATCCCGGTGGATTTCCGTATTGTTTTCAGTGAGGTACCAACTTTTCAAAATATATGATCGACAAAACCGCTAATCCCAAGACCGGACAAACTGCGCGCCATACTACACTGGATCATGACCTACAGCTATGAAGACATAGCCAAAATGATCGACCATTCCCTGCTGCATCCCACCCTGACGGTGGATGATTTGGAGCGTGGCATTCAACTGGCGTTGGAGTACGACGTGGCGAGCGTCTGCATCGTGCCGTTCTACTTGAGGCGCTGCGCGGAGGCGCTGCGCGGCAGCCGGGTGAATGCCGGCACTACGATCGGCTTTCCGCACGGCGGCCACACGACGGCCATCAAGGTGGCGGAGGCGCGGCAGGCGCTGGCGGATGGCTGCCAGGAGCTGGACATGGTGGTGAACGTCGGCAAGGCGATCGGCGGCGACTGGAGCTATGTGCGCGCGGATGTAGGCGCGGTGATCGAGGCGGCGCACGATGCCGGGCGGAAGATCAAAGTGATTTTCGAGAATTGCTATCTGAGCGACGCGCAGAAGATCCGGCTATGCGAAATCTGCGGGGAGTTGCGCGCGGATTGGGTGAAGACATCCACCGGCTATGGCACGGGCGGGGCCACCATGGAGGATCTGGCGCTGATGCGGCGGCACTCGCCTGACTGCGTCCAAGTGAAGGCCGCCGGCGGCGTGCGCGACCTGGACGCGCTGCTGCAGGTGCGCGCGCTGGGCGTGACGCGCGTGGGGGCCACGCGCACGGCCGCGATGCTGGACGAGTGCAAGCAGCGGCTGGCTCTGGCGAGCGTTGTGTAAAGAATTCGCGCGCTCTGGGCCGATTAACAATCGGCCCGCAGGTTGCCAACCACTGCTGTCCAAATTAGGATTTCGCGAATTCAGGCGGAAGCTCTGATACGGTGGACTTGGGTTCAGCCAGAACCAAATCTACCGAACGGAGACTTCCGCCATGAATCGAGTATGCAGCATTTTTGCCCAGTTGCTCCAGTTGTTCCCACGAGGCCAGTTTCAGCAAGCCGTCCAGCAGCACGCCGAACGGCATGCCCGCGGTTTTACCTGTTGGGGCCAGTTCGTGGCCATGATGTTTTGTCAACTCGCATCGGCCCGATCTTTGCGGGAAATATGCCAGGGTCTGGCGGCCAGTGAAGGCAAAC